>Ga0209347_1000430_pt1 | contig 108130 bp, 106 predicted proteins | sample AutmiccommuBRH23_FD_187382 | JGI IMG/M metagenome (GOLD analysis project Ga0209347, IMG submission 187382) | Deep subsurface microbial communities from Mt. Terri, Switzerland - Autotrophic microbial communities BRH/23 (SPAdes) (version 2) | ecosystem: Environmental > Aquatic > Deep subsurface...
GATCTCTTCCGATCTCTGGGTGTGGAGTTCGCGGAGCGGCTCGCCGCCGACGGCGCCAACGTCCTGCTGGTGGCCCGCCGGGCCGACCTGCTCGAGGCGGTCGCCGAGCGCGTCCGGAGCCACTTCGGGGTGCTCGCCGAGACCCATCCCGCGGACCTCACCGACCCCGCGCAACGCGCCGCGCTCGTGACCCGCATGGCGGAACTGGACGTCAGTCACCTCGTCAACAACGCGGGCTTCGGCACCATGGGCGCGTTCGCGGAGATCGAGCCGGAGCGGATGAGCCAGGAGATGGAACTCAACATGGTCGCTCTCACCGAGCTGACGCGGGCCGTGGTCCCGGGCATGGTCGCACGCGGGTCGGGCGCCATCATCCAGGTCGCGTCGACGGCGGCGTTCCAGCCCATCCCCACGATGGCCGTCTACGCGGCCACGAAGGCCTACGTCAAACGCCTGGGCGTGGCGCTCTGGGAGGAGCTGCGAGAGACCGGGGTGCGCGTCGTCGTCATCTGCCCCGGCCCGACGGAGACCGAATTCTTCGCCACGGCGGGTGACGACGCGGTGATGCGCCGCCGCCGGACCCCCGCGCAGGTGGTGGAGACGACCATGCGGGCTTTGGCCGCCCACCGGCCGCTCGTCGTCGACGGCCTCCCGAACGCGGCCATGGCGCTCGCCACGCGGCTCGCGCCGGTCGCGCTCCAGGCCAGGCTGGCCCGCGTCGTCGCCTCGACCTAGTCGACCGTGACGGACTTGTTCTCCGCCGATGTGCCGGCGACGGCGGCGCGGATGTCGTAGCTGCCGTCGCTGAGTTGCACGCTCACGGACCAGACGCGCCACCCGTCGGCGTTGACCCCCGTCGAGGTCTGGGCGGACGTCTGCGCGACGACCGTGTCCGTGTCGATGTCGGTGATGGTCACGATCGGCTCGCCGATGTCCGGTTTGACCGTCCCGATGACGACGACCTGCCCGGCAGAGAGCTGGGCCGCGTTGCGCGGGGAGCTGATCCAGAGGCCGGGCATCGGTTCGATGCCGTCGCGCGTGAATCCCTCGTCCGACACGAAGGCCTCCGGCGGCGGGCCACCGTCGGCCAGGAACTTGATCCGAAGCTGCGGGTCGCCGACGAGCTCCGAGGCGGTGTAGACCATCTGGTTGCGGGCGCGGTCGGCCTCGCCGGGCGTGGCCAGTTCGGCGTACGCGTCGGCGGAGAGGTCCACCGTGAGGGTGTCGCCGATGGTCTCGGTCGCGTTGAGCGTGCCGGGGCCCCACGCCGACTCGTAGTCCGGGTCCAACGGGGCCAGGGTGAGCAACGCCTCGAGCGCTCCGCTGACGAGGTTGCCCGTGGCGGGCAGGTCCCTCTGCTCCCGGTAGAGGCGGCCGTCCTGGCGCCCCACGTAGTAGAGCGGCACCCCGCGGACCTGCGCCGGGAGGGACCGCGGCGCCGCGGATGCCGTCGGGGCCGCCGACGGAGCGGGACTCGAGACCTCGGGCACCGCCGTCGTCGGGCGGGTGACCGCGGCGAGCAGCAGGCCCGCCGCCACCGCCAGGACCGCCACGGCCGCCGCCGCGCGTGGGCCCACGCTGCGGCCGCGCTGCCGCGACAGCGCGCGCAGCTCGCCCTCGAGGGTCTCGGTCCCCGGGGACTGGACCGTGCGGGCGGCGGATCGGAGCGCGGCGGTCACCTCCTGGGACAGCGACTCGATGACGCCGGGCTGGCTACCGGCCGTGGGGTCGCCCACAGCGCGGCGTAGCGTCTCCAGCGCCGCCTCCAGCCGGAGGTTGCACGATCGCACGGACATGCGCATGATGCCCGCCAGCTCAGGCCCGAACACCGACAGGTAGTGGCTGACGATGAGCAGCTCCGACGTGCGCGCCGGCATGGCGCTCAGGGCGGTGAGGATCTCCTGCTGCCGCGCCTCGGCGACGGCCGGCAGCCGGATCCCGGCCTGGGCGTCGCGAACGGCGCGGGCCAGGTGCACGACGTGCTCCTGCAGGAACTCGACCCGTTCGGCCGGGTCGATGAGCCGGTGGCCCCGCCGGTGCAGCGCCAGGAGCGCGCTGCGGACGATGCGGCCGGACTGGTGTTCGGCGTCGAGGAGCACGACGAGGCGGTGCAGGATCGGTCCCTGCTCCTCGTACAACTGGGCGAGCCAGTCGAGGTCCTCGTCGGACTCCATGGCTCAGATCCCCGCGTACGAGTGGAGGCCGCTGAACAGCAGGTTGACGCCGATGAAGTTGAACCAGAAGGTCACCAGCCCGATCAGGGCGATGATCGCGACGGGGCGGCCCCGCCAGCCCGCCGTCGCGCGGGCGTGCAGGTACGCGACGTACACGATCCAGGTGATGAAGGACCACGTCTCCTTCGGGTCCCAGTTCCAGAACCGCCCCCACGCGTACTGCGCCCAGATGGCGCCGGCCGCGATCGTGAAGGTCCACAGCGGCACCGCGAAGGCGTGCAGACGGTAGGACACCAGATCCAGGGTGCGGGCCGATGGCAGCTTCGCCAGGTAACCCGTCAGTGGCACCCCGCGCGACTCCGCCCGCCGTTCCGCGGCGTCGCGCGCCAAGTACAGCGCCGACGCCACCGCGCCGACGTTGAAGGCCGCGCCCGCGATCGCGGCGGCGACGATGTGGATGATGAACCACACGCTGTGCAGGGCCGGCACCAACGGCGACACCTCCACGTAGAACTGCGTGACGGCCACCCCGAGCCCGATCGAGTAGAGGAGGGTGAGTCCCAGACCCAGCCACCGCATGCCGAACCGGGCGACGGCCACGAGGTGGATGAGGACGGCGAAGGCGAGCGCCGAGGTGATGAACTCGTACATGTTGCCCCAGGGCGGACGCTCCGCCGCCACCCCGCGCAGCACGACGGCCGAGATGTGCAGCACCGCCGCGAGGACGGTGGCCGCGACGCCGAAGCGCCCCCACTGGTCCACGCGCAGCCGCTGCGCGTCCTCCGACCCGTCAGCCGGCCGCGCCGGGGCGAGCCCGCGGGCGGCGGACCACTCGAGCGCGTGCATGGCGAACGCGAGGAGGTAGCCGACGGTGGCATAGACCATCACGGTGTAGGACCACTCCGACAGCGTCATCTGCTCTCCTCCTCCGCGCCGCCCGGCGCGACCCCATTGTGCCCAGCGGGCGCGACGGAGGCCAAAAGCCCCGCGACCTCGTCCTCCAGACCGGTCGCCGCGTCGGCGCGGTCCAGGCCGCCGGCGGTGGCCTCGCCGTCGGTGACGCGGACGAAGAGTCGACGGGGACGCACGAACAGCGACACGCTCAGGCCGGCCAGGCCGACGGCCAGGGAGATCAGCGTCATGGCGTTGCCGGGGGTCTCGCTCACCTGCAGCTTCACCCAGCGCTGCCAGCCGTCGAAGCTGATGGAACCCAGGCCGTCGGGCAGGGTGAACCCGGCGCCGGGCAGCATCCGCGCCCGCAGCACCTCTCCCCCGTCGCCGGGGACCGGGGCCAGGCCAGCGGTGTTGAGCGTGTAGACGCTCTCCGGACGGCCCGTCTCCACGGCCGGGGGGCCGGACCAGGCGTTGAGGTACACCTCCGGGTTGAGGGCGTCGGGGAACACGGAGTGGGGCCCCGTCTCGTCCAACACTGCCGTCGGGAAGAAGAACGCCTCGAAGGCCAGGCGTTGCGGCCGGGCGTCGGGAACCTTGACCACCCCCACGGAGGAGAAGTTGCCGTCCTGCGGCAGGAAGACCACCGGACCGCTGAAGGCCACGTCGCCGTTGCCGTCGCGGACCGTGAATGTCGGGGCGTAGCCGTGACCGATGAGGTTCACCTGCGTGCCGCCGGACGTCAGGACGGGCTCGTTGACCGTGAGGAGGACGTCGCGGGTGCCTGTGGCGTCGGTGACGGTGACGTCGGCGTCGAACTGCCGGGCGGCGCCGCGCTGGACCTCCCCGGTCTCGAAGGTGGCCCGGAACTCGGTGACGTCCAGGTCGAACGCCTCGAGCCGGTCGGTGTCGACGAGGGCGCCGGCGGTGAAGTCGTCGTACTGCGTGATGACGTTGGCGAACCCGCGACCCTCCACCACGACGACGCTGCCGTGGTACCCCAGCAGGTTGGACCAGGCCATGCCGATGAGCATGGCGATGAGCGACAGGTGGAACACGAGGTTGCCGGCCTCGCGCGAGTAGCCGCGCTCCGCCGAGACGCCGTCGGCGGAGCGGCGCGTCCGGTAGCGACGCGACCGCAGCCAGGCCTCCCCCGCGTCCAGGGCGTTCTCGGTCGTGGCATCCGTGCGCGCCGACGCCGACGCCGGCAGCCGGTCGATGCGGGCGGGCAGCGCCGGGGGCGGCTTGCGGACCGCGGTGGCGTACTTCCCGATGCGCGGCAGGATGCAGCCGATGAGCGAGACGAACAACAGCAGGTACACGGCCGAGAACGCCGGCGAGGTGTAGACGTCGTAGAAGCCGAGGGGCTCCAGGATCCCGTCCCAGAACGGGTTGTCGCGCTTGAAGTCCAGCACCGAGATCGGGGAGGCGCTGCGCTGCGGGATCATCGAGCCGGGGATCGTGGCCAGGGCCAGGAGGAACAGCAGGGCCAGCGCCGTCCGCATGGACGTCAGCTGGCCCCATGCCCAGCGCAGGAACTGCCCGGGGCCGAGCGCGCGCCCGGCGTCCGCGGCGGTCACAGGATGGTCCCGAAGTTCGCGGCCCACTGCCGCAGCACGCCGATGAGGGCGTCCCACCAGCCCACGACCATGGCCACGCCGACCAGGATCATCGCGATGCCGCCTGCTCGCTGCAGAGCCTGCCCGTGCCGACGCAGCCACTCCAGCCGGGGAGCGAGCCGGGTGAACGCGACCGCGAACGCGAGGAAGGGCAGCCCGAGCCCCAGGGCGTAGAAGAACGCGAGGATGCCACCGCGCGTGGCGGAGCCCTCGTTGAGGGCCAGCGTGAGCACCACCGACAGTGCCGGCCCGATGCAGGGCGTCCAGCCGAGCCCGAAGACCATGCCGAGCAGCGGCGAGGCCCAGACGCCCATCCGCGGGGTGATGCCGGGCCGCCATCCGGTGGGGACCGGGAGCCAGCCGGCGAACCCGGCGCCCAGGACGGCGATGACGACGCCGAGGACGATCGTGATGGCCCGCGCGTTCGTCAGCAGCGCCGCCCCGACGCCGCCCAGCAGGGCGCCGGTCAGCACGAACACCACCGAGAACCCGAGGACGAAGCCCATCGTTCCGCCGATCAGAGCGCGCCGCCGCCCGGTGCCGTCGGCGATCTGCGCGGCCCCGAGGCCGGACGCGTACGACAGGTACCCGGGGAGGAGCGGCAGCACACAGGGGGAGACGAAGGACACGAGCCCGGCGAGCATGGCCACCGGCACGGCCACGAGCATCGACGACGTCAGCGCGGCCCCGGCCCAGGACTCGAGGAGGATCACCGCACCGCCCCGACGTCGGCGAGGATGCCGCGCAGCGTCGAGGCGTCGACGGCGCCCAGCACGCGGGCGGCGACGTCGCCGTCGGCGTCGATGACGACGGTGCTCGGGATGGCCTTGGGCGGCAGCTGCGCGAACCCCAGGAGCAACTGCCCGTCGGGGTCGAAGATGCTGGGGTACGTGATGCCGAACGCGCGCTCGAACGCCAGCGCCGGCGCCGCATCCAGGTCGCGCGTGTTGACGCCGAGGAAGGCCACGTCCTCGCCGAGTTCCGCGTGCGCCGCCACGAGTTCGGGCGCCTCGGCGCGGCACGGCGCGCACCAGGAGCCCCAGACGTTGACCACGACCGGGCGGCCCGCGAAGTCGGCCGTCGAGATCTGGGCACCGTCGAGGGTCTCCCCGGCCAAGACCGGCGCGGGGCGGCGGTCACCGTCGGGAATGATCGTCACGGTTCCGTCCCCGCCCTGGAAGCCGACCTGATCCGTGGCGGCCGGGGCACCGCAGGCGGTGAGGACCAGCGCGGCCGCGCACACGGCGGCGGCGACCCTCACGTGCCGACCTTGAACCGGCGGCCTCTCGCCGCGGGAAGGAGGTCGGCGACCGGCTCTGCGTAGTCGACGGCGGTGATGACGCCGTCGCGGACGGTGAAGCTCGTGACGGAGCACAGGGTGCAGCGACGGCGGCGCGGGTCGTGCGCCAGGGGCCTGCCCTCGGCGGCGCTGCGCGCGATCCAGATCGGGAGCTGGTGGCTCACCACGAGCGCCTGCCCACCGGGACCGGCGGCGACGGCGGCGTCGCGGATCGCGGCGTGCATGCGCTCCGCGACCTCCTTGTACGGCTCCCCCCAGCTCGGCAGCAGCGGGTTGCGCATGTGCCAGAACATGCGCGGGTCGCGCAGCGCCTTGTTGGACCCGCCGAAGACCTTTCCCTCGAACCGGTTGTCGGCCTCGATGACCCGCTCGTCGGTGGTGATCTCCAGGTGCGGATGGAGCCGGGCCGTGGGCGCGAGGGTCTCCTGCACGCGCTGCAGGGGTGAGCAGCGCAGATGCGTGAGGGGAACGTCACGCCAGTGTTCGGCCATCCGGTCCGCCATCTGGCGGCCGAGGTCCGACAGGCCGAAGCCGGGGAGGCGCCCGTACAGCACCCCGCCAGGGTTCTCCACCTGGCCGTGTCTCATGACGTGCACTTGAGTCGGGTCCACCACGCGCTCCAGACTAGACGCTCGGGTCGACGGGCTTGCGCCGCTTGCGACGCTTGCGCTGTGACGGCTTGGTGACCGGGAGGCCGGCGGCCACCTGGTCTGCCCGCCTGCGGTCCGCGAACCGGGCCAGGGACTCGGCGAGCGACTCGAAGGTGGGCGCGTCGGCGACGACGTCGACGCGGAGTCCGTGCATCTCGCAGGCCGCGGCGGTGGCGGGGCCGATGGCGGCGACAACCGTGGCGGCGTGCGGTTTGCCCGCGATGCCGATCATGTTGCGCACCGCGGTGGCCGAGGTGAACACCACCGCGTCGTACATGCCGGTCTTGATGTCGTCGCGGACCTCGGGCGGCGGCGGGGCGGCCCGGACGGTGCGGTAGGCCGTGACCTCCTCGACGTCCCAGCCCAGGCGGCCGAGGCCCACGAGGAGCGGCTCCACGGCCACGTCGGCCGAGGGAACGAGCACGCGGTCCAGCGGGTCGATGAGGTTGTCGTACGCGGGGAACTCGGTGGCCAGCGCGCCCGTGGTGTTCTCCACCACCGGCGTGAGGTCCGCCACGAGGCCGAGGCGCGCGAGGGCCTCCACCGTGCCGCGCCCCACGGCGGCGAGGCTGATGCCCGACAGCGCGCGCGAGTCCAGGCCGTACTCGGCCAGCCGGTCGGCGATCGCGGTCACGGCGTGCGGCGAGGTGAACACCACCCACAGGTAGCGGCCGTCGACCAGCCCACGCACCGCCTTCTCCATGGCCTGTTCGGTCCGGGGCGGCTCGATGGACATGGTGGCGACCAGTTCGGTGGTGGCGCCGTAGTGGCTCAGTTCCTCGACGAGCGGGCCGAGGTCGTCCTTGGTGCGCGGCGCGATGATCCGCCAGTCGAAGAGGGGCTTGCCCTCGAACCAGGCGAGACGCTGGCGGCGGGAGTCCTCAATGCCGGGTCCGACGATGAAGTAGCACTCCCCCGCGTCGGCCACGTCCACGTCGGCCCAGCTGACGACCTCGCTGACCTGGGCCGTGGTGCCGACGCCGACCATGCTGAGGCAGGTGCCGGTGAGCCCGTAGCGGAGGGCCGCCTGGGTCGCGACCTCGTGCGAGAGGGCGCCCCGGGTCCGGACCACGAGGGTCTCGGCGGACGGCCAGGCGTCGATCCCGGGGACCTCGCGCGTGGCGTCCAGCGCGGCGAACGCGGCGGTCGCTGTCACTCCCCCGAAGGACAGTGCGGCGCTCCAGCGCGTGACGCCGGGCACGACGTTGGCGCGGATCCCCGCGGCGGCCAGGACTTCGGGCAGCACGCCACCGGCGTCGGCGTCGGTGAAGTAGTCGCCGGCGTGCAACCGCACCACCTTGCGCCCGCGCGCGACCGCGCCGAGGATGTCCGCCACCTCGTCGTCGCTGCCCGAAGGCTTGATCTCAGCGTGCGCGGGGGCCAGCGCCCTGACCTGCTCCACGTCGGCACCGGGGTCGACGATGATGAGGTCCGCGAAGCGCATGGCGCGCGACCCCGACAGCGTGAGCAGCCCGAGGTCTCCCGGACCGGACCCGACGAACGTGACCGACCCGCCCGACGGTTCGAATTCCGGCGGGGTGGCCGGTGAGGTGGGTTCCAGAGGCTGGGTCACTGCGGGTTTCCGTTCAGGGCTGGTCGGCGAGAGCCGGTGTCCACTCGACTGGCATATCCCGTGGGGCCGGCGAGGCCAGCGCCGCACGCAGTGCCGATTCGTCGACGACCCAGTAGCTCAGCAGCCGCTGATCGACGAACGTGACCGGCACGTGATCGGTGTATCCGGCCCGGAGCGCCGCGTCGGTGTCGACGTCGACGGCGCGCCAGGCCACCCCCAGGTCCTCGCACGTGGTGCGGACGACCGACTCGGCCTCCACACACAGGTGGCAGCCCGCGCGGGTCAGCAGGAGGACCCTGGAGGGTCGGGTCACTACTTGCCGGCGCGACGACGCTGAATGCGGGTGCGCTTCAGCAGCTTGCGGTGCTTCTTCTTGGCCATGCGCTTGCGGCGCTTCTTGATGACAGAGCCCACTGTTCGCCTTTCCTCACCGGGAAGACCCGGATGGTACGTGTACGTCCGGCCGTGAAGCGGCCAGACTCTGAATCTTAACTGTTCGCGGTGGGGATCGACCAATCCCTCATCGCGACATCTCGCGTCCGCGCTCCGCGCACGCCTCGACGGCGGCCAGGAACGCGGCCCTGACGCCCCGCTCGTCGAGTTTCCGCAGCGCCGCCGCAGTGGTCCCGGCCGGCGAGGTGACCTGCTCGCGCAGCGCCGCCGCCGGGGTGCCGGTGGCGAGCAGCGCGGCGGAACCGACGAACGTCTGGACGACCAGCTCGGTGGCCTCGGCGCGGGTCAGCCCCTGGTGCACGCCGCCCTCGATCATGGCGTCGGCGACGTAGAAGAGGTACGCGGGTCCCGATCCGGACAGGGCCGTGAGCGCGTCGATCTGCTTCTCAGCGATGACGACGCTGCGCCCGACGGCGTCCATGAGCCCGCGCACGGTGTCGACCTGATCCGCGGAGGCCGCAGTCCCGGGCACGATGCCCGCCATGCCCTGCCCGACGAGGGCGGGGGTGTTGGGCATGACCCGGACCACCGCGGTGCCCGCGGGCAGCGCGGCCTCCAGCTGGGCCACCGGGGTGCCGGCCGCGATCGACACGATCAGCGGCGCGGCGCCTGCCAACCCGCCCGCCAGCTCACCGAGCACGCCGTCGATCTGATGCGGTTTCACGGCCAGCACGACCACGTCGGACCGCGCCGCCTCCGCGAGGTCGACCGCGCGCACGCCGTGGCGGGCCTGGATCGCGTCGGCGCGCTCACGCACGGGCTCCACGACGGCGAGATCCGCCGGCGCGTGCCCGGCGCCGAGCCAGCCGGTGAGCAGCGCCTCGCCCATCGCGCCGGCGCCGACCAGGGTCAGCCTCATCGGACGAGCAGTTCGGCGATCTGGATGGCGTTGAGCGCGGCACCCTTGCGGAGGTTGTCGTTGCTGATGAACAGCACGAGCCCCCGCTCGCCCTCGACGCTGCGGTCCTGGCGGATGCGCCCGACGAACGACGGATCCTGGCCGGCGGCCTGCAGCGGGGTGGGGACGTCGGCCAGCCGGACGCCGGGGGCGCCGTCGAGCGCCGCGCGGGCCTGCTGGGGGGTGATGTCGCGCGAGAACCGGGCGTGCACCGAGAGCGAGTGCCCCGAGAAGACGGGCACCCGCACGCACGTGCCGGCGACGAGCAACTCCGGAAGGTGGAGGATCTTGCGCGACTCGTTGCGCAGCTTCTTCTCCTCGTCGGTCTCGCCCTCGCCGTCGTCGACGATGCTCCCGGCGAGCGCGACGACGTTGTAGGCGATCGGCGCCACGTACGGGGCGATGTCCGCCGGCTGGAAGGCGGACCCGTCATGGGCCAGCACCCGCGGGTCCTCGATCTGGCCCAGCTGCGTCGCGAGCGCCTCGACGCCCTTGATGCCCGAGCCGGAGACGGCCTGGAAGGTGGTGACCTGCAGCGCCTCGAGCCCCGCGAGGTCGTGCAGGACCTTCAGCACGGGCATGGCGGCCATGGTGGTGCAGTTGGGGTTCGCGATGATGCCCAGCTCGGCGCGGGCGACGTCCTCGGGGTTGACCTCGGACACCACCAGCGGGACACGCTCGTCCATGCGCCATGCCGACGAGTTGTCGACGACGGTCGCCCCGGCGTCGGCCACCCGCGGCGCCCACTGCTTCGACGTCGAGCCGCCGGCGGAGAACAGGGCGACATCCAGACCGGCGAAGTCCGCCTTCTCGATGTCCTCGACGGTGATCTCCGCGCCGCGCCACGGCAGCGTCGTGCCGGCCGACCGCGCCGAGGCGAAGTACCGGATCTCGTCAACGGGGTAATCGCGCTCCTCCAGAAGGCGGCGCATCACGCCGCCGACCTGGCCGGTCGCGCCAAAGACTCCAACTCGCATGCCGCGCAGTCTACGCGGCGGGCCGGGGGTAGTGTTCGACGCGTCCCACCCCCGCAGGAGGCCCGCATGCGTCAGGTGCCCCAACCCCACCCGTCCCGGATTACCCCCTTCGCCGGCAGCGACGTGGTGGTCGGCGTCACCCCGGACCAGCCCGAGGTCGTGGTCCTGACGGCGGCGTCGCTCGCCCAGGCACAAGGGGGCACTCTCTACTGCGCGTACGTGGATCCGGCCCGGATGGTCGAGCACGAGTTCCCGGACGGGACGGTCCGCCACAGCGACCTCAACCCGGATCTCGCCGACGAGGACCAGTGGAGGGCGCGCGAGGCGGACCTGACCGCCGCGATCCGCGACCTGCTGGCGGGCTCCCCGGTCCCGTGGCGGTTCCGCTACCTCGCCGGCCGCCCCGACCGCGCGCTGACCCACCTGGCGCGGGCGGTCGACGCGGCGGTCATCGTCGTCGGCACGAGGCGGCCCGGTGCATCGGGCCGGTGGCACGAGTTGCTGGAGGGCGCCGTCGGGACGCATCTGGCGCACCACCAGCACCGGCCCGTCCTCGTCGTGCCCACGGCCGTGGTCGACTGGAAGACCCCGCTGGAATGGCACTGAGCGGCCGCCCGGCGCACCTCGACCCTCGGCGCGTCGCGCTGGTCGCGGCCGGCGGCACCATCGGGGCCGGGCTCCGTTCGGCGATCGGCAGCGTGACCGGAGGCTCCCCGCTGGGGATCCCCTGGCCGACGCTGGCGATCAACGTCGCGGGTGCGCTGGCCCTCGGTCTGCTGGTCGAGGTGCTGGCCGCGACCGTCCGAGAGCCTCGCCGGCGCCAGTCGCTGCAGCTCGCGCTGGGCACCGGGCTGCTCGGCGGCTTCACCACGTACAGCGCCTTCGCGGTCGAGACCGCCACCCTCGCCGCCCACCGGCCCGCCCTGGCGGTGGGCTACGCCGGCGGCAGCCTCGTGCTGGGCTACCTCGCCGCGGCCGCGGGCATGTGGCTCGGGCGGCGCGTCCCCGGGGGGCGGCCGTGACGTGGCTGTGGGTGGCGCTGGCCGGTGGGCTGGGCGCCGCGGCCCGCTACGTGACCGACGGATTGCTCTCGGCGCGCGGCCCCCGCGGGTTCCCCATCGCGACCCTGACGATCAACGTGCTCGGATCATTCGGCCTGGGGCTGATGGCCGGCGCCCTCGACGTGGGGACGCTCCGCGCGGTGCTGGGCACCGGGTTCCTGGGCGGCTTCACCACGTTCAGCACGGCCAGCGTCGAGCTGGTGCGCGTGGCCCGCTCGGGCCGACCGTGGATGGCCGTCACCCTGGCGCTCGCCATGCTGGCGCTCGCCCTCGCGGCCGCCGTCGGTGGGCTCACCCTGGGCGCGGGGCTGTGAGGCCTCAGGAGAACCAGGCCGTGACCACGGGCAGCAGCGGGGCCCCGAGGAACGCCGCGATGTCGAGCAGCGAATGCGTGATGACCAGCGGCATCACCCGGCGGATCCGCAGATAGAGCCAGCCGAACACGAGCCCCATGACGAGGTTGCCGAGGAAGCCGCCGAATCCCTGGTAGAGGTGGTAGCCGCCGCGGATGAACGCGCTGACGACGACGATGACCCACATGCGGCCACCGGTCTGGGTCCAGCGCGTGAAGAGGTAGCCGATCATGAGCACCTCCTCCAGCACCCCGTTCATGATCGCGCGCAGCACGAGCACGGGCACGGTCCACCAGGCGGCGGCGAGGTTCGCCGTGCTCACCTGCGTGTTGATGCCCAGCTCGACGGCGGCGAGGTAGAACGCGAGCCCGGCCACCCCGATGACCGCGAAGACACCGAATCCCCACCCCAGGTCGAACCCGGGGCGCCGCAGGTCGAAGCCCATGACGCGGAACGGGCCCTCGTCCGGGCGGCGCTGCGTCGCCAACAGATGCAGCGCGAGCACGACCGGGATCAGCGGGAACGTCAGCCACGCCAGCTGGTAGGCCAGGTCGAGCCACGGCCGGTCCGGCGTGGCGCTGGTGTTGATGGCCGTGGTCTGCTGGTTGAGCGGGGTCGGGCGCGTCAGCTTCTCGATGATCGACAGCACGGCGTAGACGGCCGACTGCCCCAGCGACAGCAGCAGCACGATGCCGATCTCGGCGCGGAGCCGACGGTCTCCCACCCTCATCGCTTGTCGGCGATGGCGCGCAGGTAGCTGAACAGGGTCCGCGGGCGGGCCGCGATGCGTGTGGTGAGGTACTCGAACCACGCAGGACCGAACGGGACGTACGTGCGGGACCGGTAGCCGATGTCGGCCAGGCGGCGCTGCTCGAGCGGGCGCACGCCATAGAACATCTGGAACTCGAACTCGTCCGCCCCGACCGCGTTGCGGCGGGCGAGGTCCTGCGCGATGGCCACGAGCGTCGGGTCGTGCGAGGCCAGCATTGCGTACCCGCCGTGCTCCATGACGGTGCGCAGGCAGCGGACCAGAGCCCGCGACTTCTCCTGCTCCGAGTCGTACCCGGCGCCCGGGGGCACGGGGTAGGAACCGACGCACACGCGCACCCGGGCTCCTTCGGCGGCGGCCGCGGCCGCCTCCCGTTCGGAGCGCCGGATGTCCGCCGGGAGCGTCAGGCCGATCCGGTCGCAGTGCTCGCGCGCGTCGCGCCACAGCCGCAGCGTCGCGTCGTACTCCTCGGTGCCCTGCATCTCCAGGGTGACGACGGCGCCCGCGTCGCGGGTGACCGCGCAGAGGTCATCGAGGCGCGCCCGCGCACCTGCGGCGTCCACCCGGAGCCCGAGCGACGACGGCTTCACCGAGACCTCGACCCCCCGGGCGGTCTCGCCCAGCGCCGCGACGGTGTCGATGAGCATGCCGGTGGTCTCGGTCTCCGCGTCCGATCGGGGCAGATAGGCCAGGGACACCAGGAGCCCCTGGCCGGTGAGCATGCGAGCGACGTCGACGGCCTCGGCGATGCCCTCCCCCGCGACATAGGCCCGGGCGAAGTCCTCGGCTGCGCCCGACCCCACGGCGGCGCCCTGCACCCGGCGGGAGCGGATGAATCCGCGTACCGCGGTGTTAAGACGCGACATCTGCCCTCCTCGCGGCGCCCTTGGCGATGACGGAGCGGATGGTGGCCAACGAGTCGCCGAGCAGTTCCTCGCGCTCGTGGCGGGAACGGGCGCGCCGCGTGGACACCTCGAGCACCATGTGGCCCGTGAAGCCGGAAGCCGTCACCTCCTCGACGACCTGCCACGCCGCCTGGTCCCCCTCACCGGGCAGGAGGTGCTCGTCCTTGAGGGAACCGCGGCCGTCGGTGAGGTGCACGTGCGCCAGCCGGTCCCCCCAGGCGTGGACCAGGTCGAGGGCCTGGCGCTGCGCCGTCGACGCGTGGCTGAGGTCCAGCGTCAGGTGGTCGTAGTCGTACGGGGTGGGGTCCCAGCCGGGCAGGTACGCCTGGAAGTGCCCGGCGGGGGTGCGCCACGGGTACATGTTCTCGACGGCGAACGTCACGTCCATCTCGTCGTTGAGCCGCTTGATGCCGGCCACGAACTCGGCGCCGTACTCGCGTTGCCACCGGAACGGGGGGTGCACCACGACCGTGTCGCCGCCCAGCCGGCTGACCGCCTCCCCGGAGCGGCGCAGCTTCTCCCACGGGTCCGATCCCCAGGTGGTCTGGGTGACCAGGAGGGTCGGCGCGTGCACCGACAGCACCGGGACCCCGTGGTAGCTGGAGAGCTTCTCGACCGCGTCGATGTCGATCGACAGGCCATCGACGCCCACCATCAGTTCGACGCCGTCGTAGCCCAGGCCCGCGGCGAGTTCGAACGCGCTGGAGGATGCCTCGGGGTAGACCGAGGTGGTCGACAGGAGGACCTTCGACGTGGACACACGGTCACCCTACCCGCCTCGCCGGGTGCGTCCCCCCGCTGTCAGGCCGATTAGTGGTTTCGGGCTTGTCGGGGCGAGAATGTGGCCATGCACGTCGACCATCTGATCTTCGCGACCGGCCCCGACGGCCTCAAGGCAGAGGCAGCCCGGCTGGCCGACGCTCTGGGCACCGACTTCAAGGATGGCGGCTTCCACCCGCGGTTCGGGACCCGGAACCACATCATCCCCCTGGCGGACGCCCGCTACATCGAAGTGGTCGAGGTCCTCGACCACCCCGCGGCCGACAAGGCCGCGTTCGGCCAGGCCGTGCGTGCCCGCTCCGAGATGGGCGGCGGCTGGATGGGCTGGGTCGTCAGCGTCCCGGACATCACGCCGTTCGAGCAGCGGCTGGAGCGCGCAGCCGTCCCCGGCCTGCGGCACTTCCCGGACGGCCGGCGCCTCGAGTGGGTGCAGATCGGCATCCGCGGCCTCATCGCCGACCCGCAGCTGCCCTACTTCCTGGAGTGGAAGTCCGACGAGTCGCTGCGGCCCGCCGCGCTGCGCGGAGACGTCCGGCTGACCCAGGTGCAGATCTCCGGGTCCGCTGACCGGCTGTCGGAGTGGCTGGCCGCCCCCGTCGCCGACGAGATCGACGGGGTCCACCTGGACCTCGTGGCGCCGCACGGCACGCCCGGCATCTCCAACGTCACCTTCGAATCGCCGACCCGGGGCACCGTCACCATCTAGGACTGTCCGACCCTCCGCCTAAGCTCACCCCGTGGCGAAGAAACAGGACACCTACCACTGCACCGAGTGCGGTTGGACGAGCGCGCGCTGGGTCGGCCGCTGCGCCGAGTGCCAGGCGTGGGGCACCGTCGTTGAGCGCGGCGCGCCGAAGCTGCGGCAGGTGTCGTCGTCGGTGCCCACCGACGCGGCCGTGCCCATCTCACAGGTCCCCACCGACACGGCCGTCCGGCGCCTGACGACCATCGCCGAACTCGACCGTGTCCTGGGCGACGGACTGGTGCCCGGCGCGGTCGTGCTGTTGGCCGGGGAGCCGGGCGTCGGGAAGTCCACGCTGCTGCTCGACGTCGCGGCGAAGTGGGCCCGCTCCGGGCAGACCACGCTGTACATCTCCGGCGAGGAGTCCGCCTCGCAGGTGCGGCTCCGCGCGGAGCGCACGGGCGCCGTCGACGATGCGCTGTACCTGGCGTCGGAGACGGACCTCGGCACGGTGCTGGGTCACATCGAGACCGTCAAGCCGAGCCTCCTGGTGCTGGACTCCGTGCAGACTGTCGCCACGGCGGAGGCCGACGGCGCCCCCGGCGGCCCGGCCCAGGTCCGCGAGGTCACCGGCGCCATCGCCCGCGTCGCCAAGCGCGAGGACATGGCCGCCATCATCGTCGGCCACGTCACCAAGGACGGCTCCATCGCCGGCCCGCGGACGCTGGAACACCTCGTCGACGTGGTGCTCACCTTTGAGGGGGACCGGCACTCGGGCTTCCGGATGGTGCGCGCCACCAAGAACCGCTTCGGCCCCGCCGACGAGGTGGGGTGCTTCGAGATGAGCGAGACCGGGATCGTCGAGGTCCCGGACCCGTCGGGGCTGTTCACGACGGCGCACTCGGAGCCCACGCCCGGCACCTGCGTCACGGTGACGATGGAGGGGAGGCGGCCGCTGCTGGCGGAGATCCAGGCGCTGGTGGCGCCGTCGCCGTACCAGTCCTCGCCGAGGCGCACCACGCACGGGCTCGATACGTCGCGCATCGCGATGGTGTTGGCGGTGCTGGAGCGCAAGGCCCGGCTGCCGCTCTCCCAGCACGACGTGTACGTGTCGACGGTGGGCGGCGCCCGGGTGACGGATCCCTCGGTGGATCTTGCGGCGGCAGTCGCCATCGCGTCGGCGGCCCTCGACCGGCAGCATCCGCGGCGCTTGCTGGCCCTCGGCGAGGTGGGCCTCGCGGGCGACCTGCGCCGGGTGCCAGGCGTGGAGCGTCGCCTGGCGGAGGCGGCCCGGCTCGGCTTCGAGCTGGCACTGGTGCCGACGGGCTCGCGCGACGTGACCGTCAAGGTCCCGCGTTTGGGCGGGCTGCGCGTCGTGGAGGTGCCGTCGCTGGCCGACGCGCTGGGCGTCTTGGACCTGCGTCGCGGCGGGCAGTGACGATGGAGGCGCTGCGCATCGGCGAGGTGGCACGCCGCACGGGCCTCACGCAGCGCACGCTGCGGCACTACGACGAGCTGGGGCTGCTCGTGCCGAGCGACCGGTCCGGCGCTGACTACCGCCTCTACTCCCACGACGACCTGGTGCGGTTGCTGGCGATCCAGCACCTCAAGTCGCTGGGGCTGTCGCTGGCCGAGGTGCGCGACGCCCTGGACGCGCCGGGAGGGGACGCGGCGTCTCTGCTGCGACGCCACGCCGAGGACGTCGAGCGGCGCATCGTCGCCGAGCAGGAGTTGCTGGCCCGCCTGCGGTCGCTGGCCAGGGCGGCCGAGGCCGGATGGGACGAGGTTCTGGACGCCATCGCCTTGAGCGAGCGGCTCCGCCATCCGGAGCCCGCCGTCCGCTTCCGCGCGGCGCTCACGGGCCACGCGACCGCTCCTTTCGACGACCTGGTGGAGTTGCTGCGCACGGATCCCGAGCCCGGGGTGCGGGAGGCGGCCACGTGGGCCCTCACGCAGCAGCCCGACGGGGCGGTGGGCCGGTTGGACCAGGCGCTGGCCTCGGGTGACGACCAGTCCCGCCACGCCCTGGCGCACGTCCTGGGCAAGCTGCGGGACCCGGCGGCCGTGCCGCTGCTGGCCCGGCTGCTGCGCGACGAGGCCGTGGAGGTGGCGGCGAAGGCCGCCTTCGGCCTCGGCCAGATCGGCGGCGCCGGCGCCGTCGACGCCCTGATGGGGGCGCTGGGCGACGCGCGCTCGCTGGTGCGCGACGAGGTCGCGGCCGCCCTGGCGCGCGTAGACGGGGCGGACGAGCCGCTGCTCGCCGCCGTGACGGATCCGGCGCCGGCGGTCCGCTCGCTGGCCGCGGAGGTGCTGGGGCTGCGCGCGTCACCCGGGAGCGGGCCGGCCCTCGCCGGGCTGCTGGACGACCCGGACCGCGAGGTCCGGTTCGCGGCGCTGATGGCCCTGGGCCAGATCCCGGGCGACGCGGCCGGGCGCGCCATCGAGGGCGAGGTCGACTCCCCCGACGAGCACACCCGGCTGCTGGCCCGCCGCCTGGTGGCGGACCGTCAGGCCTTCGCAGCCCCGCGGGCCCGGAACGCGCGGGCCACCTGAGCGACGACCGGGTCGCCGGCGGCGGCCAGGCGCTCGAGCGCACCCGCGGCCGCCTCGGGCAGCTGGCCGAGGGCCGACACGGCCGCCAAACGGACCTCCGCGTCGACGTCGGCAGCCGCGCCCTCCAGGGCCTCCACCGCCGCGTCGGCGTCCGGCTCGCCGATGTGACCCAGCGCCTCGGCCGCGTGGGCCCGCACCTCGGCATCGCCGTCGCTCAGCGCGACGACGAGGACGGGGACGGCCGCCGCGCCCAGGCGGTGCATCGCCGTGGTGAGCGCGTCGCGCTGCAGTGCCTCCCCGTCGCCGAGCCGGGCCGCCAGCGCGTCGGCCGCCTCGGGCCGGCCCGTGTTGGCCACGGCACGGTAGGCCTTGATGGCCACGTCCGGGTGCTCGTCGGCGACGAGCGGCCGCAGGTCCTCGAAGTGCGCCGGGTCGCCGATCTTGCTGAGGACGTGGGCGGCCGTGCGGCGATCGGACGGATCGCTGCTGGTGAGCATGGCCAGCAGGTCGTCGGCCGCCTCGTCGGCGTGCTGCACCAGCGCCCAGGTGAGGTCCTCGCGGATGCAGGAGTCGCGCTCCACGCGCAGGCGCTCGACCAGCGCGGGGCTGATCGCGGGATCCGCGGCGGCTCCGAGCGCGAGCGCCGCCTGCCGCCGGGCGCTGCCGTCGTCGTGGGACAGGGTCTGGATGAGGGTCGTGACATCGGTCATGTCGACGACGCTAAACCTTGACGTCGCGGCAGGGTCAAGTCGGGCGGCGCGCGGGGTTCGCTCACCCCCGCGGCGCCACGGCAGAGTCGCACTGGGCTAGCGTGGTGCCCAGGAGCGATCACCGAGGAGAACGATGCCCGACGTCGCCATGATGACCCAGCTGGGGGGCCTGCTGATCCGGCACCTCAAGGCCTTCAACACCGACGCGTCCCCGCTGCCCGGGGAGACACCCGATGAGGCGGAGACCGAGGACGCCGAGCAGTTCACCGACGCGCTGGAGAAGCTGGGCCCCACCTTCATCAAGTTCGGCCAGCTGCTGTCCACCAGACAGGACCTGTTGCCGCCGGCGTACACCGAGGCCCTCTCCCGGCTGCAGGACGACGTCGAGCCGGTGCCGAGCGAGGAGATCCGCGCCCGGATCGAGGAGTCGCTGGGCGCCACCGTCGGCACGCTGTTTCGCGAGTTCGACGACTCGCCACTCGCGTCGGCTTCGCTGGCGCAGGCGCACCGAGCGGTGACCCGCAACGGCCGCGACGTCGTCGTCAAGGTACTCAGGCCGGGGGTTCGCGACCAGGTGAAGAGCGACCTCGAGTCGCTGTCAGAGCTCGCGGACTTCGCGGACGCCAACACGCCCATCGGGCCCCGGCTGGGCGCGGCCCGCATGCTGGCGCAGTTCCGTCGCTCGATGGCCGACGAGCTCGACTACCGCAAGGAGGCCGCCAACCTGGACCTGTTCGGCGAGCTCGTCCGCGACGAACCCGACCTCCTGGTCCCGTCCTACATCGCCGACTACTCCAGCGACGACGTGCTGACCCTCGAGTTCGTGCCGGGGAAGAAGATCACCGACGTCGGGCCGCTGGCGATGCTGGACGTCGACGGGCAGCGCCTGGCCGCCGCGCTGTTCCGGTTCATGCTGGGCGCGATGCTCGTCGACGGCATCCTGCATGCGGACCCGCACCCGGGCAACCTCTTCCTGACGCCCGACCACCGGGTGGCGATCCTCGACGTCGGCATGGTGGTGCGGCTGCCCAGCCGGCTGCGCAGCGCCCTGGTCAAGCTCCTCGTGGGGATCGGCGACGGCGACGGCGAGGGCGTCGCGACCATCCTCGCCTCCATGGGCCACCCCACCGAGGACTACGACGCCGCCGCCTTCCGCGACGACGTCTCCCACCTCGTGTCCTCGACGCTGTCCATGGGCGCCGACCTGCAGGCGGGCAGCGTGCTCATGCAGCTGGCCAGGCTCTCCGGCACGCACGGGCTGCGGCCGCCCGCGGAGATGACGCTCATCGCCAAGGCGCTGCTCAACCTCGACCAGGCCACGCAGCACCTCGACCCGGCCTTCACGCCGCTGGAGGCCATCCGCGACAACCTGCCCACGATCCTGGCGGCCGGACTCACGCCCTCGGCCGGGCAGGCGCTGCTCGGCACGATCGAGGGCAAGGAGTTCCTCGAGCGCCTCCCCCGCCGCGCGAACCGCGTGCTCGACGCCCTCACGGAGGGCGAGCTCGCGTTCAAGATCGACGCGTTCGACGAGTCGCGGGCCCTCATGGTGCTGCAACAGGTGGCCAACCGGCTGGCGACGGCGGTGATCCTCGCGGCCGTCACCGTCGCGGCGGCGCTGCTGATGGTGGCCGACGTCGGGCCGCGGTTCCTCGGATACCCGGCGCTGGGGATGGTGTTCTTCCTCATCGCGGCCGTCGGCGGCCTGTGGATGGTGGCACGCATCATGTGGCACGACCGGCCGTTCCGGCGCACCGTCAAACGGCAGGAGCGGCGCGCCCGCCTCTCGGACGACGCGACGCGGCGCTAGCGCCCATACACTGGGCTGAACCCAGGGGGAGGTGTCGGTGCCCAAGTCGACCGTACGTCGCTATCTGAAGCTGCTCGCGCCCGGCACGCCCCTGCGCGCGGGCATCGACCGGATCCTCCACGGCGGCACGGGGGCCCTCGTGGTGCTGGGCAACAACAATCGGGTTCAGCAGGTCTGCTCCGGCGGGTTCCAGATCGGCGTCGAGTGCACCGAGCAGGCCCTGCGGGAACTCGCGAAACTCGACGGCGCCATCATCCTGTCCTCGGACCTCAGCCGGATCGTGGCCGCGGGCGTGCATCTCGTCCCGGCCGGCGACCTGCCGACCGCCGAGACCGGAACGCGACACCGCTCCGCCGACCGCACGGCCCAGGCCGCCGGGGTTCCCGTGCTCACGGTGTCGGCATCGATGTCGACGATCTCGCTGTTCATCGACGGTCGGCGCCACGTCGTCGAGACGGTGCCTCAGGTCATCAGCCGGGCCAACCAGACGCTGGCGACGCTGTCGCGGGTCGTCACGCGGCTGAGCGATCTCATGGACCAGTTCACCGCCCTGGAGCTGGGCGAGCAGGTGACGCTGCGCGACCTCACGCACGTCGTGCACCGGCTGGAGCTGACCCGCCGGCTCTCGGCCGAGATGCAGTTCCACGCCGACGTGCTGGGCGTCGAGGGACGCATGGTGGCCATGCAGCACGCGGAGCTGGCCTCGGCCTTCGACGGCGTGGCCGAGCTGCTGACGGAGGACTACGCCGCCAACCTGGAGGACCCGGCGGAGTTCGACCTCACCCGACTGCACAACTTCGCCCCCGAGGAACTGTTCGCCGCCCAGCTCGTGGCGCAGCGGTTGGGTTTCGGCGGCAACGCCAACCTGGAACAGGGGCTCACCACCCGCGGGATCCGGCTGCTGACCAAGGTGGGGCGGCTGCCGTCGCCGCTGGTCACCCGCCTCGTCGAGCGCTTCTCGCTGCAGGAACTCTTCGGAGCTTCGGTGGCGGACCTCATGGAGGTCGAGGGCATCGGGCCGCTGCGCGCCCGGCAGATCCGCGACGCGATGCTGCGGATCGCCGAGACCAACTGACCGGGCTCCGGACCCCGCCGCGATGGCGGGTGGGCCGGGTATAGGCTTGCGCCGAACACAGGGGAGCGCCACAGGGGCGCTGAGAGTGCGGGCACACCGCAGACCCTCGAACCTGACCCGGTTAGCACCGGCGTAGGGAGTGGGAATTCTCCTCGGCATGCGCCGAGCCTGCCGAAAGGAGAATCATGGATCGACCCGTCCGGACCCTCGCCGCCGTCGCGGCCGCCCTGGCGCTCGCCGCATGCGGCAGCGGCACACCGGCGGCCAGCCCGTCGCCCGACGGCTCATCGGCGCCGACCGAGACCGACACCCTCACCGTCTTCACCCACGACGCCTTCACGCTGCCTGAGGAACTCACCGAGCGCTTCGCCGACGAGACGGGCTACGAGGTCACCTACACCACGCCCGGGGACGCCGGCGCGCTGGTCAACCAGCTCATCCTCACCAAGGACTCGCCGCTGGCCGACGTCGTCGTGGGCATCGACAACACCTTCAGCTCGCGCGCCGCCGACGAGGGGGTCCTGAGCCCCTACGTCTCCCCCGCCGCCGCGGAGGTCCCCGCCGAGTTCCAGGCGCCCGACCTGACGCCCGTCGACTACGGCGACGTGTGCATCAACGCCGACACGACCTGGTTCGCCGAGCAAGGCATCCCCGTCCCCGCGACGCTCGACGACCTGACCAAGCCCGAGTACCGCGACCTGCTGGTCGTCACGAACCCCGCGTCGTCGTCGCCGGGACTGGCGTTCCTCATCGCGACGGTCGGCGCCAAGGGCGACGGCTGGCTGGACTACTGGGCGCAACTGAAGGACAACGGCGTGAAGGTCGCGGCCGGTTGGACCGAGGCCTACTACACCGACTTCTCCGGCGGCGGCGGCGAGGGACCGCGCCCGCTGGTCCTGTCCTACGCGACGTCCCCGGCGTTCACCGTCGAGGGCGACGAGTCGTCGACGACGGCACTGCTCGACACCTGCTTCCGGCAGGTCGAGTACGCGGGCGTCGTGGCGGGCGCCGAGAACGAGGTGGGGGCCCGCAAGTTCATCGACTTCCTCCTCAGCCCGGAGGTCCAAGCCGCCGCGCCCGAGAACCTCTACATGTTCCCCGTGCTGCCCGGCACCGCCCTGCCCGAGGTCTGGGCGCGGTTCGCCGTCCTGCCCGAGGAGCCGATCGAGGTGCCGCAGGAGCGCATCGGCGCCGAGCGCGACGAGTGGATCCGGGCGTGGACCGACGCCATGAGCTGACCCGGCTCGGGTGGCGGACGGGCTGGGCGGTCGCGGCCGCCGTACCCGCCGCCTTCCTCGTCGTGTTCTTCGCGTGGCCGGCCGCCGCCCTGGTCGCCCGCGGCTTCCACGACGGGTCGGGGTGGACGCTCGACGGGGCCGCCGCCGTCCTGCGGTCGCCGCGGACGTGGCAGGCACTCGGGTTCACGCTCGGCGCAGCGACGGCGTCGACGGTGGCGTGCCTGGCGCTCGGTCTGCCCGGCGCGGCGCTGCTGTTCCGCCGGCGCTTCGCCGGGCGCGACGCGCTCCGCGCGCTCGTGACCATCCCGTTCGTCCTGCCCACCGTGGTGGTGGGCGTCGCGTTCGGGGCGTTGCTCCGTTCCGACGGGCCGCTCGGCTGGACGGGCCTCGACGGCACCCCCGTCGCCATCCTCGCCGCGATGGTGTTCTTCAACTACTCGGTCGTGGTCCGCACCGTCGGCACGTTCTGGGCCAGGCTCGATCCCCGGCTCGCCGACGCTGCGGCCACACTCGGCGCCGCGCCGTCGCGGGTGTTCCGCACCGTGACCCTACCGACCCTCGCGCCGGCCGTGCTGTCGTCGGGCTCGCTGGTCTTCCTGTTCAGCGCCTCCTCCTACGGCATCGTCATGGTCCTCGGCCAGACGCGCTACCGCACGATCGAGACGGAGATCTGGTTCCTCACCACCCAGCTGCTCGATCTGCCGGGCGCAGCGGCCCTCTCGGTGGCCCAGCTGGTCATCGTCTCGGTCCTGCTGTGGCTGAGCGGGCGGGCCCAGTCGTCGCTGACCCGCGCGCTGCGGCTGCAGCCCGACGTCGCCGCCGCCCGGCCCCTCGCGGCGTGGCGCGACTGGCCGCTCGTCGCCGTCACCGGGGTGGTCGTGCTCGGGCTGCTCGGCCTGCCGCTGGCGACCCTGATGTGGCGGGCGATCGCCCCAGGGGGGTCGCCGTCGCTGGACAACTTCCTGCTGCTGGGCGGCGACACCGGCCTCGGCGCCGGCGTGGGCGAGGCGCTGCGCACGTCGCTGGTCACCGCGACGGCCGCCACGGCGATCGCCGTCAGCCTCGGAGTCCTCGTGGCGCTCGTCACGTCGCGGAGACCCCGGCGCAGGGGTGCCCGCCACGCCCTGGCCACCCTGGAAGGGCTCTTCCTGCTGCCCCTGGGCGTCAGCGCCGTCACTGTCGGGTTCGGCTATCTCATCACCCTCAACCGGCCGCCCCTCGACCTGCGCTCGAGCATCGTGCTGATCCCCATCGCGCAGGCGGTGGTCGCGCTCCCGCTGGTGGTGCGCACGCTGCTGCCCACCCTGCGGGCGCTGGACCCGCGACAGCTGGAGGCGGCCGCGACGCTCGGCTCGAGCCCGCTGCAGGTGCTGCGCCGGATCGAGCTGCCGCACCTCGCGCGTGGCCTGGGGCTCGCGGTCGGCTTCGCGTTCGCGACGTCGCTGGGCGAGTTCGGCGCAACGTCCTTCCTCGCCCGCCCCGACAACCCGACCCTGCCCGTCCTCATCTTCCGCGCCTTCGGCCGCCCCGGGGCCGACAACTACGGCATCGCGCTGGCCGCGTCCGTGGTGCTGGCAGGATTGGCCGGGATCACGATGGCGCTCGCCGAACGCGTGCGCCCCAAGGAGGTGGCCACATGGTGAGCGGGCTCGAGGTGTCCGACGCGGTGGTGCGCTACGGCTCGGTGACGGCCGTCGACGGCGTCACCCTCGCCGTCCCGCCGGGCCGCGTCGTCGCGCTGTTGGGCCCCTCCGGGTCGGGCAAGTCGACTCTGCTGCGTGCGGTCGCCGGGCTGGAGCCCCTCGCCTCCGGCAGCATCCGGTGGGACGGTGAGGATCTCGCCGACGTCAAGGTGCATCGGCGCAACTTCGGGCTCGTGTTCCAGGACGCCCAGCTGTTCCCCACCATGACCGTGGGCCGCAACATCGCGTACGGGCTGAGCCGCTGGGACCGGGCGGCGCAGCGGACCAGGGTCGCGGAGATGCTGGAGCTGGTGGGGCTGCCCGGGTTCGAGGACCGCCGCGTGACGGAACTCTCCGGCGGGCAGGCGCAGCGGATCGCGCTGGCACGCTCGCTGGCGCCGTCGCCGCGGGCGCTCCTCCTGGACGAGCCGCTCTCGGCCCTGGACACCGGCTTGCGCCGCCGGCTGGCGGAGGACCTGGCGCGCATCCTCCGGGAGACCCACACCACCGCCATCCACGTCACCCACGACCATCAGGAGGCGTTCACCGTCGCGGACACGGTCGCGGTGCTGCAGGAGGGTCGTCTGCTGCAGATCGACGACCCGGACGCGCTGCGCCGCACGCCGTCGAGCAAGGACGTCGCGGCATTCCTGGGGTTCCGGGCCTTCGTGACGCACCAGCAGGCACACGAGCTGGGCTGGTCCGGCACGCTGCCCGTCGGTGCGGTGCTGGGGATCGGGCCGAGTTCGCTGGTGCTCGACGACACCGGCGTCGAGGTGCCGGTCGTCGACCAGGGCTACACCGTCGAGGACGTCGAGATCGGCGTGCGGCTGCCGGACGGGCAGCGCGCCGTCGTGTCCGCGCCCGAGCGGGTGGAGGGTCCCACCGTGCGGGTGCGGCTGATCGGCGGCGCGGTCACGCCCGCCTGAGGGGCGCCGGCAGCGACACGAATAGCAGCCCTACTCCGCGATCGGGCCGCTCAGGGAGTCCGAGCCACGAGTTCGACGGCGTGTCGTGCCGGGGTGGCGGCGCGGGGCGGACGCGGCGGAAGCGGCCCAGGCGGCGGCGACACGCTGCGCCACGGTCACGGCGCTGCCTGCGGCGACGACCCCCAAAGCCAGCGTCAGGACCCACAGCGGGGCTCCGAGGTCGACGGCGACCGCCGCCACCCCTGCGACGACCAGCCGATCGGCGCGCTCGAAGATGCCCACCGACGCGTCCCAGCCCTCAGCCTCGGCGCGCGCCCGCGCGTAGGACACCACGAAGCCCAGGACGAGCGCGGCGAGCGCGCACCACAGGGTGGCGACGTCGCGGCCCGCGGCCCAGACCGCGAGGGCCGCGAACACCGCGCCGTCGGCGATGCGGTCCATGGTCGAGTCGATGAACGCCCCGAACCGCGTCTGCCTGCCACCGGCACGCGCCATGGTCCCGTCCAGGCCGTCGGCCAGCAGGAACACCCCCACGACGACGAAGCCGGCGATCCACTCGCCCCGCGGCAGGAACCACAACGCAGCCAGGACCACCCCGAGCGTCCCCGCGAACGTCACGGCGGTCGGCGAGAGCCCGATCCGCAACAGGAATCGGGCCAGGGGGGTCAGGGCGCGTCCATACGCGCCACGCAGAAACGACAGCACCTCACCACCCTAGCCAGCCAGACCGGCGGTCAGGCGACGGCCCGCCGAAGTGACGCTACGGTGATCCGGTGGCCCGACAGCGTTTCCCTGCCTCCGTCTATGACAACGGCGACGAACCCGACGCACGGTTCTCGCTGGCCAACGAGCGGACCTTCCTCGCCTGGATCAGGACCTCGCTGGCCCTCCTCGCGGCCGGCATCGCGCTCGAGGTACTGGGGCTCGACCTGCACGACGCGTTCCGCATCGCCGCCTCGGTCGTGCTCATGCTGACCGGCATCGCCGCCGCGCCGCTGGCCTGGTGGGGATGGGCCCGCTACGAGCGCGCACTGCGGCTCTACAGCCCGCTTCCGGCGTCGCTGTTCGCCCTGCCGGTCACACTGGCGGTCTGCGTGAGCGGGATCCTGGTCGTCCTCGGATTCCTGTTCCGGTGACCGACCGTCCTGCCGATCCCGGCCTCCAACCGGAGCGCACCGGGCTGGCGTGGCAGCGCACCGCGCTGTCCCTGGGCGGCGGCGCCCTGGTCTACTCGCGGATCGCCGCGCCGACGGTGGAGAACTGGGCCTGGCTGCTCGCCGGCCTCGGCCTGCTGGCCGCCCTGGTCATCGGGGTGTGGGGCCGGCGCCGCTACGACTACACGCACCGCACGCTGACCCGCGGCGGGCGCATCCTGGCCGACGGCCTGCTGCCCGCCGTGGTGGCGGGCACGGTGGCCGCGGCCGGCATCGTCGTGCTCGTGCTGTCGCTCCTCGCCCTGTGACCCCAGAGCCCCGGGAACGCGACGACGGGGCGGCCCCGTGGGACCGCCCCGTCATCGTCGGGCTCAGGAGGCCTGGCCGCCCTCGCCGTCTGAGGCCGGCTCGAACTCCGGCAGCTCCGCCTTGGCGACGCCGGTGAACTTGAACGGCAGCTCCGCGCCCTCGTCGGCCACATCGACCTGGACGATCTGCCCCGGCTGCAGATCCCCGAACAGGATCTTCTCGGCCAGGATGTCCTCGATGTCGCGCTGCAGAGCACGGCGCAGCGGCCGGGCCCCGAGCACGGGGTCGAACCCGCGCTTGGCGATGAGGGTCTTCGCGGCCGGCGTGAGCTCGATGCCCATGTCCTTGTCCTTCAGCCGCGACTCGATCTGCGCCACCATGAGGTCGACGATGCGCTCGATGTCGGCCTGCGACAACTGGTGGAACACGACGATCTCGTCGACGCGGTTGAGGAACTCGGGACGGAAGTGCTGCTTCAGCTCATCCGACACCTTCGCCTTCATCTTCTCGTAGCTCGACTCGGCGTCTCCGGCCCGCGAGAATCCGAGATTGACGCTCTTGGAGATGTCCCGGGAACCGAGGTTGGTCGTCATGACAATGACGGTGTTCTTGAAATCGACCACCCGGCCCTGCGCATCCGTGAGGCGACCCTCGTCGAGAATCTGCAACAGCGAATTGAAGATGTCAGGGTGGGCCTTTTCGATCTCGTCGAACAACACCACTGAGAACGGCTTGCGTCGCACCTTCTCAGTGAGCTGGCCGCCCTCCTCGTAGCCGACGTATCCGGGCGGCGAACCGAACATCCGCGACGCGGTGTGCTTCTCCGAGTATTCGCTCATGTCGAGAGTGATGAGCGCGTCCTCGTCGCCGAACAGGAACTCCGTCAGCGCCTTGGTCAGCTCAGTCTTTCCGACGCCGGACGGGCCGGCGAAGATGAACGAGCCGCTGGGGCGCTTCGGGTCCTTGAGACCGGCCCGGGTGCGGCGGATCGAGCGGGACAACGCCTTGACCGCGTCCTCCTGGCCGATGTAGCGCTTGCCCAGTTCCTCCTCCATGCGCAGGAGCCGCTGGGACTCCTCCTCCGTGAGCTTGAACACGGGGATGCCGGTGGAGCCGGACAGCACGACGGCGATCTCCTCCTCGCCGACCACGGCCGGGAGGTCGGAGTCGCCCTGCTTCCAGGCCTCCTCACGCTCGGCGCGCAGCGCCCGAAGGCGCTGCTCCTCGTCGCGGAGCCGTGCCGCGCGCTCAAAGTCCTGCGCGTCGATCGCTGCGTCCTTCTCGAGCTTGTTCGCCGCGATGGCCTCGTCGAACTCCCGGAGGTCCGGCGGAGCCGTCATGCGCTGGATCCGCAGCCGGGCGCCGGCCTCGTCGATCAGGTCGATCGCCTTGTCCGGCAGGAAGCGGTCCTGGATGTAGCGGTCCGCCAGCGTGGCCGCCGCGACGAGAGCCTCGTCGGTGATGGTGATGCGGTGGTGCGCCTCGTACCGGTCCCGAAGGCCCTTGAGGATGTCGACCGTCAGCGCCACCGACGGCTCCGCCACCTGGATGGGCTGGAACCGCCGCTCGAGCGCGGCGTCCTTCTCGATGTGCTTGCGGTACTCGTCCAGCGTCGTGGCGCCGATGGTCTGCAGCTCACCGCGCGCCAGCATGGGCTTGAGGATGGAGGCCGCGTCGATGGCCCCCTCCGCGGCGCCGGCGCCGACGAGCGTGTGGATCTCGTCGATGAACAGCATGATGTCGCCGCGGGTCTTGATCTCCTTGAGGACCTTCTTGAGGCGCTCTTCGAAATCACCGCGGTAGCGGGAACCGGCCACGAGGGCGCCGAGATCCAGCGTGTAGATCTGCTTGTCGCGCAGCGTCTCGGGCACGTCGCCGCGCACGATGGCCTGCGACAGGCCCTCCACGACGGCCGTCTTGCCCACGCCGGGCTCGCCGATCAGCACCGGGTTGTTCTTGGTGCGTCGGCTCAGCACCGTCATGACGCGCTCGATCTCGTGGGTGCGTCCGATGACCGGATCGAGCTGGTTCTCCCGCGCCGCCTGCGTGAGGTTGCGGCCGAACTGATCCAGGATCTGCGAGCTGCCCTTCTCGGGCCCCGCCTCAGGAGCCCCGGACATCGAGGCCTCGCGGCCCTGGTAGCCCGTGATGAGCTGCAGCACGGTGTTGCGGACCCGGTTGAGGTCCGCGCCGAGCTTGATGAGCACCTGAGCGGCCACGCCCTCGCCCTCACGGATGAGGCCGAGGAGGATGTGCTCGGTGCCGATGTAGTTGTGGTTCATCTGCAGCGCCTCGCGCAGCGAGAGCTCGAGAACCTTCTTCGCGCGCGGCGTGAAGGGGATGTGCCCCGTCGGCACCTGCTGCCCCTGGCCAATGATTTCCTCGACCTGCTCACGCACCGCCTCCAGGGCGATGCCCAGCGACTCGAGGGCCTTGGCGGCCACGCCCTCGCCCTCGTGGATGAGCCCGAGCAGGATGTGCTCGGTGCCGATGAAGTTGTGATTGAGCAGCTTCGCCTCGTCCTGCGCCAGGACGATCACGCGCCGGGCGCGGTCCGTGAACCGTTCGAACATGAAAACTTCCCTCCTGTTGTCCGGCGACGCGCGCCGGGCAACCGCTTCTAGCTTACTAACGAAGCGAAGGGACCGAACGCTCCGTGGTTCACCCCCCGCGAACGCACGCCCGGCGAGCGGTCAGTGAGCCGCTTCGTAGGCGGCGATGACGTCGGCGGGGATGCGGCCCCGGTCCGACACCTTGCGGCCGTTCTCCCTCGCCCACTCGCGGACCGCGTTGTTGTCGGTCTTGCGGGACGCGGGCTTGCGGGCGGCGCCGGCCTTGCGGCCGGCCTTGGTGGCCTTCTCGATGAAGGGCGCCAGGGCGCTCTCCAGCTTCGCGGCGTTCTTCTCGGTCAGGTCGATGGTGTAGGAATCGCGGCCGAGCGAGAACTCGATCGTGCGTGCGTCGGGCGACCCGTCGATATCATCGACGAGAAACACGCGAACTTGGCGTGCCATAGTGTCCTCCTGGGGGTAGGGATTTCTCCGCTGAGATTACCGCTGTCCGGGGAATCCGCAAAAGGGGTCGGCATTGTCGAATATGCAGCAATTCAGCATCGGTGGGCTCATTCTGCCCGACCACACCGGTATTTCGCTGGGGTATCGGCACCCCACCTCCGCCGGAATGGTGCGGGTGGTGGTGGAGAAAGAGGCCGGAGTCATCCGGAGCGCCGACGTCACGTCCGGATATGGGCATCGGGCTGCCGAGAAATTATTCGAGGTCCGCGATTACCGCTCCATGATCATGCTCGGCGACCGCCACGACTGGCTCGCCGCATTCAGCGGTGAATTGAGCCTGACCCTCACGGTGGAGAATGCGATGCGGCTCACTCCCCCACCGCGGGCCACCGTGCTGCGGACACTCCTGGCGGAACTCGCCCGCATCCACAGCCACCTGTCCTTCCTCAGCCACCTCACCGACGGGGACGCCGCGGCCCGCCTCTGGCAGGTCGTGGACCGGCTGCGCGACGCCATGCTCGGGTGGAGCGGCAACCGGGTGCACCCCATGCTCAACCGCGTCGGCGGCCTGGCCGCCGACGCCCCGGAGGGCTGGCTGGACCACCTGGACGACCTGCTGGACGACGCGTCCCGGGTATCGGCGGACCTGCGCGCCACCCTCGCCGGCACGAGCCGCTACTCGGGTCTGGCCGTCCTGGACGCCCAGACGTGTCTCGGCTACGGGCTGAGCGGACCCGTCGCGCGCGCGGCCGGCCTGGACCTTGACCGCCGGGCGGGCGGCTACTGCGCCTACGGTCAGGTGTTCCGGCCCGTCACCCCGCGGGCCGCCGGCGACGCCGAGTCCCGGTTCGCCGTGCTCATCGACGAGGTCGGCACCAGCGTCGACATGGTGCGGGTCGCACGGTCGTTGGCCGCCGCGACCCCCGGCGACGTGGCGGTGCGGCTGTCTCGCCGCCTGAAGGTCCCCGAGGGCGAACACGAGACGGACATCGAGGCCCCGTGGGGCATCGCGTCGTGCCTGCTGGTCTCGCGGGGCGGCCAGACGCCGTGGCGGGTGGCGCTGCGGACGCCGTCGTTCAGCGACCTGTCCGCGCTGGGCCGGGCCCTGGAGGGGGTCCGGACAGACGACATCGCCGACGTCGTGGCCTCATTGGGCTACACCGTCGGCGATGCGGACAAGTAGGCGGGGCGTCCCGCGGCGGCTCAGGCCTGCCGCAGCTCCGGCAGCCCGTCGAGGTTGAGGCGGGCGAGATCCACCATCGTGGGGTGCTCGTTCTCGCCCCAGATGTCGGCCACGCTCGGCGAGACGCGGCGCGGCAGGTCGACGATGTTGGCCGTCTCCTCCGCCTCGAGCTCCGCGATGCGCGCCTCCAGCGCCTCGATCCGCGACTGACGCTCGGCCACCTCGGCACGCAACCACACGGCGTTGCCGCGCATCGAGCTGAGTTCCGCCTTCGCGGCACCCAGCTGGCCGCGCAGCTTCGCGATGACCGCCTGAAGGTTCTCGGCGCGCGCGTTGAAGCGGCTGATCATGGCGACGGACTCTTCGTGGAACCGCTCGGCCTGCTGGGCGCGGAGCCCGACCTCGTGCTTCATCTCGACCGCGTGCCGTTCGCGCTCGGCCCGCACCTCACGCCAGGCGACCCACGTGGCGGCGAAGGCCATGAGGACGGCGACCACGACGCCGGCGCGGACGAGCCACACTCCCCCGAGGAGGGAGGCCAACGACGCAGCGGTGCCCACCCCGAGGATGGTGAGCGCGAGGGTGCGCTCGGAGGACTGTTGGGAAGCGCGTCGACCAGGCATGCGGCCAGTGTAGGTGTGGTGCCGCGGCCAGCCGCGGAGGCCGGTGGGCGTGTCGGCTCAGGCCGGCGAGGCCGCCCCGGTGCCGCCGGGCTTGTCGTCGTCGTCATCGTCGTGCACCACGCAGGCCCGCTCCAGCATCGCACCGGCCACGGCCAGCAGCAGCGCCGCGATGATCGTGGCGATCCCCTGTACGACGCGGGCCGACGGCAACGGCGCCTCGAACAGCTGTAGGAACCGCGCCACGTACACGACGTGCGCGCCGGCCAGCACGGCGCCGGTCATGATCATCGACTTGCCGACGGCCAGGGCGGCCACGGACTCCTGCGGCTCCACGCGGCGCTCCTCGATCCGCCGGGGCAGCAGTCGGGCGTACACCGCGACGCCCACGGCCAGCAGGAGCATTAGAGCGGGCACCGACCACGGCACCACCGGCGGGAACGAGCCCGCCGCCTCGAACCCGAGCAGGATGAGGCCGCAGACGACGGCGCCCGCGAGAACCGAGATGACGGCCTGACGGGCGGTGGTCAGACCGAGCCGGCCGTCTCCGCTCAAAATCCCGTGGCGGCGGTGACGACGACGTCGTCGCGGCGGGTGACCGTCGAGGTGTCCACCTCGTCGAGCAGGTCCACGACCCGGCCGTGGCCGGCGATCTCGGCGGCGGGATCGATGTCGGACCACGGCACCAGGACGAAGGCGCGCTCGTGTGCGCGCGGATGCGGCAGCTCGATGCTGTCCTCCGAGATCCGCTTGCCGACCATGATGATGTCGATGTCGAGGGTGCGGGGACCGTGGCGCAGGTCGCGGGTGCGGCCGAAGTTCTCCTCGATGGCCTGGGCGCGGTCGAGCAGCGTCAGCGGCTCCAGGGTCGACTCCGCCACGACGATGAGGTTGAGGAAGTCCGGTTGGTCCTGGATGTCGCCGACCGGCTTGGTCTCGTAGACCGGCGACACGTCGACGACGATGAGGTCCGGCGTCTCGGCCAGGTAGTCGACCGCCTCCTGCAGGATGCTGGCCGAATCCCCCATGTTGGAGCCGAGGCTGAACACCACCTTCGAGATGGGGCGCAGATTGCCCAGCGTGTCGACATCGATATCGAAGGGACCGTTAGACATGTCTACTCCTGCTGATCGTGACGGCAACATCCGTGAAGGTCTGGCTGAGCGGTGCACTCGGCTTGTGCACCGTGACGGTGACACGCTCCACTCTGCCATGAGCGAGGCACCGCTCCGCAATCTCGCCTGCCACCGTCTCAATGAGGTTGCGCGGCTCTCCCGTGACGACGTCCTCGACGTCCCGGGCCACCGCGCCGTAGTCCACCGTGGTCGCCAGGTCGTCACTGCGGGTGTCGACGGGGAGTTCGAGAACGACGTCGACGACGAACGGCTGGCCGTCCCGACGCTCATGGTCGAAGACTCCGTGGTACCCGGTCGCGGTCAGTCCCGTCAGCGTGATGCGGTCGATCTCTTCGCTCCCTTCGGTCGACTCGACCCTAGCGCACGGCTCGTCGGGTGAGGGCGCCGGGAGGCTCATGTGAGCGTGAGGGGGGCCTCGGCCAGGAGGCGGCGGGCGACGGCGACGGCGTCGGCCTGGGCGGCGACGTCGTGGGTGCGCACGGCCCACACCCGGTGCAAGGCGCACCAGAACGACACCGCGGCGGTGGCGGCGTCGCGGCCCCGTGGCTCGCGCCCGCCCAGGAGTTCCCCGAGGAAGGCCTTGCGCGACGCGCCCACGAGCACCCGGTGTCCGTCGGCCGCGAAGCGGTCGAGGTGCCGGAGCAGGGTCCAGTTGTGGTCCCAGGCCTTGGCGAACCCGAGCCCCGGGTCGAGGATGATGCGCTCGGCCGGGATCCCGGCCTCCAGTGCGGCGTCGCGCTGCTCGAGCAGCTCGGCGAGGACCTCGGTGACGACGTCGCCGTACTGGGCGCGGCCCTGCATCTCGCTGGAGTGGGCCCGCCAATGCATGACGACGAGCTCCGCCCGGGACCGCGCGACGACGCCGAGCAGATCCGGATCCGCCCTGCCGCCCGACACGTCGTTGATGAGCGCGGCCCCGACGTCGATGGCCGCCTGCGCGACCCCGGCCCGCATGGTGTCGACCGACACCGCGACACCGTCGGCGGCCAGCGCCCGGACGACGGGGATGACGCGCTCCAGCTCGTCGGCCTCGGTGACCCGGGCGGCGCCGGGGCGGGTCGATTCGCCACCGACATCGATGATCGACGCGCCGTCGGCGAGGAGCCGGCGGGCGTGGTCGACCGCGAGCTGCGGGTCGAGGAAGCGCCCGCCGTCGGAGAATGAATCGGGCGTCACATTGACGATGCCCATGACGAGGGTCACGCGTGTCACCGCCCGATGATCAGGCTCATCGCCTCGGCGCGGGTGGCGGGGTGACGCAGGATGCCGCGCACCGCCGACGTCACGGTGCGGCTGCCGGGCTTGCGGACGCCGCGCATGGTCATGCACGTGTGCTCGGCCTCGACCACGACGATCACGCCGCGCGCGTCGAGGTGCTCGACGAGCGCGTCCGCGATCTGGGTGGTGAGCCGTTCCTGCACCTGGAGCCGGCGCGCGAAGATGTCGACGAGCCGCGCCAGCTTCGACAGGCCGGTGACCCGGCCGCTCTCGGACGGGATGTAGCCCACGTGCGCCACCCCGGTGAAGGGCAGCATGTGGTGTTCACAGGTGCTGACCAGCTCGATGTCCTTGACCAGCACCATCTCGTCGTGCGCGATGTCGAAGGTCTTGCCCAGCACGCCCGACGCGTCGGCGCCGTGGCCGGCGAGCAGCTCGCCCCAGGCTCGAGCGACGCGCTCCGGCGTCTCCTGCAGCCCGTCTCGCTCCGGGTCCTCTCCGATGGCGAGCAGCAACTCGCGGACGGCCGCGGCCGCGCGCGCCTCGTCGATCGCCATGTCAGTGCCCCGCGGGCGGGACGGGCGGGCCCCACGGGGAGGGTCCGGTCTCGGGTGGCTGCGGATCCCCGCCGGGGCGGAAGTCCGGGCCGGTCGGAGGCGAGGGCGGGGACGGGACGGGCACCGGCAGGTCCGCGGGCCGCTCGGGCGCGGGCGGGACCTCGACCGGGGGGACCTGGGACGGCTGTCGCAGGTCCGAGCCGGTCCATGCCGGACGCTTCGGCCGCCGGCGCAGCGGCTTGAACACCTCGGCCACCTCGGCCTTGTTGAGCGTCTCCTTCGCGAACAGCTGCCGGACGAGTTCGTCGAGCACGTCACGGTTCTCGTGCAGGACGTCGAACGCCTCCTGGTGGGCGGTGTGGATGAGCGCCGCCACCTCCTCGTCGACGACTGCGGCCATCGCCTCGGAGAACTCCTGCGTGGAGTCGGTGCCGCGCATGCCCATGAACGGCTCCGAGTCACCGCCGCCGAGCTTGACGGCCCCGACGCGCTCGCTCATGCCGAACTGCATGACCATGGCGCGCGCCACGCGGGTCGCCTTCTCGATGTCGTTCGACGCCCCGGTGGTCGGGTCGTGGAACACGAGCTCCTCGGCGGCGCGGCCGCCCATCATGTAGGCCATCTGGTCCAGCAGCTCGCCGCGCGTCTGGGAGTACTTGTCCGCGTCGGGCATCACCATGGTGTAGCCGAGGGCCCGGCCCCGCGGCAGGATCGTCACCTTCTGCACCGGGTCATTGCCCGGCATGGCGGCCGCGACGAGGGCGTGGCCGCCCTCGTGGTAGGCGGTGATGAGCCGCTCGCGGTCGTTCATGAGGCGGGTGCGCTTCTGGGGGCCGGCGATGACGCGGTCGATCGCCTCGTCGAGCTGGGGTTGGCGGATCATCTCCTGGTTCATGCGTGCCGCCAGGAGCGCCGCCTCGTTGAGCACGTTGGCCAGGTCCGCGCCCGAGAAGCCGGGCGTGCGGCGCGCGATGGAGGCCAGGTCGACGTCGCTCGCGAGCGGCTTGCCCTTGGCGTGGACCTGCAGGATCTTGAGGCGGCCGTCGACGTCCGGGGCCTCGATGCCGATCTGCCGGTCGAAGCGTCCGGGGCGCAGCAGCGCCGGGTCCAGCACGTCGGGCCGGTTGGTGGCCGCGATGAGGATGACGCCGCCGCGGACGTCGAAGCCGTCCATCTCGACCAGCAGCTGGTTGAGGGTCTGCTCGCGCTCGTCATGGCCGCCACCCAGGCCCGCCCCGCGGTGCCGGCCGACGGCGTCGATCTCGTCGATGAAGATGATGGCCGGCGCGTTCTCCTTGGCCTGGTTGAACAGGTCCCGGACGCGCGAGGCGCCGACGCCGACGAACATCTCGACGAAGTCCGAGCCGGAGATGGAGAAGAACGGTACGCCAGCCTCCCCCGCCACCGCGCGGGCGAGCAGCGTCTTGCCGGTGCCGGGCGGGCCGTACAGCAGCACGCCCTTGGGGATCTTGGCGCCCAGCTTCTGGAACTTGGCGGGCTCGGCCAGGAACTCCTTGATCTCCTCGAGTTCCTCGACGGCCTCCGCAGCGCCGGCGACATCCTTGAACGTGGTCTTCGGGGTGTCCTTGGCGACCAGCTTGGCCTTCGACTTGCCGAACGACAGCGGACCGCCGGCCCCGCCGCCGGAGACCGAGCGCATGATCCAGAAGAACACCAGGAGCATCAGGAGGAACGGCAGGCCGGTGTAGAGGAACATCGACCAGACGCTCGGGCTGGGGTTGCGCGCCGACCAGCGGTCCAGGGTGCCGGCCTGCTCGCGCGCCTCGAGCAGCGGGACGATGTCGTCGACCTGATTGCCCACCCAGTAGGACTGCGTCTTGGCGCCGGCCTCGTCGGTGATCTGGATGACCTGTTCGCCGTCGACCAGGAGCACCTCCTGCAGCCGCTCGTCGCCGGCGAGGACGCCGAGCGACTCCGACGTCGGCACCGTGCGGTAGCCGGTGACGGTGGAGAGCACCTGCATGCCGAGCAGCAGCACGAGGAGGCTGATGAGGATCCAGGCAACCGGGCTCTTGAAGAACTTCTGCAACGTCGGGACCGATCTAGTGAGGCGACAGCGAGCGCACCGTCACACTACCAGCGCCCACAACCGGCCCCGGGCGCGGCCGATCAGCTGTAGACGTGCGGTGCGAGCGTCCCGACGTCGCGCAGGTTGCGGTACCGGCCGGCGTAGTCCAGCCCGTAGCCCACGACGAACTCGCTGGGGATCTCGAAGCCGACGTACTTCACCGGCACGTCGATCTGCGCGGCGTCCGGTTTGCGGAACATCGTCATGATCTCCAGCGACGCCGGCCCGCGGGAGGCCAGGTTGCTCATCAGGTAGGACAGCGTGAGGCCGGTGTCGATGATGTCCTCCACGACGATGACGTCGCGGCCCTCGATGTCGACGCTGAGGTCCTTGAGGATCCGCACGACGCCGCTGGACTGCATGCCGGAGCCGTAGGAGCTCACCGCCATCCAGTCCATCTCGACGTGGCTGTGCATCGCGCGCTGCAGATCGCTCATCACCATGACGGCGCCGTTGAGCACCCCGACGAGCAGGACGTCGCGGCCCTGGTAGTCGGCGTCGATCAGCGCGGCGATCTCAGCCACGCGGGCCTGGATCTGGTCCGAGGAGAAGAGCACCTTCTCGAGGTCATCGGCAACGTCAGCGGCATCCACGCAGCGCAGCCTATCTCGCCCGCATCCCGGACGCACCCGCCCCGTCGAACCGGAGCGTCCCCGCCCGCCGGGCCACACGGCCACCCGGGACCGAGACGGGGCCCTGGCCGTGCCACCGCTCGCACAGCGCCGCGACGGCGAGCACGTGCGCCATCGTCGGCTCGGTGTGCCGCGTCAGCCAGCGGTGGATGACCCGCCGGCGCAACGCCGTCGGCAGCGGCGCCACGTCGGCGACGGGCAGGTCGTCGCCGACGTCCACGGCGGCGGCGAGGTCGTCGAGGAGGTCCGCGTCCGCCCTGGCCAGCTCGGCGGTACGGGCCAGGGCGGGGGCGACGTCGCGGCCGACCGCGTCCGCCAGGTCCCGGAGGTGGCCGCGCACCGCGACGCGCGCGAACCGCGGGTCGGCGTTCATCGGGTCGTCCCACGGCCGCACCCCCCACTCGGCGCAGGCGTTGATCGTGTCCGTTCGGCGCAGGCCCAGCAGGGGCCGCAGGAAGGGGGGCCGGTGCGGGGCCATGCCCGCCAGGGCCCTGGTCCCGGATCCCCGCAACAGGCCCAGCAGTACCGTCTCGGCCTGGTCGTCCAGCGTGTGGCCGAGCAGGACCGGCAGCCCGGGCGCGGCCAGTGCGGCGAGGCGAGCGTCGCGGGCGGCGGCCTCCAGCCCGCCGGGATGCGCGGTGTCGACGGTCACCGGGGCGACGGTCGTGGGGATCCCCCTGCCGCTCAGCAGTTCCCGCACCGCCTCGGCGACCTCACCGGAGGCCGGATGGAGCCGGTGATCGACGACGATCGCCCGCACTGCCGTGCCCGACCGGCGGCCGGCCCAACTCGCCCCGAGCGCCAGCGCGAGCGAGTCGGCGCCGCCTGAGCAGCCCACCACGACCTCGCCCGCGGGCAGCACCGCGGCGACCGCCTGCGCCACCCGCAGCGCGGCCGGGCCCAGTTCGCGCCTAGCCATGGACGCGGTCCAGCCACGAGCGGGGGTCGGAGATCTCGGCGGCCGTCGGCAGCGCGGCAGGGTCGTGGAAGGCGGCGCCCAGCGCGCCTGGCCCCCGCGCGGCCCGGACCGCGCGACAGAATGCGAGCCCGTCGCGGTACTGCGCGCCCTTGTCCAGCGTGCGCGACACGCGGCTGATGAGGGTTCCCTCGGGGCGGCGGAAGGCGCGGCGGAGGGTCGCCACGGTCCGGACGTGCCGGCGCCCGACGGTGTCCGCGACGTGATCGGCGTGTCCCTCGAGGAAGGTCATGGCGGCCGTCAGCCGGGTCAGGTCCTCCCGCCCGGGTCGCGAGGCGAGCAGCGCTGCGGCGTCCCGGGTCGCGCGCCAGCCGGCGAGCCCCTCCAGGAGTCCCGCATCGTCGCCCGCCAGACGGAGCATGAGGTCGCTCAGGTGTCCCCGCAGCCACGGGGCGAGGCGGAACTGCAGCGCGTGGGTCTGCTCGTGCAGCGCGATCCACAGGCGGAAGTCCGCGGGGACGAAGCCGTGGCTGCGCTCGTGCTCGACGATGGTGGGGGCCACCAGGTAGAGCGCGTCATCCCCGGTCAGGGCGTCGTACTGGCCGAGCATGCGGCGGCTCACCAGGCCGAGGGCCGCGCCGGCCGCCAGCCCGTTGCCGACGGCGCGCAGGCGCGTCATCGCCCCTCCGGGACGCTCGGGAAGCCCCAGGTCGTCGAGCGCCGACTCGGCCATCCGGCGGGCGGCCCGCGCCCAGCCCGGGCGGTCGACGACCCGGATCTCGGCGGCGCCACCGCCGTCGAGGCGGAGGTGCCGGGCGGCCAGCTCCCCGGCGCGCCGTGCCGTGACCCGCAGGTCGGCGACCAGCCGCACCACCTCCGGCCGTGCGACCGCGGGGGGCTGACCGTCGGTGACGGCCGCGACACGGCGCGCCACCGACCAGTCGAGCGCGGGGCGATGCTCCATCAGCATCCACACGACGCGATGACGCCGGCCACCTGGTCCGTCCACACCTTGGCCGCCCACCCGTTCGGGGCTCCGTTGACGACAACAGCGAACGCGAGCTCGCGGTCGTCAGCCGTCTGAGTGGTCCCGGCCAGGCTCGCCACGAGTGACAGCGTGCCCGTCTTGGCCCTGACGACGCCGCGGGCGGGCTCGGCGACCGCGTCGGTGAACCGGTCGGCCAGCGTCCCGGTGACGCCCGCCGTCGGCAGCCCGTCGAGGATCACCGACAGCCGCGGGTCGGTCTGCATCCGGCGGACGGCGTCGGCCAGCATCCGGGCCGTGACCCGGTTGCTGCGGCTGAGGCCGGACGCGTCGGTCAGGACCGCCCCCGGATCCCATAGGCCCAGCGCCGTCAGTTGCTCCTCGATCGCGGCCACGGCGCCGGCGAACGTCGCGGGGCGCCCGGTGGCCAGCGCCAGCTGCAGCCCCAGGACCTCGGTGAATGAGTTGTTGGACCGCTGCATGGCGGTCTCGACGAGGACGTGCACGGGCAGCGACTCCACGCGGGCGATCTCCGCGCCGGACCGGGCGGCGGCGGCGGGTGGCCCCGCGACGGTGACCCCGGCCTCCGCGAGCTGTGTGGCGAAGAGTGCAGCGGCGTCGAGCGCGGCGGTGCGGCTGCGCCCGCCGCCCGTGCGCCCCTCGTCGACCCACAGCGCCGAGAGCTCGGTGACCTGGTCGCGGTAGTTCGCCGGCCAGACATCGTTCCAGCCGGGCCCGGGGAACAGCCCCGCGTCGACGCCCAGCGTGACGCTCGTCTGGCCTGCCCCGAGGAGGGTGGCGGCCGTCGCGGTGGCCAGCTCCCGCAGCGAGGCGGGCCGCGGGTAGGCGTCAGCGGCGGCAGGCTCGGCGGCGAGCAGGGGGTCTCCGCCCCCGACCAGCACGATGCGGCCGGGCTCCGGCTGCACGACCGTGGTGGCGAAACGCTCCTCGCCTGAAAAGACGTTCATGACGGCGACGGTGGTGAGCGTCTTGGTGTTGGACGCCGGGATGAGCAGGGCGTCGGCGCCACTGGAGGCGACGACGTCGCCGGTCACCACGTCGACGGCGTGCCAGGCCACCTGCGCCGCGGCGCCGTCGACGCCGACGAGCTCGGTGCGCCCCAGGCCGGCGATGCGCGCGTCGAGGGCCGCCCGACCAGGCACGACGCCGGGGACGGCGGGCGTCGCGGCCCCGGCCAGACCCGCGTCGCCGAGCTGCGGCTCGGGCGACGGCGGCGGCGCGAACAGCGACGGCGGGGCCGTGGACGGGGCACCCTCGCGGGCCAGGCCGGCCGAGGCGGCCAGCGGCTCGCGGTACAGCGCGACCACGAACGCGGCGGCGAGGATCGCGCCCACGAGCAGCCACGCGAGCACGGGCCGCGCGACGCTCGTGCGTGTCAAGGGTTCCTCCGAGCCTGTATCCTGCAGGGGTAGCTGACCCGCAGCGATGGCGGGCACCGATCTCAATCATAGGAGTGCCTCAAGTGAGCGAAGACGCACCCGTCGGCGTCACCCCCGTGGACCCCGGCCGCCGGATCCTGTTCGACGTCACCGTGGAGATCCCCAAGGGCACGAAGAACAAGTACGAGATGGACCACAACACGGGGCGGATCCGGCTGGACCGCACCCTGTTCACCTCCACGCAGTACCCCTACGACTACGGATTCGTCGAGGGCACGCTCGGCCAGGACGGTGACCCGCTCGACGCGATGGTCATCGGCGCGGACCCGACGTTCCCGGGCTGCCTCATCGAGTGCTACGCCGTCGCGATGTTCCGGATGACCGACGAGATGGGTGGCGACGACAAGGTGCTCTGCGTCGCCACCGCCGACACCCGCCGCAAGCACATCACCGACCTGTCGTCGGTGCCTGAGCACATGCTCCTCGAGATCGAGCACTTCTTCTCCGTCTACAAGGACCTGGAACCCGGCAAGTCCGTCGAGGGCGCCACGTGGACCGGGCGCGAGGAGGCCGAGGCCGAGGTGCAGGCCTCGTTCGAGCGCGCCAAGGGCACGCCCTACGAGCATCACCACGTGAACCTGGCCTGAGCAGCAGATCTCACCGACGGAGCCCCGCTGCCCGGCTGGGCTCCGTCGCGTTACGACGCCCTCACGGCTCGTGGGACACTGGGGCAATGCCCCGCTACCTCATGCTGCGCACCCCGTCGGCCAACCGCGTGTACGCCGGGGAGGCCGGGCCGCTGACCGCCGCCGAGCTGGAGCTGACGGCCCCCTTCGCGCAGGACATCGCCGACGTCGACGTCGCCGGCGTCGGCTACCTGTCGTTCGAGTCACCCGAGCTGACGCCCGGCCAGGTCGAGACGGTCGCCGCCCAGTCGGCGTGCTTCGCGCTGTTCGCCGCTGAGGGCGACCTCCTGCGCCCCGTCGCCGTCCCCCGCCCGTTCATCCTCGACGACGACCTCGTCACGATCCCCAAGTACCCGGGCAAGACCAACGAGCAGTTCACGCACCTGCTCCTGGGCGTCACGCTGTCGGCGGTGACGCGCGAACCGACCGGTCCCCGCCAGGTGCTCGACCCGCTGGCCGGGCGCGGCACCACGCTGTCGACGGCGCTGCTGCTCGGTCACGACGCGTACGGGGTCGAGGCGGACCAGAAGGCGTTCGAGCAGATGGTCTCGTATCTCAAGACCTACCTGCGCCGGAAGCGGATCAAGCACACCGCTGACGTGTCGTCGGTGCGCCGCGACGGCAAGGCCATCGGCCGCCGCTTCGACGCCGAGATCCGCCCCGACGGCCACACGCTGCACGTGACCGCGTTCACGGGGGACACGCGGGACTCCGCCTCGCTGTTCGGCCGCAAGAAGTTCGACGCGATCGTCACCGACGCCCCCTACGGCGTGGCCCACGGCGCGTCCGGGACCGACGTCCGGGGCGTGGCGGGCAAGCGGGACCGGTCCCCGGCGGGCCTCCTGCGGGAGGCGGTGCCGGTGTGGGCCGGCCAGCTCATGCACGGCGGGGCGCTCGGCCTGAGCTGGAACACCTTCGGGCTGTCCCGCGACGACCTGGCCGGCATCCTCACCGACGCGGGCCTCACGGTGCAGTCGGGCGGCGCGTGGGAGCGGTTCGCGCACCGCGTCGACTCCTCCATCAAGCGCGACCTCATCGTCGCCGTCAGGCCCTGACGTAGGCTCTGACGCATGCGACGACTCGTCCTCATGCGCCATGCCAAGACCGAGGCCAACAACCCCCAGGGGGACAAGGCCCGCCGCCTCATGCCGCGCGGCGTCCAGGATGCCCAATCGGCCGGTCGGGAGCTCGCCGCGCTGGGCCTGCAGTACGCGATCGTGTCGTCGTCGACCCGCACCCGGGAGACGTTCGCCGCTCTCGGGCTCGACATCCCCGCCGAGTTCCAGGACGCCCTCTACTACTCGGGCACCGAGACCATGCTGCAGCGCATCGGTGAGACGGACCCGGAGGTGACGGGGCTGCTGGTGATCGGCCACGCCCCCAGCATCCCCAGCCTGGTCGCCGAACTGGCGTACGCCAGCGACCGCAGCGAAGCGGACCAGGCGCAGTGCTGGTTCCCGACGTCGGCGTACACGACCTTCAGCGTCGACGGTGACTGGGCCGATCTCGCCGACGGCGACTTCTCGATCGTGCGGCTCGAGGGCATCAACCGGCCCTAGTTAACGCGGCGGTAACGCGCCGTCCCCGAGCTGTTACCGCGGCCGCCGATTCGCTAACCGGACCGTTACCGGGCGACGGCCCCACCGAAACGTGGCCCCAGCAGGATTTCCGCCATGACAGTTCTCGAAATCTCTGCGGGCGACACCGCCTGGGTCCTGGTGAGCGCAGCCATGGTGCTCCTCATGACTCCCGGTCTCGCGTTCTTCTACGGCGGCATGGTCCGAGCCAAGAGCGTGCTCAACATGCTCATGATGTCGATCACGACGATGGGCATCGTCGGGGTCCTCTGGGTCGTGGTCGGCTACTCGATGGCGTTCGGCGACTCCATCGGCGGCTTCCTCGGCAATCCCCTCGAATTCCTGTTCATGGCGGGTGTCATGGATCCGGAGCTGGCCACCTTCACGGTGCCCGCGGCGGTCTTCGCCGGCTTCCAGGCCGCGTTCGCCATCATCGCCGTGGCCCTCATCTCGGGCGCGGTGGCCGACCGCATGAAGTTCTCCGCGTGGGCCGTCTTCGCCGCGGTGTGGGCCCTGCTGGTGTACTTCCCGGCCGCGCACTGGGTGTTCAGCTTCGACGGCGGCACCGCTGAGAGCGGCGGCTTCATCGCCAACGACATCGCGGCCATCGACTTCGCCGGCGGCACCGCCATCCACATCAACGCCGGCGCCGCCGCCCTCGCGCTCGCCCTGGTCCTCGGCCCGCGCCTCGGCTTCGGCCGCACCCCCATGCGTCCCCACAACCTGACGCTGGTCATGCTCGGCGCCGGGCTCCTGTGGTTCGGCTGGTTCGGCTTCAACGCCGGGTCCGCGCTCGGCGCCAACGCGACCGCCGGCGTCGCCTGGGTGAACACCCTGGCGGGCGCGGCAGCCGCGATGCTGGCCTGGCTCGCGGTCGAGCGCCTCCGCGACGGCCACGCCACGTCCCTCGGCGCCGCCTCCGGCATCGTCGCGGGTCTCGTCGGCATCACGCCCGCCGCACACTCCGTCAGCCCCCTCGGCGCGCTCATCATCGGTGTCCTCTCCGGCGTGGCGTGTGCCTTCGCGATCGGCCTGAAGACCCGCCTCGGCTACGACGACTCGCTCGACGTCGTCGGCGTCCACCTCGTCGGCGGCCTGGTCGGAACGCTGGCGATCGGCTTCCTTGCCGATCCCGACTCGCCGGCCGGCGTCGCGGGCCTCCTCTACGGCGGCGGCGTCGACCAGCTGTGGCGGCAGGCGCTCGGCGCAGGCGCGGTCCTGGTGTACTCCTTCGTGGTCACCCTCGTGATCGCCAAGGTCCTCGACGTCGCCATGGGCCTGCGGGTCCCCGAGGCCGCCGAGACCCAGGGCATCGACACCGCGGAGCACGCTGAGACCGGCTACGACCTCAGCCACGTGGGCTACTCCACCTACGGCGTTCGGCAGACGCTGATCGTCCCCACCCCCCGAGAGGATGTGCAGGCATGAGGCTCGTCACAGCTATCGTCCAGCCCACCATGTTGACCCAGGTCCAGATCGCCCTCGCCCAGCACGGCGTGGCCGGGATGACCGTCACCGAATGCTCCGGCTACGCCCGTCAGCGGGGCCACAAGGAGTTCTACCGCGGAGCCGAGTACACCATCGACTTCATCACCAAGGCCAAGATCGAGGTCCTGGTCGAGGACGACGAGGCCGAGGACATCATCAGCCTGATCACCGCGGCAGCCCGCACCGGCGCCGTCGGTGACGGCAAGGTCTGGTCCACGCCGATCGACGAGGTCGTCCGGATCCGCACCGGCGAGCGGGGGGCAGCGGCCATCTAGCGGCCGTCGAGCACCCACCAGGCAGGCTCCGGATGAGGGGGCGGCGCACAGGCGCCGCCCCCTCATCCGCGTCCGCGCGTCAGTCGGCAACGAAGGGGAACGACCGGAACAGGCCGTCCAGCCGGGAGCGCACCGTCGCGCTCAGCGGGGTGAACTCCTCGACGCTGAGGGACCGGCGGCCGGGGCGGCCCGCCCGGGACCACACCCCCGTCACGACGCCCCCGGCCACGACCGAGCGCTTGAAGACGCCGTTGTTGCCCGGCACCAGCCGCTGGTGGTCGGCCTCGGTCAGCGCGAACAGGCGGTCCTGGTAGCCGAGGATGAATTCGTCGAATCCGGGCAGCAGCAGCGGCGCCGACGACCGGCGCCCCGCCGCCCCGGCCTCCTCGAGGAGGCCGGGGCGCCAGTAGCGTCGCTCCTCCGCCGCGCCGTCGTGCTCCAGGTGCGGCTCGGCATGCGCGAAGGCCGTGCGGATCTCCGCGAGCCGGAGCTTCGTCCACCAGGCCAGATCGCGCACCGTTGCCGGGCCGTGGCTGGTGAGGTAGCGGCGCAGCACCTCGCCCACTGCGGCGACCCGGTCTCCGTTGAACCGGCCCTCGAGCGTGGACCCCGCGGGGAGCCACCGCGAGGCGAGGACGACGTCCTGGTCGGTGCCGTTCCACGGGCCGTAACAGACGGTGCCGCCGGCGATGAGGTGGAACAGGAGGTGATAGCCGCGTCCGCCGGCCGTGACCAGACCGTGCTCGTCCCAGCGGGCGAAGAGCGCGGCCCGCGGGATGGGGCCGCCGTCCAGGGCCGCGAGGGCCAGATCCCTGGCCCGGTCCACCGAGTGCTCGTCGAGCCCCAGCTGGTGCCTGCGCGCCTCCGCCGCGCGCAGCGTCGGGGGTGCGCACAGCTCGGTCACCCACGCCACGTCGTCGGCGGCCATGAGGAAGACGGTGCCGCGCATCGGGTACCCGCGCACCAGGCGACCCGCGTCGAGGTCGGCGAGGACGTCGGCGACGCCGGCGCGCGTCCGGAGCACCGCGGAGGCCAGCACCCCGGGGAGGTCCTGGCCCTGCATGGCCATCGACGCGGCGACGGCGTCGACCGGTCTGGCGAACGGCCGTGAGACGAGGCCCTGCGCCACGAGGCGCAGGCGACCGAGCCGGGGGTCAGGCGAGGTTGCGGGCGACAACAGCGGCCACCTCGCGCCCGGAGCGCACCGCGCCCTCCATGTACCCGTTGAAGCGCGTCGCGTACTCCGCGCCGGCCCAGTGCAGCACGCCCTCGGGCTCGGCGAGGATCGGACCGTTGGTGGTCCACACGCCGGGCGCGAAGTGGGCGCCGTGACAGCCGCCGGTGAACTTCTCGGCGGCCCAGTCGCGCTCGATGTAGGACAGCGGCTTGGCCGCGACCTCCCCGAACGTGCGCACGACGGAGTCGATGAACGCCCGCTCCCGGAGCGTGACGGAGCGCCGCGACAGGCTGTCGGCGTCGGCGCCCTCGAAGAAGCCCATGAGGTGGCCGCGATCCGAGTTGTCCGAGGTGGTGTCGAATGTCACGCGCACGGCGCCCTCGTCGGCGCTGGACTGGCCGGAGTAGCCGAGGTCGCGCCAGAACGGCTTGTCGTAGATGAGGAAGGCCTTGATGACGTTGCCCGGTGCCACCTTGTCGGCGGCCTCGGCCCGCCACGCGGGCAGCGCGGGCACGTGGGGCACGGCGACCGCGAGTCGCGGCGGCAGCGTCGAGATGACCTGGCGGGCCTCAACGACCGCGCCGTCCGCCAGCGTCAGGCGGGCCGAGCGGTCGTCGTGCTCGACGCGGACGACCTCGGAGCGCAGCCGCACGGCGTCGCCGAGCTTCGCCGCGAGCGCCTCGGCGACGGTCGCCATGCCGCCGCTCACACGCTTCTGGTGCAGGCCGCCGTTGCTGGCGAGCATGGACTCGAGGTCCGGCCCGGAGTTGACCTGGTGGAGGCCCTCGAGCAGCGTCGCGCCCTTCGGCATGGGCCCGAACGCGGCCGAGTAGACCTCGCCGAAGCGGCGCTGGGCGCCCTGCGTGCGGAGGTTCGTGGTGACCCAGCGGCGCAGGTCCTGCTTGAGCCAGGCATCGTTGGCCCGCCGCCAGGCCGCGTCGTCGCGCAGGCGCTCGGCCAGGCGGCGCAGCCGGAGCAGGCCCTGCCCCAGGTCCGAGACCTCGAAGGGCGTGAGCGCGGGCTTGTCGTCTGTCGACGGCACCTCCAGCGCTTGGCCGCGCAGCCGGACGACGAGGTTGCCGCGGGCGGGCAGCCCGACGGTCTCCAGACCGAGGCTGTCGATGATGGCCTGCAGCTCGTCGAAACCGGGGCCGATCCACTGGCCGCCCAGCTCGACGTACGAGCCGTCGCTGAGGACCCGGTTCTCGACTCGTCCGCCGACGCGGTCGCGGGCCTCGAGCACCGTGACGCTCAGCCCGCGGTCCGCGAGGTATTGCGCGGCCACGAGCCCTGCCAGGCCAGCCCCGACGATGGCGCAGTCGAACACGTGTTCCTCCCTTGACGTGATCCCCGGGTCGGGGGACGCGGACACCAGACTACAAGGCCACACATCACCCGACCCTCGCGGAGTCGGCTAACCCGCGAGCCGCTGCGTGCCCGCCGCGCGCAGGTGCGCAGCGAAGCCGCGATCCGCGGGCAGCTCCGCGTAGAGGGTCGCCTGGTACACGTGGTACAGGTCGGGCTTGCCGTCCCACGTGAGCGCCACCGGGTTGCCGTGCACGTCCAGTTCGGAGTGCCACGAGCCGAGGCGGTGATCGATGAAGTGGCTGTCGGCGAAGCGCCAGAACGTCTCGTACCACTCCTGGAAGCGCTGCTCGCCGGTCGCGAGCCACAGGTACCGGGCAGCGCCCATGGCCTCGGCCACCTCCCAGAAGAAGCGCTCCTCCACGACGGGGCGCCCGTCCCAGTCCACGGTGTAGACGAACCCCCCGCCGTCGCCCCAGGCGTCCGCGAGGGCCCCGTCGAACAGGGCGGTGGCCGCGGGCAGGAGCCAGGGCTCGTCGGCGCCGAGGCCGCGCAGCTGCAGCAGCAGCTTGGTCCACTCGAGCCAGTGGCCGGGCTGAGAGCCGTACGGCCGGAACGCGTGGCGCGGGTCGTCGACGTTGTAGTCGGGGATGGGGCGCCAGTCGGCGGTGAAGTGCTCCGGCAGCCGCCATGATCCCTCGCCCGAGGCCGCAGCGCCGGTGATGCGGCGGGCGATCGACAGCGCGCGGTCCAGGTAGACCCGCTCCCCCGTCGCCTCGAACGTCGCCAGGTAGGCCTCGGTGAGGTGCATGTTGGCGTTCTGGCCCCGGTAGTCGTCGAGGTGGGTGAAGGTCCGGTCGAACCCCTCCACGCAGATGCCGTCCTCCTCGCGCCAGAAACGACGGTCGATGAGGTCGGAGCAGGCGGCCAGCAGCGCGGGGCCTCGGCTGAACCCCGCCTGGGTGGCCGAGCTGGCGGCCAGCAGCAGCTGCGCCGTCCCGTAGAGCTCCTTGCGGTCCTGCGGGGCGGATCCGCCCACGATCGGCACCCAGCCGTCGTGGTCGTGGTCCCGGCCGGCGCCGTCGAGGTAGAAGTCGAGCCCGTGCTCGACGACGTCGCCCGCCCCCGGGCGGCCCTCGAGGGCGGCCAGCGAGAAGACGTGCATCATGCGTGCGCCGATGAACAGCTGGGCACCCATCTCGGGCATCGCGTGGCCGTCGGCGCCGATCCAGGCCATGCCGCCGTCGGCCAGCCGCACCTCCGGCTGGTAGAAGTCGAGCAGGTCGCGGCGGTGCCGCAGCAGGAACTCGCGGTGGACGGGATCGGTGAACCGGTCCTCGTGGTCTCCGAACAGATCAGTCATGGGGGGCTCTCAGATGGTCTCGGCGAGCCAACCGAGCTGGCGCCAGGTCTGCACGTCCTGGCCTCCCTCGTGGCCGCTGTGCGGGTAGATGACGATGTCGCGGGGTGCCGGGTACGCGTTGTGGGCGGCGAACACCGTCGACGGCGGGCAGATGGTGTCGGCCAGCGCGACCGAGAAGAGGGCGGGGCACTCGGCGCGGCGGGCGAAGGACACCCCGTCGTAGTGCCCGAGGGTCGCCCAGACGGCCTCCTCGAGGTGGGGAGCGGCCTTGATGAAGCGGGCGATGTCCGAGAAGGGCGCGTCGTCGGTGAGCCCGACGGCGCGGCGGATGTGGCACATGAACGCCACGTCGGGCATCGCCCCGGCGAGGCGCAGCCCCACGGACGGCGCGAGGCCCGCCACGGCGAGGGTCAGGTAGCCGCCCTGGGAACCGCCGGTCACCACGACCCGGTCCGGGTCGGCCAGCCGGTGGCCGGCCGCGAGCTGCGCGAACCGCAGGGCGTCGGTGAGGAGTCGCCGGTAGTAGTACGTCTCGGGTGCCGCGATGCCGGAGGTCATCGGGCCGGGCGGGCCGAACTCGCCGGCGGCCGGGTGCGGGTCGGGGGTGCGGTCGAACAACGAGGCGGCGTGCCAGCCCTGACCCCGGTTGTCCATGACGAAGTGCGCGTAGCCCGCGGACGCGAACGTGGAGGCCAGCGGCATCCCCCGCGACACGGAGTAGCCGTGATACTGCACGACGGTGGGCAGCGGACCCGTGGCGCCCGCCGGAACGTGCAGCCAGCCCCGCACCGGGGCGCCGCCGAATCCGGTGAAGGTGAGGTCGTAGGTGTCAATGAGCCGCTGCCGGTTGTCCACCGGGGTCTCGGTCAGCAGCGTGACGGGCTCATCGGCCGCGAGGGTGTCGGACCAGAAGGCGTCGAAGCCCGGGGCCTCGGAAATGTCGGGTGAGTAGGTGCGCAGCGCCTCGAGGGGCAGGTCGAACTGGGCCATGGCGGGCACTCTACTGCGCGAGGGCCCCGGCGCGGATCGCGACCAGGGCCCTCGCCACCGAGCCGCCCACGGGAATCGAACCCGTGACCTACGCTTTACGAGAGCGTCGCTCTACCGACTGAGCTAGGGCGGCAGCAGGCACGAACTATACCGGCGTCGCCCGACGCGAGCAAAGCGCCCGCGGCTCACCCGCAGGTGGTGCCGTCCTCGGGGACCTCTCCGTCGAAGAGGTAGCGGTCGACGGCCTCCGCGATGCACTCGTTGTCGCCGGTGACGGCGCCGTGTCCCGCGCCGTCCAGGGTGAGCAACACCCCGGACTCGAGCTGCTCCGCCATGGCCACGGCCTGCTCGTACGGAGTCGCGGAGTCGCCCGTGGTGCCCACCACGAGGATGGGTGGGGCGCCGGCCGCTGTGATGCGGATCTGGGGCGCGGGAGCGGCGGTCCACGTCTCGCAGGTGTAGCTCATGCCGAGATGCGGCGCCATGAGCGGCGCGTCGTCGAAGGTGTCGCGCCACTCGTCGGGGACGGCGTCCATGCCGCGGTCCGCGACGTCGGCGCACACCATGGCGGGGAAGGCGTAGGCGATGGTGTCGTACCCGCCCGGGCTGCGGCCGTTCATGAGGTCGGCGGCCTGCAGGAGCGCGCCCCCGTCGCCGCCCTGGCCCTGGGCGATCACCTCGGCGAGGGTGCGGTAGGCCTCCTCGTCCTCGTAGAGGAACAGCGCGATGCCGGCGGCCGCCAGCGTCTGCGTGAGCTCGCGGTCGCCGACGGGCAGGGGGCGGGCGTCGAGGCCGCTGAGGAACGCGCCGATGCCGTCGACGATGGCGTCGCGATCGTCGCCGAGGTCACACAGCTCGGACTCGGCGCACCACTGCGCGAAGTTGCCCAGGGCCCGCTCGAAGCCGGCCGACTGCGGTGGGGCCTCGTCGTCGCCGGTGATGTCGACGGCCGCGTCGAGCACGAGCCGGCCCACCGAGCCCGGGAAGAGCTCGGCGTACATGGCGCCGACGTAGGTGCCGTACGAGACGCCGACGTAGGTGAGCTTCTCCGCGCCGAGGAGGTGGCGCAGCAGGTCGAGGTCGCGGGCGACGTCGATGGTCGTGAGGTGGTCGAGGAGGTCCCCGGACGCGTCGCGGCAATCCTGGGCGAAATCGGCCGATCCGTCGCGCAGCGCCCGATCCTCGGCGGCGTCGTCGGGGCTGCCGTCGAGCGCCATGAAGTCGTCCGTCTCGGCCAGGCCGCCGCACACCACCCGGGTCGACTGCCCGGTGCCGCGGGGGTCCCACCCGACGGTGTCGTAGTTCTCCCAGCGTCCGGCGAGACGCTGCGCCATCTCCTGGCCTCCGAAGCCGGGGCCGCCGGGGTTGACGAACAGCGGGCCGCGCGACGAGTCGCCGCCGATGACGCGGCGGACGGCGATCTCGACGGCGTCACCGTCGGGATCGTCCCAGTCCAGGGGCGCGGTGACGGTGGCGCACTGGGCGCCGGAGCCGTCGTCGCACAGCGCCCAGTCGACGACCTGGGTCGCGTAGTCGGCGTGGCCGCCCAGCCCCTCGGCGAGGTCGACCTCGGGGGCCCCCTGCGGCTCGTAGGCGAGCTGGCGGTCGGCGTTGGCGCCGGGCTCGGCGGGGAACGTCTCGTGCTGGGCGACCGGGATCTCGGGCACCCCAGGCAGCCGCTCCCCGGACGGCACGGGCGACGGCGTCACCGGGCCGGGCGTGTTGGGCGAGGCCGGAACGTCGCGGCTGCGACCCCCCACCATGCCGCCGAGGAAGAGGGTCGACACGAGCGCGAGGGCGATCATGGCGAGGATCGCCTGCGTGATCCGCACCCGCCTACTCATCCGCGACCTCTCCGGCACCCGCGAAGGCCGGGCGCCTCCGCGCCGTCGAACATACCGACTCCAGCGGGCAGCGGACGACCTCGCCGCCAGGATGGCGCACGCTGACTGCCCCCGCGGGCACGTGGTGGGCCGTCACGATCCCCTCCCGCCCTTCGACGTCGACCCAGTCCCCGACGGCGGGCGCGCGCAGCACGAAGTCCACGTAGAGCGGGTGTTCGTAGGTCAGGCAGCACATCAGCCGCCCGCACGCCCCGGCGATCTGGAGCGGGTTCGGCGGGAGACCCTGCACCCGCGCCAGGCGCATGGAGACCGGATCGATGTCGTCGAGGAACGTGGTGCAGCACAGCTCGCGGCCGCACATCCCGACGCCGCCGATGAGGCGGGCGGCGTCCCGGGCGCCGATCTGGCGCAGGTCGATCCGGGAGCCCAGCGCGCGGGCGAGGTCGCCCAGTAGCGTCCGGAAGTCGACCCGCCGCGGCGCGGTGTAGTAGACGGCGACGAGCCTGTCGAACTGGGTGGACTGGTCGACGTAGTCCACCGCCACGACCTTCATGGGCAGTCCGTGCCGGGCGATGATGTCGCGGGCCACCTCCGCGGCGTGCGCCCGCTGTGCGCGGTTCGTCTCGTCGCGCCGGAGGTCCTGCTCCGTGGCCGGGCCCGGGCACAGGGGCAGACCCTCGACGGGGCCCGCGACGTCGTCGGCGGCCCAGACGACCTGGGCCACCTCCACCCCGTCGGGCGTGGGGTACCGCACCCAGTCGCCGACTCGGTACGCGCGGTCGCCGGGGTCCAGGTAGTGCAGCTGGCCGTAACGCTCGAACGCGACCGCCATCACCCGTGCCATGGGCCCAGCGTAGTCAGGCCGCCAACAGGCGAAAGCGGCGGGCCGGTGTCCCCGACCCGCCGCTCTCGTGCCTGAACTCAGACCCGCGCCTCGCGGGCGTTCTGCCGCGCCTTGGCGAAGGCGCCGTCGATGCCCCAGCGGCCCCCGCCCAGCGTGAGGAAGACGATGCCGACGGCGAGGAGCAGCAGGTCGAGATCCCCCAGGAAGCCCTCCATGCCGTCGACGAAGGGGCTGAACTGTCCCCAGCGGATGAACGCGAGCGAGCAGCCGGCGACGATCGCCAGCAGCACGCCGACGACGCGCACCGCGAGGCCGATCACCAGCAGCACCGCCATGGCGGCCAGCCCGAAGCCGACGCTCCAGGCCACAGTCACCGGCTCGGGGATGAGCGTGCGGCCGATGAACTCGGCGGTGGCGTCGACGTCGCTGAGGATCTGGTAACCCACCACGCCCAGGATGGACGCGGTCACGAGGCGCAGCACGAACAGCCCGAAGCTGCCGAAGTGGCCCACACCGCGCGGCCGGGCGGCGGGAGCCTCCCGGACCGCGTTGGCCTCTGAGGTCGCGACCAGGCCGAGCCGCTGCGCCCGCGCCTCGCGATCGGCGCGGAGCTGCTCGGCGAGCCGCTCCTCCTCCGCGAGTTCGTCGGCGAGCCGCTGGTGCTGCGCGCCGTCGATGACCTGCGTGCGCTCAGGATCGGTGTCGCCGCGGTACAGGCCGGCCATGGCGGCCGCGCCCGCGGCGGCCCCGGCGGCGAGGGGCACAGCGGCCGGGCCGACGCCCGCGCCCGTCCCCGGCGCCACAGGGGGCAGGTGGTGCTGCGTCGGTTCGTCGAGGGCCGTCTCGTCCCGCTCGTGAAGGGTCTCCTGCTCGCCGGCCTCGGCCTCCTGCGCCGCGGTCGTGTCTTCGGCCGTCTCCTGGAACTCGGGCGACGCCGGCTCCTCGTCCCACGCATCGGGCTCGCCGGCCGGATCCGTCGGTGCCGGCTCCGGGACCGGCGTCGCGGCGGCCGGCTCCTCGATCTGGTCCGCCGGCTCTTCGACTGGCTCCGGCTGCGCCGGCGCCGGGGGAACGGGCACGGTCTGCTCCGAGGCGTAGTCGTCCCACTCGGCCGGCTCCACGGGGACGCCGTAGTCGTCCTGCTCCGCGGTCCATTCGTCGTCGCGGGGCGTCCCCTGCTGGACCCAATCGTTGTTCGACATCAGTTCCCCTATCGGTGGGCGGACTTCCCTCTCATCTTGGCACCGGCGCCGCGCCGCCCCCGCCGGGACACGCCCGGCCCGTCAGGTCCGCGACGCCCGCGACACCGACAGCAGCATGGCTTCGACCGCAAGCAGCGGGGCGACGTTGCCCTCCAGGGCCGTGCGAGCCTCGAGGATCGCGTCGAGCGCGTGGACGGTCTGTTCCGGAGTGGAGTGCCGGGCCAGCGGCTCGATCTCGTCGGCGAGGTCGGCGTTGACCAGTTCCACGCCCGGCGCCGTCTGCACGGCCAGGACGTCGCGGTAGTAGGCCGTGAGTTCGGTGAGGACGCGGTCCAGGGCGTCCCGCTGCAGGCGCTTGGCGCGGGCCTTCTGCTGGTCCTCCAGGTCCCGCACCGCCGCCTGCGCCGATCGCGGCTTCGCGCCTCGGCCGCCCAGGCCCAGCGCCTCCTGCAGCGCAGCCATCTCCTTGGCGTCGAGCTCGGCGGTGGTCTGCGCGGCCTCCTCCGAGGCCGCCGCCACGAGGTTCTCGGCGGCGTCGAGGCAGGCCGTCATCGACGTGAGGCTGCCGGGCAGCGCCAGCACCTGGCGCCGCCGGATCCGCGCGTCCTCCGAGCGCACCAGCATGCGGGCGCGGCCGATGTGGCCCTGGGCCGCCCGGGCCGCGTGCGCGGCGAGCGCCGGCGAGGCACCGTCGCGGGTGATGAGCAGCTGCGTCACGGCGTCGTCGCTGGGCGTCACCAGCTTCACCACGCGGCAGCGCGAGCGGATGGTGACGATGACGTCATCAGGGCTGGGGGCGCACAGTAGCCACACCGTGCGCGGGGACGGTTCCTCCAAGCCCTTGAGCAGTGCGTCGGCGCCGCGCTCCGTGATGCGGTCCGCGTCCTCGATCACGACGATCTGGTGGCGGCGCTTGACCGGCGACACCCCGGCCCGACCGACCAGCGAGCGCACCTCGTCGACGCCGATCGACAGCTGCTCGGTGCGCAGCAGGGTGACGTCGGGGTGCGCGCCGGACAGCGTCGTGCGGCAGTCCTCACACCTCCCGCACCCGCCGTCGGCGCACTGGAGCGCGGCGGCGAAGGCCTTGGCGGCATTCGACCGGCCCGACCCGGGTGGTCCGACGAACAGCCAGGCGTGCGACATGGCATGCCGACGCCCTTCGACCGCCCGGCGCAGCGTCGCCACCGCACGGTCCTGCCCGACGAGCTCCGCCCACACCTGACCCATGCGGGACATCCTGCCACGCCGCGCCGACGGCTCAGCCGAGCAGGCGGGCCACCCCGTCCGCGATGGCCGCGGCCAGGTCGTCGCGGCCGGAGCGCGCCGGCAGCACGAGATAGCGGTCCGGCTCCGCCGCCGCGAGGTCCAGGAAGAAGCGCCGCGCGCGCCGGTGCAGCTCGATGCCCGCGCCCTCGAGGCGGTCCTTGTCCGCGATGGCCTCGACGGCGTCCGCCGGGTCGGCGTCCAAGAGAATTGTCAGGTCGGGGCGTCGGCCGGCGACGGCCCACCAGGCGATCCGGGCCACGTCGTCGATATCCAGCGCCCGCCCGGCGCCCTGGTAGGCGATCATCGAGTCCACGTAGCGGTCGCACACCACCACCTCGCCGCGCAGCAGCGCGGGCTCGATCACCTCGTGCACGTGCTGCGCCTTGTCGGCGGCGTACATCAGCGCCTCCGCGCGGGCATCGACGTGCCCCATGGCAGGGTCGAGCACCAGGCGGCGCAGCTCGGAGCCCACCGGAGTCCCCCCGGGCTGGCGGGTGACGAGGTGGGGCGTGCCCCGGCCCGTCAACCATGCGGCGAGCCGGGCCACCTGCGTCGTCTTGCCGACGCCGTCGCCGCCCTCGAAGACGACGAACGCGCCGCCGCTCACTTCCGCGACCGCTTCTTCTTCGCCTTCGCCAGGAGCCTCCGGGCCTCGATGACCCGCTCGGGCCAGCGCTCGATGAACGCCGCGCGGGCGGCGCCGACCTTGACGCGGCGACGTTCCACGTCGCGGCCCAACTGGAACGCCTGCTGCAGGCTGACGCCGTCGAGCGCCGGCTCGCCGGCGAACGACCCCAGCGAACAGCCGCGCAGATCGTGGGTCACGTCGCCCAGCCGGCGCAGGATGCGGCCCATGACCGCGGGGAACAGCGGGGCGGCCACCGCGGCGACCACCTCGAGCTGTTCGGCAGCCCGCAGCGCGCTCTGCCACTGCTCGTCCGACGAGTCCTCCGTGAGCGACCGGCACCGGTCCGCCAGGATCAGGGTGGCCTGCTCCGCACGCTGGAACATGACCTCTGCGGCCGGCCGGTGCGCCAGATCTCCGAGCCGCGGGGCCCGGGCGGCTCCGGCCAGCGCGTCGATGATGGTCAGCAGCGGCGACTCCGCCTCGGCAGGGGTCGCGAACGGCAGACCCTTCAGGGCCGCCTCCGTCGCCTCGCGCCACTCCGGCTCCAGCACCCACGACAACCCGCGCAGGTCCCGGCCCATCGACCACAGCTTGGCGTTGATGTCGCCGACGTCGTCGCTCGCCGCGGCGCGCCGGGCGAGCTCCGCCCGCACGAGTTCGTCGAGGTGCCGGGTGAAGACGGCGGCCACGAACTCCTCCAGGCTGGCGTCGGGACGGATCTCCCGGGGCCGGGGGAAACTGGTCAGGCCCGTCGCCGGCGCCCCCAGCCGCTGCTGGATGGTCGGGAACTCCTCCAGCACGGTGGCGTTGACCGACTGGGCGGCGCTGAGCAGGAAGTCGCGCTGCTGGCCCGTCAGGTGCGCGGTGGGGGTGATGGTGATCTCGCGATACCGGGCGGTGGTGATCCCGCTGCGGCGGATGGTGACCTTCTCGTCGCGGACCACGGCGGCCATCTCGCCGGCGGTGGTCCGCAGCACCCACTCGTCGCGCTCACAGCGCAGCGCGGCCAGCGCCCCCAGCACCCCGTGGCGCAGCAGCGGCCGGATCAGCCGGGCGAACTCGTCCGGCAGATCTCCCGAGGCGCCCACCGGTTCGGCCCGCTCGGCCGGCAGATGGGGGGTCCAATCGGGCGCCGCGAGATACCACTCGCCGAAGCCGTCGACCACGCGGTGCGCCAGGGTCACCCCGGCGCGGAGGAGCCGCGCATCGACGACGTCGAGGATCGTCACGTCCATGGCGTAGCTCGCGGCGGGTCGGCGCAGGATGCGGGCGAGCCCGACCGCCTCCGACGTCAGCCGCGGGGGCTCCGCGCTGAAGGGGACCTCCAGGCGCAGTACCGCGCGACGCTTCTTGCCCATGGAGACACCCTAGTGCCCGCGCTGTCAGGACTTCTTCGCGGCGCGGGCCTTGGTCGTCGTGGTGCGCTTGGCGGCGGGACGCTTGGCGGCCGGCTTCTTGGCCGGCCCCTTGGCGCGCTTCTCGGCGATGAGCTCGAAGGCCCGCTCGGGCGTGAGGGCCTCGGGCGCGTCGTCCCGGCGCAGGGTGGCGTTGGTCTCGCCGTCGGTGACGTAGGGGCCGAACCGCCCGGACTTCAGCACCACCGGCTTACCGGAGACGGGATCGGCGCCGAACTCCTTCAGGGGCGCCGCGGCTGCGGCGCGACCTCGGGTCTTGGGCTGGGCGTAGATCTCCAGCGCCTCCTCCAGCGTGATCGTGAACAGCTGGTCCTCCGACGTCAGCGACCGGGAGTCGGTGCCGCGCTTGAGGTACGGACCGTAGCGCCCGTTCTGCGCGGTGATCTCTGCGCCGTCCGCGTCGGCGCCGAGCACCCGCGGCAGGCTCATCAGCTGCAGCGCCGTGGGCAGGTCGACGGAGTCCAGGGACATCGACGAGAACAGGGACGCCGTGCGGGGCTTGGCGGACTTCGGTGCGTCCTCGGGAAGCACCTCGGTGACGTAGGGGCCGTAGCGGCCGTTCTTCGCGACGACGAGATGCCCCGTGGCCTCGTCGACGCCGAGCTCGCGCTCCTCGGCGAGCGGACGGCTCAACAGCTCCTCGGCGACCTCGGCCGTCAGCGCGTCCGGCGGCAGGTCGTCGGGCACGTTGGCGCGGCGACCGTCGGCCGCCTCGACGTAGGTGCCGTAGCGGCCGACCCGCACGTCGATGCCGGAGTCGCCCAGGGGGAAGGTCGACAGCGCGCGGGCGTCGATCTCGCCCAGCTCGGTGACGAGGGTCTCGAGACCGTGGTGCGCGCTGCCGTCGGGGCCCCGGTAGAACTCGGACAGCACCGTGAGCCGCTGGGCCTTGCCGGCGGCGATGTCGTCGAGCTGGTCCTCGAGCTGCGCGGTGAAGGCGTAGTCCACGAGCTCGGAGAAGTGCTCCTCCAGCAGCCTCGTGACGGCGAACGCGAGCCAGGTGGGCACCAGCGCGGAGCCCTTCTTGAAGACGTAGTCGCGCGCCGTGATCGTGCGGATGATCGACGCGTACGTCGACGGGCGGCCGATCTCCAGCTCCTCCAGCTTCGCCACCAGGGACGGCTCGGTGTAGCGCGCCGGCGGCCGGGTTTCGTGGCCCGACGCGGCGACCGCCGCCACCTCGAGGGCCTGACCCTGCGCCAGGATCGGGAGACGCGTCTGCTGATCATCTGAGGCGGAGTCGTCGTCGACGCTGACCACGTACGCCTTGAGGAAGCCGGGGAAGGTGATGGTGCGGCCCGAGGCCACCAGCGCCGCCGTCGTCACGTCGGCGCCGCCGACCTGCGCGGTGTCGAACGCGGCGTCCACCCGGATGCTGAGGGACTCGCCCTTGGCGTCGGCCATCTGGGAGGCGAGCGTGCGGCGCCAGATCAGCTGGTACAGGCGGAAGGCGTCGCCGACCAGTCCCGTCTCGTCGGGGTGGCGGAAGGTGTCGCCCGCGGGGCGGATGGCCTCGTGCGCCTCCTGCGCGTTCTTCACCTTCGACGCGTACACGCGGGGCTGAGCGGGCAGGTACTTCTCGCCGAACAGCTCCTTCACCTGCCGGCGCGCCGCCTGGATGGCCTGGCCGGCGAGCGTCACCGAGTCGGTACGCATGTAGGTGATGAAGCCCTTCTCGTAGAGCTCCTGCGCCACGGACATCGTGCGCTGAGACGTGAAGCCCAGCTTGCGGCCGGCCTCCTGCTGCAGCGTCGTCGTCCGGAACGGCTCGTAGGGCTTGCGGGTGTACGGCTTGGCCTCGACCGAGCCGACGGTGAGGCGCGCGGAGCGCAGCGCCTCGGCGAGCCGGCCCGCGGAGGCTTCGTCGAGGATGAGGGCGTCCTGGCTGGTCAACTCGCCGGCCGCGTTGAAGTCGCGGCCCTGGGCGACCTTGGCGTCGCCGACCGTGGTGAGCCGCGCCGGGAAGGTCCGCGGGTCGGCGTCCGGACCGGCGTCCAGCGTGGTGTCGAGGTCCCAGTAGGCGGCGGGCACGAACGCGATGCGCTCACGCTCGCGGTCCACGACGAGCCGGGTGGCCACGGACTGCACCCGGCCGGCCGACAGCCGGGGCATGACCTTCTTCCACAGGACCGGCGACACCTCGTAGCCGTAGAGGCGGTCCAGGATCCGGCGGGTCTCCTGCGCGTCGACCAGATCGACGTCCAGCTCGCGGGGGTTGGTGACGGCCTCGTCGATGGCGGACTTGGTGATCTCGTGGAACACCATCCGCTTGACGGGCACCTTGGGCTTGAGCTCCTCCATGAGGTGCCACGCGATGGCCTCGCCCTCGCGGTCACCATCGGTGGCGAGCAGGAGTTCGTCGACTCCCGCGAGCTTGGCTTTGAGATCCTTGATCGTTGACTTCTTGTCGGGTGACACCACATAGATGGCGCGGAAGTCGTGGTCGACGTCGACGCCGGTGCGGGCCCACTTTTCGCCCTTGTACTTGGCCGGCACCTCTGCGGCCGACGTGGGCAGGTCGCGGACGTGGCCACGGCTCGACTCGACGATGTAGTCCGAGCCGAGGTAACCGGCGATCTTGGTCGCCTTGGTCGGTGACTCGACGATCACGAGACGCTTGGTTGCCATGGGTGTGGTCTGCCCTCCGGTCGGGAAACTCCTCGAACAATAGCTGAGGGTGTCAACGGCGCCGCCCCGCCCGGCCCCCGCGGGGGTCAGCGCCCGGGCAGCAGCAACTGGTCGAGCAGCGCGTCGCGCAGCGCCGGCACCACGGACGCGGCGAGCTCCGCGGCGTCCACCTCGAGGACCTGGGCCACCGCCGCGAGGACCTGCCCGACGGCCAGTTCTCCGTCGAGCGCGCCCAGGGTCGCGGCCAGGGCGGTGTCGGCCTTGAGCGCGCGGCGCAGCCCCGTCCGCTGCCGGAAGACGATGTGCTCGGGGTCGTCGGCGCCCGGGCGGCCGATGGTCTCCTGGTCGACGTCGAGGAGCCGGGGCCGCGACGCCAGGAGTTCGGCGGTGGGCATGGTCGCGGCGTCGACGGCGGCCGCGTGGCGATCGAAGACCTCGCCGACGGGCTGGGCGACGGCGTGTGGCCACGTCTCCAAGCGCAGGTGCGGCTCGGCGCGGCCCGCGGCGGTGACAAGGATCCAGCCCATCCCGACCCCCTGGACGCCCAGACGGTCGAAGTAGGCGAGCCACTCGTCGTAGGCGGGTCGCCAGCGCGGGGTACCGGCCAGGCCGGCGTCGGCGAGCCACATCTCGATGTAGGCGTAGACGTCGAGCCGCTCCCGCTCGACGACCCAGGCGTCACACCCTCGCGGCACCCACTCACGCAGCCGGTCCTCCCACGGCCCGTCGAGGATGGCCCAGTTCGTGAGCAACTGGAGGCTTCCACCGGGGCTGAGGTGGTCGGCAGAACCCCGCACCAGGGTTTCGACGAGGGAGTCGCCGACGAAGTTGGTCTCCCGATAGGTGAGTCGCTGCGAGTCCTCCCCCGGCGGGCTCATGACGAACGGCGGGTTGGACACGATGAGGTCGAAGCGCTCGCCGCGCACCGGCTCGTACAGCGAGCCCGCGCGCAGGTCGACGGCGACGTCGTTGATCCGCGCGGTGAGGGCCGCCAGCTCGAGCGCCCGGGGATTGACGTCGGTGGCCACCACCCTCCGGGCGTGCCGGGCAAGGTGCAGGGACTGCACACCGCACCCGGTGCCGAGGTCGAGGGCCCGCTCGACGGGGCGGCGCATCGTGATCTGCGCGAGCGTCGTCGACGCGGGCGACACGCCGAGGACGTAGTCGGGCCGCGTCGGCGTCATGAGCGTGTCGAGCCCCGGGGTGGGGTCGGCCACGATCCATCCGCTGGCGCCGTCGTCGGCGGAGCCGTACGGCCGGATGTCGATCGCGGCGCTCACGTCCGCGCCGCGGTCGCGGAGGTACCCGGCCGCGGTGAGGGCCGGGACATCGATCACGCCGGTGAGGGCGGCCGTCGGCACATCCTGCTGCAGGATGAAGAGCCGCACCAACAGCGCGAGAGCGTCGTCGGCCGGGCCCAGCGCCCTGTCAGCCGGGACCGTGGAGTTCCGCAGCAGGCCGTCCTGCCCTGCCTCCCCGATGCGGTCGAGGACAGCATCGACGGTGAAGCGGGCCGAGGTGAGAGCGTCGCGGAGCGCGGCTGCGTCGAGGGGCATGCGCGTCATCCTACGAGGCCGGCATCCCCGCGCCGCATCCTCAGCGCACCGAGTCGGTGGCGCCCTGCCAGATGTTGACGCCCTGCACGCCGGCGTGGCCGTCGATCCGGGCCAGTTCATCCGCGCTGAACTCGAGGTTGCCCAGGGCGCCGAGGTTGTCGTCGAGTTGGCGGACCGACGACGCTCCCAGCACGACCGAGGTCACCGACGTGTCTCCCTGATCCCGCAGGGCCCAGGCGATGGCCATCTGCGCCAGGCTCTGGCCGCGGTCGGCCGCCATGTCGTTGAGGGCGCGCAGGTGTGCGATGTTCTCATCCGAGAGCATGTCCGCGTCCAGCGACTTGCCCTGGGCCGCTCGGGAGTCGGCCGGGACTCCGTGGAGGTAGCGGTCGGTCAGCATGCCCTGCGCCAGCGGCGAGAAGGCGATGACCCCCATGCCGGCGTCGCGGCACGCCTCCAGCAGCGACGGCGACCCCTCCTCGATCCAGCGGTTCAGCGCCGAGTACGACGGCTGGTGGATGACCAGCGGCGTTCCCAGGCTGATGGCGATCTCCTGCGCCCGCCGGGTCAGGTCGGCCGAGTAAGAGGAGATTCCGGCGTAGAGCGCCTTGCCGGACCGGACCGCCTGGTCCAGCGCGGCCATGGTCTCCTCGAGCGGCGTCTCGGGGTCCGGGCGGTGGTGGTAGAAGATGTCGACGTAGTCCAGCCGCATGCGCGCCAGGGAGTCGTCGAGCGAGCTCAGGAGGTACTTGCGCGAGCCGCCGAACCCGTACGGTCCCGGCCACATGTCCCAGCCCGCCTTGGTCGAAATGACGAGCTCGTGCCGGTAGCGGGCGAAGTCCTCGGTGTAGATGCGGCCGAAGTTGATCTCGCTGGATCCGTACGGCGGGCCGTAGTTGTTGGCGAGGTCGAAGTGGGTGACGCCGCGGTCGAAGGCCCGGCGCAGGATGTCGCGCTGGGTCTGCAGTGGCTTGTCGTCGCCGAAGTTGTGCCAGAGCCCCAGCGAGATCGCCGGCAGCTTCAGCCCGGACGAGCCGAGCCGGCGGTAGGGCATGGTCGAATAGCGGTCTTCAGCGGCGACGTAGGTCATGGACTTCACTCTAGCCACGCCCGCGCGCCCGGGCCGGAGGTCGCGGTCAGGTGCCGGCCGTCGCGGTGCGCCGTGCCTCGCGGGGGCCGCCCGGGAAGGACGGTTCCAGGGCCACCAGGACCGAGATCTCGACGACGACGTGGCGACCCGACCCGCGCACGACGCAGCCGCTGACGGCCGCCCCGTTCCGGGTGCCGGAGGCGGCCGCCGCGGCGCACGGCGACTCGCCCTCCACGGCCGCGGCGACCGCGGCGAGCGCGGCCAGCTCCGCGGCCTGTTCCCCGTCTCGGATCAGCGCGAACCACTGGATGAGCACGCCAGCCGCAAGGAACACGGACACGACGGCGAGGCAGGCACCCGCGACGAGAACACTCCCCGCGGCACCCCGCTCGCCCCTCCTGCTCACGGTCCCACTCCGGGCTCGTAGGCCGCCCATGAGTCCGCGGAGACGGTGAACCTCCCCAGCAGCGGAACGGCGACGGGGACGACGACCGCCACCCGGACTCCGTCCGACTCCTGAGACACCTCGACGGCGGCGCCGTCGGGCACCCGCTCCCGCGCCAGCTCGACCGCGGCGTCGTCGCCCCGAGCGGTCTGTCTCGCGATCTGGGCGCTGGACTCACCCGCCGCGGCCTGCGCGACGCCCAGGAGGGAGAGCCCGGCGAGGCAGGCGGTGAGCAGCGCCGCTGTCAACACCCCGATGGCCAACTCGACGGTGACCATCCCCCGCTGCGACCGGGCCCTCCGTCCCGACGTCATGCTCGCGGCCCTACCGCTGCCGTGCGACCTGGGTGAAGACGCTGAGCACCCAGTCGGTGAGGGTTTCCAGGAAGCTGTTGTCGTTGAAGACGCGCAACAGGATGAGCGCGGCGGTGGCCGCGGCGAGCAGGCCGATGGCGTACTCGACGGTGGTGAGCCCTCGCTGCGCGAGGGCACGCGCCCGGGCGGCGCGGGTGGTGGTGGCGGGCAGATGCATGGTGGATCCTCTCGGGCCGGGGCCGGCTGCCGGTCAGCCGACTGCACCCGTGATGGCGGGGAAGGCCTCGCAGCTTTCACGCTCCGCCCACCCTGTGGACAGATCCGCACGGACAACACCGCGTCCTGTGGACGGCGGGATCCTCGGGTCACCCCAGGAGGAGGGCGAGCAGCTCCGTCGCGTCAGCCTTGTCCAGCACCTGGTTGGCGTTGCCGCACTTCGGTGAGACGACGCACGCCGGGCAACCGGTGTCGCATCGGCAGGAGCCGAGACGCTCCAGGGTGGCGGCGAGCCAGCGTTCGGCGACCTCGAACCCGCGCTGCGCGAATCCGGCCCCGCCCTCCATCCCGTCGTGCACGAAGATGGTGGCGAGACCCGTGTCGGGGTGCAGGGCCGTGCTCACACCGCCGATGTCCCACCGGTCGCACGGCGCGAAGGCCGGCAGCAGGCCGATGGCCGTGTGCTCCATGGCGTGCGCCGCGGCACCCATCTGGAGCTCGGTCCAGCCGAGGCGGCTCGCCACGTGGGCGGGCACCGTCCACCACACCGCCTGGGTGGTCAGGCGGCGGTTCGGCAGGTCCAGCGGGGTCGAGTCCCACACCTCGTGCGTGACTTCGTCGCGGCGCAGGTACGCCAGCACCCGCGAGTCCAGGCACACGTCGCCGCGCACGACCTCGGTGATGCCCACGGCCCGTCGCTCGGTCTCGCGCACGATCGCGATATCGAACGACGCCTGGGCCTGCGTGTAGTACCGCGGCCTGCTGGCCACCACCAGCGCCTGACGCTCCTCCCGGTCCAGGGTCTCGACCGTGAACGTCTCCCCCTGATGCAGGTACACCGCCCCCGGGTGCACCGTCCGGTCCGCGGCCGCGGCGTCGACCATTCCGACGACGCGCCCAGTGTCCCGTTCGATGATGTCGATGGGCCGCTCCCCCAGCGACCGCAGGTTGATGAAGTCGACCGCCCGGTCCGGGCGGGTCCAGTAGTAGCGCGCCCCCCTGTCCCGGAGCACGCCCTGCGCCGCGAGCGCCCGTGCCGCGGCCTGCATGGTGGGGCCGAACCACCGCTCATCCGCGGACGAGAGCGGCAGCTCCTGCGCTGCCGCGGCCAGGTGCGGGCCCAGGACCCGGGGATTGTCCGGGTGCAGGACCGCACGCTCGACGGGGGCGTCGAAGACGAGCTCAGGATGGTCGAGCAGATACGTGTCGAGGGGATCCTCGCGCGCCAGGAGCAGCACCATTGCGTCCTGCCCGCGGCGTCCGGCGCGCCCGGCCTGCTGCCAGAACGATGACAGCCTCCCCGGGAAGCCCGAGACGAGCACGGCGTCCATGCCGGCGACGTCGACCCCGAGTTCGAGGGCGTTCGTGCTGGCCAGGCCACGCAATCGTCCGCTGTGCAGCCCGGCTTCGAGGGCGCGGCGATCGTCGGCGAGGTAGCCGCCGCGGTAGCTCGCGATGCGGGTGGGCTCGGTGGCGAGCTCCTGGGCCGCCAGCGACACCAGTTCCGCTCCCTGCCGCGAGGGGACGAACGCGATGGTCTGGGCTCCGGCGTCGGTCAGGCGGGCCAGGAGTTCCGCGGTGTCGCTCCGCAGGGACGACGACGGCCGCCAGAGCGCCACCGTGCGCCGGCCGTGGGGCGAGGTGTCCGCGTCCACGACGGCGACGTCGTCCACGCCGGCCAGCGAAGCGGCGAACTCGCCGGCATTCGGCGCGGTGGCCGACGACATGGCGACCACCGGCGCGGCCCCGTACTGGGCCGCGAGCCGCCGCAACCGTCTGAGCACCTGCGCGACGTGCGCGCCGAAGACCCCCTGATAACGGTGCGCCTCATCCACAACGATGTAGCGCAGGGAGCCGAGGAACGAGGCCCAGCGCTGGTGGGCCGGCAGCACCGAGAAGTGCAGCATGTCCGGATTGGTGAGGACCAGGTCCGCATGGTCGCGCGCGAAGCGGCGTTCCGCAGCGTCCGAGTCGCCGTCCAGGGTCCCCACCCGCCACTTCTCGGGTCCGAGCGCCTGGGCCGCCCTGGCCTGGTCGTGCGCCAGCGCCTTGGTGGGGGCCAGGTACAGGGCGGTGTGCCGGGCCGCGGTCAGGCGGGCGCGGGCGGAGGTGACCGGCACCCCCAGCCTGCCCTCCGCCGTGGCCGCGATGATGGGAAGGAGGTAGCCAAGTGACTTGCCTGACCCGGTGGGCGTGCAGATGATCGCGTGGCGGCCGTGGAACAGCCGCTCCGCGAACTCCCGCTGATGCCGCCAGGGCGCGGGGATCCCGGCGGCCTCCAGGCGCGCGACGGCGCGGGCGGACAGCCAGTCGGGCCACGCGTCCGGTGCGCCGACGGCGGACTCGCGCACTGAAACGGCGGCCACTTCCTCCCGGCTCAGCAGACCCTCGTATCGCACCTCACCACTGTGCCAGGCAGCACCGACAGGCGTAGAATCGAGCGTGTCGAGGAGGATGCGGTGCACCGGTCAGCGGGCGCGGGTACTCCCCGCCGCCGGGCGTGGAGCGCGGTGGCGGCCGGGGCGCTGACGGCCGCCCTGATGCTCGCAGCCTGTGGGACGCCCGCCACCCGACCAGGTTCCGACGGCAGCTACAGCCCCGCTCCGACCCGGACGTCAAGCGCACCGGAGTCACCGGCCAGCCCCACGCCGACGTGTCCGCCGTCCTCGGCCGCGCCGTCGCCGTCATGCCCGTCCCCCACCCCGACCTCCTCGTGGGCCCCCACCCCATCCAACACGCCGCCCACCCCTGCCACCAGCAGCGCGGCGACGACGGCCGCGCCCAGCACGACGCGCCCGGCCTCGTCTCCCCCGGCTTCCACCTCGACGCAGGCCCCGGCGACATCCGCCCCCGCCACCCAGACCAGCAGCGCGCCGGCCGTGCCCTGGGCCGGCCTCGTGGCCGAGTGGGCGGGGCTCGATATCGAGACCTTCGACACGTCGCGCCGGGTCGTCGCGCTGACCTTCGACGGCGGCGCCTCGGCCGATGCGGTGTCGAGCATCCTGCGGACCCTCCAGGCGCAGGGTGTGCCCGCGACCTTCTTCGTGACCGGCCAGTTCGCCCGCGCCTACCCCAGCCAGACGCGGGCGATGGCGGCCGCCGGTCATCCGGTGGGCAACCACAGCGACACGCATCCGTACTTCACGCAGATCCCGGACGTTGAGATCCGCGCGCAACTGGCGGCGGCGGAGCGGTCCATCTCGGCGCTGACCGGCGCGACCACGCACCCGCTCTTCCGGTTCCCCTACGGCGACGTCTCGCCCTATGACATCGGGGTCGTCAACCGGGCCGGCTACATCCCGATCCGCTGGACCGTGGACACGCTGGGGTGGAAGGGGACCGACGACGGCATCACCACCGACATCGTCCGGCAGCGGATCCTGGACCGGCTGCGGCCCGGCGCCGTCGTGCTCATGCATGTCGGTGCCCATCCCGAGGACGGGTCGACGCTGGATGCCGATGCGCTTCCGGGCATCATTCAGGACCTGCGTGAGCGCGGCTACGGCTTCACGACGGTGCCGGATCTGCTCGACGACGGTCGGTGAGGGCGTCACCCGAGCAGGTCCGTGACGAGCCCGGCCACGATCGGCACCACCCCGACCAGCACGAAGGACGGTAGGAAGCACACCATGAGCGGCAGCGCCGAGCGCACACCCACCGTTCGGGCGCGGCGCATGGCGGCGTCGGCGCCGTCCTGGCGGGCGTCCTCCGCGTGGGCCCGGAGCAGCCCCGCGGCCGATGTCCCCCAACGCTCGGCTCCGGCGATGTCCGCGGCCACCCGCCCCCACACGGGATGAGACCGCACTCCGGTCCACGCCTCGCTGGTCGCATGGCCCGCTGCTGACCTGGCGGCCACCGCCGCCAGGACCCCGGCCGTGGCCGCGGGGCTGATGTCGGCAACGACGCGCACGGCGCGGCTCAGGGGCAGACCCACCTCGAGGCAGGCGGCCAGGAAGTCCAGCGCGGCCGGCAACTCGGCGAGCTGGGCGCGGTGGACCGCCCGCGGAGCGCGGGGGCGGCTCAGTATCCGGATCCTGAACGGCGGGTGCTGCCGCCGCCGCAGCCGCGCGGTATGCGCTGGCGCGAGCAGCCACGCGCCCACCGCCGCCAGCACCGCAGCCGGCACGAGCGTGCTCACCGCACCCCCCTCCCTGCGAGGCGGTCGACCCACAGGACGCCGCCCGCGGCCAGGACGGCGCCGCCCAAGACAAGCCACTGCCCCCACGGTCGGCCGATCAGGATGTCCATCGTGTCCACCCCGGACATGGCGCCCAGGAGCAGCGCGGCGATCGGCAGGGCTCCCATGATGCGGCCGGTGGTTCGGGCGGCCGCCAGCTCGGTTTCGACGACCGCAGCCACCCGCCGGCGGCCACGTAGGTCCTCCGCGACCCTGCCCAGGACCTCGGCGACGGGGGCGCCGGTCTGCTCGCTCAGCCGCCACGCGGCGGCCACCATTGTGAGGCCCTCATACCCGGGGGCGTCGGAGCTGCGGGAGAGTTGCCCGGCGACGTCGGTGCCGAGCCGCGCAGCCGCCGCGGCCGGCCGGAGCAGCGGGAACTCCTCCGCCGCGTTGCCCAGCGCAGCCGCGGGAAGTTGTCCGGCCCTCAGCAGCCCTGCCAGCGCCCTGGTCGCCGCGGCGCAGTCGGCGGCTCCCGCCTCCTGCGCGCGGCGCCGGCGCCCGGCGGCGCCGAGGTGAAGGACGGTGCCCGCGATCACTCCCACGGTGAGCAGCCATCCGGCCCACCGGGGAGCCACCAGCAGGGCTGCGGCGGCAGCGCCCACGGCGGCGATCGCGACCATCCGCGACCGGACGGGGAGGGCGGCCCGGCGCGCTGCCCGCGCACCGGCCGCAACGCGCCGCTCCGGGCCGATCGCCACCGCCGCGGCCAGGGCCGCGAGCGCCGCGGCGGCGATCATGACCCCACCAGCTCCAGCAACGCGGGGCCCTCCGGGCCGAGTGCCATCCCACCGGGACCAAGCGTGACGGCGGGCGCCACCACCACGAGACCGTCGGACGCGCGCCGTACCAGTCCGATCTGTTCGACGCGCCGTGCGCCGCCGGCCGCTCTGCGGACGTGGATCACCACGCGCAGCGCCGCCGCGACCTGCGCGTGGCACGCCTCGCGGCCGAGCCCACCCAGCGCCGCGAGCGCCTCGAGCCGCGCCGGCACGTCCGCGACCGAGTTGGCGTGCAACGTGCCGCAGCCTCCCTCGTGGCCCGTGTTGAGCGCGGTGAGTAGGTCCGTGAGTTCGGCGCCCCGCACTTCGCCGACCACCAGCCGGTCGGGGCGCATCCGCAGGGCCTGCCGCACCAGCATGGTCAGCGGGATGGCGCCTGCCCCCTCGGCGTTGGCCGGGCGCCCTTCCAGCCTGACGCAGTGCGGGTGGTCGGGCACCAGTTCCCGTGCGTCCTCGACCAGGACCAGCCGCTCGGATGCCGGGACCTCGGCCAGCATGGCCCCGAGCAGCGTGGTCTTGCCCGACCCCGTGCCTCCGGTGACGAGGAACGGCACCCGCCCGGCGACGATGGACCGCAGCAACCTGCTCCCCTCGGGCGGCATCGCCCCCCACGCCTGGAGCTCGTCCAGGCCGACGCTGCGCGCGGCCGGGACCCGCAGCGAGATGGCGGTGCCGGGCGAGGCGACCGGAGCCAGCACGGCGTGCAGCCGGACGCCGCTGGGCAGCCGACCGTCGACGAAGGGCGAGGCATCGTCGAGTCGCCGCCCCGCCTGCGCCGCGAGCCTCACGGCGAGCCTGCGCACCTGGTCGTCGTCCAGGAACTCGACGTCGGTGCGCTCCATGCCCATGCCCCGATCCACGTAGACGTCTCTCGGGCCGTTGACCACGACGTCGGTCACGCCCGGGCGGCGCAACAGGTCGTCCAGCGGGCCGGCCCCGGCGCTCCACACCCTCAGCCGAGTGAGGGTGTCCGCGACGGTGGTGTCGGTGACGATGGCGCCGAGGGACCGCAGGGCCGCTGCGACGTCGGCCGGGGTGTAGGGCCGCCCCAGCTCGGCCAATCGTCCTTGCAGCGTGCTGAGGTCCGGCTCAGTCACCGCACAGCTCCCGGGCGAGCGCGCGCACCTGACGGGTGAAGCGGCGGGCCGGGCCGTCGGCCGGCGGAAGCCCCAGCTCCGCGAGTCGCGGCACGGCCCTGTCGTCGTCGACGGTGCAGACGACGGGCATCCCGAGCGCGCGGCCCACCACGGCCGCCGGCAGGTTGCGGCCCCGTCCGCGGCGGACGACCAGCTCGCTCGGCGCAACTGCGCCCGCCTCCACCCGCATGCGGGCCGCGGCCACCGAGCGGACGTCGGCTCCGACCACCAGGAGTGTCCGGTCCGGCGCCACGAGGGGTGGCGCCGGACCGTCCACCACCACCAGCGCGTGCTGTCTGCGCAGCGCCCCGACGACGGCGGTCACCGCCTCCGGCGTGGGGGTCCGCGGCCCCTCGCGGTCCTGCGTGACGACCGGAACGCCACCCATCGACGGCAGGCCGGCCGCCAGGTCCCCCAGCTCGCCGCGCGCCGCCGCCAGCTGCGACCATCTGGCGCCCTCCGCCGACTCGATGCCCATCAGCAGATCCAGCCCGCCGCTCGACGGCGCCAGGTCGACCACGGCGGCCGCCGTACCCCGGGGTGCCGTCATCGCGATCCCGACGGCGAGCGTGCTGACGCCCAGCCCACCCGAGGCACCGACGAGGGAGATCAGGCGACCGTTCGGCACGCCCATGGACCGGACCCCGGCCAGGGCCTCCGCGAGCCGTCCCCCGCCGTCGGGCAGCGGCAGTACGGGCAGCCCCAGGTCCGCCGAGCAGCGGGCCAGCTCGGCCGCGTCGGCGCCCACCAGGAAGGCACGGCCCGGGGGCACGGACGTCCAGCGGGCTGCCACCTCCGTGGCGACGAGCCGCAGCGCCGCGCCTGCCCACCGTTGCCTGGACTCGTCCGCGTCCCTCGCGTGCCGGAGTTCGACCTGCTGCGCGGCGGCGATGACCTCGACCGCCTCGACGACGACGGGGTCCCGGGCGCAGAGCAGCGCGTGCGTGTCAGTCATGCCCCCGTGGTGGGCGGTGCGGGCGACGATCTTCCACGCGGATGCCGACCTGTGGACAACCGGCCGGTCCACCGGCGCCCGAACCCCGGCTACCCTGGTGGCGTCCAGACCTGGAAGGAACCGATGAGCCGCACCGCCTTTCCCACCGACGCCCTCGACTGGCTGACGGTGTGGCACGGTGTGCGCGGCCTGGCCGTCGACGCCGAGCCCCATCTCGCCCGTCGGCTCACGGACGCCGGGCACGCCCTGTTCGCCCTGAGCGACGACGTGGACCGCGTCCCGCGGCTGTCCGGCATCCGCAACGTCACCCCCGTCGTCGGCCGGCCCGAGGCTCTTCCCATGGACCCTTTCGCGGTCGAGGTCGTGCTGGCGCACCAGTGCCTGCACCGTTTCGATCTTGAGCAGGCGCTGCCGCAGTTCGCGCGCGTGCTCAGGCCGGGCGGGTGCCTGAGCGCGTCCTATCTCATCCGCGACGACTCGGTCCCGTGGGTGCGCCGGCTCGCCGCGCTCCTGCGCCGCTTCGATCCCATGGCGATGAAGGGCGATTACGGGCACGAGGCCCTCGCGGCCCTGGACGAGAGCCGCTACTTCCCGGAGGTGGAACGCCGGGCGTTCCGCGTGTGGCGCAGCGTGAGTCGCGACGACCTGCAGAACCTCGTCCGGGCGCAGCCCCTGGCCAGCCACCTCGACGAGGCGCAACTGAGCCAACTCCTCGACCAGGTGGCGGACCTCTACGACGGCGCTGTGCGCCCGGGCGAGAGCCTGCGTCTGCCGTTCCAGCTGCTGTGTTGGCGTGCGTGGGTGTCCCACGAGGAGTTGACCTCGCCCGTCCGGCTGCCCGACAGCGGCCTGGCCATCCCCCTGTGACGGGGCCAGGAGTGGGTCGCACGCCCACCGGCGCGCCCGAGGGCACTAGGCTGACCAGTGCCGAAAGGAGCACCATGCCCAGTGAGCCCAGCCATCCCCTGGTCGACATCAAGGATGCCGTCTCCGACTTCGTCGCCCGCGAATCGGAACTCGCAGCGGCCGAGCTGAAGCCCGCGGCGAAGGCCGCCGGCATCGGCGCAGGCCTGTTCGCCGGCGCGGCCGTGTTCGCCTTCCACGCCATCTGGATGCTCGTCATCCTCATCGCGCTGGCCGTCGGCCTGCTGCTGTACGCCGTGACCCCGCTGGGCCCCTGGGGGTCCTTCACGCTCGGGTTCCTCATCAGCATGCTGGTGTCCGTCGCCGCGGCGCTGGTGCTGGCGGTGCTCGGCCGGAACCGGTTCCGCCGGGTGAAGAAGCCCGACGCCACCATCGCCGAGGCGAAGGCCACCCTCGACGCCGTCGTGGCCGCGGTGACCGTCCGGAAGCCGGGGGCCGACGTGACGATCCGGCCGCAGGATCTGCCGCGCTTCCGCGACGCCGACGTCAGCGGACCCACGGCGCGCCCGTGAGGCTGGCCGTTCGACGGTGCCACCTGGCAGGCTTGGCCCCATGACCAAGTGGGAATACTTCGTCGCCCCGATCCTCTCGCACGTGGCGCAGCAACTGCTCAACAACTTCGGCTCGGAGGGCTGGGAACTGATCCAGCTCGCTCCCGGCCCCAACCCCGACACCCTCGTCGGCTACTTCAAGCGGCCGATCCAGGGCGCCTGATGCTCCCCTCCGAGCGCCTGGCCGGCCTCGGCCTCGCGCTGCCGCCGGTCGCCGCGCCCGTGGCCGCCTACATCCCGGCGACCCGCGTCGGCGGTCAGGTGTGGACTTCGGGACAGCTGCCGTCCGTCGCGGGACGCCTCGTGGCGACCGGCAAGGTCGGCGGCGCGGTGTCACCTGAGGAGGCGGCCGACGCCGCGCGGGTCGCGGTGCTCAACGCGCTGGCGGCCGCGGCAGACGTGGCCGGCGGCCTCGACCGGATCACCAGGATTGTCAAGCTCGTCGTGTTCGTGGCCAGCGAGCCGGGATTCACGGGCCAGCCGGCGGTCGCCAACGGCGCCTCGACCCTCGTGGGCGAGGTGTTCGGCGACCAGGGCGCGCATGTCCGGTCCGCCGTCGGGGTCTCGGTGCTGCCGCTCGACGCGCCCGTCGAGATCGAGTTGGTCGTCGAGGTCTGATGGCTGCCCCGGGCGACCCGGCGGCCATCCACGCCGCGCTGCGGGCGGCCTACCCGGACGCACGATGCGAGCTGGACTTCCGCTCCCCGCTCGAGCTGCTCGTCGCCACCGTCCTGTCGGCCCAGTCCACGGACCGGCGTGTCAACGCCGTCACCCCCGTGCTCTTCGCGCGGTTCCCGACGGCGGAGGCACTGGCCGGCGCGCCGCTGGAGGAGATCGAAGAGATCATCCGTCCCGTGGGGTTCTTCCGGAGCAAGGCCGCCGCCCTGACCGGCCTGGCCCGGCGCATCGTCGACGACTTCGACGGCCGGGTGCCGGACACGCTGGAGGACCTTGTCACGCTGCCCGGCGTCGGCAGGAAGACGGCCAACGTCGTGCTCGGCAACGCGTTCGGCGTCCCGGGAGTCACTCCGGACACGCACCTGATCCGCCTGGCCAACCGCTTCGGCTGGGTGGCGAGCACCAAGCCGGACGCCGTGGAGCAGGCGGTCGGGGCGCTGTTCCCGCCCGATGAATGGGTGATGCTCTGCCACCGGGTCATCTGGCACGGCCGACGGTGCTGCCACGCGCGGCGGCCGGCGTGCGGAGCCTGCCCGGTCCGGGATCTGTGCCCGAGCCGCGACATCGGGGAGCAGGATCCGGTGCTGGCCGCCGGTCTGATCCGTGAGCCGCGCGCTTAGCGCAGGTACGCTCGGAGGCGATGAGACTCCCCCACGCACTCGCCGTCACCCTGGCCGTCGTCGCCCTCGCCGCCTGTTCGCCCGCGGCCTCAGGCCCGTCGGCAGACTCGGTCGCGCCGGCGGAGCCGGCCGCAACGGCGGAGCCGGCCGCAACGGCGGAGCCGGCCGCAACGGCCCCGGCGGACCTCGCCGCGTTGCGGGAGCAGTTCGGGCTGCCGGACTGCCCGGCCACCGACGCGGAGGCGGCTCCGGTCCCCGGCGGCCTGCCCCAGAGCGCCCTGCCGTGCCTGGGCGGAGACGCGACCGTCAACCTCGCCGGGCTGCCCCGCACGCCGACGATCATCAACCTGTGGGCCCAATGGTGCGGGCCGTGTCGCGAGGAGGCGCCGTTCCTGCGGGAGGGGCTGGCTGAGCTGGACGGCGTGAGCTTCGTCGGCGTCAACTACAACGACCCCAAGCCGGACTGGGCCGTAGAGTTCGCGGGGCTCGTGGGCTGGGTCTATCCCCACGTCATGGACCAGGACAAGACCCTGCAGGTGCCCCTGCGGGTCCCGGGGCTGCCCACGACCTACTTCGTCGACGCCGGCGGGCGGATCGCCGGGGTTCACGCCGGCCCGCTGGAGTCGACCGAGCAGCTGCGCGAGCTGGCCGCCACCTACCTGGGCGTCCCGTGAGGCATCCAGCGGTCTTCCAGGAGCTGTGCCGGGCCCTCGACGCGAAGCCGGTCGTCCGGCACATCGGGCTGGACCGCAGCCCGCGTGGGGAACGCTCGGCGGCGGTGCTGATGCTGTTCACCGACGAGCCCGACCCCGCCCTCACGTTCGTCACCCGGGCGGAGACCATGCGCCGCCACGCGGGACAGATCGCCTTGCCCGGTGGCGCGGTCGACCCCACGGACCGCGACCTCGCGCACACCGCCCTGCGGGAGGCCGACGAGGAGGTGGGCCTGGCCGCGGAGCACGTGACGATCCTCGGCCACCTGCCCCCGCTGTGGGTCCCGGCGTCGCGCTACGACGTCACCACGGTCGTCGCGGTGTGGCCCGGCGGGCATCCCCTGTTCGTGCGGGACCCGCGTGAGACGGGAGCCGTCCACGCCTTCCGGATCTCGGAGCTCGTCTCGCCTGCGACGCGCGCGCTGGGGCGGCACCCTGGCGGATTCGAGGGGCCGGCCTTCGTGTTGGGCGATCAGTTCATCTGGGGGCTCACCGCTCACCTGGTGGACTGGGCCCTCGACCTGGGCGGCTGGGCCGTGCCGTGGGACCGCGGCCGAGTAGAGCCGATACCCGAGCGCTACCTCCGGGATTAGGGACGACGAACGGCGCGCAGCCCGGCCGCGCGCCGCGTCGTCAGGGAGATCTAGTGCCGTCGGGACGGCAGCACCGAGATGGGTGCATCCGCCGTGTCGTGGTGGCTGACCAGGACGTCGTGCCACGACGTGATGTCCGGCCTGGCGCGCAGCAGCGCCCTGCGCTCACGCTCCGTCATTCCGCCCCAGACGCCCCACTCGATGCGGTTGTCCAGGGCCTCTGCCAGGCATTCGGACCGCACGGGACAGCCGACGCATACCGACCTCGCCCGTTTCTGATCCTTGCCTTCCGGAAACAGAGCGTCCGCCATCTCGCGGCACTTGGCGTGCAGCGTCCATTCGCTAGCTTCGGCGAGTGACATGTCTCCTGCCCTCCCTTGCGCAGTTGCTGTCGATGACTCTGACGCTAGCGCATTGTGGGCGCATCGCAACAGGGGCAATCTCTCGCTGACTATGGCCCGGGCCCGCGTCCGGGGCGCCGTCGGCGCCGTCACGTAGACTGGCGGGCATGAAGTCTGCCTCGCTCAGCCAGAAGGCGTACTCCGTCCTCATGTTCCTCGCCGTGAGCGTGCTGGCGGGACTGCTCCTGTCAGGGCTGGCGGTGCCCTTCGCGGCGCTGGCGGGCGGCGGCGCCAAGATGGCGGCGGACTCACTGGAGTCCCTGCCGGCGGACTTCGAGACCCCGCCCCAGTCGGAGCGCTCCCGGATCCTCATGGCCAACGGCGAGGTGCTGGCGACCTTCTTCAACGAGAACCGGGTCTACGTCCCGCTGTCGGACATCTCGCCCCTCATGCAGGACGCGCAGATCGCGATCGAGGACCACCGCTTCTACGACCACGGGGCCATCGACTTCCAGGGCTTCGGCCGCGCTGCCGTGAAGACCCTCACCGGGGACACCCAGGGCGCGTCCACCCTGACGCAGCAGTACGTCAAACTCGTCCGCGTCGAGGCCGCGTCAGCCGCGGGTGACAAGGACGGCGTCCGCGAGGCGACCGAGGTCACCCTCGAGCGCAAGATCATCGAGGCGCGCTACGCGATGGCGCTGGAGGAGCGCCTCTCCAAGGACGAGATCCTGGAGCGCTACCTCAACATCGCCTACTACGGCGACGGCGCGTACGGCGTGGAGGCCGCGGCGCAGCACTACTGGGGCACGACGGCGAAGGATCTGACGCTGGAGCAGGCCGCCATGCTCGCGGGCCTCGTCCAGAACCCCGTGGCGCTCAACCCCGTCAAGAACACGGCCAAGGCGATCGAGCGCCGCAACGTCGTCCTCAACCGCATGGCCGAGCTCGGCATGATCAGCGCGGAGCGGGCGGCGGAGGCGAAGGCCGTCGCGTTCGACCCCGCCCAGGTGCGCCGGGTCCCCAACGGCTGCACCGCGTCGCCCTACCCGTTCCTGTGTGACTACGTCCGCCGGACGCTCCTGAGCGACGCCATGCCGTCGATGGGCGACACGGTCGAGGAGCGCGAGAACCTGCTCAACCGCGGCGGGCTCACCATCCAGACCCTCATCAACCCCGACGCCCAGGCCGCGGCCGAGGCTGCGGTGGCCGACCTCATCGCGCCGACCGACCCCGTTCTCGCGGGCGCGGCGCTCATCGAACCGAAGACCGGCCTCATCGTCGCGCTGGCTCAGTCGCGGCCCAAGATGGGCACCGACGCCGGGGAGACGTACTACAACTACAACGTCGAACGCTCCATGGGCGGCGCCGAGGGTTACCAGGCCGGATCGACGTTCAAGACGTTCACGATGGCCGCGGCACTGGACATGGGGATGACCCCGGATCGCGAGTACAACGCGCCGGAGCAGCTGCCGCTCGAGGGCATGACGTTCCGCAACTGCTCGGGGCCCTTCGAGTTCAAGCAGGACCACACGGTCCGCAACTACGACCGCAGCTACGGGACGATCGACATGGTCCGCGCGGCCGAGAACTCGGTCAACACGTACTTTCTGCAGCTGGAGGCCGACGCCGGCATCTGCGCCTCCATCGACATGGCCGCCGCGGCGGGCGTGAAGATGTCGACGGGGCAGGACCTGCGGGTCAACCAGAACTTCCCGACGTTCGTGCTCGGCACCTCCGAGGTCACGCCGCTGTCGATGGCCGAGGCCTACGCGACGTTCGCCAACCGCGGCGTGCACTGCACCCCGATCATCCTGCAGTCGGTCGTCACCAAGGATGGCGCCGAGCTGGCCGTGCCGCCCGCGGACTGCCAGCAGGTCATCCGCCCCGAGGTCGCGGACGGCGTCAACTACATCCTGCAGAACGTCGTCGCCGACGGCACGGGCCGCCCCGCGGCCCTCCGCGACGGCCGCCCGCAGGCGGGCAAGACCGGCACGATCAACGAGAACCAGGCCGTCTGGTTCGCCGGGTACACGCCCGAGATGGCCGGCGCCGCCTGGATCGCGATCGACAAGACCAACCCCTGGTACGAGACGAAGAAGAAGACGCTCAAGAACGTCCGGCTCCCGAGCGGCACGTACCTGCGCGGCACGGGCGGCGGTGACGCCGGCCTCATCTGGAAGGCCGCGATGGCGTCGGCGCTGGCGGACAAGCCGAAGACCGACTTCACCGCCCCAACCAGCGAGATCCTCGAGGGCGTTAAGGTGCCGCTGCCCGATGTCTCGGGCATGGGTTACAACGAGGCCAAGCGCACCTTGGAGGCGGCCGGCTTCCAGACTCAGCGGCAGGGTGTCTACTCGTCGCGCCGTGAGGGCACGTTCCTCGGGATCTCCCCGAGCGAGACGGCCGTGAAGTTCTCCACCATCCGGCTCAAGGTCTCCCTCGGCCCCAAGCCCGAGCCCAAGCCCCAGCCGGAACCGGAGCCGGAGCCGACCAAGGAGCCCGAGCCGCCCAAGGAGACCAAGCCCCCCAAGCCTGCGGAGAGCAAGCCGCCGGCGGACGGAGACGGCGACTGATGCACCACGCCATCCGCCCCGTCGCGGCGACGCTGGCTGTCGGCGGGGCGTGCTTCGGCTGGGGGCTGGTCGAAGCCACCGCCTACACGGTGCGTCGGGTGGAGCTGCCCGTGCTGCCGGCCGGGGGCCGCGAGCTGAGGATCCTGCACGTCTCGGACGTCCACCTCATGACGTATCAGCGGCGGAAGCTTGCGTTCCTGCGGTCGCTCGCGGAGCTTGAGCCCGATCTGGTGCTCAACACGGGCGACAACATCGCCCAACCGGAGGCCATCGAATCGCTGGTCGCGGCGTGGGACGGGCTCCTCGGGGTGCCCGGGGCTTTCGTGTTCGGGTCCAATGACTATTTCCGGCCCCAGTTCCGCAATCCGGTCCGGTACCTGCTCGAGGGCAGGTCGCACGGGTCAGGGGCGCCCAAGTCCCCGACGCTGCCGTGGGAACAGCTGAGGGACCGGTTCGCGGGGCGCGGCTGGGTGGATCTCACCCACCGTCGGACGACGCTGGAGGTCGCGGGCTACCGCCTGGCGTTCCGCGGCGTCGACGACGCGCACCTCGGGCGCGACGACTACGCCACCGTCGCGGGTCCTGCCGATCCGACCGCGGACCTCAACATCGCGGTCACGCACGCGCCCTACCTGCGGCTGCTGGACGCCATGACCGCCGACGGGATGGACCTCATCGTCGCCGGCCACACGCACGGGGGCCAGGTCTGCGTGCCCGGGTACGGGGCGCTGATCACCAACTGCGACCTCGATACGGGTCGCGTGAAGGGTTTGTCGTCGCATCGCGCGGGCGGGCGCACCGCGCACCTGCACGTCGCCGCCGGCGTCGGGACGTCGCCCTTCGCGCCGTACCGGTTCGCCTGTCGCCCGGAGGTCACGCTGTTGACGCTGGTCCCGGTTTCGCCCTGACGACGCCGATGGGCTAGTATCTCCGTTGGCTCTTTCAGAGCCGATCGGGGTGTGGCGCAGCTTGGTAGCGCGCGTCGTTCGGGACGACGAGGCCGCAGGTTCAAATCCTGTCACCCCGACGCAGACCGAGAGGGATGAGCAAGCTCATCAACTCTCGGTCTTATGTGTTTAGGCCTACTGTGAGCTTGCTCATTCCCGAGGTCAAGGAGGGGGTTGGAGGGACGAAGTCCCGGAACACCCCGACGAAGTCCGAGAGAAGTGAGCAAGCTCATCAAGTCTCGGTCTCGTTGCTTTCCAGGGGCAGGCGCGGGCCCTGAGACCGCCACCCTAAGCTGGTCGGACACCGACCTCGGGAGCGACGATGACCTGGACAGCGCTGCGGACCACGCACTACATCGGCGGACGTTTCACCGACGACGAGCCCACCCTCAGCGTCGAGAACCCGGCCACGGGCGAGGAGTTGGCCAGGGTCGCCGACGCGGACGCCGCCACCGCCATGGCCTGCCTGGACGCCGCCGTCGAGGCCGCCCCCGACTGGGCGGCCACCGAGCCCCGCTTCCGGGGCGAGCTGCTGCGTGCGGCCTGGGCCCGCATCATGGAGCGGGCCGACGAGTTCGCCGAGACCATGACCCTGGAGATGGGCAAGCCGCTGGCCGAGGCCCGCGGCGAGGTGACATACGGGGCGGAGTTCCTGCGCTGGTTCGCCGAGGAGACTCCCCGCATCCACGGCCGCTACACCGTGGCGCCGGTCGGGGGCCAGCGGCTGCTCACGATGAAGCAGCCCATCGGTCCGGTGCTGGCGATCACCCCATGGAACTTCCCGCTGGCGATGGCCACCCGGAAACTCGGCCCGGCCCTGGCCGCCGGGTGCACCGCGGTCCTGAAGCCGGCTCAGCTGACGCCGCTCACCTCGTTGTTGCTGATGGACGTGTTCGACGAGGTCGGTGTGCCGGCGGGCGTGGTGAACTGCTTCGTGTCCTCGTCGGCCTCCGCCACCACCGCTCCGCTGATCGCCGATCCGCGGCTGCGGAAGCTGACGTTCACCGGATCGACCAGCGTGGGGGTCAGGCTGCTCGAACAGGCCGCCGTCAACGTGTTGAAGTGCTCCATGGAACTCGGCGGCAACGCGCCGTTCCTGGTGCTGCCGAGCGCGGACGTCGACCGAGCGGTCGAGGGCGCGATGGTCGCGAAGATGCGCAACATCGGTCAGGCGTGCACGGCCGCGAACCGGCTCATCGTCCACCGCGACCTCGCGGATGAGTTCACGGCGAAGCTGGCTGCCCGCGTCGGGGCGCTCACAGTCGGTGACGGGATGGCCGACGGCGTCGACGTCGGCCCCCTGGTGTCGGCTTCGGCGCTGGACGACGTCGAGGCCATGGTGACGGAGGCGGTCGCCGACGGGGCGCGGGTCGTCGTCGGCGGGTCACGCGTCCACGGGCCGGGTCACTTCATGCGGCCCACCGTCCTGGCCGACGTTCCGCCGTCGTCGCGTTGCATCCGCGAGGAGATCTTCGGGCCGGTGGCGCCCATCGTCACCGTCGACTCGGTGGACGAAGCCGTGGCGCTGGCCAACGACACGCGCTACGGGCTGATGAGTTACGTGTTCGCCGAGAACCTCGACGAGGCGCTCTCGACGGCCGAGCGGCTGGAGTCCGGCATGGTCGGGCTCAACTCCGGACTGGTGTCCAACCCGGCCGCGCCGTTCGGCGGCGTCAAGAGCTCCGGCCTCGGCCGGGAGGGCGGCCCGGAGGGCATCGAGGAGTTCCTCGAGATCAAGTACGTCGGGGTGTCGCTGCGCTGAGTGGGGCTCAGTAGTCCCGCGCGGCGCCGACGTCGTCGAGGCAGCGCAGGCCGGGCACGCCCGGCGGGATGTCGTTCTGGGTCAGGTCGCGGCACGGCATGGCGTCCTGGAACGCCACGATGTAATGCCACCGGCCCTCGGTGATGCCCCACACGGTGCGGCTGTCTCCGCAGGTGGTGGATTCGTCACCGACGACGAACCCGTCCGGGTGGACGGCGCTCACCGACACGTGAGTGGTGACGCAGCCCGTCTCGTCGGCGTAACCGATCCGGACTCCGAGGAACTCCTGGAAGGACGCGGGTAGGCCGGCCGCCGCCTCGACGTCGGCCTTCGTCGACATCGCGGCCGTCACGGTGGCCCAGGGCCCGCCCTGCGGGGTGGGTTTGGCGACGGGGCTGAGCGTCGCCGTGGGCGCCAACTCCAGGGAGGGCTCCGGCTCTGCGGCCGTCTCCTCCGGCGCCGGCGAGGTCTCCAGCGGGGGAAGCGAGGTCGGCGCCACGGCGCTGGCCGCGCTCCCGGACGGTGTCGGAAGCGGGGCGGGGTCGTCCACGGCGGCTCCGCAGGCAGCCAGCAGCGCCACCGCGGCCAGGGCCGCGCCCGCCATCATCACATCGCGCACAGCCCCGACGGTACCAGCGACCCGAACGGCGCCGCCGCCGCCTCTCGCGCCGCAAAGAGGGCTAACGTGGCGGTGGGCGCGCTCAACGACGACGCGCGTCCAGTAAGGCAGTGTCGCTTCGAGGAGACAAATGTCCACCGCCATAGATGTCCGCCGTACCCGCGCCGACCTTCCCACCACGGGCACGCCGCCCACGCACCCCCGCCTCCTGGCCTGGTTGGACGAGGTGGTGGACCTCTGCCAGCCGGACGCTGTCCACTACTGCGACGGGTCCGAGGACGAGTGGGCCGCCCTGGTGGCCGAGTTGGAGGCCAAGGGCACCATCATCCGGCTCAACGCGGACCTCAAGCCCAATTCGATCCTCGCCCGCACCGACCCCGACGACGTGGCGCGCGTGGAGGACCAGACCTTCATCTGCTCCAAGGACGAGCGCAACGCGGGCCCCACCAACAACTGGATGGACCCCGACCAGATGCGGCGGATCATGACGCCGCTGTTCGACGGCGCCATGGCCGGACGCACGATGTACGTGATCCCCTTCTGCATGGGCCACCTGGACGCGCCGGACCCGAAGTTCGGCGTCGAGGTGACCGACTCCGCCTACGTCGCGTTGTCGATGAAGATCATGACGCGCATGGGCGCCGAGGTGATGGCCCGCATGGAGGAGCGCGACGCGGACTTCGTGCCGGCCCTCCACTCCGTCGGCATGCCCCTGACCGGCTCGATGACCGACGTGCCGTGGCCGTGCAACGAGACCAAGTACATCGTCCACTTCACCGACGACCGGGTCATCTGGTCCTACGGCTCCGGGTACGGCGGCAACTCGCTGCTGGGCAAGAAGTGCTACGCCTTGCGGATCGCCTCGGTGATGGCCCGCGACGAGGGCTGGCTGGCCGAGCACATGCTGATCCTCAAACTCATCTCGCCCGAGGGCCGCGAGTACCACATCGCCGCCGCGTTCCCCTCGGCCTGCGGCAAGACCAACCTCGCCATGCTGGAGCCCACGGTCCCCGGCTGGCGGGTGGAGACGCTGGGCGACGACATCGCCTGGCTGCGGTTCGGCGCGGACGGCCGGCTGTACGCCACGAATCCCGAGACCGGGTTCTTCGGCGTCGCCCCCGGCACCAGCTATGCGACGAATCCGAACGCCATGCGCACCATCGAGGGCGGCAACTCGATCTTCACCAACGTCGCGCTCACCCCCGACGGGGACGTGTGGTGGGAGGGCATGACGGCCGAGAAGCCCGAGCAGGTCGTCGATTGGAAGGGACGGCAGTGGCGCGGGGTCGGCGGGCCGGTCGGCGGGCGCCCGGACGAGAAGGCGGCGCACCCGAACAGCCGGTTCTGCACGCCGATCGAGCAGTGCCCGATCCTGTCCGACGACTACCACCGCCCCGAGGGCGTGCCCCTGGACGCGATCATCTTCGGCGGGCGCCGCGAGAACACCATCCCGCTCGTGACACAGTCCCGGGACTGGCAGCACGGCGTGTTCATGGGCGCCACCTGCTCGTCAGAGACGACGGCGGCGGCCTCCGGCGCCGTCGGGGTGCTGCGCCGGGACCCGATGGCCATGCTGCCGTTCATCGGCTACCACGTCGCGGACTACGTCCAGCACTGGATCAACGTGGGGCGCCGCTCCGACGCGTCGGCGCTGCCGAAGATCTTCTACGTCAACTGGTTCCGCCGCGACGCCGACGGCCGCTTCATGTGGCCGGGCTTCGGGGAGAACTCGCGCGTCCTGAAGTGGGTCGCGGAGCGGGTCGACGGGAAGGTCGACGCGGTCGAGACGCCGATCGGCTATGTGCCGGCGCCGGGCGGCTTGGACGTCGACGGCCTCGACATCAGCGACGAGGACCTCGCCGGGGTCGTCGGATACACGGAGACCGAGTGGCGCGACGAGGTGCCGCGCATCGGCCGCTGGTTCGACACGTTCGGCTGGCGCCTGCCCCGCGAGATGGTCGACGAGCTGCGCGCGCTGGAGACGGCCTTCGGGAGGGCGCCGAGCCGGATGTGACCGCCTTCGTCAGTCGAGCCGGCCGAGGATGAGCCCCGGCACCTCGACGGCGGCATCGCTGTAGTCGACGGCGCCGTCGAGCGCCGCCAGCGCGCGGTCGAAGCGCTCAGGGGTTGCCGTGTGGAGCGTGAACAGCGGCTGACCCTCGGCGACCCGGTCGCCGGGCTTGGCGTGCATCTCGATGCCGGCCACGGCCTGCACCTCGTCCTCCTTGCGGGCGCGACCCGCGCCGAGCCGCCACGCGGCGACGCCGACGGCGAACGCGTCCATCCGGCTGACGAAGCCCCCGCGCTCGGCCACGACCGTGTGCCGATGCTCGGCCACCGGCAGCGGCGCGTCGGGGTCGCCGCCCTGAGCCGCGATCATCCGCCGCCACACGTCCATCGCGCGACCGTCCCGCAAGGCCGGGGCCGGGTCCACGTCCGGCTTGCCGGCGGCAGCCAACATCTCCCGGGCCAACGCCACCGTGAGCTCAACCACGTCCGCCGGGCCGCCGCCCGCGAGGACCTCGAGGGACTCCCGCACCTCCAGCGCGTTGCCGGCGGTGCGACCCAACGGGGTGTCCATCCCAGTGAGCAGGGCGACGGTGGTGACGCCCGCGTCCTTGCCGAGGTCCACCATCGTGCGGGCCAGCTCGGTGGCCTGGTCCAGTGACTTCATGAACGCACCCGAGCCCACCTTCACGTCCAGCACCAGGGCACCGGTGCCCTCGGCGATCTTCTTGCTCATGATGGAACTGGCGATCAGCGGGATGGCCTCGACGGTGCCGGTGGTGTCGCGCAGTGCGTAGAGCTTCTTGTCCGCCGGCGCGAGGCCGGACCCGGCGGCGCAGATGACCGCGCCGACGTCGTCGAGCTGGCGGAGGATCTCGTCGTTGCTGAGGTCCGCGCGCCAGCCCGGGATCGACTCGAGCTTGTCGAGCGTGCCACCCGTGTGCCCGAGTCCCCGGCCGGACAGCTGCGGCACCGCGACATCGAACACCGCGACGAGAGGGGCCAGGGGCAGCGTGATCTTGTCCCCCACGCCGCCGGTCGAGTGCTTGTCCGCCGTCGGGCGGGTGAGCGAGGAGAAGTCCATCCGCTCGCCCGAGGCGATCATCGCGGCGGTCCACCGGGCGATCTCGGCGCGATCCATGCCGCGCAGGAGGATGGCCATGGCCAGGGCCGACATCTGGTAGTCGGCGACCCCGCCTGTGGTGTACGCGTCGATCACCCAGTCGATCTCCGCGTCGGAGAGCCTGCCCCCGTCGCGCTTGGTCCGGATGAGGTCAACGACGTCGAAGTTCATGCGCCCCAGGCTACCGACGCCCCGCCCCACCGGCACGACACGCCGTCGAACTGTCCCCTCGACCGCGCCCACGCCGCCGGGCCCCGAGTTTGCCCGTCATTGGTGCTGCCGGGGCCGATCTGGCAGGATCGAAGCGCTCCAACCTACCCGCCGCGCCGAGCGCGACGGCCCTCCTGCCCCTCGGAAGTACCCATGCCCAAGGAAGTCGTGCGCGCCCGCTGGGGCGTCATCATGCTGTTCTGGCTCAACGGCGTCGCGTGGTCGTCGATCCTCCCGCGCTACCCGGAGATCAAGGCCGCGCTGGAAGCGTCGAACACCGCGTTCGGTATCGCGGTCGGGCTGGGGCCGGTGGGTGGTCTGATCGCCGGGCTCTTCACCGCCCGGTTGGTGCGGCGGTTCTCGTCGGCGACGGTGGCGACGACGACCCTGCTGCTCGGCATCCTCACCCTCAATGCGGTCGCCAACGCGCCGACGCTGGCGCTCTTCGCCGCCTCGCTCGCGACGATGGCCGCGATGGACGCCATCACCGACATCTCCATGAACGCCCACGGGCTGCGGGTCCAGAAGCTCTACGGCCGTACCATCCTCAACTCCTTCCACGGATGGTGGTCGATCGGCGCCGTGTGCGGCGGCATCCTCGGTTCGGCCGCCGCGCAGGTGGACATGCCGCTGTGGCTGCAGGCCGTCCTGGCCGCCGTCGTGTTCGGGGGCATGGCCCTGTTCGCCCGCACGCTGCTGCTGCCGGGCAAGGACCAGGCGCCCGTCGACGAGGAGGCCGCGGCCGAGCTCCGCCCGCAGCGCCGCATCCCCGCCTCACTCTGGCTGCGGCTCATCGCGCTCGGCCTGCTCGGGGCGTCCGTCGGCCTGGTGGAGGAGAGCGCCGCGTCGTGGGGCGCGATCTACATGGACGGCATGTTCGAGGTCATGCCCTTCGTCGCCGGCCTGGCCTTCGTCGCGCTCCAGGGTGCCCAGATGATCGGCCGGTTCACCGGCGACGCCCTCGTCAACCGCATCGGCGCGCGCCCGGCCGTCACACTCGGCGTGAGCGTGGCCGCGCTCGGGATGGGCCTGGCCGTGGCGTTCCCGCACCCGGCGTCCACCATCATCGGCTTCGCCTGCGCCGGGTGGGGCATCGCGACCGGCATCCCGTCGGCCATGCACGCGGCCGACGAACTGCCCGGCATGGCGCACGGCTCCGGGCTGACGTTCGTGACCTGGCTCATGCGGCTGGGCTTCTTCGCGGGACCGCCGCTGATCGGCATCGTCGGCGACACCGTGAGCCTACGGTGGGCGCTCATCGTGGTGCCGATCACCGCCCTCGTCGCGCTCGCCCTCACCCCGGCGCTGACGCCGCCCCGGAACGCGCGGCCGACCGTCCTCTGAGGTGGTTGACTGGGCCCTATGACGTTCACGCTGCCCGTTTCCCGCACGCCCGACCCGATGGACGCTCCCCCGCTGCGGTGGGGCATGCTCGGCACCGGCTGGATCGCCGAACGCTTCGTCGAGGCGCTGCACGCGCACACCCGGCAGCGTGTGGTGGTCGTGGGGTCGCGGACCGCGGAGAAGGGCGCCGAGTTCGCCGCCCGGCACGGGATCGAGCGGAGCACCGTCGGCTACGAGGCGGTGGCGGCGGACCCGGAGGTGGACGTCGTCTACGTCGCGACCCCGCACAGCGAACACCGCGACAACGCCCTCCTGGCCATCGCCGCCGGCAAGCACGTGCTGGTGGAGAAGGCGTTCACGCGCAACCTGGCTGAGGCCACCGAGGTGGTCGACGCCGCCCGCGCGGCCGGGGTCGCGGTGATGGAGGCCATGTGGACCCGCTTCCTGCCCCACATGGACGTGGTGCGGCAGGTGCTCGCCGACGGCGCCCTCGGCGAGATCGAGACCGCGTTCGCCGACCACGGCCAGTGGTTCCCGAAGGACCCGGATTTCCGGCTGTTCGACCCCGCCAAGGCCGGCGGCGCGATGCTGGACCTCGGCGTCTACCCGGTGAGCTTCACCCACTTCGCCCTCGGCGCCCCCGGCCGCGCGCTGGCGGCAGGGACGACGGCGTTCACCGGCGTGGACCGGCAGATCTCGGCCGTCCTGACGGGCTTCGAACGGCACCCGATGGCCCACGGCATCGTCACGACGACGCTGGCCGCCCTCACCCCCACCCTCGCGTTCATCGCCGGCGACGAGGCGCGCCTCGAGATCCCCGGCCCCTTCTACGGCCCGCAGCCGGTCACCGTGACCCGGCGCGACGGCAAGCAGGCTACCTCCGAGGCGGGTCCCATCCCCGGACACGAGGGGCTGTGCTACCAGGCCGCGCACCTCGCCGCCTTCGTCGCCGAAGGCCGGCTCGAGTCCGACATCCTCCCGCTGGACGAGACGCTGGCCGTGATGGCCACGATGGACGAACTGCGGCGCCAGGTGGGCGTGTCGCTGCCGGGCGAGACACTCTAGGCGAGGAGTTCGGCGACCTCAGCGTCGAGCAGGTCGACGACGGCGGCGCGGGCCTGTTCGGGCCCTGTGCTCGCGAGCACCGCGTCGAGCATCGCCCGGCAGGTGTCCAGGTCGTGGCGGGCCAGCGAGACCTTCACCGAGCCCACCTTGCCGACGGCCATCGAGAGCGACGAGACGCCTGCCCCGGCCGCGACCAGGGCGAGCAGCGGGTCCCCGCCCACCTCGCCGCAGATGCCCACCGGCTTGCCCTCGGCCCCACGGACGGTGGCGACGATGAGCTCCCAGAGGGCCGGCTGCCAGCCGCTGAGCAGGTGCGCCAGGGCCCCGTTCATGCGGTCGGCGGCGAACAGGTACTGCGACAGGTCGTTGGTGCCGATGGACGCGAAGTCGCAGGCCGCCAACAGGTGCCCGGACCGGATGGCGGCCGCGGGGACCTCCACCATGGTGCCCGCCGTCGGGAGTCCGGCGTCGCGACAGCGGGCCGCGAACCAGGCCGCCTCCTCCGCCGTGGCCACCATGGGCGCCATCACCCACACCTCGGCGCCGGTGGCCTCCCGCGCCCTCGCGAGCGCGGTCAACTGGTCCGTGAGCAGGTCGTCGCGCTCGCGCTGCAGGCGTAGGCCCCGCACGCCGAGCGCCGGGTTGTCCTCGGCGCCGAGGTCGGCGAAGGCCAAGGGCTTGTCCGCGCCGGCGTCGAGGGTGCGGACCACCACCTTGCGACCCGCGAACGCCTCGAACACGGCCGTGTACGTGGCCGTCTGCTCCTCCACGGTGGGGGCGCTGGTGCGCTCCAGGAACAGGAACTCGGTGCGGAATAGCCCTGAGCCCTCCACATCGGCCTTCGCGGCGCGCTGCGCGTCGTCGGCGGTGCCGATGTTGGCCAGGATCTGGACGCGGTGCCCGTCGCGCGTGGCGCCCGGCCCCTGCGCCACGGCCTGCAGCGCGAGTCGGTGCTCGTTGCGCGCGCCCAGAACCGCGGCCACCCCCGCGTCGGGATTGACCACGACCTCGCCGGTCGCCCCGTCGAGGCCCAGCGTCTCCGGCGAGGCCGAGAGCACGCCGGTGGCCCGCACCACGGCGGGGATGCCCAGCTGGGCCGCGAGGATCGCGGTGTGGGAGGTGACGCCGCCTGCCTCGGTCACGATGCCGAGGACCCGTTCCGGGTTCAGCGTCGCGGTGTCGGCGGGTGCCAGGTCCAGCGCGACGATGATGCTGGGTTCGTCGAACTCCGGCACCCCCGGGGCCGGGCGGCCGAGTAGTCGGGCGGCGGCCCGCTGGAAGACGTCGCGCAGGTCGGTCTGCCTCTCGGCCATGTAGGCGTCAAGCCCCGCGAGGAGTGCGCAGTACTGCTCAACAGCCAGGTAGAGCGCGTCGACGGGGCCGTGCCCGTCGGCGGCGAACGACCCCACCGCGAACACGAGCCCCGGGTCACGGGCCATCATCGCCGTGGCCTCGAGCACCGGCTTGGCGTGCTCCTCGGCTCTCGCGGCGCGTGCCTCCATGTCTGCCGCCACCGACTCCAACGCCTCGGCCACGGCCGACTCGACGGCCGCGGGATCGTCGGAGCGCTCACCCGGCGGCGTGATGAGCGCGGTGGTGACGACCACTGCCGGGCCGTACACGGAGCCCGGGCTGACGCCGATCCCGCGGATGCTCATGCCGCGGGTTGGTCGTGGTCGATCGAGAGGAAGGCGACGAGCGTGTCCAGGGCAGCCTCGGCCCCGTCGCCGTTCGCGGCCAGCGTGACAACCTCCCCATGCTTCGCACCGAGCGTCATCACGCCCAGCATGCTGCGCGCGTCGACGGGGGGACGGCCCTCCTTCTGGATGGTCACCCTCAGGCCCAGTCCGTTGACGGTCTGGACGAACAGGTTGGCGGGGCGGGCGTGGAGGCCCGAGGCGGAGGCGATGGTGACGTCGCGGCTAGGCATGACAGGGGTCCTTCTCTAGATCCAGATTCGGGTGAAGACGTCCTCGACGAGGTCGTCGAAGATGCCGAGCTCCCACGCCACGTCGAGCGCGGTGTAGCGGGAGCGGTAGTACATGGCGCGCGGGAACGTGGCCCGCACGTCGTCGGGAGTGAGGCCGATGTCCTCCGGGCGGGCGGAAGCTCCGGCCAGGCGAAGCTGTTCGCTCAACTCATCGGTGGCGACCAGCTGGGCGCGCAGGCGGTCCGCGACGGCGGGCCACTGGTCGACGAGCGGCTTCAGCCTGGCGTACAGCTCGTTACCCGAGGCGTACTTGGCCTTGGTCTCGCGGACCGCGTGATCCGCGAGCGCGCCGTCGAACGTGGTGCGGATGTCGGCCTCGATCTCGTCCCATGGCTGCCGGGCGTCAGCGGCGGCGCGCAGGTCGATGGCCGCGATGTCGCGGGCCAGCAGCGCCTCGTAGAACGCGCACATGGCCAGTGACCCGATGGCCACCTTGCCGCCGTGCGACAGCGGCGGGTCGAGGTCCACGCCCAGGTGGGCGAGTTCCCACAGGTGGGAGAAGTAGTGCTCGGCGCCGGAGGCCGGGCGGGTGCCGCCATAGGCCTGCATGGCCAGGCCGGACAGACACAGCCCCTCGACCAGGCCCTCGAAGGCGTCAGCGTCGCCGGCAGCCAGGGCAGCCGGCCGCGACAGTGCAGGAGCAACGCCGGACTGGACCATCGCCCAGACGTCCTCGTCGATCGGCTCGATGCCGGTGACGTCGGCGAGGATCCAGTCAGCGCCACCGGGGATCTTCGCGGCGAGGTCGCCGTAGCCGGAGGCGGTGAGGAAGCCGGGGGCCGCGGCCACCACGTCGAGATCCATGATGACCACGACCGGTGCCTTGCAGTTACGGGTGACCTTGACGCCCTTCTCGCTCATGGGTGCGCCGGCGCCGGTGTAGCCGTCCATGGACGCGGCGGTGCCGACGACGGCATAGTCGCGGGTCATCTCGAACGCGGCCAGCTTGACCAGGTCGTTGAGGGTGCCCGCCCCCAGCGCGATGGGGGTGGCCTCCCCCATCGCCGCCTTGATGACCTCGCAGTTGTCGTAGGAGGCATAGAGGGTGGGCCGGCCGGGGAAGATCAGCGGTGGGATCGTGGTGCAGCCAGCATCCTCCAGCGAGAACGTGAGCCGCTCACCGGCGGCTGCCCAGGTGTTCTGGTCGGCCACCACGATGTAGGGACCGGTGCCCAGGTGGGCGGCGAGGTGTCGGCCGGATTCGGCCAGCACCCCTCGCCCCACTGCGGCGCCAGAAGTGTCGACCGCCCTCGCGAGCGCGCCGAGCAAGGCTTGGCTAGTCACACTCGAACACCACCAGCGCACCTTGGACCAGGGCGGGAGCCTCGTCCAGCCCGGACAGGTGGATGGCTCCACCCATCCGCGGCTCGGCCTCACCGTCGAAGACCAGCGTGACGTGCCCGAGGGCCGCCAGGTTCTGCTCCGCGACGTCGCCCACCGCGCTGACGGTCCACTCCTGATGGGCGATCAGGACCCGCTGGCCGACGGCGAGTGAACCGCTCAGCTCGGCCTTCTCGATGAGGAAGCAGTAGGGACGCAGCTCCTCCGGAGCGTTGCCGCCGAAGGTGATGGCCATGTTCTCCATGAGGAAGGCCGAGGCCTCCGCGCCGACTTCGAGGACGGTGGTGGTGTACGCCATGGTGGTGTTCCTTTCAGTGTGTTACGAAGCCGAGTACAGGCCGATGCTGGCGAGCCAGGCGATGGCGACGCGCGGCACACCGTTGAGGAAGCGCGAGTACAGCACCGCAGGCACGCCCACCTCGATGGTCTCGGGCTCGGCCTCCGCCAGACCCATACCGACGGGAATGAAGTCGCACGCGTTCTGGGTGTTGATCGCGAACAGGGCGGGGAGCGCCAAGTGGGGCGGCACGTTGCCCTTACCGATCTCCACGCCGATGAGGGTGCCGATGATCTGCGCGATGACGGCCCCGGGGCCCAGCAGCGGCGACAGGAACGGCAGCGAGCAGATGAATCCGAGCAGCAGGAGCCCCCAGCCGGTGCCGGCGAGTGGGGTGAGCAGGTTGGAGAACCAGACGCCCAGGCCGGATGCCTGGATGATGCCGATCAGCATGGCGACGAAGCCCATGAAGGGGATGATCGTCTGCAGCATGGTCTGCACGGCGTTCCGGGCCGCTTGGTAGAACACGGCGATCACCTTGCCGGCGCCCAGGCCGATGCTCTGCAGGATGCTCTTGCGCGGCTGGCGCGCCATCTGCTCGGTGAGCTTCAGCGGGCGTCCCTCCTCGGGCAGCGGGCTGGCGGTCGGCGACGGAGCGGAGTGGGCGGCGCCACCAACCGTGGCAGCGGCGGCCCCGACGGTGACGAGCTCCCGCTCGTCGGCGAGCGCCACCTGGCTGGAGCCGACGGCGGACACGTAGATCGTTTCGTTGATGTATTGGGCCAGCGGTCCGGTCTTGCCGGTGGGCACCACGTTGACCGTGGGGATGTTCTTCTTGGGGTAGAGGCCGCAACGCAGCGATCCACCACAGTCGATGACGGCTACGAAGTGCTCGCCGTCGGGGACCGAGGTGTTGAACCCGTTGACGGGCTCGGCGCCGGACAGTTCTGCGATCCGGTCGACGACATCGGGCCGGGACCCTCCGCCGACGATGTAGACGATCTTGTTCCGCTTGGCGTCGGGGGTGATGGTGAGCGGGCCGCCGTAGCCGCCAGGGCCGCGGGAGATGGTGATGGTGCGGTACTCAGACATGGGAGGCCTTCACTTGGGTCGAGAGGGTGACGCCCTGCTGCTTGGCGACGAACTTCGTCGTGAAGTCGGTGACCCAGCCACCGAAGAAGTTGAGGACCGCGCCGAGCAGCAGGTAGCGGACTGCGAGGTCGCCGGTGTTGAGGCCGAGCGACATGATCCCCTGGGCAATGCCCATCCAGACGAACAGCTCCGCCGGGTTGTTGTGCGGGAACAGGCCGTTGCTGGTGTGCATCATCTGCGCCACCGAGGCGTAGTAGCCCGGTTTGTGCGCCTCGGGGAGGAAGCGGCCAAGCGTGAAGGCCATCGGGTTGGTGAGGAAGAACGAGCCGAAGAACGGCAGGATGAGGTAGCGGCTGATCACGTTCTTGCCCGCCTTGGCGGCGAGCTTGTTGATCCGCTCCTCACCGATGAGGGCGATCAGCGAGTTCATCGCGATGAGCAGCACGAGCACGAGTGGGACGATGCCGGTCATCCACGCGGTGAAGGTGTCAGCACCTTCGCGGAAGAGACCGATGAACCACTCCGCACCATGCACGAGATAGTCGAGAATATTCATCTCAACTCCTTTCAAGGTTCGGTTCGGGGCAGCGCAGGGCGGCCCCGTCTACGCAGCCCCACGGTGGGGCTGTTGGGGTATGGGCGACTGTGCCCGGGATGGGGGTGTGTCAGGGGGTGAGCGGCAACGGCTTGCGTCGCCACCGTGTGGTGAGTCGCGAGACTCCGCCGAGGGCCCGGGTGAGAGCGGTGGGCGGCTCGGGCGCCTGACCGCCGCCGCTGATAATGCGGTAGTTGTCGCGGGCGTTGGTGACGGCCTTGACCATCGACTTCCCCCAGCCGCTCGCCCGGGCGGGGTCGACGTCGGCGATGTGCGAGCCGTTGAAGGCGTCGAAGGCCCGGCATCGGGCGAGGACCGTAACGCCGTGCAGGCGCTGCCCCTCCACGATGACGCCGTCGTCGTCGATGACGAACATGACGATCGCCCCCTGCGCGAGTCCGCCGCGGAACTTGCCCATGGCCACGCGGCCACGGCGGCGGAGCGCCACGAAGAGCCGGGTGAAGGCCTGCGTCTGCTTGAAGGACAACACGGACTGGACGATCCAGGCCAGGCCCAGGGCGACGATGAGGATCCAGAACATCAGCGTTCTCTCTCTGTCAGGGGGTGCTTCTCAAGGACGTAGTAGAACTGTTCGAACGTGGTGACCTGGCTGAGCCGCTCCAGGAGGTCCCGCCGTGCGCCGAGCCGGAGCACCTCGTCGTAGACCTGTACGAGCACGCCCTCGCTCCGGCCCGGGTCGGAGGGGACGCCGAGTAGCACGATGAGGCGCACGCCCTCGGCGTCACCGTCGCGCGGCACCACACCGATCGAGAGCATCACGTTGGTCTGGGTCTCCAGCGCGGCGTGCGGGAAGCCGAGGAGTGGGTCCAGCCGCGTCTGCGACTGGCTCTCCCGCTGCCGAACCCGCTCCCCGAATCCACGCTCGACGAGGCCGCGGGCCTCCAGGTGTCCGGTCATGTAGTCGACGGCGTCCTCGTAGTCCGTGCCCGCGGGCAGCGCGAAGAAGTGCGCCTCGTCGAGGGAGCCGGCAAGAACCGACCCCCCACGGGGTACCCCACCGTCGAGCGGGATGTGCAGCTGGAGGCGGTCGAGCTGGCGGCTCAATCCCGCTCTGTCGAGGATTCGGGTGACCCGCACCACGGGAACCTCGGCGGCCACCTCGTCGTCCCCGTTGACGACGACGAGGTCGACCACCTTCAGGTTCTCGGGGGTGGCCTCGGCCACCTGGAAGACCTGGTAGCGCGTGGACGCGGGGAGGAGCCGGGTCAGCTGGAGCCGGACGAGTTCCGCCGTGACGCGACCCTTCGACGTGACGATCGCCACGCGCAGGAAGGCGGGCGGCTCGGCCTCGCCGCTGTCGAGGAAGACCTGGAAGTACGTGGCCAGCAGGGCCACCTCGGAGTCGTCGACGGGGAGGCCCACCTCGGACTGGATCACCTGCGACGCCACCGTCGCCATCTGGTAGGCGACGGGGTACTCGACCCGGATGTCGCCGACGGCGGAGTCGTCCACCCAGATGCGGTAGCGCATCCGGTTGATCATGTAGGCCACGTGGCGGGCGAACTCGGACATGAACCGACGGCCGGCGAGGTCGATGTCCATCTCCTCGTTGACGGCGGCCAGGACCGCGCGGACGAGCGACTCCCCGTCGCCGGTGGCCGTGAAGCGCGAGGCCGCCACCGCATCCTCGGGGGCGCGCATGCCTGCCACGGGGAGGGTGAGGAAGGTGACCTCGTCACCGCTCAGCTCCACGCCCAGCTCGGCGCTCAGGCGGGCGGCCACGGACGCTGCGAAGTCATGCGCGGGGGTGGCGGCCAGCCCCGCGTAGCGCTGGGGAAGGTAGTCGATCGTGCGCCCCATGCGGGCCCTGTCGACAGCTACCGTCGCCCAGCGCGTCAACTCGGGCGCGTAGGCCCGGTCCAGACCCGCCTCGGTCGCCATGTCGCGGACGATGGCGCCGACCTGCTCCTGCCAGGGCTCATGTGGGTAGGCCGTCGGGAAGTGCCAGCGCAGGACGTGGAGCCGCTGCTGCAGCTCCGGGCCCTCCAGCTGGAGCCCGACGTTCGGCCGGCCGCTGATGGTGAGGTCGGACTCGGCCACGATGGCCCGGACGCGCGCGAGATCGGCGACCACCGTCGTGCGTCCCACTGACATGGCGGAGGCCAGCTCCTCGATCCTGACCGGGACGATGGCCCGGAAGATCCTGGCCACGATGAAGGATGCGCGGGTGGCGAGGTCGTTGAAGGAGACGTCGTCCGACACTCCCCCTTTGACCGCCCGGTAGCGCGTCGGGTCGGCGATCAGAAGGCGGTACCGTCCGTCGTCCATGGTGATGGAGGCGGCCGTGCCCAGCAGGTCCTGCAAGGCGGTCACGTCTGCCGTGATCGTGCGGCGGCTGACGCCCAGATCGAGCGCCAGCTCGTCCGCGGACACGGAACGCGCCGCCTCGAGCTGATCGAGGATGGCAGCGGGTCGGCTCATTGTCATCACCTCACTTCGTTGTCGGTGGCTGTGCTCTGGGAGGGGGTCAGGCGGCTACTGTGACGCGGTCACCGAAGAACGAGTCCCACGGCACATTGACGCCGCGGTCCAGCCCCACCACCTCGTAGAGGTGGCGCAGCAGCGGGAACTGCTCCGGGTTCACGACGCCGCGCTCGGTGAGACGCTCCATCGCGGCGCCGATCACCTTGATGGCCGCCGCACCCTCAAGGGTGACGCCGGGCATCCGGGCGGCCGCCTCGCTGAAGGTGAGGCCGGCGCCGACGAGCCGGCCGCACTTGACGTTCCTGCCGCCCATGGACGTGACGAAACAGTCGCCGATGCCGGGCAGGCCCAGCGGAGTGGTGGGCTCGCCGCCCAGGAGGTGCATGAAGTCGATCATCTCGATCGACGCCTGCCCGAACAACGCCGCGCCGTAGTTGAAGTTGACGTAGCGGTCACCGGCCTCGTCGCCCATGGCGTCGAGGATGCCCGACATGAACCCGGCCCCGAACGCGTAGCAGTTCTTGGTGGCGGCGCAGACCTCGACGCCGACGAAGTCGGAGTTGAGCCACACGTGGTAGAAGTCCGTGGCGAAGAGGTCACGCCACATCGGCAGCACCGAGGCGTCCTCGCCGGTGAACACCACGGACGTGTGGCGGCGCACCGCGACCTCGCCGGCGATGGACGGTCCGGCGATCGCGGAGAAGGTGAGCTGCTCACGCAGCTCAGCGGGGATCTGCCCGGCCAGGACCCTGGGAAGGATCTCGAGGTTGCCGTCGGCGTCGGCCTCCATACCCTTGGCGAGAGCGATGACGTGCATGCCCGGGCGGAGGAGGGACGCCAACTGCTCGCCTGCCCACCGGACGCCGAAGGAATTGACTCCGCTCATCACGAGGTCCACACCCTCGAACGCCGCAGCCGCATCCTCGAGGTGATGGGCGGTGACCCCGGCCGGCAGCGCGAGGCCGAGGTTGGGATGCACGCCTGTGGTCTGGATGGAATCGATGATGTCGCGGTCCAGGTGGGTACCCACCAGTCGCACCTGATGCCCATTGTCCGTCAGCGGCGTTGCCAGAGCGCTGGCCATGATGCCCGAACCGAGGACGACGACTGTAGCCATGTGAGCTCCCATTCTTCGCGCTCCACTGCGCGACACCGTTGTTACTGAAGGTGAGGCTGACGCTACCTGTGAACGCCCTACGTTTCTCTTCTGAACGAGTCGGCTTTCTTCCGGTTCGGCGCTCCTGACCGGCCTAATTCCCACGACCAGCGCAACGTCACGTGGCAGGGTTGGACATCATCCGGACAAAATGGCCGGTGCGCGAGGAGACCCATGAACCCCATCACCGTGTCCTGGTACGACGCGTACGTCTTCGACCTCGACGGCACCATCTACCTCGGCGACGAGCTACTGCCGGGTGCGAGGACCGTGATGGAGGGCTTGCGCGCCGAAGGCAAGGTGGTGAAGTTCCTGTCGAACAACCCCACCAAGGACCCGGTGCAGTACCAGGCCAAGCTGGAAACGCTCGGCCTGCCGACGGCCCTGGAGGACATCGCCAACACCATCGTCACCACCACCCGCTGGCTGCTCGACCACCGCCCTGGCGCGGCGCTGTTCGTCGTGGGAGAGGAGCCGCTGAAGCGGGCCTTGACCGAGGCCGGGTTCCGCCTGACCGACGACCCCGCCGAGATCGACATCGTCGTGGCGTCCTACGACCGGACCTTCGACTACCGCAAGCTGCAGATCGCCTTCGATGCGCTGTGGTTCCACAAGCGCGCCATCCTCATCCAGACCAACCCGGACCGGTTCTGCCCGTTCCCCGGGGGTCGCGGCGAGCCGGACTGCGCGGCGATCACGGCCGCCATCGAGGCCTGCACCGGCGTGGCGTGCTCCGCCAGCCTGGGGAAGCCCTCCCCCGTCATGCTGAAGGCGGCACTGGGCGGCCTCGGGCTGGAGGTGTCGCGGTGTCTGATGGTCGGCGACCGGCTCCACACCGACATCGCGATGGCGGTCGCGGCGGGCATGCCGTCGGCTCTGGTCCTGACCGGGGAGTCGACGCGCGACGACGTCGCGGCTCTGCCGGAGGACCAGCGTCCCACCTACGTCGTCGAGCGGATCGACCAGCTCCTGCCCTCCTGACCGTCCGCGAGTCAGGCCGGGATGATCTAGCTGAATGAGACCTCCCTCAGAGCAGCCCCCGAGATCTCCGTTACTCCTCAGAGTCAACGCGACTGCTTGCCCGGTGCAGTCACAACCCTTCGAGACGGGCCACGCCGCTTCGCGGGCGGCCCTCCTCAGGGAGCGGAGGGGGACGGGCCACGCCACTTCGCGGACGGCCCTCCTCAGGGAGCGGAGGGGGACGGGCCACGCCACTTCGCGGACGGCCCTCCTCAGGGAGCGGAGGGGGACGGGCCACGCCGCTTCGCTGACGGCCCTCCTCAGGGAGCGCAGGGGGACGGGCCACGCCGCTTCGCGGACGGCCCTCCTCAGGGAGCGATGGGATCACGCCGCTCGGGCGGAGGGACCCACCCTCGATCCCTGAGGATCCCGCGTCGCGAAGCGACCGCGGGATGTCTCGAAGGGTCGACACCCATGGCCTACCGCGAGGGTGGGGGACGGCAGGGCGGCACCCCCAGCGGACCTAGTCGAGGACGAGCTCGGGGTAGACCGGCTGCCACATGCGGTCGAACACGTCCTGGACCGGGTTCTCCAGCTCGACGCCCGCGACGCCGTCCTCGGCCGCGGCCCTCGCCACCGCGATCGCGACGGTCGCGGACACCCGCCTGAGGTCCCCGATCCGGGGCAGCAGCGGGGCGCCCGGCGCGCGCAGATGCACGAGCGACGCGACGGCCCTCGCCGCGGCCGCGATCATCCGGTCCGTCACGCGGCTCGCCCGGCACACGGCCACCCCGAGTCCCAGCCCGGGGAACACCAGCGCGTTGTTGGCCTGCGCCACGTGATAGACCGCCTCGTCCCGGACAACCGGGTCGAACGGCGAGCCGGTGGCCAGCAGCGCCGCCCCGTCGGTCCAGTCGAGGACGTCCGACGGCGTAGCCTCGGCCAGCGTCGTCGGGTTCGACAGCGGCATGACGATGGGCCGGGCCACGTGGGCCGCCATGTCGCGGATGATCGGCTCCGAGAAGGCGCCCGGCTGTCCGGACGTGCCGATGAGGATCGTGGGATGCACGTTGCGCACCACGTCGGCCAGCGTGACGCGGCCGCGGTCGTCGGTGTCCCATGCGGCCACCTCGTCGGGGCGCCTCGCGTAGGGGCGCTGGAAGTCGCGCACCCCGGCGGAGTCCTCCAGGATGAGGCCGCGGCTGTTGAGGCACCAGAACCTGTCGTGCGCCTCCTGCTCGGACAGTCCCGACTCGACCATCATGTCGCGGCACAGGTCCGCGATGCCGATGCCGGCCGTTCCGGCGCCGTGGATGACGATGCGCTGGTCGCGCAGCCGCTCCCCCAGACCCTTGATGGCCGCCAGCGCGGCGGCGCTGACCACGGCGGCGGTGCCCTGCACGTCGTCGTTGAAGGTGCAGATGCGGTCGCGGTACCGGGTCAGGATCGTGTGGGCGTTGGCGGCCCCGAAGTCCTCCCAGTGGATCATGGCGTGCGGGTAGAGCTTCTGCGCGGCCGCGACGAAGGCCTCGATGAACTCGTCGTAGCGCCGTCCCCGGACCCGCGCGTGCCGCAGCCCGGGATACAGGTCGTCGTTGAGCAGCCCCAGGTTGTCGGTGCCGACATCGAGGCCGACGGCGAGCATGCGGTCCGGGTCGACGCCCGCGCCGGCGGTGTAGAGGCTCTTCTTCCCGTGGCAGATCTGGATGCCGCCCACACCCTGGTCCCCGATGCCGAGGATGCCCTCCGAGTCGGTGACGATGATGATGTCGACGTCGTCCGCGCCCCTCCCGCTGGCCTCGAGCGACTGCTCGATGGTATCGGGGGCGTCGATGGACAGGAACACGCCGGTCAGGCGGGTGAACTGGTGACTGAACTGCTCGATGGCGTCACCGATCGTCGGGGTGTAGACGATCGGCATGATCTCCTCGAGGTGCTCGCTGAGCAGCCGGTAGAACAGCACGGTGTTGCGGTCGCGCAGGGCCGTCAGCCGCCGGTACTTGGCCATCGGCGTGCGGGCGTCGAGGAACTGTTCGTAGGCGCGGTGCAGCTGGGCGTCGATGGGCGTGATGCCCGTCGGCAGCAGCCCGACGAGGCCCAGCTGTTCGCGCTCCTCGTGCGTGAAGGCGGTGCCACGGTTGAGTCGCGGGGTCCACAGGATGTCGCCGCCGCGGATGTTGACCTTGACCCGGGAGCCGTGGTTGCCGGGAAGGACCTCGTAACGTCGCTGTTCGGTCACAGCGGCCACGCTACTCCGACCACCGTGGCCGGCGACGGCGGGGCATCAGACCCGCGACGCCAGGTCCCGCTCGACGCGGGTGACGGCCTCGGAGAGTTCCCGCACGTGGCAGTCCTCGTCGAAGGCCCGCATGAGGCGACAGGTCCGTAGCTGCGACTCGGTCATGCCCTGCACCACGAACACGATGTCGCGGGCCCGCAGCTGCCTGGCCACCGCCTTGATGGCATCTGCCCCGGACGCGTCCAGGATGCGCATGCGGTGGCAGCGCAGGATCACGGCCTGGGTCGCCTCGTCCACGGCGGTGACTTCGTCGACGAAGCGGCGGGCGTCGCCGTAGAACAGAGCGCCGTCGACGCGGAAGATCGCCACGCGTGGGCGTAGGTGCTCGTGGCCGGGCGAGAAGTCGACGTCGCCCTCGCGGGTGTTCGTCGGCAGGTTCTGCCGGGCCACGACGGAGTACGAGGCCATGTGGCGCAGACTCATGAGGGCCGCCATGCCGATGCCAAGCAGCACCGCGGCCACCAGGTCCAGCAGCACCGTGGCGCCCAACGTCAGCCAGAAGGTGTTGCGGTCCGCGCGCGTCACGTGGGTGAGCGTCCGCACGAGCCGGAGGTTGATCATGCGCCCCGCCGTGACCAGCAGCACCCCGCCGAGCGCCGCCATGGGGATCCGCGACACCAAGGGCGCGAGCAGCAGCATCACGAGCAGCAGCACGACGGCGTGGGAGACCGACGCCAGCCGGGTGCGGGCCCCCGACCGCACGTTGACCGCAGTGCGGGCGATGGCGCCGGTCGCGGGGAGGCCGCCGAACAGGCCCGACGCGACGTTCGCCAGCCCCTGGCCCATGAGTTCCCGGTCGGGCTGCGTGGGGGTGATGTCGGTCCGCATCCCGTCGGCCACGCGGGCGGACAGCAGAGACTCGAGCGCGGCCAGCGCCGCCACGGCCAGCGCGGGGGCGGCCAGGTCCTGCACCAGCGCCGCGCTGATCTCGGGGAAGACCGGCGACGGCAGCCCCGTCGGGAGCGCACCGATCCGGTCGACATCGGCGCCGGCCAGCTCGACGGCGACGGTGGCGACCACGATCGCGATCAGCGACAGCGGGAGGGGCCGGAAGAACCGGTGGCCCACGAAGTGCAGCGCGATGACGCCGGCCGCGACCACCAGTGGCTGCCAGGCACGGGTCCAGTCCGTGGCGCCGAGCGTCAGCCACGACGACACCAGCGTCGACTCCGCCTCACCGCGTTCAGTGCCGAGGATCAGCGGCAGCTGCTGCAGCCCGATGATGACGCCGATGCCGATGGTGAATCCCTCGACGACCGAGACCGGGATGAATTCGACGGCCCGTCCGACCGCCGTCAGCGCCATGGCGATGACGAGGAGGCCAGCGAGGATGGCCAGCAGCGGCACGGTGGCGACGCCGTGCTTGGCGATCACCGGGAGCAGCACGACGGTCATGGCGCCCGTCGGCCCGGACACCTGCAGGTGGCTGCCGCCGAACACCGCCGCGACGACGCCGGCCACGATGGCCGTGACGAGCCCTGCCGCGGCGCCCACACCGGAGGCGACCCCGAAGCCGAGCGCCAACGGCAGGGCCACGACGCCGACCGTCACGCCGGCGAGCAGGTCCTTGGCCCAGGACGAGCGCAGCCCCGTGTAGTCGCGCCGCGTCGGCCACAGGCCGGCCACGCTGATGAGGTGCTGGCCGACGAGGGAGCGGTAGTGCTCCACGGCCTCTCGGGGGGTGAGCCTCGTCGCTTCGATCCTGAAATCCCTGTTGCCCACGTGCACCCCTTCCTCCGACAGGGTACGCCTGTGGGCACCCGGGTCCGGACCCGGGGCGGGGCCTCAGCGCAGGAAGAGGGCGCGCAGGCGCAGCGTCGCGACGGTGGTGCCGATCACGATCATCACCACGAAGTAGCCCAGGTGACCCCAGATCGAGGGCTGGATCAGCCCCGTCGTCAGCTGCCGCACCATGTCGACGGCGTGCCACAGCGGCATGGCCATGATCGCCCACTGCACCGACTCCGGGTAGACGGAGATCGGGAAGAAGGTCGCTGAGAGCAGGAACATCGGCAGCATGACGAAGTAGACGATGTCGAGGTGCTGGAACGACTTCATGTAGCTGGTGGCCGCCAGGCCGACGGCGGCGAAACCGAAGGCCACCATCAGCGCCGCCGGGATCGCCAGCACGGCCGTCCAGGCCAGGTTCAGGCCCAGCGCCGTCGTGACGACCATGAAGCCGCAGGCGTACAGCAGGCCGCGGAAGAGGGCCATGATGATCTCGCCGAGCGCCACGTCCATCGGCCCGAGCGACGTCGACAACATCTGGTCGTACAGCTTGCCGTAGCGCATGCGGAAGAAGACGTTCATCGTCGAGTCGTACAGGGCGCCGTTCATGGCGGAGACCGCCATGAGGGCAGGGGCGATGTACGCCGCGTAGGGCACGTCGCGGCCGTAGAAGTCGACGGTGCCGATGAGGGCGCCCAGCCCGAGGCCCATCGACAGCAGGTAGAACACGGGCTCGAAGAAACCCGTCAGCACGATGAGCCAGTTGTTGCGGGCGATGACGCGCATGCCGCGGGCCACGACGGATCGGGTGTTGCCGCCGTAGAGGCCTCTGAGGGGCGCGGGCACCCGGGGCGCCCGCGCGCGCAGTCCGACGCTCATTCGTCGAGCCTCCGGCGGAACGTCCTGATCGACGACCATGCGCCCACGGCCGCCACCAGGAGGAGGAAACCGACGTGCGTGGCGACCCGGGCCGCCGATAGCACGTGCCCGTACATGGCCCAGCGGCCCAGCTCGGCGGCGTGCCACAGCGGGGAGATCCACCCGATCGGCTGGAGGTATCCAGGGAGCGTGTCGAGGGGGAAGTAGGTGCCGGAGAACAGCGTCAGCGGCACGACGACGAACCGCTCGATGAACGACAGCTGGCCCCGGTCGTCCTTCTGGGTGGCCACCCAGGCCATGACGGCGAAGCCGAACGCCACCGACAACAGCAGCCCCACGGGGAGCAGCGCCAGCGCGCGCAGCGGGTCCGCGATCCCGAACAGCACCAGCGCCGCCAGGTAGAACGCGATGACCGGCACCACGCGCAGCAGCGCCGCCACCTGCACCCCGACCGCCATCTGGGCCGGGCTGATGGGCGTCAGACGCATCGCGGTGAAGGTGTTGAACCACTTGAAGCCACCGAACACGCCATAGGTGTTCTCCTGCGACGAGGTGAGCATCACCGTCGACATCACCAGCGCCGGCGCGATGAACGTGAGGTACGGCACGCCCTCGATGCCGGAGCCGCCGTCGACGAGGACGCCCAGGCCGGCTCCGAGCCCGAGCAGGTAGACCACCGGCGAACCGATGCCCGTGACCAGGAGCGTCACCAGGTAGCGGCGCATGCGGTGGAGATGGTGTTCGACGACCGCCCACCAGCCCCACCGCGCGACGACGCGATGATCGGCGGTCATCCCGCGATCGATGACGGGGGCGTGGGCGGTCAGACGCGCGCTCACTCGATCAGGCTCCGTCCCGTGAGCCGGAGGAAGACGTCCTCGAGCGACGACCGCCTGACAAGGGATGTCACAGGCTCCAACCCGCGCTCGACCACGGCCTGGAGCGCGTGCTCACCGTTGTCGGCGTACACCAGGACCCGGTCCGGCAGCACCTCATGCCGGTCCCCGATGCCCGCCAGCTGGGCGGCCGCGTCGGCGTTGCGGCCGGAGCCGAACCGCACCTCGAGCACCTCGCGGGTGGAGTAGTGCCTGATGAGCGACGACGGGCTGCCCTCGGCGACGATCCGCCCCTTGTCGATGACCACGAGCCGATCGCACAACTGCTCCGCCTCGTCCATGAAATGGGTGGTGACGACCAGCGTGACCCCCTCCTCCTTGAGCCGGAACAGCCGATCCCAGAGGATGTGGCGGGCCTGGGGGTCGAGGCCGGTCGTGGGCTCGTCGAGGAGCATGATCCGGGGGTTGTTGATCAGTCCGCGGGCGATGGTGAGCCGGCGCTTCATGCCGCCGGACAGGCCGTCGACCCGGGCGGTTCGCTTCTCCCTCAGCTGCGCGAAGTCGAGGAGCTCTTCGGCGCGCTGCTTGACGTACGGGCGCGGCAGCCCGAAGTAGCGGCCGTACACGGTGAGGTTGTCGATGACGCGCAGTTCCTCGTCGAGGAGGTCCCCCTGCGGAACGATGCCGAGCTGCGCGCGGATCTCGGGACCGTGCCGGTTGGTGTCGAGGCCGAGGACGGTCAGCTCGCCGTCGGTGCGGGTCGACGTCGCGGCGATCATGCGCATGGTCGTGGACTTGCCGGCGCCGTTCGGGCCGAGGAACCCGAACGACTCCCCGCGGGCGATCTCGAAATCGATCCCGTCCACCGCGGTGAGGGTGCCGTAGCGCTTCGTCAGCGCGCGGGCGGTGATCACTGGCTCCGTCACCCGGGCCACACTACGACACCCCACCGCCGATTCCTCCGGCCTGGCATCGTCGCGCACGTAGAGGCCGCCAGTGGAACGCGCCCCCAGATCCCTGACGAAGCCCACCGCCGACGGCGCACCCCCCGACCCCTGAGGAAGCCCACCGCCGCAGGCGCACCCCCCGATCCCTGAGGAAGCCCACCGCCGACGGCGCACCCCCCGATCCCTGAGGAAGCCCACCGCCGCAGGCGCACCCCCCGATCCCTGAGGAAGCCCACCGCCGACGGCGCGTGGGCTGTCTCGAAGGGTCGTCACGCAACCTCCACGCCAGACAGAGGGGACCCAGACCCACAACCCTTCGAGACGGCCGACGGTCGCTACGCGACGCCGACCTCCTCAGGGACCGGAGACAGACGGCCGACGTCGCTACGCGACGCCGACCTCCTCAGGGGAGGATGTCACCTCCGCGAGCGGTTGCCCGACGTGCGCGTCACCTGGACGATGCTCGGACGCGGGGCGGCGACCTTGTCGCCCGCCTGGACCCGGCCGTCGGTCAGCTGGTCCGGGAAGTGCGACGTGTGGGCGCCCCACTCGCCGTCCTCTCCTGGGTGCTGCACGGCGACGAACACCGACTGGTCCTGGTCGTGGATGACCGGGCCACAGGTCTCAGCGTCGACGGGGACCGCGAGGAACTGCTGGACACGGCCACGCTCCGTGCCGGTGAGCGTCACCTTGTGCAGGGCGTCGCTGAGGCCGAGGGTGCCGGGCTGCCCGTCGGTCGAGATCCAGAGGGTGCCCTCCGAGTCGAACGCCAGGTTGTCCGGGCAGCTGATCGGCGACACCTTGTCCTTCGGGAAGCCCGCGAAGTAGGCCGAGACCGAGGACTCCGGATCGCCGCACAACAGCAGGATGCTCCAGGTGAAGGTCGCGGCGGCGGCGTCGTCGTCGGACTCCGTCAGCTCGATGACGTGACCGTCGCGGTTCGCGGTGACGGGGTTGGCCTCGTCGACGGCGGTGCGTCGGCTGTTGTTCGTCAGCGCCAGGTACACCTTGCCGGTGACCGGGTTGGGCTCGACGTCCTCGGGCCGGTCCATGGGGGTGGCGCCGACCTTGTCCGCCGCGAGGCGCGTGAACACGAGCACCTCCTCCGCGCTCATGCCGGGAACGTGGGAGTCGGAACCACTCACCAGCGGGATCCACTCGCCGGTGCCGTCGAACGCCCCGTCGGCCGGGAGAGCACCGGTGCCGGTGATCTCGGCCTGCGGCGAGTTGCCGGAGAAGCGCGCGACGTACAACGTGCCGTCCTGCAGCAGCGTCATGTTGTGCGCCCGGTCACCCTCGCGGTACGTGCCCGACGAGACGAACTTGTAGACGTAGTCGTGACGTTCGTCGTCGCCCATGTAGACCACCGCGTGGCCGGACGGGGACAGCGCGACGGCGCCGGCCTCGTGCTTGAAGCGGCCCAGCGCGGTGTGCTTGACCGGCGTCGACGTCGGGTCCTCGGGGTCCACCTCGACGATCCAGCCGAAGCGGTTGGCCTCGTTCGCGTAGCCGGGTTTGGTGAGGTCGAAGCGGTCGTAGTGGAGCTCCCACCCGCGGCTCGTGGCCCGGGCGCCGATCCCGTAGCGCCCTTCCTCGGCCGAGCCGGTGCCGCGGAAGTACTGGTTGAAGTTCTCCTCACCGGACAGGACGGTCCCCCAGGGGGTGGTGCCGCCGGCGCAGTTGTTGAGGGTGCCCAGGACCCGCGTGCCGGTGGGATCCTCGACGGTCGTGAGCAGGTCGGAGCCCGCCGCCGGGCCGCTCACGGTGAACTCGGTGAAGCCGGTGATGCGCCGGTTGCGACGGCCGCCGCGCACGTAGCGCCAGACGTCGCCCTCCTTGTCGCGGGCGAGGTCGACGATGGAGAGCCCATGCGCGGCGAGGGCGGCGTCGACGACGTCCTTGGCGTTCGATGCCCGGTATTCCGGGGCGAACATGATGTTCTCGTTGGTGTACTCGTGGCTCGTCACCAGGAAGCCGGACCGGTCGTTGCGGCCGTCGGAGATGATGTTGAGGTAGTCGCAGTTGTAGCCGAACTGCGTGCTCTGGGTGGCCCCGGTCTGGGCGGTGATGTCGAACTCGGGCGCGTCGTCGAACAGCGGGTCGCCCCACCGGATGATCGGGTCCCAGCGGTAGCCCTCCGGCACCGTGACGGTGTCGACGGTGCGGGCGGTGGGCGCGATCGCCGTGAAGGGGAGCTTGCCGCCGCCGCGGGGCGGGTTGCCGTAGTCGGCGGCGGCGGGCTGGCCGGCCCAGCCGACGACGATCGCGCCGGTGACGCCCGCGCCGGCGCCGAGCGCGGCACGGCGGGAGAACACCCCGCTCACGATGTCGCGGAACGACTCGGTGCCGGACGTGTTCGGGGCGGGATGCGCGCAGGCGCTGCCGCACTTCAATTCGCAGGTGACGGCGGATCGGTTGCCGCGGGTGTGGCCGAGCATCGGAAGCAGGCGCTTCATTGTCAGTCTCCTCAGGGGTCGGTGGACTCCCCCATCCAAGGCCACGTGGGCGGCGAGGTCCCCAACCTCCGGGTGACTGTTGGGTGAACGTTTGGCGAACCCGCCTGGGGTGCCGGTCGGCGCCGGGGGCCGCCCTGGCCAGCACGAATGACAGGCGAACTCGGGTGTCGCGGCCCTATGAGGGCTCGACGGCGGAGTTCGACGGCGTGTCGTGCAGGTCAGCGCCGGCGAGCCAGAGGCGGTGGAGCGTCGCGTCGGGGACGAGCTCGGGGTGGAACGTGCACGCCACCACAGGACCCTGCCGGACCGCGACCGGTTCGCCGTCGCGGACCGCCAGTACCTCGACGCCGGGCCCGACGCGCTCGATGCGCGGCGCCCGGATGAACACGCCCCGCATCCGACCATCGGTCGGGTCGGCCCCGGTCCCGTAGGCGAGCTGACCGTCGGTCGTCGCGGACACCGTCAGGTCAACGTCCCACTCGCCCGAGGCGAGCTGCCCCCCGAACGCGTTGCGGCGCACGGTCACATCCAGCCCACCGACGGTGGGCAGTCCGGCGAGCGCAGCCGGGTCCGCCACCTCGTCGGCGAGCAGGATGAGCCCCGCACACGTCCCCAGGGCCGGCATCCCCGCGTCGATGCGCGCCCGGACCGCCCCCAGGAGGCCGCTGCCGCGCGCAAGCCGCGCGATCGCCGTCGACTCCCCGCCGGGGATGACCAGGCCGGCCGGGCCGTCAAGGTCGTCGGTCCGCCGGACGCGCCGCGTGTGGCAGCCGAGACCGGCAAGGACCGCCTCGTGTTCGCGGACGGCCCCCTGCAGCGCGAGAACGCCGACCGTCACCATCCGCGCTCGGCGAGCCGGTGGGGGGCCGGCACGTCGGCGACGTTGATGCCCACCATCGCCTCGCCCAGTCCCCGCGACACCGCCGCGATGACCTCCGCGTCGTCGAAGTGTGTGGTCGCCTCGACGATGGCCTTGGCCCTCTTGGCGGGGTTGCCGGACTTGAAGATGCCGGACCCGACGAACACGCCGTCGGCGCCGAGCTGCATCATCATCGCGGCGTCCGCGGGCGTGGCGACGCCGCCGGCGACGAACAGCACGACGGGGAGCTTGCCATCGCGCGCGACCCGCCGCACGAGCTCGTACGGGGCGGCCAGCTCCTTCGCGGCGACGAAGAGCTCGTCGTCGCTGCGCGACGCGAGGGCCCGGATCTCACCCAGGATGGTGCGCAGGTGTCGCATGGCCTCCGACACGTCGCCGGTGCCCGCCTCCCCCTTGCTGCGGATCATGGACGCGCCCTCGGTGATGCGCCGGAGGGCCTCACCGAGGTTGGTGGCGCCGCACACGAACGGCACGCGGAAGCGGGTCTTGTCGATGTGGTTGACGTAGTCGGCCGGCGACAGCACCTCAGACTCGTCGATGTAGTCCACCCCGAGCGCCTCCAGCACCTGCGCCTCGACGAAGTGCCCGATCCGCGCCTTCGCCATGACGGGGATCGACACGGCGTCGATGATGCCGTCGATAAGGTCTGGATCGCTCATTCGCGCCACGCCGCCCTGGGCGCGGATGTCCGCGGGCACGCGTTCCAGCGCCATGACGGCGACGGCACCCGCCTCCTCGGCGATGCGGGCCTGCTCGGGCGTGACGACGTCCATGATGACGCCGCCCTTGAGCATCTCGGCGAGGCCGGTGTTGACGAGGGAGCGGTCGGCAGCGAGTTCTACAGTCATGCACTCGATCCTCGCCCCACACACTGGACCAGACAAGGGCCAGATTGGAGTGCAGTCTAGTGGTCCAGTTGTACGCTGGGCTGATGCACGACGCGCTCGCCACGGTGACCCTGGACCGGGCACCAGGATCCACTCCGCTGCCGACGCAGATCGCCGCCGCGCTCCGGACGCTCGTGGCCACGGGGGCGCTCGCGTCCGGCGACGCGGTGCCGTCGAGCCGCGCGGCAGCCCGCACGCTGTCGGTCTCGCGCGGCACCGTCACCGCCGCCTACGACCAGCTCGTGGCCGAGGGCTACCTGGTCGCGCGGGACCGCTCGGGTTACCGCGTCGCACCTCGCCTGGTGGCCACAGCGCCCCGGACGGAGCTCGGTGCCCTGGGGCGCGCAGCACCGCGCCGCGTGCACGCAGACTTCACGGCCGGCGCGGAACCTGAGCGGCCCCTCGACGACGCGGCGTGGCGCAGCGCGCTGCGGACCGCCATCGCCCCAGGGGGCCCACAGCTGGAGGACGCCGTCGCGCAGCACCTGCGCCTGGTCCGGGCGATGGCCGTCCCAGCGTCGAGCGTCGTCGTCACCGCGGGAGCCAGGGCCGGGCTCGCGCTGTTGCTCGGCGTGGCGGCGCGACGGTCCGGGCGGGTATCCAGGGTCGCGGTGGAGAGCCCCGGGTTCCCAGGGCTACGGCGCGTGTTGGAGGCGCTCGCCGTTGATGTCATCCCCGTCCCGGTGCGCGACGGCCGCATGGACGCGTCCGCGCTGGACGCCGCGTTACCGCTCGACCTCGTTCTGGTGACCCCGAACCACCAGTTCCCGTCCGGCACCTCGATGCCCGTCGACGCCCGGCAGGCGCTCATCGCGTGGGCCACGCGCAGCGGCGCGTTGCTCGTGGAGGACGACTACGACTCCGAGTACCGACACCTGGGACCGCCGCTGCCTCCGCTGTGGAGCCTGGCGCCGGACCGCGTCGCGCACCTCGGCACGTTCTCGGCCGTCCTCGGCCGCGACATCGGCACCGGCTACCTGCTGGTCCCACCCTCGTGGGCGGACGACCTCGCGGCGGCCCGCAAGGCCTTGGGCGCCGGCGTCGCCCCCCTGCTGCAGCGGGCCCTCGCCCGCTACCTCCAGGCGGGCGGCCTCAAGCGGCGCCTCGGGCGCGCGCGGCGTCGCTCGTCCGCCGCGGCCGAGGCCGTGGCGGGGCATCTCGACGCGCTGCGAGCCGCCGCCGGGGTGACCTCGGTCACCGACAGCGGGCATCTGCTGGTGCTCGAAATGGGTCCAATCGAGGCGGCCCGGGTCCGCCACGCCTGCGCGGCCGCCGGGCTCCGGGTCGCGGACCTCGCGGAAGGCTGGGCGGGCGGGCCGGGACGTACCGGTGTCCTGCTCAACTACGGGGGGCGCAGTCCTGAGGAGGCGACGTCCGCCGTCGCGACGCTCCTGAGCGCGCTCGCGCCCAGATGACCGGGCAGGCCCGCACGGTCAGGGTGTCGCCGGGGACGGGTGCGGCAGGCCCGCCTGGGCAGGCCGCGGGTCGGGCTCGAACATGGCTCGCCGCCCCTCGAAAGCCCGGCCGAGCGTCACCTGGTCCGCGTACTCCAGGTCTCCGCCCACCGGTAGTCCGCTCGCGGGCCGGGTGACCCGCACGCCGAAGTCGCGCAGCATCCGGCTGAGATAGGCG
>Ga0209347_1000431_pt1 | contig 107977 bp, 102 predicted proteins | sample AutmiccommuBRH23_FD_187382 | JGI IMG/M metagenome (GOLD analysis project Ga0209347, IMG submission 187382) | Deep subsurface microbial communities from Mt. Terri, Switzerland - Autotrophic microbial communities BRH/23 (SPAdes) (version 2) | ecosystem: Environmental > Aquatic > Deep subsurface...
TGCCTGCTTGAATACGCGAGCAGAGGCTCGTTGTCAAGGGCGGGTAGGGGTCGTAAAAACACACAAACACGGAAAGGAGAATAACTTACAAAATCTTTTTCGTGTCTTGACAACGGGGGGCATTATAATTCTATCGTGATGAGCTCTTCAGGGACAACTATCTTCTGAATATTATCCAGTATAAATTCGTAAATATCGCTGTTGCTGTTCAAAATAAACACCCCGTAAATTTAATTGCGTCCAACGAATATTTCTGGACCCAAAATATCATGCACATTATTTTTTGTCAATATTGAACCAGGTTCTTTTCTATCTTATCACGGAGGTTTTTGGGCCAGGTATTGGCCTGGTGAAGTGAAAGTAGGTTGCAGTATTGACAAATTGGAATATTCTGAATATATTAAATATAAGCTATATTCCTGAGGTGATAAGGATGAGGTGATAAGGATGAGAAAATTAATATCAGTTAGTGGATGGCTTTCGCCTACAGGAGAGTTTTATGAGTGCTTATATACCGAGCACTGGGATAAGGCTAAGGAAATATGTCACAGGCAGAATATTAAAATTCTGGTCAAGGGTTTTTTTAACAAAGACCCAGAAATGACCCTTGAAAAAAATGGATGGGTGAAACTCAGCCAAGGCACTGTTCAATATTATTTGGAAGATGGGAAACGTATATCCAAAAAACAGCTTGATTTTATATTCGATTACCTCACGGAAAATGGAAGAAACATTGCACGGTATGAGCAAATCCTTTCTTGCATAAACTCTTCATCTCAATTCCTATAAATACACCAGTAATTAATAATTATCCTGCGCAATATCTGCCCACACAATAATTTTGTTTTATTATTTCACCTGTAAAAATATCAACAAGAAACGGATCAAACTGAATGCCACGGCATTTTTTTATTTCTTCTATACTTTCTGTAATTGTCATACCTTTTTTATATGGCCTGTTTGTTCTCATGGCGTCATATGCGTCAGCTAAAGTAATTATTCTGGCCCCCAGAGGAATTTTTTCACCCGCCAGGCCGTTAGGGTAACCATTTCCATCAAATCGTTCGTGGTGACCTAACACTGCCGGTAGAATATCTTGCATCGTCTGACCGAGGGGCCTGAGTATTTCGGCGCCCCATTCCGGATGCTGCTTTATGATTTGCCACTCATCATGAGTTAATGGTGTGGATTTATTAAGTATTTCCGGGTTAATTTCAATTTTGCCGACATCATGCAAGAAAGCAGCAAGTTTGAGTTTTTTAACATCCTGATCAGGAATGCCCAAACTTCTGGCAATTATGCCAACGTGAAAAGCAACCTGTTCGCTATGACTGTACGTGTATTTATCCTTGGCATTAATTACGGCAAGGAGGGTTTTTGTGGTTTCAATTACTGAGCGTTCAGCATCACATAGTTCATTTTGAAACTCTTTTAACGCAGAAAAATAAACCTCCACCTTGTTTTTGGCAGTTCGCTTGGCTTCATACAGGGCTTCGTCAGCCATTTTTATTAGTTCATAAGGATTGGATGTATTGTCCGGATAGCCTGCTATACCAATGCTAACTGTCAGCCTCCCCCCGGGCAACAGTTCTTTTTGAAGGAATTCAAAGCCTTGAACCGACTCTCTGATTCTCTCCGCTATTTCCCTGGAAATCTGTATGTCAGTATCAGGTAAGATGATGGCAAATTCATCACCACCATAACGCCCCACAATATCGCTATTCCTTACATTGCTTTTTAGTATGTTTGCAAAGGTATACAATACCTGGTCACCGTATAAATGCCCGTAATTATCATTACAATGCTTAAAATTATCTATGTCAATTAGTAATAAGGTCAGGTTGGCACCGTTTTTACCTGCTACAGCCAACTCCATTTCCAGTCGTTCTTTTATGTATTTATGGTTATATAGATTTGTCAGGCTGTCACGCACAACTGCACTACGGAGCCGTTCTTCCATAATTTTGCGATGAGTCATATCCCTGGCGATAGCTACTGCCCCTATAGTCTTAATACCATATAGAAGGGGAAAGATGTCTACAACTAAATTGGTTATCCACCCGTCTGAATCAGTAAAAACCTTTTCCTCACCGCAGATACTTTTACCAGATTTTAATATATCATCTATAGGTAGGGTAAGAGGTATTTCATTATCGCCAGATTTACCGGTAAAAACTTCTTTAAAGTTTTTACCGGTAAGTTCTTCAGTTCTCAATCCAAAAATATCTTCGGCTATCAGATTAATACTGTTAATCTGGCCCTTTGCAGTAATAGTAATAACGGCGTTATGGCTATGCAACACTGTAAGACGATAAATTAAGTTTTCATTAATAACTTTTATAATCACCAGAATAGTAGTTGCAGTTGCAGATATTACTAATATTAAACTTAAAATGGTTGTTTCATCTAAAATATGTCTAAAAGATAATTTGTAAACCGTCAGAAAAAGGGTAATTATGGATATGGAAGCTGATATAACAGTAGCCCTTGAAACATATATTACTTTTGCCATAATTGACATCTCCTTTGCTGTAATCCTAAGATGTCAATTATCTCTTGAAGAGTGAAGCTATATGATTCAATTCCTGTGCAGTTTTTGCCATGGTTTGGCTTGATGCTGATATTTCTTCCATAACTGCATTTTGCTCCTGGGATACACCGGCAATATTTTGCATTCCATCAGACATCTCAATAGTTGAGGTAGCAACATTCTGTATCTCTTTACTCAACTTATGAACAGAATCAATTATATTTTTAAAGGATTTACCGACCCCTATAATTACTCCGGTGCCTTCTTTTACAGACTCAGATCCCTTTTCAGCAATACTAACTGCTCCGTGAGATTCGTTCTGAATGGCTTGAATCAGATTAAAGATCTCTTTAGCGGCCAAATTGGATTGTTCTGCCAGTTTGCGTACTTCCTCTGCCACAACCGCAAAGCCACGGCCGGCATCCCCTGCTCTGGCGGCTTCAATGGCTGCGTTCAGAGCCAAAAGGTTAGTTTGATCTGATATTTGGGTAATCAACTCAACAATTTTTGTAATTTCCCCGGACTTATCGTTTAATCTCTTTATTACTTCCAGTATCGATTGGGTTGACTGTTTTATGTCTTCCATTTGTTGCGTTATACTCTCTATACCCTCCCAGCCTGTGGCGGCATGTGAGGAAACATTTTGAGCCTCGTCAGCTACGACTTGTGCATTATTTGAAACCTGGTTAACTGACTGCGCTATTTCGCAAACTGTGGATGCTGTTTCACTGGCACTGGCGGCGGTTTGTTCGGCGGAAGAACTTAACTGCTGGGAAGCTGACGAAACATCTACGGCTTTTTCAGCAACTCTGTTTACTATATCCTTCAGGCTGTTTATCATTTGGTTGTACGCATTGGCAAGTGAGCCTATTTCATCTCTGTTTTTAATTAATACGTGAGAGGCTGTTAAGTCCCCCGATGCAATACGGTTAGTCTGTTTCTCAAGGCTAAGCAGAGGCTTGCTTATTGAAGCTGTAAGAAAGGCAGAAGCAACAATACATAGAAGCAGAACTATAGCTAATGAGATAATGATCGCTTTCGTCGTATAGGAAATCATCCTGTCTGAAGCTTCCTGTCCCTCTATTAGCAGTTTCTCGTCATATTCTATTAATTTTTTGGCGGCATTAACGACATTGGTATTGACACCAGGATTTTGTTCTATATATTTAATTACATCAGCTATTGTTTTTGTGTTTCTGATTTCTATTGCTGTATCTGCATATTTGCAAAATATGTCATAGTTATTCTGTAAAACAACATATAACTCTTTTCCTTGATCTGTACGCAGCAATGATTTTATTTCAGTCATATATTTTTCAAAATTCTGCTTATCATTCCTGTAATTTTTTAGATACCTATCCTGTCCGGTAAGTATATAACCTCTTAAATCTAAAGCTCCTTTTTCAAATTCTATTAAGGCGTTTTTTGTATCGCTTATAACACCTACATTATATTGAATTAATTCATTGAATTTGTCATTATTATTCTTCATCTGATAAAGTGAAAACAAACCAAGATAGCAAACCATGAGCAATATAAGAGCCGTTACAATATAGAATTTACCTTTTATTCCCATGAATTTAATTCTGTTATTGTCCTGGTAAAATTTGCAATTTTTGCAACTGGCCATTTTTTCTATCATTGTACCCTTTTTTTCACCTTTGCAAAGAGTATCTGTTAATAGCCAGCACTTATCTCCTCTATTAATTTTAAAAGCAGGACATTCTTGTTTTCTGCCTTTCGGACATTCCATAGTATCCCAGCAATTTGCCATTTTAAGCACCCCTCCCTAGTGTAAGTAATCACATTCACATGTCTAGATAGTTTTATGATATGTTTTTTTACACAGTAGTAGTGTTCCGATAATCATTCTTACAATTCTAGGCATATTTTTATAATTTTTTATGTATAAAAAGAACGCAGTATCTGTTGTAATCCCTAAATTTATATCACCGGAACTATTTTTATTTCTTTTAATTATATTCATATAGTAATCCAGATAATTTGATCCGCAATGAATTAAAATATTTGCTAAAATACTATGCATTTCGTTCACATACATATTTTTTAGCTTGCCTGTGCATACATGTTGATACTCCCTGTATCCTGAATGCCACTTATGGTAGCATTCTTTATGGTTATCAAAAAAGTTCATAAAACACTCCCCTCGCTTTGCTAGTTTTTGTAAAAATGTTTAAATACAAATTTTGGGGTCATGAAATAAGTAATTTAAGTTAAGATATATATTACCGATACTGGCAATCTAAACCAGGGTTGTTATTTTTATCACTTTTATGGAAAGTACCTTGCCAGTGGTAGAGAGGTTGAATTTGTACTTGTTGTCACTATGTATACTTTACCAATTTTGCATCTGCATGTAAATATATATTCAAAATTTTTCTGAATGTAAATATATATTCAAGTTTTTCTAAAATTCAGCGGTAAAAGATTATGGGGCTTTTTGGTATTCAAGAAAAAGGCTGACAGTACCTTCAGAAAACATTGCCTTACCGGTGCTCAAGTGGGGGTTCTTACCAGTCTATCCAAGCAAGAAGGCAAGCCAGTAATTGGGGACATTCCTTCGTGAAGTCGTTGAAAGGCAAGGAATTTTATGCAACAAAAGAAGGTGTGTCCCCTTACCTTAATAGCCGCTAAGTAGCAGGAGTACACTTTTGAATTTATAAGCATAGTAAAAGGGCATCTCACCGTACGGTGAGATGCCCTTTTAGGTTTAATCTAACTTACCAGGCGTATGATCAGCGGGTAGTTGTAATATTCTCCCCTGCTGGCGGCCAGGCTGGCGATTATGATGAACACTATGTGCATGACAACTAAAATAGGCAGCAGTATGAAACCTATCAAGATAAAACACAGCAGTCCGGATATTATGGCATATATGGTAAAGCTAATGTTAAAATTTAGCGCTTCCTTGCCGTGCTGATTAATAAAGGGAGATTCGTCCCTTTTAATTAACCACAATACCAGGGGAATGATGATGTGTCCCATTGGTATCAAATACCCGGCAAGACCACCCAGATGGCAGAATACGGCCATGTTTTGGGACTGGCTGTCAGATGTCAAGAAAATCAACTCCTTTACTCTTTATATTTCTACCATTGTGCCTTTTATCCTTTTATGCAGGGAAGCAAAAGTTGGTTAACAATTTTCTAAAAAACAAAAATGCAATATAATCTATATAAGGAGTGATTTGCGATGGCTGATATGATTAGGATTGCCCTGGGGCAAATGGAAGTTGTTCCGGGGAGGCCTGATTTGAATACGGAAGCTATGTTGGCTATGATTGACAAAGCCCGGCAACAGGATGCTGACCTGATAATTTTTCCGGAAATGTCCATCCCCGGCTATCTGCTGGGGGATACCTGGGAACAGCAAGGATTTTTACGGGATTGTGAATATTACGGCCGTAAAGTTGTTGACGCTTCTAAGGACGTAGGCGTACTGTTCGGCAATGTCGCCGTGGACTGGGATAAAAAGGGCAACGACGGCAGGGTGCGCAAATACAACGCTTTCTTTGTGGCCCGGAACGGACGGCTGCACGGCGGGGAAAATTTCTCCTATCCCTTCCGCATCAAGACCCTGCACCCCAACTACCGGGAATTTGACGACACCCGGCATTTTTACAGCCTGCGCAAACTTGCCTCGGAGGAGGGTAAAGGACCCGGAGAACTGCTGCAGCCGGTGCGTTTGGAGATTGCCGGTAAAATATTGTCCCTGGGCTGTATACTGTGTGAAGACGGCTGGAGTGATGATTATTTCGTTAAGCCCATAGAAATAATTTACGCCAACGGACCGGTGGACCTGTTTGTGAATATTTCCAGCTCGCCCTTTACCCTGGGCAAAAACAACAAGCGCAACCGGGTTTTCGGCGGTCAGGCCGGGAAATACGGTGTCCCACTGATATACGTCAACAATGTTGGTATCCAGAACAACGGCAAGACCGTTTATACCTTTGACGGATGCAGTACTGTATATGGCCGCACGGGGGACGTGATCCATTACTGCCGGCCATTCACTCCGGTCACGGAAACAGTGGAACTGGGCCTGTCCCCGGGTCGGGGGAGTACAACCGCCGTGGTGTTGCCGGATGACAGGGATATAGACAGTGTTTATCAGGCCGTGGCCTATGGCACGGAAAAATTCCTGCAGTCCGTCGGTATAAATAAAGTGGTGATAGGCCTCTCCGGCGGTATCGATTCGGCCCTCGCCGCAGCAATATACGCAAAAATATTGGGACCGGAGAATGTGCTGCTGGTGAATATGCCCAGTAAATTTAATTCTCTAACCACCAGGAACCTTGCCCTGGAAATGGCTGGCAACCTGGGCTGTTTATATGCCGTCCTGCCCATTCAGGAAACCGTGGATTATACGGTAAGCCAGATCAGCGGGACCCCGGTGCTGAATCCCGCCACCGGAACCAGTTTCACCTTGAAGGTAACTTCTTCGGTACTGGAGAATATCCAGGCCCGTGACCGCTCTTCCAGGATCCTGGCAGGTATTGCTGCAGCCTTCGGGGGTGGTTTTACCTGTAACGCCAACAAAAGCGAAATGACCGTCGGATATACCACGCTATACGGTGACCTGGCAGGATTTTTCGCCTGCCTGGCGGATTTGTGGAAACACCAGGTATACTCCCTGGCGGAATATATAAATGAAAAGGTGTACCGGAGGGAGGTCATCCCCAGGGGTATAATTGAAATCGTTCCCAGCGCGGAGCTTTCCTCCGACCAGGCGGTGGATGAGGGGAAGGGTGATCCCATAATTTACCCCTACCATGACTACCTGTTCCGGGCATTTATGGAGCACTGGAATAGGGCCACCCCCGGTGATATACTGGCATGGTATAATGAAGGAGTGCTGGAAGAAAAAATAGGCTGCGAGCCTGGACTGGTTGGCAGGCTTTTCACCTGCCCGGTCGAGTTTATAGACGACCTGGAGCGGTGGTGGAGGCAGTACACCGGCATTGCCGTGGCTAAAAGGATACAGGCTCCGCCGGTACTGGCGGTGAGCAGGAGGGCTTATGGCTTTGACCACAGGGAAGCGCAAAATGGAGTGTACTTTACTACGGAATACCTGGAGTTAAAAAATAAACTGCTGTCAGGTGGTAATTACCATCCTTAATTGATGCGGGTCAAGCATATACCAGGAGGTATTTTTATGGGTGTTTTTGTCTGCGGTGGTGCTAATTTACAATGTAGTTTTGGTGTAGCACCATCATCACTGATGGTACTACCAACAAATAAAACTTTGACCACGATGCCTTATGCCAACATTATGGATAACGTTCCATTTTTGAATATAATGCCCTTTGGTATGTGTAATTCCATTGCCAATCCGGCGGTGGCTTCTGCCACAGCCGCAGCCTTGGGAGTTTTAACGCCTATGCCCTGCACTCCGGTTATACCGGCTCCATGGGTGCCCGGTTGTCCAACTGTCCTGGTGGCGAATATGCCGGCGTTAAATAATTCCTCAAAGTTAATGTGCGCCTATGGAGGAGTAATTCAGATTATTAGCCCGGGGCAAACCAAGACCATGATACCTTAAGTGCATTAAAATTGGATTTATATGTTCCTGCCCAAGGCATAGCCTGTGAATTTTATATACTCGGTAATGGTATACATGATGCTTTTATTGTTGGCCCACCAGCGGTTCGGGTTAAATTTGGGTTCCTGAGCGGCACAGTAGACCAGGGTGGTTCCGGAATTTTTGAAAACCTTCCGGAAAATAAATTTTACCCGCTGCATGTGGTAGTTCGAGGAAACTACCATGACTGATTTGAAGCCGTGTTCGTCTATGATTTCTTTACAAAAGGTTGCGTTATCGTAAGTGCTTTCGGCACGGTTTTCAAGTATGATTTTATCAGCGGGTACGCCCAATGACACGGCGTGGTCCTTCATCACTCCAGCCTGGGTTATATTGCGATATAGCTGCCCACCGGAAACTATCATGTAAGGGGCGTAGCCTGCCCGGTACAGGGAGACGGCCCGTTCCACGCGCTCTCCGCTGTCGCCGCCCAGTACCACAATGACGTCGGCTTTGCGGGGCGGTTCGTCCAGTACCAGCAGCCTGCCGGCAAAAGATGTAAACACTGCTCCAAGTGCAATTAGCACTATTCCCGCCGCCAATAGTATGAACATCCTTTTTTTCTCTCTCATGCAACCATCCTTATCTTAAAGCCCGTAAAGAAAGCTTTGGCTATATTATAAAAAAGGATTCAATTAGTTTAGCATAAAATCCTTTTTACTGGTCAATCAGTTCTCCGGGGATGTCATTAGTCTGGAAATATAGGCCCTGGGGGGAGGGCCGGGTAGGGGTCTATTCCGAGGTTCCGGTTTTAATCAGGCGGGCTTTGACGTATATTTTCACTTTTTGATTAATTATGACGAGATGTGTTTTCAGGCGGTATTTGCTGCTGCCGGCCTCTATAATACGGTCGTCCACAATGCGGGGTATCAATAGATTGTCCAGGCTGTTGATATCCTGTCCCACCAGCGGGCTTAGCCATTCCTTGATCCTTTTACTGGCTTCCAGTTGCAGGCTTAACTGATCATATTCGGTAAGTCCTTCCATGGAATCGGCGGATAGATATGCTTCTATGGAAGAAATAACTTGCTCCATATTCTGCCTGGAGGACTCTTTTAACTTTTGCAGCTGATATTCTCTTTCCGCCAGTTGATCCTGAAGGTTTTTGTTAGTTAGGGTAAGATAGTCCACCTGATTGCCTATAAGCATGCCGATGGCGCCGGCGCCCAACAGTGCTCCAAGGATGAATAAGGACAGGTATCTAAAAAATTTAAAAATCAATCGTTACTACCCCCGCAGAGGGCCAGGATCAGGTAGTAGCCGGCCTGTGTTCCGGCAAGGGCGCTGATGATGTATAAAATTTGCTTTACCACCGCCCTTACCTCTCCGTTAAAAAGCCCGCTTTCAAATATTTCAAAGGTGGAGAATGTGCCTCCTATGGCTGCAGCGATAGCCCATATTTTCATGTCCCTGGCCAGCTTCAACATTACTGCCATGGGTGGTTCCCGTACCAGCACCGCAGCAATGCTGCCTATCATGACTGCGCCCAGCATTATACCCAGGGCGGTAAAAAAAACGAGAACTATTTTGTTTTCAAAATTATCCATGTTATCACCCCGCACATGTCATTCCGCAAAGGACAACCTTATAATGAATATTTTGCCAGGTGAAAAAATAGAACCGGACAAGGAGCCTGTTTCGCTCATGCTCTCCGGTCATCTCAGGCTGCTGCCCGGTAGTTTTCATAACCTTTTGCATATATTCCGCTGCCGGGTGGAAAAATACTGCAAAATTTCTACTGGAGATGAATGTCAATACTGTTATACTATAGTTATATTCAATAAGATGACATGTAGAGTAAACGCAATTGAAAGGATGGGAATGATGACTGAAAAAGCAACGGCCGGAGATATAATGACCAGGGAGGTTGTTACCGTAACTCCCGGGGATGATGTGGAAAAGGTGGCCCGCCTGCTGCTGGAGCGTAGAATAAGCGGTTTGCCGGTGGTGGACGGGGAAGGAAAGGTTGTGGGTATTATCAGCGAGGGGGACATGGTAATTCAGCAGGAGGAAATAAAAGCTCCGGTGTATACCAATATACTGGGGGGGATTATTTACCTGGAAAGGCCCCAGCGCTTCATGGAAGATTTAAAGCGCCATATAGCGCAAAAGGTGGGCGACCTTATGTCCGGCAGGGTGCACACGGTGGTGCCGGAAACTCCAGTGGAAAAGGTGGCTACCATGATGGTGGAAAAGGGTATTAACAGGGTTCCGGTGGTGGACGGAGATCAAAAACTTCTGGGTATTATCACCAGGCAGGATGTCATTAAGGCTGCTTATAGAGGGTAAAGCGCTGCGAAGGAAGGCTCATTCGCTTTCACCCCAGCCTTCTTTGCCGATAAGGGGTACGAATTGCACCAGTCCAATGTTTTCCCGGGTGTAGCCCCCGTCTTTTTGGCGTGTTATACGCTGCAATTTCTGGCGGCCCAGTTCTCCCACCGGGATGACCAGTGAGCCGCCGGTTTTGAGCTGCTTCAATAAAGTGTCAGGCGCCGAGGGGGCTCCGGCCGATACCAGTATGCCGTCAAAAGGTTCTTCCCCGGCCCAGCCGCTGGTCCCGTCTCCCACACGAACACTGATGTTGTCGTATTTTAAATCCTTGAAGCGCGACTTGGCTTCCCCGGCAAGGATCTCATGCCGCTCAATGGTATAAACCATAGTCACAATCCGGGAAAGGACTGCTGCTGCGTAGCCGGAACCGGTACCTATTTCCAGTATTCTGTCCCTGGAGGCAGGTTCCAGCGATGCTACCATAAAAGCGACTATATAGGGCTGGCTGATGGTTTGCCCCTCGCCTATGGGCAGGGGCCGGTCCTCATAGGCGTAAAGCTGCAGTTTTTCCGGCACAAAATGGTGGCGGGGAACGGTCAGCATGCTGTCCAATACGGATTGATTTTTAACGCCCCGGGCAGCGATCTGCAGCTCCACCATTTTTTTGCGCTCTTCGGACCACTCGTCAGGTAGTGGTGACATACTTCCACTCCTCGTTATTTTTTTCCGTTCGTATGATTTATCTATTACCTGTAAATGCACTTACTTTAATAATATACCACATCATTAACTGTTATCCGTCCGGTGAGGGTAATCTACTACTCCATTTTCAGGAACAGTTCTACTATCGTATTGTCAAAATGTGTTCCTGCCAGGGAGCTTATATAATCCCTGGCTTTTTCCCGGGACCAGGCCTTACGGTAGGGGCGGTCCGAGCACAGGGCGTCCCAGACGTCTACCAGGGAAAAAATCCGTGCCGGCAATGGGATCTGCTCACCTGTCAGTCCCCGGGGATATCCCGTGCCGTCCCATTTTTCATGGTGGCAGTATGGAATATCCATCGCTGGAAGCAGGTAGGCGATAGGGGAAAGCATTTCGTAGGCGTATACCGGGTGCCGGCGCATAATACGCCATTCTTCGTCGGTAAGGGGTCCAGGTTTCAGCAGTATGTGGTCCGGAACCCCCATCTTGCCTATGTCATGCAGCAGCGCTCCCCTGCGTATGTGTACCAGATCCGCTTCGCTCATGCCCATGGCCTGAGCCAGGGCTACAGTCCTATCGGTCACGCGCCGGGAGTGACCCTCGGTTTCCTTGTCTCTTAGGTCAAGGGCGCGGGACCAGCCTTCGATGGTGGCGTCGTAGGCCAGGGTGAGTTTGATGTTGGAGCGCTGAAGATCGCTAAAAAGGGCGGCATTGTCTATGGCAATGGCCGCCTGGCCGGCCAGGGTGTTTAAAAATTCCAGCCATTCCCGGTTCGGGTTCAGTGGCGCACGGTGAAATATTTCCAGGACACCCTTCACCAGTCCCTTGGCCACCAGGGGCACACCATAGTAGGCTATGAAATTCTCCTTTTCCAGCAGAGTGTAACGGGTAAAGGTTTCCCTCGCCTCGGACAGATTGGATATATGGATGGTCTGGCGCTCCAGGGCGGCAAAACCCGGGTTACCCTCACCCATGCGCCGGACCGTGTGTTTTATGCCGCTGGTATGAAATCCTCTCCCGGCGGCGAATTCCAGAAGTTGCGTGTATGGATTGAGCAACAAGATGGCGGCGGCATCGATGCCCAACTGGGAGGTAACCTGATCCAGTATGACGTTAAAGGTTACACGCAGGTCCAGGCTGCCGGTAATGGCAAGATCTATGTTGCGTAGCGCGCCCAGGCGTTCGTAACGCTGCTGCGCTTCGCTGTATAAACGGGCGTTTTCCAGCGCTGCTGCGGCCTGGTGGACATATGCTTGAAAAAATTCGATCCGTGCGGGGTTGAAAAACCCCGGTTTGTCGTTGTAGAGGTTCAGTACCCCGAATACCTTGTCCCGGCTGACAAGCGGCAATGCAGCCAGGGATAGATATCCTTTGGCAAGCATTTCCCGAACCCACGGTTCACCTGCGGGCTCTCCGGCCAGATCGTTTATTATAACCGGTGACTCGCTACGGATGGCCCGCCCGGTTGGCCCCTGCCCCGGGGAGGTATCGTCCCAGCGGATATTTATTCCCGCGGCGGGAAATTCGGTATCCGGGGGGTGTTGCTCCAGCAAGCGGACGCTTCCGTCAGATTCTGCAGTTGCCAGGCGGGCAAGCTTGACTTCGTATTTTTCAACACAGGTGCGGCAAACATCCTCCGCCAGTCTTTCTAAATTCAGGTTTTGGCCCAGTTTCCGGGTGCTGTTCTCTACCAGGGAACGGTATTTGGCATTGGTCTCATTCAGTTGGGACTCGCGCAGCGCCAGTATTCCGGCCATTTCGTCAAAGGAGCGGGATAACTGACCCAGTTCGCCTTTGTCATAGCGGAGATCTGTACGTGCTTGCAGTTCTCCCCGGGCCAGCCGCCGGGTTGACTCTAACAGATCTTGTATCCGGCGCAGGAAAAAAATTTTCCCGCCCACCCAGGCCAGTAACAGTACCGTGACGGCCTCCATACCCATGGCGGCCAGATTCCGGGCCAGCATCCGGTTGGCGTCCGCAAGAACGACTTTTTCGGGGAATCCGGAATATATATATAAATTTGCTTCCTTGTCCGGCCCGTTCAGTGGTTTATAGGCGTAGAGCTTCGGTACTCCGTCCACGCCGGTGCTTTTTACCGTGCCCTCACTTTTTACTCCTAATACTGTTCTGATGATGGCTGCCTCGGGCATGGTTTTCCCCACCCATTTTTCAGGGTCGGGGTGGCGGGAAAGAATGGTGCCGTTTCTGTCGATGATTGTAACTGATGCGCCATCGGGCAACTCCGCCTTTGAAGCCAGTTGATTCAGCCAGGTCAGGTTTACCGAGACAAAGAGCACTGATTTTACATGTCCTTCTTCATCAAAAACAGGGTAGGCCAGTTGGAGTGACGGTTTTCCGGTAACGCGGTTGATGGAGTAGTCGCCGATGGCGAAATCTTTTGTTTTCAGAGCAGTTTGAAAATATTGACGGTCCCCTAGTTTTACCGGCTTGTTGGCTTGGGGGAAACTGCATGACAGACTCCCGTCGGTATTAATCAACCCGAAGCCGGCATAAAGCGGGTAATGTTCTATAACTCTGGAGAACAGCGAATTGCAGGCAGCGCTATTGCCGCTGCGCACTTCGGGGATCTGGACCATTACAGCCAGCAGTTGGCGTGTCCTGGAAATAACTTCCTCCTGGTCTTGGGAGGCCAGCCGCACCAGGCGTAAAGCCTCCTGCTGTGCCTCAGCGGCAGCCTGATGGCGATGTTCCGTCGCCGTATATAGGGTTAATCCCAGCGCCGGCAAGATAGCTATCAGCACTAGGAGCATAAGCCGGGCGCGGATGCTCGAAAAGTTAAACCCTTTCATGGTAAGACCTCCAAATACCGGATTGGAATAATGAGCAGACTATAATAGACCGGCACGCTAGAATAATACGGGCATTCTTGCATTTGTTTGAAAATATTCTCGAATACTGCCAGGATTCCTTGTGAATTATTTAATTTATTTTTTGTTCCCGGATTAAGCCCTTGGGAAAAGATGAATGCTCAGATTGGGCCGGACTTGTCAACGTCAAATATTGAGCCCGGGTATGTTTTTATGATAAAATAACTTGTTAGGGTAGTAGGACCTTGGACATTATGGTTATCTACGCCGGTATAATCGAGCCTCGGGTTCGGAAGGGGTTATTCCCCGACCTTCGAGGACGGGGTCTTACATCTGTTAGCGAGATAATAAGAAATATGGAAAGGGGAATAGAAAATGGCTGGGGATTGGAAACTTTCTATTACTTACTGCACCTCTTGAGGTTACAGGGCTAGAGCGGCCGGTCTGGCCGATATTGTTAAAAGGGAATTTGGCATCGACGATATTTCTATGGCACCTTCCAGCGGCGGCGTGTTTGAAGTAGTATTGAACGACCAACTGATTTTCTCCAAACACAAGGAGGGTCGTTTCCCCAATGCGGGAGAGGTGGAGAATAAAATATCGTCCCTGCTGGGTCGGTAGTTTAACAACTTCCATATTGCACTTTCGCGTAAGAGAGAAAGAATCACCATGCAACAAGCGGCCTCCGTTTGCGACGGAGAACAAAAAACCACGCAGCCATTATAGGCATAGCGTGGTTTTACAATAGTTGGGGACATTCCTCTGACCTCAAAGCCCGGCTCCAAAGAGAGGTGTGTCCCCTTTCCTTTGAAGAGGTGTGTCCCCTTTCCTTTAAAGCTACATTTCACCTTGTCAATTTAAACGCCTGCGGGCATTTATGTGGTTTTTTTTCAGATTATTCAGCTGAATTCGATACGGTAACCACCATATTTACCTCGCTCTGGTTTTTGGCCTGCTCAAAAAGGATTTTTATGCCGTTCCACACTTCTTCGTCTGCTCCCTGCAACCTTGTGGAAACAGGCCCCACATTGCTATCAAGGTTAAATTTGGTCAGTGTCTCAAGGGAATTGTTTATTATCTGGCTGGCATTAGTGGTCTTCTGAGGGTAAAGGGACACTTCGGCAGTTATCAACACTATTCACCTCCTGTTTTATCAATTGGATTTATTATGTCGTAATTCGCAGTTTTTATAATGGGGAATTTTACAACATTCTTCCCTAAAAAAGGTCATAAATACCAGTATGCCGGATTTTGAAAGTGTAAAGAAAGGTAAAAAGTTGTCATATTTATTGTAAGCCGGCTAAAGAATCAAAATGCTCCGGAGTTGTTCGGGTCATAGTATCGTTTAATTGGCTTCATCTGTCGGAGAGGAGTTGTTGCTGATGTACAGGATTTTCTGTCCTTATTGCGAAAAAATAAGCTACTCCGCATCCAGGCCGGAGTGGTTGCTTAACCTAAGTTGCCCTTATTGTGACATGACATATATTCCCAATCAGGCAGATTAAAAACTGGAAATTTTAAGGGCCGGGGTTTTTCCCGGCCCGAATTTTTATGTAGACTGATGAATGAAACTGTAAGTTATTAAGAACCGAGTATCACAAAAACCCTCCATGGCAATGGAGGGTTTTTGGCAAATCTGGCGGGTCATGCCTGACAAATCACATTATTTTCCGGCACCGTAATATCCGCCGTAATAAGGCATAGAGAAAACTAACAGGATCAGAATTAAGAAGAGAATGAAGCTGCCGTCAAAATAGGGGTATCCGCCCATAATAAACCTCCTTACACTTTTAATAAAAGGTTTACTATTGGCGGTCATCATAAAACCGCATTACTTTTGGTCAGCACCGTAATATCCGCCGCCGCCGAAAGGCATGGAGAAAACTAGCAGGATCAGAACTAAAAAGAGAATGAAACTGCTGCTGCCGCCGCCTCCGAATCCGTAGCCCATTAATAACCCTCCTTTAAATAAGTTGTTATCCTACATTGCCAATATATTCGTTAGTAAATAAAAGTGTTAACGTTTTGCCTCACAAATTATGGCAAAAAACTGGAAAGCCCAAGCTGCAGGGCATGGGCTTCCTGGTGAGTAAAGTCTGATGCTTGCTTATGCCACATTATTATTTGTCGGCGCCGCAGTATCCACCGTAGTACGGCATGGAGAAAACCAGCAGAATCAGGATCAGGAAAAGGATGAAACTGCCGTCAAAACCCCCGTATCCGCCACCGCATCCCCCACCGTATTCTCCACCATATCCGTATGCCATTACGCAACCCCCCCTAAGCGTGTTTTCTTTTCTGCCAATATATTCATCGAATAATAATTGTGTTAATGAAAATTAACCCATGGTCCAAAAGAAAAATTCAGGGGAGGTATTTGAAAAAGGGTATTTTAAAATGGCCCGGTGGGGCATTCCTTGTCCTGGTATTTAGGAACAATCGTATAGTGCGGCCGGGTTTCCCTCGAGGTTTAATTTCCTATGGGCAGGTAAGGACATATCTTCGCTGTGGTGTGACACAATCAGTATAGAATCCGCCGGTCTTATCTCCCTGGTAATTAACTGCATCATACGTTTTTTTTGTTCGGGATCAGATGAGGAAAAGGGTTCGTCAAGCAGTATAACGTCACTCAGCACAGCCAGCGTTCTGGCCAGTGAAACTGCTTTTTGCATGCCTCCGCTAAGTTGTTGAGGATAATAGTCGTGGGGTATTTCTAAATGATTGAGCATATGACGGGCTTTTGAAGCTGCTGCCTTGTATGGCATTTGGCGCCGAAGCACTATAATAATGTTCTCCTCGGCAGTAAACCATGGAATTAGCCGGGGCTCCTGAAACATAAGGCATGGTTTCCTTCCATTCTGGTTAACTTCACCGCTATCGGGAGTCTCAAGTCCCGCCATGATGCGCAGGAGGGTGGTCTTGCCCGAACCTGATAAGCCGGATAGATATACTGCCTCACCGGGATTAAGAGACAAGTATATATTGTCGAGTATTTTGCTGGAATGCCCGTCCTGCCAATAGCTTTTTGTTATCTCATCGATTTTGAAAACGTTGTTGTCAAGGAAATTTTGTTCAATGACTGAAAGCTGTACCGGAAGCCAACGCAATCCCAAACGGTAGAATTTCATGAAAAAGCCGCTTTTAATTAAAAAGCGCCAGGCCATATCGCTAGTTAGCCCGAGTATAACCAGCAAAAGCGTCCAGGCCATTAACATGTCTGTTTGCAGGTATGTTCTGCTGGTTTCCATGGCCAGGCCGACTCCCTTTATTGATGCAAAAAGCTCGGCCATCACAACAGATTTCCACATAATGGCAATGGCCACCGAAATACCGGCGGAGATGTGGATACCCACCGATGCCAATTCAATGCCGTACCACTTCAATACAGGTGGAAGCCTGAAGTTCTTGGATATCTCCTGCAAATGGGGGCTAATACCGGAAAGACCTGATATGGTATTGAGGTAGATAATAGGAAAGGTTGAGGTGAAAACTACAAAAGAAACACTGGCGTCCGTGAAGCCGAACCAGACGATGGCCAGCAGGGTCCACGAAACCAGTGGTATATTTTGCAGCAGAGTTACTACCGGGCGTATGTAAGGGGTCAGGGGAGACAGTATTATTGCTGCAAAAACTCCCGAAAATACTGCGGTGAACAGCCCGGCCAGCGCCCTTCGGGCCGTGCCGGCGGTTGTTTTCCAGGAATCTTCTGATATTAAAATAGTTGCAAAACTATAAATGACTTTTTCAGGAGGAGGCAATACCAGGCTGTTTGTGGATAGTGAAGCCATCTTCCAGGCCAGGGTAAATAACAGAAATGATATTATAGTTTTCGATAGCTTAAAAGGCATAGTATTTTCCTTCATTATCTCGTTAACAGCCTGTAAGACCCCGTCCTCGAAGGTCGGGGATCAACAGGCTGTGTAGCTCAAAGTTGGGGACATTCCTCCGACCCCAAAGTCAGGCTTCAAATGGAGGCGTGTCCCCATACCTTTATGTTCGCTCTAAGGGTTTGGAAGGGGAATAACCCCTTCCAAACCCAAGGCTCACTTATAATTAAGGTAAAAATCACTTTCTTGGCCGGGAACTTTCCCACCTACTGCATTCGGATCTATTAGAAGTATTTGCTCCAGGTATCTGTTTACAGAGTCCTTGGCCTCCTGGGCGCTTTGGAGTTTCAGGTTGCTGCGGCCAAGTGATTTTTTGATAACTGCCGCAGGCAGGTTAAGCAACTTTTCCTCATCTGAACCTATTTTTCCAGGATTATTAACGTAAGCCAGCAGGCTTTCATTATACTCATCGTAGAACCCTCGCCAGGCAGAAGGATTTTCTGTAATCAGCCTCTTGCTTACAGCCAGTCCTGCCTGGGGTAGGCCGCGGGCTTCAGTAAAAGCATGCATCCATTCCTGCTCCAGATTCATTATTATGCTCGTGTCCTTGTTTTTAGACAAAACGGAAGTAAGCAGCGGCTCAGGCAAAACGGCAAGATTAATTTTCTTGGCAATCAGCATCTGTGCTATCTCGGGGGAGGTTCCGTATATAATTTTGACGTCGTTAGCTAATCCCTTATTAGCCAGAAGTCCCCTGAAAACAAGATCCGGGCTGTACCCCATGGCTCCAACTGCTACAGTTTTACCCTGTAAATCTTTCCAGTCATTAATCTGCGGGTCGCCGGAAACCAGATAAAGTATGCCCCAGGTGCTTACAGCCCCCAGTTGTATATTTACCCCTTTGTTGTAAAGCACGGCCATTGAATTAACCGGTATTATAGAAACATCTACACTATCGTCAATAATCCGGGACATAGCTTCCTCTGTCTTTTTGTACCAGATTACTTGCACATTCTGCTTGCCTATCATGGAAACCAGTGGAATACTGGGGGGGGCCAGAGGAGCCTGAACTATGAGTGTTTCGGTATCAGTTTTAGTAGCAGATTTATTGTGGTTTTCCTGTTGGGATTTTGCACAACCCGTAACAACCAGAACAAGGGCTGATAGTATTATGAGAAGAGCTGTTAAATATTTTTTCATACTGATTACCTCTCAAATTAAAAATAAGTCCAGGATTACTTTTGGGCAAATCGTCACTCTTATGTAAATAAAAATATCTATCCAAGCTTCGTCCTTTATTTTTATTCTCCTTTTATAAATGTTATAAAATTGAAGAATATTAAAATGAGAAAAATAGACAATTCTAGATTAATTCATTTCCGTTGACAAGGAATAATCAGGATCATAAAATATAGGTGACCGACCAGTCTGTCTGGAAGGGGGGAATAATGTTGAAAAGAGACGTTAAAAAGGATTCAATCGCGGACGCAGCTATGTCCTGCTTTCTGGCCTCGGGGTACAGCGGCACCTCGGTGGATAATATCGTGAAAGCCTCCGGAGTAAGCAAGGGAGGCATATACTGGCATTTTAAGAGCAAGGAAGAAATATTCCTGTACATGATCGAAAAATGGCTCCACGAGCATAAAAGGGAAATTCAATCCCGCCTGAGCCCGGATGATTCGGCAACCGCAAAGCTTAACAAGTTTGTTGATTTCGCCGTTGAAAAGGCCCAGTCACCGGTGTATGCGCTGGTACATGAATTTTTGATGGGGTCAAGGGATAAGAGTATATTTAATCAAATAATCAACCTGGTAGATAACTATTCGGAAGAGAATATTATCACTGTTATAATTAACCAGGGGATTGAAAATGGGGAGTTTAAACCCCTGGACGCCAGGGCCGCTTCTGAGATTTTCAGAGCCGTTTTTGACGGAATAATTATAAGGTGGAATCATTCGCAGAATAAAGATATTTCTGCGTTGCGACGCATTGCTAAAACCGCCATACATATTTACCTAGAAGGCTTATCAAACAGGTAAACATTTTTTTTGATCTGCAAAGACCGACTAGTCGGTATCAAAGATCAAAAAAATGAGAGTTACTTTTTTTGCCCTGGCGGTGTCAAATAAAAAAAGGAGGAACTGTAAATTGAAGTATATGCGTTTTGTTTTTTTGTTGGTTCTGGTAATAGCATTGTCCGGATGCGCTAAAAAGTCGCCGGCTGCTGAGGAATATGTGCCCCCGGTGGAAACCGCCACGGCTACTGTTTCGGACTTGTCCCACATATTTGATACCACCGGCGAAGTAATAGCCAGCGAAGAGGCCGCCATCGCACCGAAGATTTCCGGGCGGGTAAGCTCAGTTAATGTGGCTGTTGGTGACAGGGTAAGCAAGGGCCAGGTGCTTTTGTTGCTGGAATCGTCTGAATCCCGCAGCTCTGTGGCACAGTCAGAGGCCGCAGTGGGTATAGCCAGGGTAAATGTGCTAAAAGCCCGCCAGGCACTGGCCGATGCAGAGCAGAATTACGATAGGATAAGCACGCTGTATCAGGCCCAGGCTGTTTCCAAAGCACAGTTTGAGGAATCTCAAAGCGCTCTCAATAACTCCCGCTACGGCCTGCAGCTGGCCGAAGAACAGCAGAGGCAGTCGGAGGCAGCCCTGGCCAGCGCCAGGGATAATCTCGGCAACTATGCGGTGACTTCTCCCATATCGGGGCACGTTGCCGTAGTAAATGTACATAGCGGTGAGATGGCCAGCCCCCAAATGACAGCTGTAACAGTGGTCAAAATGGACTCGGTGAAGGTAAAGGCAAACGTGTCTGAAAATGTAATAAGCTCCATCCAAAAGGGATTGCAGGTTCCAGTAAGTATAGGCGTTTTGGGGAAGACGGTTTCAGGAACCGTGGTTTCGGTGGGGCCTCAAAGCGACTCCTCCACCAGGGCCTTTCCGGTTGAAATCACTCTGGACAACAAACAGGGAGACATAAGGCCGGGCATGGTGGCAAACCTTAAACTTTCCGTAGGCATATCAAAAGGAGCCGTATCGGTGCCGGCCGACGCGGTAATAGAACGTGACGGCGTTTATTATGTTTTTACGCTGGAAAATGGCAAAGCCAGAGAAAAGCAGGTTAAAACAGGTATTACAACTGACAAGCTGGTTGAAATAAAAGAAGGTGTCGCTAAAGGGCAAACAGTTATAGTTAAAGGAAACAGACTTGTTACTGACGGCCAGAAGGTGAAAGTGGTGAACGCGGCAGGGGGGGGACAGTCCAAATGAAACTATCCGACTTCTCCATTAACCGCCCCTTAGCCGTGGCCATGTTTATCATAGCTCTGGTTCTGGTGGGGCTGGTTTCCCTTCCCCGCTTGAATGTGGACCTGTACCCGGACATGGAAATACCGGTGGCCGTTATAACCACCTCTTATGAAGGGGCAGCCCCCGCCGAAGTGGAAAAAACCATCACCAAGCCCATAGAGTCGGCCGTATCCACGGTAAGCAACATAAAGGAGATCCAATCCATATCCAATTACGGCAACTCACTGGTTATTGTCCAGTTTAACTGGGGCACCAACGTGGATAATGCCGTCAACGACCTTAGAGAAAAACTGGACATGGCCAGGGGTATGCTTCCCGAAGACGCTCAGTCACCCAAAACTATGAAGATGGACCCCAACTCTCAGGCCATAATATCACTTTCGGTGGAAGGCGCCGATGTGGTAAAACTGAAGAAAATAGCCGAAGACACCATAAAGCCCCGCCTGGAGAGAATAGAAGGAGTGGCTTCGGCATCAATAAGCGGGGGCAAGGAAAGGGAGATAAGGGTAAAGCTGGATCAGGCCAAAATGGAATCTTACGGTCTGAGCATTCCCCAGGTGGCCCAGGCCCTGGCCGGGGACAATGTGTCAGGCAGCGCGGGAGTCATTGAAAAGGGCTCCGGTGAAATTTCCCTCAGGGTGACAGGTGAGTATAACAAACTTGAGGACATAAAAAGAATAAGGATAAGCCTTTCCGGCGGCAACTCCATAGCCCTGTCCGATATTGCCTCAATAGAGGATTCCTTTAAAAAAGTGAACAGTTATACCTTTGTAAACGGCAAGCCCTCCCTGGGCCTTGATATTATGAAGGCTTCAGGGGCCAACACTGTCCAGGTGGCCAGAAGCGTTCACCGTGAAATTGAGGAGTTAAACAAAATACTTCCCACCGGGTTAAAGATAGATACCGTTGTGGATAATGCGGAATTCATCCAGCAGTCAATCTACAACGTTGTTAAACACGGCCTACTGGGCGGCTTGATAGCAGTGCTGGTACTCTATCTTTTCCTTCGCAACGTTCGCAGTACCCTCGTGGTGGCACTGGTTATACCGATATCGATTGTGGCCACCTTTACCATGATGTACTTCGGGGGCCAGTCCATAAACATTCTTACCATGGGCGGCCTGGTGCTGGGGCTGGGGTCCCTGGTGGACTTTTCCGTGGTGGTGCTGGAAAGCATTTACCGCCACCGGGAAAAAGGCATGGGATTGATTGAGGCCGCCAAACTGGGGACTTCCGAAGTGAGCACGGCGGTTATTGCCTCGGCGTCGGCTCAGGTGGTGGTATTTTTACCCATAGTATTCGTTCAGGGGATCGCCGGCATACTTTTCGGACCAATGGCCCTGACCGTCAGCTTTTCCCACATAGCCGCCCTGGTTACCGCCCTGACCCTGGTGCCCATGCTGTCGTCAAAGCTTTTGAAAAACGTTCCCCCGCAAACTATGTATGTGTCCGGTATAAAAACCAAAAATCCGATTAATATTTTTTCAGCCTTCTTACACAGGCTGAACGACGTTTACAAGGTTATTCTTAACTGGGCGCTGGGCAACCGCAAAAAAGTGGTGGCCATAACGCTGGTGCTGCTTGTATTAAGTATCGCCGCAACGCCTTTAATTGGTACAGAATTTATACCTGCGACTGACCAGGGGACAATAGCTGTTGACGTGGAAATGTCTCCGGGAACCAAAATAGACGAAACCGTAATAATGGCTTCCAACCTGGAAGGCCTGGTTAAGAATGAAATAGGCGGTGTAGAAAACATCTTTACCACCGTTGGATCAGGAGAAATGGCCTTCCTGGGCGTTACCAGCGGGGAGAAAGCCACGTTGCAGATTAAGTTAAAACCCCTGAAACAGAGGGAGATAAGCACCCAGGAAGCGGCGGAAAAGCTGCGGCAGGCCATGTCCAACGTGCCGGGGGCCAAAATAACCGTCAGCGCAAGCAGCGCCGCCATGGGTCCATCAAGCAGCGCGGTGGAAATACATGTCCGGGGAGAAGACCTGACCATGCTGCAGCAGATTGGCGATGCAATTGTTAATACTGTCAAAGAGGTTGAGGGAGTAAGAAACGTAAAAAACTCGTTGAACGAAACCAGGCCGGAAATGATGCTGGTTGTGGACAGGGAAAAGGCCGCTCGCTACGGACTGTCAGCCTCCCAGATACTGTCTTCCGTGCTTACATCCTTTGACGGCCAGGTGGTAAGCAGAATGCGTACAGGTGACGACGAGGTGGACATAAGGCTGGAACTGGTTAGAAACTCAACGGCCAACATAGATACACTGACCAACCTGACCATTGTGTCTTCAACGGGAGCGAGGGTGCCTCTAAGTTCGGTAGCCGGCATTCAAAGCAAGGATGCTCCCCTGGAGATTAACAGGTCTTCACAAAACAGAGATGTATCTATCACAGCAGATATCTCCGGACGTGATACCGGAAGCGTAAACAAGGACATCCAAAACAGGTTAAGCAACTTCCCTCTCCCGGAAGGGTACATGATGGAGTTCGGGGGCGAGGCTAAAGATATGGCGGAGTCCTTCAGTTCTCTGGGCATGGCGCTGATCCTTTCAGTGGTTCTTGTCTTCATGGTTATGGTGGCCCAGTTTGAATCCCTCTTCCAGCCCTTTATTATAATGTTTTCCCTGCCGCCCACATTCGTGGGGGTAATACTTGGGCTGGGACTTACGGGCAACTCCATCAGCGTGTCCGCCCTCCTGGGAGCCATAATGCTCATTGGTATAGTCATGAACAACGCTATTGTGCTGGTCGACTATGTGAATACCCTCAGGAAAAGTGGTTATGAGCGGAACCAGGCTATTCTGGAGGCCGGCCCCGTAAGGCTTCGCCCCATACTTATGACGTCTCTGACCACCGTGCTGGCCATTTTGCCCATGGCCTTCGGCGGAGGCGAAGGCGCGGAAAGCCAGGCTCCCATGGCGGTGGTTATTGCCTTCGGGTTGTCACTCTCCACCATGATTACCCTGGTGCTGGTGCCGGTGGTTTATACCATTTTTGATGATATGGGAATAAAAATCTCCAGCTGGTACGCAAAAAAATTTGCCGCAAGTAATATTAGTTAGCATTTTTCGGCAGCCTTGTTACTAGATTGGCAAAGGGGTGCGTAATTTCAATCCGGAGTGTATAAAAGACAGTGAGTTAACAAAACTTAAGCATATACTTTTGGAAAAGGATGATTTGGAGAGAATGGTAAATGACGAGGAGGGTTTTACGGAGGATTTATTTAAAACCATAAAAAAATACCTGCCGGAAATAAAAGTAAGCTTCATGCGCTAAGTGAGTCATGGGACGGTTCCCTGACACACTTTTATTGTTCCGGTAAGCCTGTTGCTCCTCCGGAAATTATGAGTCTTAAGGCTTGGTCAACGGACATGTCAATGACTTTGACAGATTCCATGGGGACCCAGAACATGTCTCCTGCAATCTGTAGTGTTTGGGGGAAATAAACGCCGACCATTTCGACACCGTCTTTGTTTGTAAATGGTGATTCTTTTACTGTTAAAAACCCTAACCTCGCTATTTTGTCTGAGAGATGGACTAAAACTACCGTATCGAATTTCTTCTTGTCACCTGCCAGCGATTTCATTGTGTCCCTTATTGTATTGTATATGTTTCTTACGCCTGGCAGCCGGGAAATAAGTTTCTCGATAAGGCTTAATAATTTTTTGGAAACCCACCAATTAGCTATCATACCGATTAATACAATAACTATTACAACAAAAATAAAGTCAACACCGGGTAGTGTTCTTCCAAAGAGAAGCAGCAGAAAAGTGTTGCCCAGCCCGGCTATCATGCCGTAAATAAACGCCAGGATGTAGAAAGTCCCCACTAATGGTAATAAAATAATCAGTCCCTGCAGGAAATACAAAGAAAGCTTTTTCAAAATTAATACCTACTTTCCATCCAATTCTTTTTTAACTGTATTTTGCCATATAACAAGACTATTATACTATTGATTATTTGAATTGCCAAATACAGACCAGACAAACAAAAACCGCCTTTTAGGCGGTGATTATAATTGGTGTCGGCGGAGGGGGGCCAGCCATTTTGCTATTATTTTAAAACTGCCAACTCCCTTTGTAAATCCGTATTTACCCAAATGCCGTCAAATCCCACCGGGTCAGGGTCTGCCACTGCTACATATATCCACTTGCCCTTAATTTGGGTAACCACACCGTCAAAACCGTTTTCCTCGCCATCCCTGCGGATGAAGACTCGCTTTCCGTTCAAAAACTCCAAGATGATTCACCTCCGGTTCAGGGTTAATATCGATGTCCTGAACTCCCATATTTGTTTTTAATAAAGATGATTACAGCGCCGACAATAACAAATAGCAGTATCCAGCTAATCAGTCTGGGAGCGAAGAAATGGTAGCCCCAGGGGCTGTGGTAATAGTTGGGCTGAAAGAACATGTGCGCCAGCCAGGGCAGCCCCCAGTAATAGTTGTGATAATAATACGGTGGCTGGGGGGGAGAGCCGAAAATGCCAACCGGCGCTTTGGTTGGGTATTTGTCTAAACCACCTTTTGAGTATGTTTCCCGGTTCCAACTGCCGGCATAAGAGCCCGTACCGGTACTATAGGAGTTTTTACCGGTGGCATAGCCCTGTTTTCCTGTACTGTAGTCACTGTTCAGGGTGGGTGGGCTGTTTTGCCGGGGGGTGGAAAATCCACTGCCTTCCTGGGTGGTATAACCTTTTCCGTAGGAACTGGCGCCACCGCCCACAGAGCTTTCCGGGACGGAAGATGTGTCTGCCTTAGTTCCTGAAGTATTGCTGGACGGTTTGCTGCTAAAAAAGCCGCCACCGGATTTACTGCTGCTGCTGGAAAACCCTTTGGCTCCAGAGGAAAAACTTGTACGTCCCCCGCCGGAGAATCCCCTGGCCCCCTTGGCCAGCACCGGGCCGGCCAGGAGTGACAGGATAAATATTGATAATACTAACAGGGATAGTGACTTTTTAAACTTAGCCAATCTTGATCAGTCCTTTTTAGACAGCTCTGCCTTCAGTCTTGCAAGTTCATCATCTACTGCTTGCTTTTGGGAATCCTGTTTTAATTTAGCAAAATCGTCTTCAATAGTGTTATTAAGAGAAAGGCTGGTAGCCTTAGCCTCGGCTTCCATTCTCTCAACTTTATCCTTCATCCGGTCAAAGTCGCCCAAGGCGTTGCTGCTGGCAACTTCTTTCACCGCTTCTCCTGCCTGTTTCATAGCCTGGGCACGGCGCTGCCGCATGATCAGGGCATCCTTTTCAGATCTGGCCTTGCTGAGTTTTTCCTCCAGCGCCCGGTAGTTTTCACGCAGTTCCTGAACGGCAGCCTGCTGTTCAGTTAGTTGAACCTTGAGATCTTCCAGGGTTCTTTCTGCGGTCTGTTTTCTATCCAAAGCTATTTTAGCCAGATCATCCCTGTTTTGCTGGATAGCTACTTTGGCCTGGGTCATCCAGGAGGTTATTTCCTTTTCTGCGCCCTCAATCTTTTGCCTTAGCAGCAGCTCATCGGCTACGGATCTGTTTACCTGGACATTAAAATTTTTCAATTCCTCTGTGGCCTTTTCTATATACAGGTTCAGCATTTTTTCAGGATCTTCAGCCTTATTGATCAGATCACTCAGGTTGGCTTCCATTAAATCCTTAATTTTTTTAAATAATCCCATTAATCCCGTCTCCTCCTTGTTTTTAATTTGCCCCGGCCGGGGAATTTAGATTACGGCAACAATATATCTGTTTTACGGCTAAAACACAACTTCTAACCTGACTCATGGCAGACAATGCAGCTTCCGGCAGATTCTCCTGGCGAGGGCAACACCCCGGGTCTGAGCAAATATAGTAAAAGCTCGCTAAAGCTCGTTTTTTCATGGCCTGGCGATCATAATTATTAGCTCAGCCTCAAGATATACTGGCGCCGATGACGTAACTGGCAGCCACTGAAAAAATCATTGACAGCAGCCCTACAGCAGTATTGCCGGAGGCAATCTCCTGGTTGATATTTAATTTTGGTGTAAGCCACTCAAATAATAAGTATACAAGTATTAACAAAATAGCCCCGGCAAATCCCCAGAAGATAGTTTCAGTTGCACCGGTACTGCTGAGTACCGAGAAGCGAATAATATTGGCCACCCCGAAAACTTTTCCTCCCAGGGCAAGGGCTGCGGCAACATTACCCTCTGCTATTTCCTTCCAGTCATTATATTTGGTTACCCGGGTGAAAACAAAAATAGTAAGCAGAATAATTATCAAGCTAGTTAGAAAACATGTCAGGGAAGATTCCAGCTGAGCCAGTAAAATTACAAACACCTCCAAAGTAATATCCATTTTCAGCAGTACGCCAAATATATTATAAAGGAAATAGCGGTAAGTTGCCAAATACTAAAATTTAAAATGAGCCTGGTGGTAAGAAGGAAAGGGAAAGGGACCAAATTTGCGACAGGGGACGGTTCTCGGTGTCGCATTGAGCAATTATCGCGGGGAGGGGAAAATAGGTTCAAGAGGCCAGATTCCGTCTGAGCGCCCACCAGTTTTTTCAGGTGCCCCCCATTTTTCATGGCTTGAGTCCGGTGCTTGCGCATTATCGGGGTTGATGCCAAAGTCAGTCCTGCAGGCGCTATCTCAATGAGCATCTCTACAAGCTTTCGAAAATCGCCTCAACGCCAAACCCGTTTATGCGACAGAGAACCGTCCCGTGTCGCAACGTGTCGCAATATGAGAAAAATGGGATGAATTTTGATATAGTCCAAAAAAATGATTTGGTTTTTGACATGAAATATGTTAAAAAGTATCAGGGAGAAAATAAGCTGGTACAGCCGGGTTTGTTTTAAAAAATGAAAATAAGACCATAAAAGTAATCGTAAAGCTGTTATTTATTTTTTATTTCACTGGGGGGGTTTTTATGAGCATTTATGAAATGGTGGCCAGGGTAAAAGAGTCTTCCCTAAAGCTGGCGGCTTTGGATACAGACATGAAGAACAAAGCGCTGGCAGAGGTGGCTCAGGCCATTATGGACAAAAGGGAAGCCATATTAAAGGCAAATGCTGATGACGTGCAGAGGAGTCAGGGGGAAAACCTGGCAGCGCCGCTTCTCAAAAGGCTAAAACTGGACGATGCCAAAATACAAGACATGATTGAGGGCATCAAAAGCCTGATTAAACTTAATGACCCGGTGGGGATGGTGAAACTGGCCACAGAACTGGATGAAGGTCTTGAGCTTTATAAGGTGACCTGTCCCATAGGTGTTATTGGTATTATTTTTGAGTCGCGGCCCGATGCCCTGGTGCAGATATCCATGCTTTGCCTGAAAAGCGGTAATGGTGTTGTTTTAAAAGGGGGCTCCGAGGCCAGGGAAACAAATAGGGTTCTGACGGATATTATCGCCGGGGCCACTGCAAGTGTCGGTATCCCGCCGGATTGGATTAAACTTATTGAAACCAGGGCGGACGTAAATGAAATACTTAAAATGGACAGGCACATTGATTTACTCATACCCAGGGGCTCCAATGATTTTGTGCGCTACATCATGGACAATTCCAGCATCCCGGTCATGGGTCACGCTGACGGTATTTGCCACTGTTATGTGCATGAGGATGCCGAAATAGATATGGCGGTCAAAGTGGTGGTGGACTCCAAGACACAATATGTGGCAGTGTGTAATGCCCTTGAGACGCTTCTGGTGCATGTTAATATTGCAAAAGCATTTTTACCTGTTTTGAAAAAAGAGCTGGATAAAAAGAAGGTTGCACTTGTAGGATGCGAAGAAACCGTAAGTATTTTAAATATCCCACCGGCCACTGAAGATGACTGGAAAACCGAGTATTTGGACTTGAAGCTTTCTATTAAGATTGTGAATGATATTGATGAGGCCATTAACCATATAAATACCTATGGTTCCGGCCATACAGACAGCATAATTACCAGTAGTAGGGAAAAATCCACCAGATTTATGTCCCTGGTGGATTCCGGCAATGTTTTCTGGAACTGCTCAACCCGTTTCAGTGACGGGTTTAGATACGGCTTTGGGGCTGAGGTAGGCGTCAGCACCGGCAAGCTGCACGCCAGGGGGCCCGTGGGACTTGACGGGTTGGTCAGCTACAAATACAAACTTTTTGGCAATGGCCATGTAGTGGAGGACTATGCCAACCGAAGCAAAAGTTTTAAGCACAGGAGCCTGACTTAAGGAGAACGGTTAGCAACACTCTAGGTGGCGGTTTTATAAACCACCCGGAATGTAAGCGAGAGCTTACAGCTAAGCAGTTGAATCCTGTGATACTGCCTCCCGTTAGTCGGCGGGAGAGAAACCTAAATAAATCTAATTTGTTTAGGTTTCAGAAACCAGGTTGTTAATAATCCCGGAACCGTAACCCATTAGTAGCCTGGTCTATAGCCTGTCTACGGCTGTAAGTATGCCCATAATAATTTGGGCCGGTGTGGGTGGGCAGCCCGGGACGTACACATCCACCTTGACATGCCGGTCAACCCCGCCCCCGGATGCGTAGCTGTCTCTGAATAATCCCCCTCCGCAGGCGCACGCCCCCACCGCTACTACCAGTGTTGGCCCAGGGCAGGCTTCATAGGTTTTCTGCAGGGCGATTTCCAGGTTCCTGGTTACCACGCCTGTGACCAGTAACATATCGGCGTGGCGGGGTGAGGCCACGAAATCCACACCATACTGCTGAAGGTCATATACTGGATTGGTCAGGGAGTTGATCTCGAAGTCACAGCCGTTGCAGGCTCCGGCATCCACGTAGCGGATGTGTAGAGACCTCCGGCAGACTTTTTTAATCCTCTCCCGCAGGGCCGATCCTATTTCCCCCGGCCGGGATGATTCTTTAATCAGCGGTATGTCTGTTTCGCCTATAGCGTTCCCGGGGCAAACTTGCCGGCAGGTATGGCAGTAGATGCACAGTCTGGGGTTAACGGTTTTTCCAGTTATGGCCCCGGTGGGGCAGGAATCCTGGCATATGCTACATCTCTTCGGGCAGGCGGACCAATCTATTAAAGGCAATCCTCTCCCCCGGGTCTCCCCCCAGTTTGAGGGCCCCTCGGTGACAATCCTTGTTTTCGCCAGTCCTTTCAGTATCTTAAGCAATTATCTCAAACCCCCTACCTGTCAAGGCATGCATAGCACAGTTCGAAGCTCTTATTAATCAGTGGAAAGTCCGGCACGATGTTTCCGGGCACGCAGAGGGGAACCACCGGCCAGTTGCAGTGGGAGGCAGACCTGACCATGTAGCGATAGATAGTGTTGGCAGGTCCGCTCATAATCCAGTGGACGTTGGCCCCCCGGGCGGACTCGGTATAGCCCACCGAGGTCCGGTATGGGGGCAGGTCCGGTATACTCACCGCCAGTTCCCCTCGGGGAAGCCTTTCAAATGCCTGCCTGAGTATGCCGAAAGATTCCCTGCACTCGTCTATACGCTGCATCAGGCGGCAAAATACGTCCCCCTGTTCTTGGACGGGAACGTTAAATTCTAATTCCCCGTATGCGGCGTAGGGCAGATCCCTCCTCAGGTCCCTGTCCACCCCCGATGCCCTGGCGGCCGGACCCACGGCTCCCAGATCCAGCGCGGCCTGTAAAGGCAGGACGCCGGTGGTTTGCATCCGGTCCAGCAGTGCCTGGGAAGAGAGCATTACTTCTGTTACTCTTTTCAAATCTGACTCCAGTTCAGCCAGTTCAGACATTATTACCGGCAGCTCCTTGAGACCAGTCCGTACTCCTCCGGGTATTACCATACCCCGCAGGTACCGGTGACCGGCCAGGCGCATGTTCATTCTCATCAGCTTTTCCTTTAATATGGCTCCCCGGCTAATGGCGTAGGAAAATCCTATTCCTGCGCACATATTACCTATGTCACCGACATGGTTATACAGCCTTTCCATTTCCAACAGTATGACTCTGATATAGCGGGCCGTGGCAGTAATTTCCACCCCGGCCAGTGATTCAACCGCCTGGGCGTAAGACACGGCATGGGAGGCAGAGCAGGCTCCGCACACCCTTTCGGCCATTAGCGCGACGTGGTTGAAATGCTTGGACTCGGCTGCTTTTTCGATGCCACGGTGGGTGTAGAAAAGCTGAGCCTGAAGGTTAATCACATCTTCTCCGAAGGCTGAAAACCGAAAGTGCCCCGGCTCTATAATACCCGCATGGACAGGCCCCACCGGAATACGGTAAATACCTTCCCCCTCCACGGGACAGAACTCCATCTCACCGGGCACCCTGAGCACAGTGGTCCCGGCGTCGAAGTCCTTCCTTAAGGGATGGACATTTGGGGGCCAGTCCGGGTGTAGCACAAGCCTGCGGGGGTCCGGGTGACCCTGTGGAGTTATCCCAAACATGTCGCTGATCTCCCTTTCCAGCCAGTGGGCCGATGGCACCACCGGTGTCAGGGAAGGGTAGGTAGGGCAGTCCGGGTTTAGTAGCGTTTTTATTTCAATAATTAGACCGTCTGCCGGAACGGCGAAAACCGGGTATATCGCAAAACACCCATCAATCGGCCTGCGATCCACAGCGGCCATGGTCAGTAGAAAGGAGCCCCGGTTTTTTAGCAGGGAAGCTGACTCCAGGAATTTTTCTAAAGGAATTTTCACTCTGGCAGCCTGCCCTTCGGGGCAGCTGCCGGCTTCAAGTACCTCACAGCCGGTACGGTTTTTTAATTCCTCCATTAATGGGCGTTTTTCCACTAATTCACACCCCCGGCAATCATATAGTTAACCACTTTGTAGAGCATATGCTGAACATTCCAGGGCATGTAGACGCCCTGAAAGACCAGCAGGCAGACCGGCAGCAGAATAAGCACGTGGGTGGCAGAGAACCTTTCCCCCCTGGGATAGCGGGAGGGCAGGTCACTGAAATACATCTTCCCGGCAAAATATATCATTCCGGTGAATACCACGGCCACCACCATTAAGAAAACGAACCCCAGCAGGGGCCTACCTGCCTCAAAGCCTCTGGTGGCTACATTTAGCTCGCTGATAAAAAGCCCAAAGGGAGGGGCACCCCCTATGGCCAGCAGGCTGGCCATGAAAATGGTGGAGGTGATGGGCAGCAGCTGGCCTATCCCCTTTATCCTGGGGATCAGCTTGCTGTGGTAGCTCTGGGCCAGGGTGCCTGCGCTGAGGAATAGCACCGATTTGCCCAGGGCGTGGTTCACCATGTGCAACAGCGCTCCGGCATAGCCCAGTGTTCCGCCCATGCCTACTCCCAGCACTATAATTCCCATGTGCTCCACGCTGGAGTAGGCCAGGAGCCGCTTGATATCCTTTTGGACCAGAATAAAGGGCAGCGCCCCGGCCATAGACATCATTCCGAATACAACCAATATACTGCCAGAAAACCCCCCGGTAGCCGAAACCAGCAGGTGAAAACGAATAATAGCGTAAACAGCGCAATTTAGTAGTACTCCGGATAAAAGGGCGCTGACCGGTGAGGGCGCCTGGCTGTGGGCGTCAGGAAGCCAGGTGTGCATGGGGAATAGCCCGGCCTTGGTGCCGTAGCCCACCAGCACAAATACAAAGGCCAGCTTCATAAGATTCGGGTCCAGACTGGCCGCTACTGGATACAGGGATCGCCAGCTCAGGCTAATATCGCCGGTTCCCAGTACTCCCCTGGCGGCGTGAAAGGTCAGTATTATTCCCAGCATGGCGAAGGTGATTCCTACGGTGCATATTATTATATATTTCCAGGCTGCCTCCAGGGAGGCTCTGGTGCCGTAAAAGCCCACCAGCAGGGCAGAGACAATGGTGGTTCCCTCAATGGCAACCCACATCACCCCAAGGTTATCCGCCAGCACCGCCAGGTACATGGTGCCCACGAAAAGCTGCAGCAATCCGAAGAACCACCCGATCTTGCGGCTTTCTATTTCCCTGTTTTTCTGGTCGGTCCGCAGGTAGGTGACTGTATACAGGCAGCAGACGGTTCCGACCACTCCAATAATAAACACCAGCACTGCAGAAAGTTCATCTACCACCAGGAAACTGCCTTGCCACTCTGCTTCACGGGCCTGCAGCGCCTTCAGGGAAATGTAAAGTGCGGCGGTCCCGGTAAGCAGTGACCCTACGATATTAAACCGCTCCCACCACCAGGGATTTAGCGGCAGGAAGCAAAACACCGCAGTGAGGGCGGGAATCAACAGCAAAAGATAAAGCATATCTATTACCCCTTTAGCCTGCTTAATTCTTTAGTGTCCAGGGTGTCGAAGGTTCCCCGGATTTGGTAGGTCATTATCCCCATCACCATGGCTCCCACAAGTAAATCAAAGAATATGCCCAGCTCAATAATCAGGGGCATTCCTCCGGTTACGGCCAGAGCGCACAGGAACAAGCCGTTTTCCATCTCGATTATCCCGATAATCTGGTTGAAGGCTGAGCGTCTGCTGACCATGAAAAAACAGCCCAGGAGAACGGTGGACAGTGCAATAGGTAAGAGCTGGCTTTCGGATTGGAGTTCCTTTAGCAGCACCGGGACCATGTAGAAGTAGGTCAGCCCTACCAGAAGCACTCCAATCAGAAGGGAAGGCCCCGCCCCAATGGACAGGGGCACCTCCCGGTACACCACCACTCTGCTGGCGACTTTGTACAGCAACAACGGCAGAACACTCACTTTAACCACCATGGTGAGGGTCCCTATGATCAGCATGTGCAAGTCGATTTGATTTCCGGCAAGGCCCAGGTAAAAGGCTATTCCGCTCAGGGCCAGGGATTGGGCCGCCAGCAGGATTATGTTTTTGACCACTATTCTGCTGACCAGCATTAGCAAGCCTGTGATCAGGAACACAAACGCTAGTATTTCGGTCATTGGTAAATCCCCCTATTTCAGACTGTTAGACAGGACTGCCAGCAGGCAAAAGGCGGCCCCGCCAGCCATTAGCTCAGGTAGCCTGAAAAGCCTCATTTTGGCAAGAACGCTTTCTATGAAGGCCAGCACCAGACCAAGGGCCATAACCTTCGCCGCCATAAGCCCCAGGGCAGCGGCTACAGTAATGTCCGGGGGCTGGGGCCAGAATAAGTGTACCAACAGGGCCAGTAGCACTAGTTGCTTGATCATGGCTGCCCAGTGGAGAAATCCCAACTGCCTGCCGGCATATTCCAGCAGCATGGCCTCATGCACCATGGTCAGCTCCAGGTGGGTATCGGGGTTGTCCACCGGGATGCGCCCGGTTTCGGCCACCGTCACAATCATCAGCCCGATAAAGGCCAGTAGTCCTGCAGGGTTTCGCCCAGCCCCGGCCAGGACTTTCAAATCAGTGGAGCCGGCCACAAGAACCAGCCCGAAAAGCCCCAGAACTAATACGGGCTCAACCAGGGAGGCAATCATCATTTCCCGACTGGATCCCATCCCTCCGAAGGCGCTGCCCGGTTCCAGCCCGGCCAGCCCCAGAAAGAACCTGGCAAGGGCGAACAGATAGGTAAGGGCTATCAGGTCACCAAAGACTATACCCTGATGCTGCCAAAGGGGGATTATGCTTCCCACAGCCAAATAGGCACCCAGGCAAACATAGGGAGTCAGCAGAGTCACCCAGGAGGTGTGTACAGACACAACGGGGTCCCTGCGAAGGAATTTCACAATATCAAAATAGGGTTGCAGAACCCCCGGCCCTCTCCGGCATTGGGTCAGGGCCTTGACTTTTTTAATTACTCCGTTGACCAGTGGAGCCGTAAGCATAAAAAAAACTATCTGGCCCACGGTGGTTAAAATATTTCCTGTCATCAGTAACACCTCCTATCTTACCCAGATAAGCAGAATCACCAGCGTAACGAATATGTAGCCCAGATACAGGTTGATGTTACCGCATTGGATGCAGCGCCATTTTTGTGACATGGCGATTGTAAATTCCCTCAGCGGGTGATAAAGGTAATCCTTAATCACCGATCTTATGTGCTCATCGAAATGTATCTTGTAATTAAAATACGGTAGTAAGCTGTAATCCGTACGTACCCCCCGCTTCGGCTGAAGTATGGAATGGTATACCCTTCTCACCGGCTGGGAGAAGGAGGCGGCAGTGTATTCCATGGTCGCATCCGGAACAATACCGCAGCCCCAGGTTTCCGCCCGCCTTGCCTGACAGCTCCCCAACAACCTGCTCAATACTGCCAGCGCTGCCATAATGACCGCCAGCAGCAGGGCCAGGCTGAGGTTAAAGGCACCCAGCGGGGGTATTTCCGGGCCGGGGACAATTTGTGCCGCTACTCTTAAAAGGCTATTCATCACCACCTGGGGAAACACACCCAGTACCAGGCATAATACCGCCAGAGGCGCCATGCCTATTCTCATCGTAGGAGGTACCTCCGACGCACTGGCGGCTTGTGGGCTCCTGGGCAGCGCCAGGAAGGAAATCCCGAAGGCTTTGACAAAGCAGGCGGCGGCCAGCGCTCCGGTAAGGGCAAGGGCGGCGCAGGCCAGCACCCCGGCCGCGCTCCAGAATCCTGAAACATTAGCAAAGGACAGCGCCAGCAGCGACTGGTAGATCTGGTACTCGCTGGCGAAACCATTGAACGGCGGTATAGCTGAGATAGACACCGCTCCCACCAGGAAAAAAACAGCTGTCTGGGGCATTCTTTTAATCAGGCCCCCCAGTTCTTCGATGTCCCTGGTGCGGGTGGAGTAATATATTGATCCGGCACCAAGAAAGAGTAAGCTTTTAAACACGGCGTGGTTTAGTACATGGAAAAGTCCGGCTGCCACGGCTATGGCTGCAGGAACCGGCATTGACCAGGAATAAAAGATCATGCCCGTCCCCAGGCCCATCAGTATGATTCCTATATTCTCAACGCTGTGGAAGGCCAGCAGGCGCTTAAGGTCGTGTTCCATCAGCGCGTATAGCACCCCGATTAACGCTGATACTATCCCCACTGCCAGCACAATTCCGCCCCACCAGGCCGGGCCCGGCCCCAGGATGTCAATTAGTAGGCGGACCATACCGTAAATTGCAGTTTTCAACATTACCCCGCTCATCACCGCTGAAACGTTGCTGGGGGCTGCAGGGTGGGCTGAGGGCAGCCACAGATGCAGCGGCACCACACCTGCCTTGGTGCCGAAACCGATCAATGCGCAGGCAAATACCAGGCTTTTGGCGGTGGGGGAAAGCGAGCTTGCTCTGGCCGCCAGATCGGCGAATCCCCAGCCGCCCCCGCCGGACATCATAAAGAAAGCGCTGATAATAAAAACAGTACCCAGGTGAGTCATCACTATGTAAGCGAAGCCGGCCTTCCTGACCTGCTGATGGCGGTACTCGAAGGTCACCAGGAAATAAGAGGCCAGGGTCATTAGCTCCCAGAATATAAGGAAGACCACGGTGTTGTTTACTATTACCACAAGGCTCATGGAAAGAACAAAAAGATTGTAGCAGAAGCTCCACCAGGACACGTTTTCCTTTTCGTAAATCCTCATATAGCCCAGTGAGTAAAAGCTTGCCAGGGAAGCCACCATTGAAATGGTGGCCAGAAAAAAGGCCCCGAGCCGGTCAATAAAAATTCCGAACTCCACACCGGGCAGTATATAGCCAAAGCTAATCGCCAGCGGCTGCAGGGAAAGCAGTCCCCACAGCCCCAGCGCAAATCCCAGCATTCCGGCGGCCGTTCCCAGGCAGCAGCCCAGTCCCAGGGACACTTTGGGGCGCCCCCTGATCATTAAAGGCAATACCGCACCGGCCAGGTATAAAAACAGGGTCATAAATAGCAATTTCTCCTGCAAACCAACCATTTCTACGCCTCCATAAACCATTTAATGCTGTTGTATAGTAAATTTGTTTTGAAATAGTGTGAATTTTCCTGACAATTCACACTATTTGATAATAATATATAATAAAGGACAACTTATTTATTTTACAACTTCAGTTTACATTAGGCAACTATTTTGCAAATAGATTGGCATAATCTCAGTTGATTGAAGATGTGATAAAATGTTCAAGCTATTCATGATATTAGATAAATATTGTACCATCGTACATAAAAATATACCGGCGCATGTTGATGCGCCGGTATATTTTTATACTTTTATTATCTGCTTTAGCAAGTTCGAAATGTATACGTTTCGAACTTAAAACCATCCAACTATAAACAATACTAATGGATCCGTGAAACATTTTTTGTCAGACCGGGATATAGCTCGTCAATTAGACTCATTCGCCCGGGCTAGCTATGTCTTTTTATAAAAGGCTGCGGGTAAATTCCACAAGTTTATTGGTGAGAGCCACATTCCCCATACCAAAGATATGTAGACCGTCTACTTCCTGATAAATTTCCCGTATAAACTCACAAGCTATATCAAATCCGGTTTTGCCCTGCTCCAACTCTTTCATAATTCGCTCCGGAACCGTTATCCCTGTAACATTTTTATTAACAAATTCCGCCATTTTCAAACTTTTCAAAAGCATCAAGCCCAAAAGGATTGGTTTTCCTAAAGTCCGGGCTAGAGCCAGGAAGGCCTTTGCCTGCGCTACATCATAAACCGCCTGAGTTTGGAAGAAATCTGCCCCGGCAGTTTTTTTGCCGGACATTCTTTTAAGCTCCGCTTCAAGGTTTTTAGCTCCCGGAGTAGCCGTCGCTGATACTGCAAAATCAGTCTGGCCTTTAAATGCCTCACCATTGGCATCTCTACCCTGGTTAAAACCCTTGATAATTTCAATCAGTTTAAGCGTATTGTAATCATATACGGCGGAAGATTGATAGGGACCGTGCTGAGGGCCATCCCCAGTGGTAACCAGAAAATACCTGATCCCCATAGCACTGGCCCCCAGTAGATCTGCCTGCGTTCCCAAAAGACTACGGTCCCGGCAGGTGAAATGCGGAATGGCGGTAATGCCCAATTCCTTCTGGAGAATAGCCGCCGCCATCACTGAATTCATCCGCAGGCGGGCATTTGGACAATCATGAATATTAATGGCATCTATTCCCGCATAGTCCCTGGCTTTTGCCAGGCTTTCTTCAATTAGAGTACCGTTGATTCCCCCTAATTCAGTTGTAAACACGAACTCCTGGCCAAGCTTACTTTTCAAATCCAATGTCAGCCACTCCCAATCAATTCATATTCCCACCTGAAAATATTTATTAGACTAGAAAAGCATACAATTACAAGTTAAACTGATTTGTTATTGCTTTTAACTCACTGGCCATAGCTTTTAGTGTTTCCGCTGCAGAACTGACCTCTTCCATAGCGGCCGTTTGTTCTTCCGTAGCAGCAGCAACGTTTTCAATTGCGGAATCAAACTGCGTCGTTGCAGTAGCGATACTTTCCACCTGTCCTAAAAGAGTCTGAACGGAATTAATAATACTGGAAAAAACTTCACCTGCTTCTTCAATTACACTGGTTCCTGCATCTATCCCCTGAGCTCCAGTATTAACTGCATTTTCAGCCACATTGGCAGAGGATTGTACACTTGCAATCAACGATTTTATTTCGTTGGCTGCGCTTACCGACTCCTCGGCCAGCTTGCGCACTTCGTCGGCCACTACAGCAAACCCGCGCCCGCTTTCCCCGGCCCGGGCGGCTTCAATGGCGGCGTTTAATGCCAGCAGGTTGGTCTGTTCGGCTATGCCGGTGATTACTTCCGTTATTTGTCCTATTTTTTCTGAATTATCTACCAATCCTTCAATGGCTATCTTGATGTCCCCAAATCCTTTGGTAATACTGGCCATCTGCTCCTTAACCTGGATTATTTGCTTGCGCCCGTCTTCTCCCATCTGAGATGAAGAACGGAATGCTTCAGTCATTTGCTGAACGTTCTGAACAACCTCTTGAACATTGCAAGACATCTCGCTCATGGTGGCGGCTGTCTGAGTGGCACCGGAAGCTGTTTGCTGGGAATTCAGGGATAATGAATCAGATGCTCTAGACAACTGATCGGCTTCTTTTTTTACCGAACCAATTACATTCCTCAGCCCGCTAAGCATATTGTTAAAAGATCGTGACAAGCTGCCGATTTCGTTTCCAGACTTAACTTGCGCTTGCACACTTAAGTCGCCCTTTTCAGCCAGGCTCATCAATTCACTTAAACTACTTACTGGTTTAACAATTCTTCCCGTGAAAAAGTATGCCAGTAATGCGCCGATGAGCAAAGCAATCACAGAACTCATCAAAAACAGGAACATCAGTTTTTGTAAGCGTTGTTGATAAATAACTTCTTGCCTGCCACCGGAACCAACCACCCAATCCCAGGGTTCAAAATACTCTTGATAGGCAATGAAAGTATAAACCGGTTCACCAGTATTTTGCCACAGTTCGTTAAAAACAAAACCGGTTTTTTTCGGGTTTGACCAGCTATCCCTTATCGTATATTTTCCATTTACTTGCAAGTCCCATGCGTTTACACCTTCAAAAGGGAACGGATGCATTGTAAGGGTGCCATCCGGGTGCGAAGCCCATACATACATGTAGTCGCCTTTGTACAAAGACATTTTACTTTTTGAAAGATCTCTGTTTCCATCAGGCAGCTTCGGCCCAAGGACATATGTACGCACTTCCTCCTGTGCCTGCTCTAATGAAATTTCCCCCCGTTTTACCCTCTCATCCTGAAGCTTCATCAACCCAACAATATCTTTCGTCGAGCGGGTTACAACTTCACCCCCCACATCGAGCACTTCTTTTTTGGTTTCATAGTAGGTGATAAAAAAAATGCTTGTTAATATAATGGCCAAAAACAAACAAAATCCCACTAGAAGTTGAACGCGAAGCCCGATAGATATACCCCCTATTGTCTTACTTTCCTTTACACTCACAGACATACCTCCTATAATTTTACATATAAACCTGGATACCTCGCATCATAATTATTTTTAACACAATACGAATTGTGATCATAATTTCGAAAGAATCCTGGTTTATTCGGCAACTTATGGTTTATATTACTATAAAGATCCATCATTTTCTAGCTTAGAATTTTGCTACCACTACCCGAAATACTTGGAGTATTTGCCGGTGTCAAAAAAGCAATGAAATCACAAAAATTTCCCCCCTGCTGATCTTTCAACGATATTTCTTTTTTATTTTTCTCAATATTCCAATATCATTGGTCAAAAGTCATTAATTTTCACTTCAGATGGGAGGCGATACATAATTTCCTTTTTGTTTAAATATCTTTTTAGTATGCTCAACATAATTTTGATCCACAATTATCACCATCTCCAGAAATTTTTTCATGGAAAAGTATATTAGAAAATAGTTTACTACTAATTTGCTACTGGTTCAAGTCCAATATTCCTTTATTTTCAACAAATGTAGGCATTTTAATTATTGACCAATTAATAATACTAAACTGTTTGTCAGAATATTATTAAACACTACTCTTTAATAAGTCATTATTGGGTATATTGAATATAATAGGGCTTATTTTCTGATCATCTTGACCATAAATTGCGACTCATTACCATGTGGTAAGCATGCAAAAAACCACTTAGATGATTTTTCAATATTTGCAATTATGATAATTTTCTGTTAATATAAATAATGTGGTATGCATAATATTTAAACCCCGTAAATTACCTTCATTAAACACCATATATATTTACCGTTCCGTAGTGTATTAGCCATCGTTCGCCTGAATTTATTTCGCAAAATACGCACTATTGCTTACCACGGTTACAATCGGGTCGCCGCCAAGCATCGACCTGGCTTTAGTATAAGGCGTTGGCGCCCCATACCCGTATACCCAATTCCGTGCTCCATGGTTGCAACAAGTATTATTACCTGAGTTACAGAAACGGGTTCGCTAAGGCAAAATCCCATCCTCTATAAAATTTACATACTAGACTGTTATGGCTCAAAGGACCACAAACTTCTATGAAAATAGTTTAATCCGCTTAACTCTCATGTTCCTGTGGGGCACAATCTATGGATAAAAATCTATTTTCTTATCAAGCACAATTTTAGGTTAAAAATTCAATGTGTTTTAGATTTCCCAATTCGGTATATATTGGGAGGTGATGCCTTTGATTGTTTAAATGTAGAGTCTGCCAAAGCTGGATTTGTGTAGTTATTAAAAACTTATTAGTTTACATCAAAGTTAAGACCTCAGGTCAAGCGCCTAAATTACCGGCATTAGTTGCAATTAGAAATTAATTTTGGTTTATAATGTAATATGTGCAATCATTTCTAACAAAAACATAACTTATAACCTGATTAATTGTAGACTCCAAATTTATATTAAACTAAATTATAATTAATAATGAGGTGAAGATTGAATGATAAAAGTAGCTAATCCTGCCCCTTGGGGAGTATTCGCATTTGGTGTGGCTGCCTTCGTTGTTGGGGCAATATTTGCCGGTTTGTTTACAGGTGAAGGAGTTTTTCTTGTTGGGGGTACTGTAGCGGTCTTTAGTGGTGTTATACTCATGGTCGTATCCTACTTAATGCTGCTGGGCAAGGGCTTGGGTGATCCTGGTCCTATATCATCGTGGGGAGCCGGTATATTCGGATTCTTTGCCCAGGTATGGTTGATACTGGGTGTAATACTCTTGACATGGAAACCGGGGGTTGAAGGTCCACTGGCATTTGTGTTACTTTATACATGTTTTGTTTCTGCAGGCTACACGTTTTATTCTTACAAGTTGGGAATTAAATCTTTTGTATTATTATTTGCAGTCGTAGTAGTAGCCACCTTATGCGGTTTTGGTGGGTTGTATGCAGGGTGGGCACAGGGTAGTGTAATATGCGGTTATCTTTTCTTCTTCCTTGGCTTCTTAGGTTTATACATTGCGTTTATGGAGCAGTTACGAGAAGCTTTACCCAAAACGCAACAAAGTCAAGTTGGTGCTGCAGAAACCCAGAGATAATTAGTATTAGCTCGTAAAACGATGTTAATTAAGGGCTTAGGATTCAATTCCATAAGCCCTTAATTATTAATATCAAATTAAATTGATTGTGCAAACAGTATAGAGGCCGAGATGAAAGATATTAATTACTGTCCCCACTGTCGCCCAGAAATAAGACTTTTAGTGGAGATAGTAGAGATGGTGGAGGTGTTTTTATAGATCATTCAGTCATTAATAGGCAAGGTAAAACTAGAGCCTACGGGAGCAAAGCGGAAACTGGGTCCAAACACACCGGCTAACCGTGCCATCATCGGCAGTCCGGTGCAATGATTGGGAGCCAGAAATTGAAGTTTCAGGCTTTGGAGAAAGGCAATGGTAGCCTCTTGCTGGGCGACCGGTGTGGGTCCTAAGTGAGTGCCGCCGATAATTCCATATACCTGATTTACCCCGGTAACTTTCTGTGCTTGCTTAACGATATTAACCAGCCCGGCATGAGCACACCCCAGGATAATCACAAGTCCCTTTGGTGTAATGCAATACAGGCTTAAATCGTCATGTAAAGGGTCAAGTAATGTTTTACCGTTCTCCAGGCAAAAAAGACGGCTATCTCCTTTTTCAAAATCAGTTTTCCGGGGTACTTCTCCGCTTATCCAAACACCGGGGGCAATTTCCCGAGGTTCGTGGGTAAAAATAAACTCTGCGCCTGAGCTCTCAAGTTCTTCTTTGCAGAATGGTACTCCTATATAGTGTGGCTTGTTAAGAGAACTATAGTGAGAGATGAAAAAATCAGGATGGGCATAAACCGGTAACTGTCCCCTGAGATGCAGAAAAGCCCGCATACCTCCTGTGTGATCATAATGACCATGACTCATTACCAGGGTATCCACCGACTTCAGATCAACGCCGAGATTGACAGCATTAGCTAACAGATAACCTTGTTCTCCAGTATCAAAAAGAATTTTCATTCCTGCTGTTTCCACCAGCATGGCAAGGCCCCACTCGCCAACCAGACCCAATGGCACGCCTACATTATTTTCACAAAGTACCGTTATTTTTAAGACAGGCTCATTCATAAAAAATCACCTCTTTCAGTTAAAAGGTAAAAAACACCTGGCACAATGGATTTACTTGAAATTGTAAAATGATTATTATAGGATTTTTATAATTCTTATGGTATATTTTACTAAAATAACAGAGGAGGCAATACTATGATTACTTTAATTGCCAAGCTTAAAGCGAAACCAGGGAAGGAGTCTTTATTAGCTGAGGAGAGTAAAAAAATTGCCCAAAAAGTTCGGGAAAATGAGAAGGGCTGTCTAATGTACATACCTCACGTTTCGGTAGAAAACCCCGCTGAAATAGTTTTTGTAGAAAAGTATGCAGACCAGGAGGCTTTAGACGCCCACTTCAAAACTCCATATTTTAAGGCTCTAGCAGAGAAGTTTGGTGAGTTGCTGGATGAAGAGCCAGAATTGAAAACCTTAAAGGAACTAATTTAATAAAATTATATTTGAGGATTTTATTGCTAGAGGTGCTAGAAAGCTAAGTAAAGATTTTATGATTACTTGTTGTACTCAATTAGTGAAAAACAACCCGTTTCTGCCGGCAGTGGAGAAGGGGTTGTTTTTTCTCCTGTGGATTAAACGCTTTCGACAAATTCCCCGATCACCTTAAAATACTTCGATTGCCCGTAATAAAGGATATCGTTGTGATCTGCGCCGGGAATAATCAACATGCTCTTGTGAGAAGACCCGAGCTGCCTGTATAAAAACATGCCCTGCTTCAGCGAGACAAGCTGGTCGTGTTCCCCGTGTATAATCAGGGCTGGTATGGTTATTTTTGTCACCATCTCCACGCACTTATTGTTGAATGTTTCAGTGTCCACCCCCTGGATTAATCCGAGATTCCTGATCAGGTGAACAAAGCTGGTGAAACCGCTTTCAATGATAACTCCCTTCAGCTTATCCGGATAGCTGTAGGCCAGTTCAAGGGCCGGGATGGATCCCAACGACCTCCCCATAACGTACATGTCTTTTGAAAGGTTCTTTTCAGCCAGCGCCTCGCGCACGGCCGGAAACAGGCGGTGGGCGTCTTTAACCATATTAGAGAATGTGGGATAACCTTGACTGGCGCCATAGCCCCGGTAGTCGGCCACAACCAGATTCAGGCCTGCTTCATGGTACAACGACGCGATGTCGTCGTAATCACTGGCTATCTCACCGTTCCCATGAAAGTACAGTATCCACGGCAATTTTTCGCCAGACAGAAAAAAACGGCAGGATACAGAAATGTTCTGATCAACGGGGACAGCCAAATCAGATGCATTTTCGGGACAAGGAGTATAATCCTTGCGGGGGTATAAAAAATAGCTCAACACCTCGGGCTGGTCAATCAAAGAATAATCGATCATTCTGCTCCCTCCTCATGGACGATATAGAAAATTATACTATATGCACCCAACAAAACACCATAGGCCAGCATAGTGGCAATGAAACAAATTATATAAATTTAGAATAATATGGAAAAAAAATATAGCATTCCAACATATGAATAATCACTATAGAGGTAACCTTTAGGAAAATTATCCCATTTTTATTTGGGGGGGCGGAGGTCGTGGCGAGAGCACAAAAATCCCGGGAAGTAAATACTTTCCGGGTTGTGAAAGGAAAGAAAACTGAGTGACACCAGGTTGGCCAGACTAAATACTAATCAATTTTTTACAACAAAGGCACAGTAAGATAATAATCACAATTAACAGAAAGACAATTACACCCAGCAAGATATTTGCAATCTTAAATCTAGATAAAAAGGGTTGTAAAAGGTTTGGGAATAGGCTTAGTATTAGTGATTCAACGCTTGATTCCATATAAACTTCCCCTTTTACAATTATAATCTTTTATTATCTTCAGCATTGTGCAAGGTAAATTCTTTTAATGTATAAATAGGCAACAACAAATAATTATTATAATAATTAGAAATAAGAAAAAGCAACAACAAATGGGTAACAAGCTTTTTACACCCAGAGATTCAAAATCCAAAGCCATAGTGTCACCTCCTTTTTATTCTAATTTATTCAATTTATACAATTATTGCTACAAAATTTATAATACGTTCTTCCATCCGGTACCGGGTACCGAAATTATTAAGTTATTCAAAAAAAACGAAAACCACCTTCAAGGTGGCTTTTTCATGATATATTTGGTCTACTTATTTTACAGATATTATTTTGTCGCCAATTTCTATTTTATCTACTATATCCATTCCCTGGGTTATTTTCCCGAATACAGCGTATTGTCCATCCAGCCAGGGTGCAATATAAAACTGTGAGTCTGCGGAATTAGGGTCGCTGCTTCGCGCCATTGCCAGGGCGCCACGAACATTTTTAAGGGTGGGGGTCACCTCTAACGGTATTGTCCAATCAGGCCCACCTGTACCGTTCCCCAGCGGGTCACCGCCTTGGATCACCCAGTCCTCAACACGATGGAATGTTAAATTGTTATAAAAGTTAGATTTAAAAAGTTTTTCAAAGTTACCAACTGTGATTGGCATCAGTTTTGGGTATAATTCGGCAACTATAGCTCCCTTTGATGTTTCAATTGTTATTTTAATGGGTTCCTCCGGTAAATTTACGGATTTTGGGATTATATCTATCCTTCCGTTTTTTCCTGCACTGGGGGAATTGTAATTAACTTCTGTTCCCAGCACTTCACTAATAAACCTCAAAGGAACCACGGTTCTGTCCTTGACCAGTTCAGGGGGAGCAATGACAACTCCCCTAACAGCGCCGTCGTTGCTAACAAGTGCCACAGGATTATCTATGGTCAGAGAAATGGAAATTTTGCCTTTTGAAATAAGGACTTTTTGTGATTTGTTGTCCCATTGAACGGTACTGCCAAGAAAGCAGTATGAGAAATTGGTGATAAGCGATGGACTTACCGACAAATTTTATTGATGCAGCTAAAGCAATAAAAAATACCCAATCTATTATTATCACAGCTGGAGCTGGGATGGGCACAAAGGGAAACCCCCGGCCTAAACCGGCCAGGGGTTTTCTAAATTTAAAAGATATCCACTAAATTAATTTGTAATCCCGGTAACAGCGGGGAGACTAAAATCTCATCGTTACGGTATGCTTCATGCAAAATCCATTTCTTTTCACCGGGGGTAAATACCTCTACTACTTTGGCATCCGGGTCAACAATCCAATATTCTTTTACTCCGTATTTATAGTACAGCCTGCTTTTCTCTACTTTATCCCGGCTGGCTGTTGATGGTGACAATATTTCAATTACTAAATCCGGCGCGCCTTTGATGTTATATTCGGTAATAATATCCAAACGATTGGCAGATATAAAGAGTATGTCAGGCTGTGGTTTTTCTGTTTCACTTAGAACAACGTCAAATGGCGCATGAAATAATTTACCCAGTTTGTTTTTGCGGATAAAATCTAAAATTGCATAGACTAGGTTTGTGCTTACTTCCTGGTGGGTAGCTCGTGGTGATGGAACCAATATCAATTCACCCCCGATTAGCTCATACTGGTTGTCGTCATTAATTTTTAAGTAATCTTCATAAGTATATAACTTGTTAGGAGTTTCTTGCATGTCAGAAGCCTCCTTATTACTTTTCTTTTGGAGCTAACCCAATAACCTGATAGCCTTGTTCTTCTGCTAGTTCAAAGATTAATGGGGGAAGATCGTCGGGTAAAAATACTAATGTGCTTTTTAATTCTTCCATAGTTAAAGGTTTACCATCAATGAAAAAAGTTAGTACACCTTTTTCGTCTACTTAGCATATTTTGCCTTCATCGTTAATTACTTTAATCACTGAATACCAAACCTTTCCTTATCCTTTCTCATTTGCTCCCGGATAGCGTGTAATCCATATTGCTGCAAGTAAACTCTACCTAGTTCAACCTTGTTTAATTCTTCCAGAAGTTCTACTAAATCAGCATGTTCATTAACAGGAATTCTAATTGATACATCTTTAACTAATCTATCGCGTTCAAGCTGTGTTGCTGTTCTTTTTCTGGCCAATTCAAATCCCTCCTACTATGAGATATTATACCAGTGTTTTGCCCGTGAGTAAACCGGGGAGGGGATAAATCCCCACCCGGTAGTAATCCAGTTTCTTGAAAGAAATACCACCCTGATAGTGGGGGGACCGACGGGCAATTTAAAGAACTGAATAATCTCAAAGAGCAGTTAGACAAGTTTGTGAAGTAGGTAGATGAAAAGATAACGTCTATCTACTGCTGTTTTACTTAGGTCTGATTCTATTTCATGGCGATTAGTTTTTCAAGGAGGTATTATATGGGGAACAGTCTGAAATAGATACGGTGAAGCAATCGGAACATCATAGTTGACCCCGGCCACGGCGGGGGCGATCCTGAGCCGTCGATCCGAAAGATGACGACAACCTGTAATATAATTTCACCAACTCTATTACTTTCATATTTCAGTAATGAGCAGATAAAGAAGGTTTACATCTTCAAAAGGATAACAAGACATTGCCAAAACGCGATTTTATGCCGTCAGAGGGTATGGAGGAAGGCAAGGATTATGAAGAATACGCGCCTGAGTTTGATGTACAGGTTAAAGTCGCAAGTGAAATGCCGTCTGGCCGCTCTTATTATATGGAATTGGCTAAAGAACTCTACGGAGTTAAGGCAATAGACTTGGAGACGCTTTGGGATGTTATGGAAACCGGTAAATTCCCGCCCAAAGAAATTATCCTTGACAGGCTGTTTAACCGGAACGGTGAGCAGCCCCCCACGGATCAGCCCCCACAGCCAGGGCAGCCGCCCCAAGAACAGATCATCCCACCGCAGGAAGGCATGATGCCTCCGGGTGAACAAATGTCGCCCGATGTGGCACAAATGCCTCCACAAATGTTCCCGCCCCAACAGCCCCAACAACCTCAACAGTCTCCCATGCCTGGAAACTTGCCGCCTAATCTCCTTCAGCTCTTGATGAACGGGGGAATGCCGGGTGGCAGATAAACAGATTGATACCCAAAAAAATTGCAGATTAAGAGGATGGCAGGTAGTGGAATGAGTTCTCCATTGCAGAAAACCTATCTTTGAAGAGAGAAAACCCGGCCACGCCACGGAAGCCGGATAGTAATGTTAATGCTTATTTTTAATAGGTGCTGTGTTTTCCTTTTTGATCTGAGTCAAAACCACCAGGTCTAAAGAACGGAGGTCTAAAAGGTGGTCTAAAAGGCGGTCTGAACGGCGGTCTAAAAGGTGGTCTAAAAGGTGGTCTAAAAATTGGCCCAAATCCAAATGCCACAAAAATCACCCCCTTTTTTTACCATAATATTCATGGACAGTTTTAACGTGCAGTAAAAAAGAGATTTTTATAGTTTTTAAACCAAATAAAGAAGGGCAGTTGAAATAATCTGCATCACTAGCAATCCGGTAAGTAGGGCGCTTCCATATTGGTTAAAAAAATCCCGGGAAGTAAATACTTTCCGGGTTGTGAAAGGAAAGAAAACTGAATGACACCAGGTTGGCCTAACAAATACTAAATAATTTTTTACAACAAAGGCACAGTATGATAATAAGCACAATTAACAGAAAGACAATTACACCCAACAAGACATTTGTAATTGTAAACCTAGATAAAAAGGGTTGTAAAAGGTTTGGAAATAGGCTTAGTGTAGGTGATTCAACTTTTGATCCCATATATTTCCTCTTTTTGTAATAATCTTTTGTCATCTTCAGCATTGTGAAAGGCAAATTTTTACCAACGTATAAATAGGCAACAACAAATAATTATTATAATAATTAGAAAAAAGAAAAGGCAACAACAGATTGGTAAGAAACTTTTACTACCCAGAAAATCAAAATCCAAAGCCATAGTGCCACCTCCTTTTTTTCTAATTTATTCAATTTATATAATTATTGCTACAAAATTTACATTATTTTTCAAATATAGTCGCCCTTGCAGCGCTGGCAGGAACGGTTTAGGATGGAGATTAAACGGGGCAAATTAATCCGGCTTTAAGCCTAACCACGCGGAAAGATGCGGAAAAATTCTATGGCTGGACGCGGCCTAATAATACGGGGAGGTTTTTTAATTAATGGCATTTCTGAATGGATTTAAGGTGGACGACTTCAAATTTGACCCTACCCCGATTTGATGGACACGGGGAATGGCTGGTAAAATAAGATCAGCGGAGGTGTCCATCATGAAGCGTTATGATAAACATTTTAAAGAAGAAGCAGTTCGCCTTGTACTGGAACGGCCAGCACCAGCAGTAGCCAAAGAACTAGATATTCATGAGAATACCCTTTACAAATGGATCGGTCAGTATAAGAAGCACAAGGAACAAGCCTTTCCCGGTAGCGGTAAACTTATGCCAGAGGACGAAGAAACCAGGCGTTTAAAGAAAATGATAGCCGACTTGCAGGAGGAAAACGCTATTTTAAAAAAGGCCACAGCCATCTTCGCAAAACACCAGAAATAGCATACCGATTTATTAAACAGCACCGCTTCGAATTTCGGGTGAAGAAGATGTGCGTGGCTTTAGAAGTGTCTCGAAGCGGGTACTACGCCTGGCTAAAACGACCGGAAAGCAGACTAAAAATCCAAAATAGAGAACTGCTAAAAAAAATCCGTAAAATCTACACGGTTTCCCGGGGTACTTACGGTAGTCCTAGAATAACAAAGGCTTTGAACAAGGAAGGGACTACCTGCGGCAGAAACCGGATAGCCCGCCTGATGCGGGAGAATGGCATTGTCGCTCGGTCTAAGAGAAAATACAAAGCAACAACTAACTCAAAACATAATTACCCGGTTGCTGAAAACCTGGTTAATCAGAACTTTACTGTAGATAGGCCAAACAAGGTATGGGTAGCCGATATTACCTATATCCCAACTGATGAAGGGTGGCTATACCTTGCTGGAGTTGAGGATCTTTTCCAGCGTAAAATTGTAGGCTGGGCCATGGACAGCACCATGACCCGTCAGCTAACATTGGATGCCATAAGACAAGCAGTCTGGCGTTACCGTTCACCAGCAGGTCTTATTCATCACTCAGACCGTGGAACTCAATATGCAAGTAATGAATATCAACGGGCATTAAAGGATTATGAAATGATACCAAGCATGAGCCGCAAGGGTAACTGTTATGACAATGCTTGTATGGAATCGTTTTTTGGAACACTGAAGCGGGAATTGATTTATGGAAACCGCTTCAGGAGAAGGGCAGAAGCTCGCCAGGCTATCTTTGAGTATATTGAAGTCTTTTATAACCGCATAAGACTGCAATCTGCTCTTGGATATATGTCGCCAGTGGAATACGAGCATATTTTTAAACTGGTGGCATAGTAAAGTTTCTCAATAGCAGGAAAACCCAGTGGCCGTTCATCAGAGCGAAGCGTAGACCCTTGATACGGAGCCCGTGTTAGCCTTTCTTGGCAAGGGGTCCAAGCGAAAGCGTGGGTGCCCTTTAGGCCCCTGAAAACACGGGTGCGAGGCTCCAATGTCAAGGGCGGTCACGGTGCTTATCTAATACTGGTCGAATTATGAGGATTTAAGTAACCTACATTAAAAATGAAAATCTATGTAATCAGGAGAAACTAGCCATTTACCGTGTCCATTTTAGCGGGGCAAGCTTACTCCCATGGTACCTTGTGGGCTCAGACACTCACAGACAATTTTTACCATAGCAATAAAGGTTTCCAAGACTTTATTTCAAAGTACAATTTAAATTTTAGACCGATAAATAAATTTGATAGTATAGCGATTGAGGAACGCCAGAAATTATTGTTTGAAATGGTGAAGATAATTTGGGGATAGCGAGTAAATACCAACCGAAGTATAACCATAGCGGATTTCTATGGTTACAAAAACTAATAAGCCGCATTCCCTTATGCAAAGGGTTCGCGGCTTTTACAGTACCCGCATCGTAACCAAAAAGGGCATAAAAAAAGCAAGTAGAAACCTACTCGCTTTTGCGAACGTATATTTGTAATGTTAGTCCGATTTAGATGCACCGATATGGGGCTTAAAATTAAGCATAACAATGACTCTAATATATCCCGTATGGCTATGGAGGTTATGAGATTTTCAATATTTTCAGCAGTTTGCAGCAGTCTAATATTCCTTCGTCAAATTAAAAACAAGGCGGTAACCTAAAAAGCTAAAATAAAACGCCAAGGGGTACTCCACTAAACGTTCCATATTTTTGAATATCAAAACCGCCGCTTTTTCTAACAGTGGCTTTGTGTAATTATTTGTTTGGCAATAATGTAGGACTGTCCTGCGATGGTGATTCGTTCTACTCCTGTTTTTCCAGTGCCATCTCCGGCGCAAGATTTAGAACAAAATCTCGAATCGCTTTTGCACTGCTCAATGCCTGCCGCATATCCCTTTCTTCCAGCATCAGCTCCATTGGGTATCTTGGCTGAACGCCGTAAGCCGTCAGGTCGGAGCATTGGTCGGCTATCTTTTTAAAGGTATCGGACAAATCCGAACAGAGTTTGCGCAATTCATTTAAATCATGTATCTTGGGCGGATTTATACCGTGCAAAACAAGATAACCCTTAAGGTATTTCTCGGCGGATTGATGGCAGTGATAGCAGATAATTCACAGGGACAGGATGCATGTTGAGTAAATATTCGGCACTGCTTAAATCCATTTCCGCAAGCCTTTGCCATTCCTGCGCGCGGGTGTGCTTATCCATACAGCACCATGCCCTCTTGGGCTATTTGCCGCTCAATGGTGGGAGTGGATTTGCGTTGGTTAAACTTATTTTTTTTGCTGACTATCACATCCACAGGCATTGTTTTTTTATCCCGGATTGCTCTGTGGATCAACCTCATTGCGTCAATTTCCCGAAGATCTGTATTCTCTGACATCACCACATAAATATCCAGGTCTGAATCAGCATGCGGCGTACCGCTTGCGTAGGAGCCGAACAGGAATATCTGCTCCACGGGAATGGTGTTCACGATGATATCTTTAAGGATGTTCAACTCATCCCGGATTCGTTTTTCCATATCGGCACCTCCCTCTATTTTCAGTATATCCCGGCAGTTTCAGTATTACTACCTAGCGTAGATATAACTATTATATCATAATTTTTGGAAAAAAGTAAGGAATCAGCTCGCATAAAAATCTCCTAAAATAATCCATCGTTCTCTGTGGAAGTCCTCGAACTTTTCGGTGGCGCAGTTACACACACAACAGGGGCGTCTTTTCTTTCCAACAGATATGGTCATTATATACAGCAATTTCCGGTCAGGCAATTCCGTCAGCTTTTGGGCTTTTTGGCTCAGCCGCAACAGTTAGACATCCTTCTTAAGAAAAGTAGGATTTTGGGATTTGATGTCAAATGTTTTATAATAAGGTTTTTTTGCTGTTATAGGCCATTTAAATCTGAGTAAGGAGGTCCAAAGATGACCCCTGATAATCAGTCGGGACATCGCATGAGCACAGGCCTCCCCCTGGATTATGACACCCTGGAGACCATGCGCCGCAGCCATCCTGCTTGGCGACTCTTGATAGCCGACCACGCGCCCCTCATTATCAGCTTTTTATACCGCGTCTTTGTTGTGCCCAACATCCGTGGCATCGCCCAGGCGGAGTTAACCGCCAAATTAGAGGACGAGCTGTTCCAACTAAGGGAGTCACGGGGCGAGGACGTTTTTTCCCGATCGGCCTCCAAGTACCTGGAAGAATGGGCACAAGACGGTCGCGGGTGGTTACGCAAGTACTACCCGCCCGGCTCGGATGAAGCCCATTTCGATTTGACCCCGGCCACCGAGAAGGCCCTGACCTGGCTGGAAAGCCTTACCCAGCGGGCCTTCGTTGGCACTGAGTCACGTCTTTTGACAGTCTTCGAGCTCCTACGGCAGATAGTAGCTGGCAGCCAAACCGATCCGCAGTTGCGCATCGAAGACCTGCAACAGCGAAAAAAAGAGATAGATGTAGAGATAAAACGCATCCAGGACGGTGAGGCGCCCTTACTGGATGAGACGGCCCTGAAGGATCGCTTTCAGCAGTTAGCGACCACGGCCCGGGAGCTTTTGAGCGATTTCCGCGAAGTGGAGGAAAACTTTCGGTTGCTGGACCGCACCACACGGGAGCGTATCGCCCTGTGGGAGGGAGCCAAGGGCGGCCTTTTGGAATCGGTTTTTGGTGAGCGCGATACCATCGCGGATTCCGACCAGGGCAAAAGTTTCCGCGCCTTCTGGGATTTCTAAATGGATCCCCACCGGCAGGAGGAGCTCTCGACTCTCTTGGACTTCGCATTCACCTTGCCTGCCATCCGCACCATGGGGCCGGATGCCCGGCTGAAACGGATCCACTACGACTGGCTGGAGGCCGGGGAACACACCCAGCGCACCGTGGCTTTGTTGTCCCAGCAACTGCGTCGCTTCCTAGACGACCAGGTATGGCTGGAGAACCGACGCATCATGCAGGTACTGCATGAGATTGAGGCTCATGCCCTGGCCATCCGCCATGCCCCGCCATCAGGCCCCTTTATGGAACTTGATGACACCGGGCCGGACCTGGCTCTGCCGATGGTAAGGCCTCTGTTTTCCCCGCCGCTGCCATCACCGACCAGGTACTGGAGGACGGCGACGTCTCGATCCCGGCCGACATCCTTTTCGAGCAAGTGATAGTGGACAAAGCCAGTCTGGTAGCCAGGATCCGCCGGGCTTTGATGGGGCAGGAGCAGATCACCCTGGCGGAGCTGTTGGCGGAATATCCGCTAGAACACGGTTTGGCGGAACTCGTTGCCTACCTGACCCTGACTGGGGAAATGCCGTTCACGGCCATCTTCGATGAAAGCTTTTCCGAAGTGGCCTATTGGATTGATGCGGAGGGGGTGCATAAAAATGCTAGACTGCCGCGTGTCATCTTCACCCGGGAAAGATCGGCCTGAACTCGACGGCCAAAACATCTCGGAGGTTCTAATCGCGTTGCTGAAAGGGGTCATATACCGGGACACCCACCCGGAGCTTTGGTCCGCCTTGCGGGGGTTGCAAGCTACGGTTCGCGACTACGTGGCCGTCCTCGGCCTCGAACTTTTGCTGAACGAAGCGGAAGGATACGCGTGGCTGCGTAGTCGGCCCGCTCTTGAGGGGACGCCCGTATTGCCCCGGTTGGTGGTCAAACGCCAGCTCTCCTTCCCTGTGAGCCTGCTGTTAGCCCTCCTGCGCAAGAAACTGGCCGAGTTCGACGCTACCGGAGGCGACACCCGTCTGATCCTCTCCCGGGATCATGTGGTGGAACTGGTCCGCGTGTTCCTGCACTCCGGCACGAACGAGGCCCGGATGGTGGACCAGCTGGATGCCCATTTGAATAAGATCTGCGAACTCGGCTTCCTGCGCCGCCTGCGTGGCAATGATAACCTATTCGAAGTGCGCCGCATCCTGAAGGCCTTCGTCGACGCGCAATGGCTGGGCGAGTTTGAGCAGCGCCTGGCGGAATATCGGAGCCATATGGTCGGCGGAGAGGGAGATGTGGAATGAGTATCGCCAAAAAAATCGAAAACATCCGGCTCGATTTCGCCGACCGGGACGCTCAGGCCGGCTACCGTCTCCATCGGCTGGAGGTTTACAATTGGGGCACTTTTGACCGCAGAGTCTGGACGTTTAAACTGGACGGGAACAACGCCCTTCTTACCGGCGACATCGGTTCCGGGAAGTCCACCCTGGTGGATGCCGTTACCACCCTCCTGATCCCCCCACAGCGCATCACGTACAACAAGGCGGCGGGGGCGGAGGTCAAGGAGCGTAGCCTGCGCTCCTACGTCCTGGGGCATGACGGTGCCTGACCCTTAACTTTTTTAACTTATTTGAGTTAGTAAAGAAAAAACCGCCTATTTCAGGCGGTTTCGTCCATTCTTTTTTGATATTGGTGGAGGCGGGGGCATCTTAATTCAGTGTCCGAGAGAACCACTACAGGAGTGTCTCGCAAGCGCTGCGCTGCAGTTTGCATCTCGCTCCTTTGGCGACTACAGTTGGCCTTCGCGGGAGTGATCTCGATAATTATCCCGTCAGGCCTCCGAGAATTGGCCTGAAAGCTAGCCCGTTTAAGTACGCCCCAGACCAGGCTAAGCTATACTAAATTCATATCATAATACCCAATATATACCAGGCAAGGCAAGAACCGTCCCTACTTGCCCACACTGCATTGAGAAAATTTGTTGCTAATATACCACAAAACAAAAACTGCCGCATTATTTTTTTGCAATGCGACAGTTTTCGACAGGCGGGGGCATCTTAATCAAATGTCCGAAAGAACGACCACAGGAGTGTCTCCGAGCGCAGACTGTGATTTGAATTTCGCGCCCTTGGCGGCCACAGTCAGCCTCCTTGGGAGCTATCTCGATAATTGTCCCGCCAGGCCTCCGAGAATTGGCCTGAAAGCCAGCCCGTTTAAGTGACCCCCTAGCCCGGGCCACGGGCCCAGCTCAGGTAGGAGGTTAACTGCTAATTAGGGGATATTACTTCGGACTTGGTGGCCATGCCGATATCAAATTTTACCTGAGTTATCTTGTAGCCCTGCTCTGCGGTGGCTAGGCTGGCCGTCAGGCCGCTGTAGGTGTCCTCCAATTGCCTTAGGGAGTAATACAGCGTTCTTAGCGATTTGGCCAACTCTATTTTTTGGTCGGCCAGCCTGTTTTGCCAGTATGCGTTTTCGTCAGCCAAGTCAGCCACTTTTTTCTTTTTCTCAGCCAGCAGCACCGCGTTATAAGATTGTTTTACAGAGTAGGCAATAGTACCCTATTCCCCTGCAGTCGAGGAAGAAGCTGCTGAAGCGGCCCATGGCTTCTGGAAAGCGAGCTTAGCATAAGCGTGCTGAACGTTCAATTCTACCAGGTTATTTTTTTGCCTCTGCCACCGCCGTCTCCCTTTCCGTGAGGTTCTCCAGCGTAATCATTCCAAGTTCGTAAGAGAGTTTGGCCACCCGCATGGCCTCTTCGGCTCCGGCCAACGCCTTTTCAGCTGCCAGTCGCCCCGCCTCCAGGTTGCGTACGGTGTAATATAAGCCATATGTAGCCAGTCTCACAACAATAACATGGCAATTTTTTTCACACTAACTTAGGTACCCGGTACCCAGCTTAATTCAGCTCAGCCTTCAGCCTCCGGACGGTTTCCTGGTCCAGGCCGGTTATCTCAGCAACGACGTCTTCCGGCAATCCCCTTTTCAGGGCCGCCCTGGCGGTTTCCACTGCTTTTTTCATTTCGCCTTCTTTTATGCCTTCTTTTATGCCTTCCTGCCAGCCTTCCTTGATGCCTTCCTGCCTGATCCACTGCTCGATCTGGGTCATTTTCAACACCTCCAGCAGCCTTTTTTTATAGTCTTCCGACATGAACCGATCAGTCACCGCCACCAGTGCGCCGATGACGAATGTTTTGATTTCTCCGGCTATGTTCTTAGCCAGTTCCGCCGCCTGTACGGCCATTTGGTCTTCGGTCAGGCTGCTCTTCATCAGGGGCAGGAATACCAGCTTCAGTATTTCTTCTTCATGCTTGCTCAATCCTGGGTGTGTTCAGGCCGAATATCTTCAGCGTCTTGTCCTTGAACGTCCCGGCCATCGCTTTCATGATCACGTCGTTTGCCTGCCTGGTTACCTCGGCTTCCAATTCGACACCTTCTTCTACACCTTCTTTTGGGGTTATTATATCAATTATACTGCATCTGCCCGTCTGAGTGAAGGGCTTTAAAAAGGGACGGGCTGCTTTTTAGACTGAAGATTTATGATGAAAAAGCAGCCTACCCCCTTTTCTTTCCCGGACCACGGGCCGGGTCTATAGAAAGATTTATTTCAATAACTTAATAGCTTAGGTACCCGGCACCGGTTGGTCGAACCATCCCCGTCGACACATGACGGACTTGTCAACAACGTCCCCAATTTGTCCTCAATAATAATTAAAACGATCCGATAAAACTTAGTAGAGAAAAAAGTAAAAGTGGGTGTATTGTTATTTTTTTTGATAGATCAAGAAAAGCGCCCGGAGATATTGACGTTCTTTTAAGCAGGGCAAGAAAAGGCGACGGCGACGCCAGGGAAGAATTAATCGAAGGGCGCCAAAAATTTATTGAAAAAACAGTTGCCCGCCACACCCGTACTTATTCGGATATAAAAAGCAGGGATGAGTACAGCGTAGGGCTGATGGCCTTCAACGAAGCTATCGATAAATTTGACCCGCGCCACAACCGCGCTTTTCTTTCTTTCGCCGGCGATGTGATTAAAATGCGGATTATAGACTATTGCAGAAAAAATAAGGCAGGAGTGAACTGCGTCCCCTTCTCCAGCTTTGAATGTTCGGAAGAACTCTCTTTCGACCGCCCGCAAGCCGGCTCTTTCGACCCGGTAGGGGAAAGGGTGGAGCGGGAAAGCGATATGAATTCCTTTCTGGCCCAGTTAAAAGAATTTAAAATAAGCCTGGACGACCTGGTGAAAAACACCCCCAAGCACCGGGACTCACGCCTGCTTTCAATAAAGATTGCCCGAATCATCGCCGGTGATCCAGTATTGCTGAGCGGTTTGCATAAAAAAAAGGTAATTCCTTTAAAAAAACTGTTGGAAAAAATTGAAGTTAACCCCAAAACCGTGGAAAGGCACCGAATATATATTATAACAATATGCCTTCTGTTCACCGGCAACCTGGAAAACCTGAAAGGCTACATCGAACAGACAGAAGAAAGGGGTGGGAACGATGGTTTATGAGGGTACGGTGGTTGGCCTAAAAAAACGATCTGCCGTGGTTATGACCGGCGACTGCCAGTTTAAAGAGATAAAGAGGACACCCGCCATGTCTAGCGGCCTTAAAGTCCACTTTACCGACGCCGACCTTTTCAAACCAGCCATCAAAGCCCCCCTGCGCTTTACCGCCATTGCCGCTTCCCTGCTGGTTTGCTTTGTGTTGGCCTATTCACTTCTACAAGAGATTACAGGTAAGCGCGTTTTTGCCTACATCAGCCTAGAAGTTAACCCCGCCCTGGAAATATCTCTGGATAAGGAAATGAAGGTCATTAAAGCGACCGGCCTCAACCGGGACGGCCAGGACGTAGCCAAAGGGCTGAAAATACGGGGGCAAGACGCCGGTGAGGCGGTTCAGGCCGCGCTCAGCGCATGCGTGGAGAGCGGCTACATTAACGGTGACCACAACCGGGTGCTTATTGCCACTACTTTTACTGTAAAAAATGATGAACTGCAGGAGGAACTGGACTACCGGATCTGGGAGGCTGCCCGTAAGGGTGTGGCGGCGAGCCCAAGCGAGGCCTCGGTGTATATTTTTAATGCCGATCCTGCCTTGAGAGAGCAGGCCCTTAAGAAAGGAGTATCCGCAGCCCGCTACCTGCTCTGGCAGGATGCGCAAAGCAACGGCCTCCAATGCGATCTTGACGGCCCGCTATCCGGCCCCGGTTTCAGCCGGTCGGCCAACAGACTATCGCTTCCGTTTGCTGAAAGGGTCGTCCCGGATAACCATGCCGCCCCCGACCCGGTTCCTCCGTCCATGCTCAATGGCTGGGTAAATCAGGCTCCCTCCTCCCCTGGTTCCGAGGCGGCCCCTGGCAACTCCGGCAACCAATTTAGAGGCGAGTTTATCCCACCGGGTACAGGCGAGAACACAGATAACGGTAAAGAAAAACGCAGCGGCAGGCCGGGCGATTCCGGGGATACCACCCCGGCAGGCCCCGGCAAAACGCAAACAACAAATGGCGGTCTCGTTACGCCCGCCACAGACGTTAAGGATAACAAGCCCGCCCCCGACCCGGTGGTATCCCCCGGTGGGGCTAACAATAACAGGCCGACATCCTCCAGCGATGCCGCTAACTCTACAAACAATAGCCCCTCATTAAGCGACCCCGCCGGTGGAGCTAAAGTAGGCGGCTCCAGTTCGGGTGGAGGCAGTAGCTCAGGTTCCGGCGGCAGTGGGTGGTAAAAAAATTTGTTTTTATACCCCCAAAAAATATCGTCATTCCCGAAAATAGATGTAAGAGAAAAAACTTGCCTTCCCAGGAGGCAGGTTTTTAAAAAAACAGACGGAGGTATGATTATGAAAAAGTTAAAACACGCGCTTGTTATGTCGGTTATGATCGGGTCGTTGTGTATCTTGCCCGCAGCATTCAACCAGGCGGGCGCCGCTGAAACTTCATCGGGCAGTGTTTCGGTTTCAGCGCAAGGTGGCTCAGACTCCGGTGCAGGTTCCGATACAGGTTCCGGTACAGGTTCCGGTGCAGGTTCCGGTGCAGGTTCCGGTACAGGTTCCGGTACAGGTTCCGGTACAAGCTCAGACGCAAGCTCCCTTTCCGGTAATCAAAACCCCTCCCAAAACCAAGCTCAACCCACGGAGCGGGAGAAAACCAGGGAAAACGCCCCGGATAAGGTTAGCGGCCAACAGGCAAGCCGGGTCATGGAAAATGCTCGGGGTACCCTAAAACAAATCAGGGAGCAGACCAGGGACCAGGCAGGGGAAAAATGGCAGGAACTGCGCGAGCAGATCAACCAGGTCAAGGAGCAGCGCAAACTGCAGCAGATAACCATGGAAGAGGCCAAAATCATGATCCGCGAATCCCTTGAACTGGCCAAGGAGCAGCAAAACCTCGAAGAACAGGAAAACAGCCTGAAAGATCTGATTGAAACCGATCCGGCCGACAAGGAGGCCTATAAAGAACTGGGCGCCACCTACCGGATGAGGGAAGAACACGGCATAAAAGTATTCTCCAACGGGGTGGGAATCAAATTCGATGTCCCTCCGGTTATCAAGGAAGGCCGCACCCTGATCCCGGTCAGGGCTCTCACCGAAGCGCTCGGGGCAACGGTAAACTATGACGCCGAAAACCAGACAGTGACAGTCACCAAGGATGGCACCACCATCGTCCTGACCCTCGACCAGAATGTCGCCCTTGTCAACGGCCAGGAAGTGACCCTTGATGCCAAGGCGGAACTGAACAACTCCCGGACCATCGTCCCCTTGAGGTTTATCGCCGAAACATTTAAGTTGAATGTTGGCTACTACCCTGAGGGAGAAATCGTCACTGTAAATTAACCTGCTACGGATACTATCACAGGAACCACCACAGAAAGCAATACCAGTTGCGCCACGGGAACAACCACAGAAAGCAATACAGGGGGCACTACAGGAAGTACTACTCGAAATACCGGAACAAACCCACAGTAATATAACAAGAATGCCGGGTGCTAGTACCAACGCATCCGGCATTCTTGTTAACTCTACAGTATTATAAGGGAGTTATCACGATGAGAGTCCTATGAGTCTCGTAAGCGCTTAATCAAAGGGTGCATGGTCAAGGAATAGTGGAAATTTAGGAAATTTAGGGACGGTTCTTGAATTGAATGCCAAGACAGAGGAAAAGATGACAGGAGTAGCGAGCCGGGGTTCCATCAGCCCGCAATACGGTGGAAAACTTATAATTGCCAACAACGAATACGCTTACGCTGCTCTCAACTGGAACTGGAAAAACTGAAGCAGCAGATGCTGGATCTCAACATTCAGCATGACAATATGCAAATGGCCTTCGACAAGCCGTGGGTATCCACCGGTACCGCCCAGTAGAAGAACGTGCCGAATACTAAAAACATGAAGAATACCGGGAGAAATCCCGGTATTCTTCATGTAACTCAACTATGTTGGATGAGGGATAGGGCGCTTTGACGCGCTATGATTGTTTTTCTATACGCAGCAGGCGGAGTTCCCGGTCATGTTCTCTTATACGGGCATCCGTGTCAATTGACCGGTGGAAAAGAGACTCAATACCATCCTCGATACGTGCCTGACTGTCCCGTATGCTGGCAAAGTAGTCCATGTATAATGTGTGGGTGTCAAAGAGGATACGGATTTTGTCTATGACTTCGTTTTCAATTCGGGTTTCCAATTTCAGCTGGTTGGTTTCCAAGTTATCAACCTTGAATTCCAGCTTGCCGACAGCGCCTTCCAGGTTGTCCACCTTGACTTCCAGCTTGCCGACAGTACCTTCCAGTCTGTCCACCTTGACTTCCAATTTGCCGACAGCGCTTCCTAGGCTGTCCACCTTTTCTTCCAGCTTGCCAAAAGAGTTTTCTATGTTGTCAACCTTTGATGCTGTCTTAACTTGGTTTTCTTCCAGATTGTCGAAACGATGGCTTAGTTTTTTTACTTCGGCAATAATTTCTTTTAATAATTGTTCACTCATCTGATTAGTTTCCTCTAAGACACTTTTTTATACAACGGCGCTATGTTGTTAATATTATACAATTTTCAAGCCAGATAGTCGATATCTCAATCTAAATAAAAGGGGACAGGTTTTTTTACAACTCCAAGACTGATACAAAAAATGCAGCATTTTCCATAAAATAAGGGGCTTGACGGTGCCTGGCCCTTAACTTATTAACTTATTTTACCATATCGATAAAGGGCATAAAAAAAGCGAGTTGTCAGACACTCGCTTTGAGATTCTTAGAAGGTGAGGGCGGGGCATCTATAGTAAGTCTATAAGTTCGTCAACGGATAGACCGGCTTGTTCCAGGATACTTTTAACAATAACCGGGCTGAGTGTTTCACCTGTATGTACGGGAATGGTTACTAGGCGGCTTCCGGGCCGATGGAGGTGATAGTGACTTCCGGTGACCCTGATTACAGAGAAACCAACGTGTTTTAAAGCGGCAACCTTCTTACCGGTAGTCCTCGGTAATCTGGTCACGATACGTTGACCTGTACTTCGGCAAATTCAACGTCTCCCTTAGGAACCGGCTGGCCTATAATTTTTAGTGCCTTGATATGGCCGGCAATCGCCTCATGTGCTCGTTCCAACGCCTCCTCCCGGTTTTTTCCCTGGGTCACACAGCCGGGCAATGCGGGGACGGTCACAGCGTATACCTTTTCTTCACTGTCCCATTCCAGTACTAATTTGAACTTACGTATCAATGCAATCCCTCCTTGTATTACAGGCAGGCGGTTTATTGATAATATATGGTGGAGGTGTGGGAGTTGACCCCATACCCGAAGGTCTAGGTCTTGAGATCTTGGGCGTTCTTATCTGACAGGCACAGTTTTATTACTTCTTTATTCTTGTCTCCAGGTCGCCCGAGATTATCGGCCTGGTATGACATCCAGGCAGGGCGGGAACCGAAGCTATATAAATCCGTCTTCATCTTTTTCGATTAGTATTGTAAATCTGTGTTTTTGCAACACATCTTCCCCTTTACCGGGAGTTTCAAAAAAAGCCAGCTATAACAGCTGACTTATAAGTGGTGGAGGCGGGGGGAGTCGAACCCACCGTCCGAAAGAACGACCACAGGAGTCTCTCCGAGCGCAGACTATGATTTAGATTTCGCGCCCTTGGCGGCCACAGTCAACCTCCGCAGGTGCTATCTCGATGAGAGTCCCTTTAAGCCTCCGAGAATTGGCTTAAAAGCAAGCCCGTTTAAATGACGCCTCAGCCCAGGCCACGGGCCCAACGCGGGTGAGACGTTATCTGCAATTAAGCAGCTAAAGCGTATTCGTTGTTGGCAATTAAATGTTTTCCACCGTATTGCGGGCAGATGGAACCCCGGCTCGCTACTCCTGCCACCAATTCCCCCGTCGAAACCATTACGCCCCCATATTAAATTTTATGATTGCTTCATGCTTTCTTTCCTGGCGCGGTCCATATCCCTCTTGGCGTCTTTTTCAGCCAGGTCATCCCGCTTGTCGTACAGTTTCTTGCCACGGGCCAGGGAAAGCTCTACCTTGGCCCAGCCCCGCTTGAAATACATCTTCAGCGGGATAATAGCCAGCCCCTTTTCCCGGGATTTGCCTAAAAGCCTCATCACTTCATGCTTGTGCATCAGCAGGCGGCGTATCCGCTTGGGCTCGTGGTTGAACCTGTTGCCCTGCTCGTAAGGGCTTATATGCAAATTGTACAACAATAATTCGGCATTATCAACCTTGGCATAGCTGTCCTGGAGGTTCGCCTTGCCGGCCCGGAGGGATTTGACCTCGGTGCCGGATAACTCTATACCGGCCTCGAAGGTTTCCAGTATATGATATTCGTGACGGGCCTTTCTGTTTACGGTTATAATTTTTTCCGACATAGGGCTGCCCCTTTTGACCGCCATTGTATTTCCTAAAGAAGCGGTAAAAATTATTATAACCTATATACAGTAATTATTCAACTTGCATTATAACCCCAGTTCACCGGAAATTTCCTGCATAGCTTTCAGGCTTGAATCAAGAAAAATGGCGGGCAAGTCCCCGCATAACCACTTCCACCGGCAGGCTATGTTTAATCGGTTTGGCGTTTTGAAGGTGTGTCAGTAAAAGTGCTAAAGCTTCGTTTCTGTTCATTGACTTACCTCCGGTTTGTGATGTCAGCGGTTATAATATACCGTCCAGCAAATTGCTGTCTGGTTTGAGCTGTAAGAACTTGCCCGTAGCCCTGACGGCAATCCTTCCGTCGGGCAGCAGTAGCTTGCCCTCCATGATGTGCAATCTGCCCCTGCCGCCTGTTTTCTCAGATTCTATGGTCAGCGGTGTTTCCACAGGCACTGCCAGGCTGTAGCGGGTGGTCATCTCGGCGGTCATGACGCCTATATCTTTTAGCCACAGCCATTGGGCCATGGTTTCGTCCAGCAGGGTGGCGATAAGTCCTCCGTGCATAAAGCCGTTCCAGCCCTGGTACTCTTTGCTGGCGGTAAAGGTGGTGCGGCAGATGCCGTCCTGCATAGTAAAATTCAGTTTAAAGCCTATGGGGTTGGCCGGGCTGCAGCCGAAGCACATGTGTGTGCTTACATCGGGTACGCTCAATCCGGTGTCCTCCTTAATCTGATAACTGGTGAGACTGCGGCCCGCATACCGCAGCAGCAGATACCAGATTAAACTGGTAACCCCATTATTTTACTAAAAAAATTAGGACGTGACAAGTGAACCGCCCCCACCTGCAGAGGATGGGGGACAGTGGTGACGTTACTGCAGTCAAACGAATAGGGCTACAGAAAAAGGCCAGGAGTAATAACCCCATTTAAGGCGACCTTGCAAAATAATATCATTCAGCATACATGCACTCTTCGTAAAAGGGGCCACAGGATAATTCGGGGTAAAGTACACGATAAGGCATTTATCTTTTTTGTCAATAACCAACCTGTGTTCGGCAGGATTTTAGCGCCATTATAAAGAATGACGCCTTCGGAGGTATAAAAATTTTGGATCTTACAGCATTATTTACAACAGCGTTGATAGTTGGTTTTTCCGGGGCCATGATGCCCGGGCCCTTACTGACCTTCACCATTGCGGAAACCGCCAAAAGGGGATTTGTGGCCGGGCCGCTGATCATACTCGGTCATGCTATTTTGGAACTGGCCCTGGTGTTAGGTTTGGCATTCGGGCTGGCGGCGGTTTTCACCATGGCCGGGGTGACAAATGCCATAGGAATCGTAGGGGGTCTTTTCCTCATTTACCTCGGCTGGGGGATGAGCAGGGATGCCTATTTGGGCAGGGTGTCTCTTGATGATGCCTTAAATAATAAAGCAGCACAAAAGGACAATGGGGGTAATGACGGTGCTAATGACACATGTCCGCAGGCGGATAAAAAAGTAGCTGCAGGTGGCATACACCCTGTGCCGGGGGGCATTTTGTTAAGTCTGTCCAATCCTTATTGGAGTTTATGGTGGGCTACGGTGGGTCTGGAGTTTATTAACAGGTCAATGAAATTTGGTTTGCCGGGTCTGACCAGCTTTTTTGGCGGTCACATCATGGCGGATTTGATCTGGTACAGCCTTATAGCCGGAGCCGTAGCAGGGGGCAGACGTTTCCTGAGTCAGAATCTTTATAAGGGTATACTGGTGTTTTCGGGTCTTTTCCTTATTGGCCTGGGTGGGTATTTTATCTATGATGCAGTGATATGATGTTACTTATACCGGGTAGAATAGTATTATAAAATTTGCCGGGGGGATGTATATGTCAGTGGTTATGGCCGGTTTATGCCCTCACCCGCCCATTATGGTTCCCGAGGTGGGTGGTAAAGGGGCTGCAGAGGTGGCAGAGTCACAGCAGGCCATGCTGGAATTGGGGCGCCGGGTTAAGGACAGCGGGGCCGAATTGCTGGTGTTTATAACGCCTCACGGGCCAGTGTTTAGAGATGGCCTGGCTATTAATATCAGCCCCCGCTTAAAGGGTGATCTGGGTGATTTCCAGGCGCCTCAGGTTTCCTTTGACCTGGAAAATGATGTGCTGGCTGCCTCGGAAATAAGGTTAGCAGCCGGAGAGCAGGGAGTACTGGCCGTTGAGATTGATGCCAAAGCGGCTGCCAGATACGGTGTGGGGATCGAACTGGACCACGGTGTCATGGTGCCTCTATATTTCCTGCAGCAGGCCGGCCTAAATTTACCCCTGGTAGTGGTTTACATGGGCCTTTTGCCTTTTGTACAGCTTTATAAATTCGGTATGGCGGTGCAGGCTGCATCCCGGGCGCTGGGCAAAAAGACAGCCCTGCTGGCCAGCGGTGATCTTTCCCACCGCCTTACCCCCGATGCCCCTGCGGGCTACGATCCAGCGGGCAAGGAGTTTGACTGTGAGTTGGTCAGCCTGCTGAAAAAGGCCGACGTGGCAGGCATATTGGATATTGATCCGGAATTGGTGGAAAGTGCCGGCGAATGCGGCCTGCGCCCCATTATCATGATGCTGGGGGCGCTGGAGGGATTGTCTGTTGATGCAGAAGTCCTTTCTTATCAGGGCCCCTTCGGAGTGGGTTACGGTGTAGCTTCCTTTATACCCGGGCAGCCGGATAAAAACAGAGAATTCGTCTCGCAATTGGAGCAACAAAGAAAGAAGAAGGTGGCCACCAGGCACTCTGCAGAGGGTTTTCTGCCCTCCCTGGCCCGGTCATCGCTGGCTCATTATCTAAAAACGGGCAGAGAGATGGAACCGGGCGGTACCCAGGCGCCAGCCGATTTTTCCGGCCGGGCGGGTGTTTTCGTTTCCTTAAAAAAAGAGGGACAACTGAGAGGCTGTATCGGCACTGTCTTTCCCCAGCATGACAATATAATTGAAGAAACTATTAATAACGCCATTAGCGCTGGAGTGCGGGACCCGAGATTTTATCCGGTCCAGCCGGAAGAAATAGATGAACTGGAAATATCCGTGGATGTCCTCAATGCTCCCGAGCCGATAAAAGGGCTAAACGATCTGGATACCAAAAGATTCGGGGTCATAGTTAAATCAGGCAGGCGTTCGGGGTTGCTCCTGCCCAACCTGGAGGGTATAGACACACCGGAAGAGCAGGTGGCCATAGCCAGGCAGAAAGCCGGCATCGGTCTGGATGAGCCGGTGCAGTTGGAAAGGTTTGAGGTGGTAAGGTATAAATAGTGCTGTAGCGATGCCCGGCAGACACGGAAGATAATCTTCCCTAAAGACTGGGGGTTACGTTTATGCAAGAAGCACGATATTACGAAAAAAGTGAAGATGGCAAAACCTTTTGCCGTCTTTGCCCCAAGCTTTGCAATATCAGGCCTGGCCACAGGGGATTTTGCCGGGTCAGAAAGAATGAGGAGGGTACTCTCTATACCGCCAATTACGGCCAGGTAACATCCCATGCCCTTGATCCCATTGAAAAAAAGCCACTGTATCATTTTTACCCGGGGAGCTATATTTTGTCTCTGGGCACCCTGGGCTGCAACCTCAAATGCGGGTTTTGCCAGAACTGGCAAATCGCCCACGGGGAACCGGAAAGTGTCTATGTCAGCCCCCGGGAGGCGGTGGATGCAGCAGTTGAGCAGATTGAAAAGGGCTATCCGAACAAAGGGCTGGCTTATACCTATTCCGAGCCGCTGATGTGGTACGAATATGTGTACGACACATCCAGGCTGGTCCGGGAGGCTGGGCTGAAGAATGTGTTGGTGACCAACGGCTATATTAATGAAGAGCCACTTTTAGATCTGCTGCCCTTTATAGATGCCATGAACATTGATGTGAAAGGGTTCAGCGACCGGTATTACCGGGATACCTGCATGGGTCGGCTGGAGCCGGTGGTCAGGACCGTGGAATTGTCACATCAGGTGTGCCATGTGGAATTGACCACGCTGTTGGTGCCGGGGCTCAACGACGATCCCGGGGAAATTAGGGAACTGGCCCAATGGGTGGCAGGGCTGAATAAAAACATCCCCCTGCATTTCTCGCGCTATTTTCCCAACTTCAACATGGACCTGGACCCGACCCCGCCTGAATCATTGCGCGTAGCCAGGGATATTGCCCGGGAATACTTAAATTACGTATACATAGGCAATGCGCCCCAGTTGGACGGCGGCAAGACACTGTGCCCCGGCTGTGGGGATACCCTGCTGGACAGGACCGGCTACAATACCAGGGTGGCGGGGATCAAAGGCGGCAAATGCGAAAAGTGCGGTGCTGAAACCGGGATTAAAATGGAATAATGTAGAAGTTTAGGCGCACTTATGATAACATGCGCCTTTTAAGGCTAGTTTGCTATCCGCCGTTAATAAACTTGCTTAACTCTTGCCTGGCGTCCGCAATGTCTCCAAGATTTTGTTGCAGAAAGGTATGCAACAGCTCATCATCCACTTCCCAGTATATATGTACCAGTCTATTTCTGAATTTAGCCATTTTGATCAGGTTGTCCGTAATCTTCTCTGATAGTGCCCCGGACTGATGCAATACCTGGAAGGTATCTGCATAGTTTTCCGGGGTTCTTAAATTATTGATGGCGATTATATGGTTTGCCATGTCTATAATTGCTTCAATAGCAAGGATGAAATTATATTTGGCGCTGGATGTTTTATCCGGATCCGCCAAAAAGGTTTTCTTGTCAATGAGCGATAACCTACGTAAATTATCCGCTGCTTTCTTTAGCTCAAAAAGCATTTTGTTGATTTTGTCCGGGTTATATCTCAATGCTGAACACCTCTTTCATATAGCGCCTGCGAAATGGTTCAAAGTCAAAATACATTTTAAGTGTCAGCACCTGAAAATCTATCCTGAGGTCCTCATCTTTGCTGAATAAAAGTGTGCCGGTTTTTATTACACTGGATTGAAAAGAAAGCGGTGCGCTGTTGAGTACCCTTACGTCAATAGGGTGATTTATCAGTTTTTCCAGCTTCATTTCCAGGTCAATTTCATACAGGGTGGGCTCCTGAATGTTGTTCCGCAAATAGACAGCCAGATCTATATCCCTAAAGCCATCTGCGATAAAAGATCCGTGCACATAAGCAAACAGTATTTCTTGGATGGTTAGTAGGCATGCGCTGATTTTTTCTTTTATTATTCCTTTTTCCTTTGCCGGAAGGGAATATTTTTTTGTTTGCAAGTCCATGAAAACACCCGCCCGCCTTTTTTATAATATTACCATTTCATTACAGCCGGTACAATGGAATATATATGTCCGGTTGAGGAATATAGCAATAAATGAAAAATAAACAGCAATATTATAAAAGAGCTTTACCGGCTAAAGTGATTTGATATAATATATTAATGCAATAGGGGAGGTTTCTTCTATATCAGGTTAATAAAGGAGTGTGGTTTGGTGAGTAAAGTTTTGCGTATTTCATTATGTTTACTGCTTATCTGGCTGGCTGTAATGATGACGGGATGTGGGAGTAGTAAGGAGACTACTGCGCCGCCCGCCGGTGACAAGGCTGCCTCCGTTTCTGCGGAAGAACTAGTTGCCAAGGGTAAGGCCATCAAGGGCATGTCTTTCGAGTACCAGATGAAAATTCCCGGTGGCGAGGGCGATCTTACGGTTAAGACCTGGATGAAGGGCCAAAATATCCGTACGGAAATGAAAAATCCTGCCGGAGAAGGCAATGTAATAAACATAGTAAATGCTGACAAGGGCGTGGCCTATTTTTATCAGCCGGATCAAAAAATGGCCACCAAGATGGATATCAGCCAGATGAAGGAGGATTCCAATACTCCCCGGGACCCCATGGAAGATCTGGACCCTGTAAAAATGAAGAGCCTGGGCAGAGAAACTATAGATGGGAAAAAGTGCCTAATCTATGAGGTTGCGGGGCAGGACAATTCTTCCAGCAAGGTATGGCTCTGGGAAGAGTACGGGTTTCCTGTTAAGTTCGAAGTGGTTTCAAGTGGAGAAACAATGGTAATGGAATATAAAAATATACAGGTAGGCGATATTTCAGATTCAATGTTTGAACTTCCCGCAGGTGTTCAGATAATGAGCTTCAATATGCCGGGTCAATAATAGGTGGAGTTTCAAGGCGCCTCCCGACGGTTAAGCTAGTATTATAATATAGCTTGCCGGGGAGGTGTTTTTTTTTGTGCGCCGGTGATTTAATTGATAGGGATTAAAATGCTGTTGTATTTTTATACATGGATATGTATAATTATAAAATAATGCATAATAGGCCTTGTCTTTCCGTTAGTCAAGTAGTAAACAGAATTCTAAAGTGCCAGGGGGTAAGAAAATGATTAAGGTGGGCATTATAGGCGCCACCGGCTACGCCGGGGCTGAACTGGTAAGGATACTATCCCGCCATCCCGGTGTGGAACTGGTGGCCCTGACCACCCGGAACTATGCGGGTAAACCTTTCTGGGAAGTATATCCTCATCTGTACCAGTACGTTAATCTGATCTGCGAGGAAATGGACCTGCCCGGTCTGGTAAAAAAATGTGATGTGGTCTTTACCGCATTGCCCCACGGGCATGCCATGCCGGTGGCCAGGGAAGTGGTGCGGCAGGGGAAAAAATTAATCGACTTGGGGGCGGATTTCCGCTTATATAATACAGCTGTTTATGAAGCCTGGTACAAGGTGGAGCACACTGCCGGTGACCTTGCGGAGCAGTTGGTATACGGATTGCCGGAGATTCACCGGGACAGGATAAGGCCGGCCAGGATACTGGCCAATCCCGGCTGCTATCCTACCAGCGCCATTTTAGGGCTGGCCCCGCTGCTCAAAAAATGCCTGGTGGATACTGCCAGCATTGTGGTGGACTCCAAATCCGGAGTTTCCGGCGCCGGGCGGGGGCTGTCCCTGAATACCCATTACTGTGAGGTAAATGAAAACATAAAGGCTTATGGTGTAGCCACTCACCGCCACACACCGGAGATTGAACAGGAATTGAGTGCCCTGGCCGGTGAGGAAGTGGTAATATCCTTTACACCGCACCTTATTCCCATGACCAGGGGAATTTTAAGTACTAGTTACGCTAAGCTGAAAAACCCGCTGGAGCAGGAGGAACTGGCAGCTATTTACCGGGATTTTTATGCCGGGGAACAGTTCGTGCGGGTGCTGCCTGCCGGCATGCTCCCACTGACGAAAGCGGTGGCCGGTTCCAACCACTGTGATGTGGCAGCGGTGGCCGACCAGAGAACAGGCCGGGTAGTGGTGGTTTCCGCCATTGACAACCTGATCAAGGGTGCGTCAGGCCAGGCGGTGCAAAATATGAATATTATGTTTGACCTGCCCGAGGACGCCGGCATTGCCGGGCCGGGCATGTATCCTTAGAAGTTAGAAGTTAGAAGTGGGACATTTTCTCCTCAATGGAAAGGACTGTTAAATAATGGATTTAAAAATTATTTCCGGTGGAATCACCGCTGCAAAAGGATACCTGGCTGCTGGCGTGGCTGCCGGTGTTAAATATAAGGATAAAAAGGATATAGCGCTAATTTATTCGCAATGCGATGCTGTGGTGGCCGGAGTCTATACCACCAACAGGGTTAAGGCCGCACCGCTGCTGCTGACCATGGAGAGAGCGGCCTCCGGGAGAGCCAGATCAGTTGTGGTGAACAGCGGTAATGCCAATGCCTGTAACGGCAAGAGAGGTATGGAAGACGCCCTGTTCATGACCGAACGTGTCGCCTCTGCCCTTGGCATTCCGGTGGAAACTGTGCTGGTGGCCTCAACAGGGGTTATCGGTCAGAAAATGCCCATGGACAGGGTTTTGCCCGGCATTGACGCCGCCGTTGAAGCTTTGGCCAGGGAGGGCGGGACGGATGCCGCCGAGTCCATCATGACCACGGACACCACTTTGAAACAGTTTGCCGTCAGTTTTGAAGCTGGCGGTAGAAGGATAACCATAGGTGGAATGGCCAAGGGTTCAGGTATGATTCATCCCAACATGGCCACCATGCTTTGCTTTATAACCACCGACGCCACCATTGAGCATAAATGCCTGGAAAACTGCGTGCGCCAGGCGGCGGACAGGAGCTTCAACATGGTCTCAGTGGATGGTGACACCAGCACCAACGACATGGTGCTGGCGCTGGCCAACGGCGAGGCGGGCAATTCTACCATTACCGGTGACAGCCCCGACGGCGAAATATTCGGGCAAGCCCTTACCGCCGTTTGCACAGAGCTGGCCAAAATGGTGGCAGCGGACGGCGAGGGGGCCTCAAAACTTATCGAAGTTCAGGTGCTCAATGCCGCCACTGAAAAGGATGCGAGGATGGCTGCCAGATCAGTGATATCCTCAAACCTCTTTAAAGCAGCTGTCTTCGGCCGGGACGCCAACTGGGGCCGCATCATTTGTGCGGCGGGCTATTCCGGCGCGGAATTTGACCCCGAGAGGGTGGATATTTTCATTGGTGACGAACAAGTGGCCGGGAACGGTGCCGCACTGGAATTCAGCGAGGACAGGGCTACGGAGTTTCTGTCCCGGGATACCGTCTCTGTAACTATTGATTTAAAGGACGGCACTCACCGTGCCACCGCCTGGGGTTGCGATCTTACCTACGATTACGTCAGGATTAACGGTGACTACCGCTCCTGAGGCGGCTAAACCAATTAAAAAAATCATTATATCCAGAGGCCGTTCAAAAACAAGTATGGCGCGGAAGGAGAAGCCGGACAGAGCGGAACGTACTGGAAGTACGTGAGCACTGGACGGAGAGCCTGACAAAGCCAGACGCAGTTTTTCAACGGCCTCCGAGAAGGAGTGACGATATTGCCTAACCCTCTGGAGAAGGCCGCCATACTGGTGGAGGCCCTTCCTTATATAAAAAAATTCTACGGCAAAACAGTGGTCATCAAATACGGCGGCCACGCTATGATTAACGACGAGCTCAAGCAGGCGGTACTTACGGACGCCGTGCTAATGAAATATGTGGGTATGCACCCGGTGATCGTACACGGCGGCGGGCCGGAAATAACCTCCATGTTGAAAAGGCTGGGCATAGAGTCCAACTTTGTGGGGGGCTTACGGGTAACAGACCGGGAGACCATGGCCATAGCGGAAATGGTGCTGGTGGGCAAAATCAACAAGGAAATAGTGGCTTTGCTCAACAAGTACGGCGGGCGGGCCGTGGGCCTGTCCGGCAAGGATGCCAGCCTGTTCCAGGCGGTGAAAAAGCCGGGCCGGCTCAGGCGGCCGGACGGCTCCACGGAGACGGTGGACATCGGCTTTGTAGGAGATATAACCACCGTTAACCCCGGTATCGTGGATACCCTGATCCGGGAGGATTACATTCCCGTGGTGGCCCCGGTGGCGGTGGGAGATGACGGGGAAAGTTACAATGTTAACGCTGATTACGCCGCAGGGGCGCTGGCCCAGGCTTTGAAAGCCGACAAAATGATCAATCTTACCGATGTGGAGGGTATTTTAAGGGACAGGAGCGACAAGGATTCCCTGATATCGACGGTAACGGTGGATGAGGTGCCGGGGCTGATTGCGGAGGGCGTGATCGAGGGCGGTATGATCCCCAAGGTGGAATGCTGCATAGCCGCCCTGCAGGGTGGCGTCAGTACCACTCACATTCTGGACGGCCGGGTACCCCACTCCATACTGCTGGAGATATTCACCGACAGGGGCATCGGTACTATGGTGTCAAAAGTCAAAAGTCAAAAGTCAAAAGTCAAATGTCAATGAGAACTGGGAACCTTAGACCTTGGACTTTGGACCTTAGACTGAATCTTTTAGGATGGGTGGGTTTCTTATGAATACAAAAGAAATTATTGCCATGACCAGCGCCTATGTAATGCATACATATGGCCGCATACCCCTGGCCCTGGTCAGGGGAGAGGGAGCCAGGGTTTGGGATGCCGAGGGCAGGGAGTACCTCGATTTCGTCGGCGGTCTGGCCGTCTGTTCCCTGGGTCACTGCCATCCGGCGGTGACCCAGGCCATCGCCGCTCAGGCCCGCACCCTGATGCATGTGTCCAATCTGTACCATATCGAGCCCCAGGCCAGGCTGGCCAAGGTGCTGGTAGAAAACTCCTGTGCGGGTAAAGTGTTTTTCTGCAACAGTGGTGCGGAGGCCAACGAGGCGGCTATCAAGCTGGCCAGGAAATATGCCAAGAAAAATCTGGGGCCGGACAAATATGAAATAATCACAGCGTTAAAATCATTTCATGGCCGCACCCTGGCGACAATCACGGCCACCGGCCAGACCAAATACCAGCAGGGGTTTGAACCGCTGCCCCAGGGCTTTAAATACGTTCCCTTCAATGACCTGAACGCCCTAAAAGAGGCCGTCGGACCGCATACCTGCGCGGTGATGCTGGAGCCGGTGCAGGGCGAGGGGGGAGTCTACGAGGTAACGCCGGAATATCTGACGGGCGTTAAAGAGATTTGCCGCCAGCAGGGACTTTTGCTTATTTACGATGAGGTGCAGTGCGGCCTGGGCCGCACCGGAAAGTTCCTGGCCTACCAGCATTACGGCGTGGAGCCGGATATTTTCACTCTGGCCAAGGCCCTGGGGGGAGGATTCCCCATAGGGGCCATGCTGGCCCGGGAGAATGCGGCTTCCGCCTTCAGCCCCGGCGACCATGCCTCCACCTTCGGCGGGAACCCCCTGGCCTGCGCGGCCGGGCTGGCCGCCATGGACCAAATGCTGAACAGAGGCGTGGTGGATAATGCGGCCAGAGTGGGTGAGTATTTCAAAAATAAACTGGCCTTGCTGTCCGGCCGTTACAAATTTATCAGTGAGGTAAGGGGCAGGGGTCTGCTGCTGGGCGTGGAGCTTAGCGTGGACGGCAGGGAGGCGGTGGTTCGCTGCCAGGACAGGGGGCTGCTAATAAATTGCGTGAATAATAATGTTCTGCGTTTTATTCCCCCGCTGATTATTACCGAAAAGGATGTTGACGCCGCGCTGGAGATACTTACCGGTGTGCTGGACGAAATCAATCACGGAGGAAAATAAATGCCCAAACGTCAAGACATAAGCAAAGTTCTGGTCATAGGTTCGGGTCCCATCGTCATCGGCCAGGCGGCTGAATTTGACTACGCCGGCACCCAGGCCTGCAAATCACTGCGGGAAGAAGGCGTAGAAGTGGTGCTGGTGAATTCCAACCCGGCTACCATCATGACGGATGCCCATATAGCCGACCAGGTTTACATCGAACCTCTGACCTGGCAGAGCATTGCCAAAATCATTGACAGGGAGCGCCCCCAAGGCCTGTTGCCTACCCTGGGCGGCCAGACCGGGCTGAACCTGGCGGTGGAACTGGCGGAACAGGGCATACTGGAAAAATACGGGGTGGAACTGCTGGGAACCTCCCTTGATACTATCAAAAAGGCTGAGGACAGGGAGTTGTTCAAAGCAACCATGTTGTCCATCGGCGAGCCCGTTCCCCCCAGCAGTATCATCACTGATATAGAAGCAGGTTTAAAATTTGCAGCGGAAATAGGCTATCCCATAATCGTGCGGCCTGCCTACACCCTGGGCGGCACCGGCGGCGGCATAGCGGAAAAAGAAGGGGAGCTTGCGGCCATCCTGGACCGGGGTATTAAAATGAGCATGATTGGCCAGGTGCTGCTGGAGAAGAGTGTGGCTGGCTGGAAAGAAATAGAATACGAAGTGATGCGGGACGGTGCCAATAACTGTATTACCATCTGCAACATGGAGAATATTGATCCCATCGGCATTCACACCGGGGACAGCATCGTGGTGGCGCCTTCTCAGACCCTGGCCGACAAGGAGTACCAGCTCCTGCGCTCGGCCTCGCTGAAAATAATCCGGGCGCTGGGTGTGGCCGGCGGGTGCAACGTGCAGTTCGCCCTGGACCCGGACAGTTTTAATTATTATGTTATCGAGGTCAACCCCCGGGTAAGCCGCTCCAGCGCCCTGGCCTCCAAGGCCACGGGCTATCCCATTGCCAAAATGGCGGCTAAAATAGCCATCGGGCTTTACCTGGATGAAATAATCAATCCCGTTACCGGCAAAACCACCGCCTGCTTTGAGCCCACCCTGGATTACGTGGTGGTAAAAATACCCCGCTGGCCTTTCGATAAATTCACCGCCGCGGACCGCACCCTGGGCACCCAGATGAAGGCCACCGGCGAGGTTATGTCCATCGACCGCACCATGGAGGGCGCCCTGCTCAAAGCCGTGCGCTCCCTGGAAACAGGTGTCGACAGCCTGCAGCTCAGGGGCTCCGCCAGCTGGGGCGAAATGGAGCTGGAGAACAGGCTCATGGTACCCAACGATGAGCGCATCTTTGCAGTGGCCGAAGCCTTCAGGAGGGCCTGGGCCATGCGGGAAGTTTACCTGCTTACGAAAATAGATTATTATTTTCTGGAAAAAATTAAAAGCATAGTGGTGCTGGAAGGGCAACTGAAGGCTTCCGGCTGGCCGGTGAGCGAGACCTTGCTGAGAACCGCCAAAGAGAACGGGGTGGCGGATAGCCAGATTGCCCGGCTAACCGGAACAGGCGCCGGCGAAGTCAGGGGACTGCGCAAGGGCTACGGCATAATTCCTACTTATAAGGTGGTGGACACCTGCGCAGCGGAGTTCGAATCCTCCACCCCTTATTACTATTCCAGCTATGACAGGGAGGACGAGGTAGAGGTGTCCGGCAGGCCCAAGGTACTGGTGCTGGGCTCCGGCCCCATCCGCATAGGCCAGGGTATAGAATTTGACTATTGTTCCGTGCACTCGGTATGGGGTTTGCAGGCCGGGGGTATGGAAGCCATTATTATCAACAACAACCCGGAGACAGTGAGCACTGATTTTGACACTGCAGATAAACTGTATTTCGAGCCGCTTACCCTGGAGGATGTGCTGAATGTAATTGACAAAGAAAAACCGCTGGGTGTCATCGTCCAGTTCGGCGGGCAGACCGCCATCAATCTAGCTGGCGAACTTGCTGCCCAGGGGATAAAAATACTGGGCACCCCGGTGGAGGGCATTGATGCAGCGGAGGACAGGGAAAAATTCAGCGCTCTGCTGAGCGCGCTGTGCGTGCCGCAAACCGAGGGCAGCACAGCCTACACCGTGGAAAGCGCCCGGATCATTGCCGAGGCTCTGGGTTATCCCGTGCTGGTCAGGCCTTCCTATGTACTGGGGGGGCGGGCTATGGAAATAGTATACGACACCAATGAACTTTTGAAATACATGGAAACCGCCGTGCAGGTCTCACCCAAACACCCGGTGCTGGTGGATAAATACATTCGTGGCAAAGAGGTGGAGGTTGACGCCATAGGGGACGGGGAGGATATTTTTATTCCCGGCATCATGGAGCATATTGAAAGGGCAGGGGTGCACTCCGGTGACAGCATTGCCGTATATCCCCCCCAGACTCTGAGTGGCGACGAGATTTCCACCATCGTGAAAAACACTGTGAAAATTGGCAAGGCGCTGAAAATAAGTGGACTTATTAACATACAATATGTGGTAGGTGAAGACGGGGTTTACGTGCTGGAAGTGAACCCCAGGGCGTCCCGCACGGTGCCGGTTTTGAGCAAGGTAACCGGTGTGCCCATGGTGCAGGCGGCCACCCGCGCCATGCTGGGCACGAAGCTTTCCTCCCTGGGCTATGGACCCGGCCTGGGACCGGTATCACGCCTGATAACGGTAAAGGCGCCGGTATTTTCTTTTGAAAAGCTGGGGCTGGTGGAAACTTCTCTGGGTCCGGAAATGAAATCCACCGGCGAAGTGATGGGTATAGATCGCCATTTCCCCCACTCGCTTTACAAGGCCATGTTATCCGCCGGTTTAAGAATATCTTCCGGCGGCGCGGTACTGGTATCCCTGGCGGACCGTGACAAAGACGAGGCGCTGCCTATAGTGAGAAATTATACGGATCTGGGCTACAGGCTGCTGGCCACCGCCGGTACGGCCAGAAACCTGAGCGCTGCAGGCCTTGAGGTGGAGGAAGTTATAGACGTGGGGGATGCCTTACGCTCGGGAAGGGTGAATATGGTGATTAACACCCCCACCCGGGGCAAAGCGCCGGGCCGCCCGGGTTTCCTGCTCAGGCGTATTGCGGCGGAATACCGGGTGCCCTGTTTTACCTCGCTGGACACAGCCGGCGCCCTGGTGGGCGTGTTGGACTGCCTGTGCCGGGGCGAAGATCCCGGTCCCGTAAATATGAAGGATTTTCTGAATTAGGAGGTGTATTATGGTGGATAAACTTCCCGATAACCTGAGGGGCAGGGATTTGCTTTCTCTGCACGATTTTACTGCGGAGGAGATAATGCAAATGCTGGACCTGGCAGACGATTTAAAAGCCAGGCAGAAGAAAAAAGATCCGCACCAGTACCTGCAGGGAAAAACACTGGGTATGATTTTTCAAAAGTCATCTACCCGCACCAGAGTTTCCTTTGAGGTAGGCATATACCAGCTAGGCGGCCAGGCGCTGTTCCTCAGCTCTTTAGACATACAGCTGGGGCGGGGCGAATCGGTGGCGGATACCGCCCGGGTGCTGTCCCGGTTCGTGGACGGAATAATGATCCGCACTTTTGCCCAGTCCGACGTGGAGGAATTGGCCCGCTATTCGGACGTGCCGGTTATAAACGGCCTGACCGACCTCCTGCACCCCTGTCAGATACTGGCGGATTTACAGACCATCCGGGAGAAAAAGGGCAGGCTGGCAGGCTTAAAACTGGCTTACGTGGGGGACGGTAACAACATCGCCCACTCCCTGCTTTTCGGCTGCGCCAAAACAGGGATTAACATCAGTGTTGCCTCTCCGGACAGTTACAAACCAAATGAAAGAATTGTGGCCCTGGCCAGGGAGGATGCCGCACTTACCGGGGCGAAAATAGAAATATTGACGGTGCCTGCCGAGGCGGTAAAAGGCGCTGACGTGGTGGTAACCGACGTCTGGGCCAGCATGGGCCAGGAGGCGGAGCAGCAGGAGAGGGCCAGGGTATTTGCCGGGTACCAGGTGAACGAGGAACTTGTAAGCCACGCCGCCAAGGGCTTTATATTCCTGCACTGCCTGCCCGCCCACCGGGGCGAGGAGGTTTCCACCGGAATCATTGACGGTCTTCACTCGGTGGTTTGGGATGAGGCGGAAAACAGGCTGCACGCCCAGAAGGCAGTTATGGCCCTGCTAATGTAGCGAAAAATAAAGATAAGCAATATATTCAGATGGGAGATGTTATGTTGAAAAAAGTTGTGCTTGCTTATTCCGGGGGACTGGATACATCCATCATCATCCCCTGGTTAAAGGAAAACTACGGCTATGAGGTTATCGCCATGGCAGCCGATCTGGGCCAGGGGGAAGAACTGGATCCCCTGGAGGAAAAGGCTATTAAAAGTGGGGCCTCTAAAATATACATTGAAGACGTTAAAAGGGAGTTTGTGGAGGAATACATTTTTCCCACCCTCAGGGCCGGGGCCATTTACGAGGGCAAATATCTGCTGGGCACCTCCATGGCCCGGCCGCTGATCGCCAAAAAACTGGTGGAGATTGCGGAAAAAGAGGGCGCCGAGGCCGTTGCCCACGGCGCCACCGGCAAGGGTAACGATCAGGTCCGCTTTGAGCTGACTGTGAAGGCTCTGAGTCCCAATCTCAAAATAGTGGCACCCTGGCGGGAGTGGGACATCCGCTCCCGGGAAGACGCCATAGACTACGCCGACGCCCGGGGTATACCCGTGCCGGTGACTAAATCGCGTCCCTACAGTATGGACCGCAATATCTGGCATTTGAGTCACGAGGGCGGCGACCTGGAAGATCCGGCCAAGGAATGCCCGGATGACGTTTTGCTGCTGACTGTGTCTCCGGAAAAAGCTCCGAATCAGCCGGCCTATGTGGAAATAGGCTTTGAAAAGGGTATTCCCGTCACCCTGAACGGGGAAGTCACCGGCCCGGTGGCCCTGGTTGAAAAGCTTAATGTCATAGGCGGGGCTAACGGCATAGGCATTACCGACATGGTGGAAAACCGTCTGGTGGGTATGAAATCCAGGGGGGTATACGAAACCCCCGGCGGCACGGTGTTATGGCAGGCTCACCGGGAGCTGGAGCGCCTCACCCTGGACAGGGTAACCATGCATTTCAAGGAAATGGTGGCAGCCCGCTACGCCGAACTGGTATACGACGGGGTATGGTTCTCCCCCCTGAGGGAAGCCCTTGACGCCTTCGTGGACGTAACCCAGCAAACGGTTACCGGCACCGTGCGCATGAAGCTGTACAAAGGCAACTGCACCCCGGCGGGTGTCAATTCCCCTTATTCCCTTTACAATCAGGAACTGGCCACCTTTAGCCGGGACGAGATATACAGCCAGAAAGACGCAGAGGGTTTCATCAACCTGTTTGGGCTTCCCCTGAAGGTCAGGGCGCTGATGGCAAAAAGCAGCGGTTTAAAATAAATTTAAGGCAACACAAGAAGGTGTGTCCCCTTACCTCTGATGCTCCCTGCGGGAGCATTTTTGCGGTTCCTTTATTTGCCGCACTTGGTGGAGTTTTGAAATATATACTGTACTATTTGATCGCTTTCGCGGCGGGTTATATCCAAAAACTCCACTCCCACGTGGTATAGATTGTTCCTGCCGCGGAGTTCAATCAGGGCGGTTCTTTTGACCACGGAGGACAGGTTGAATTCGATGTCTTTTTTCATGATGGGCAGTTTAAATTTTACCTGTAGCTTTGTCCCGTGTTCGATATGTTCCCTGGTGGCAAGTCTTATTCCCCCGGCGCTGATGTTTACGGCGTCAACGGTTTTAAAAACAGGTTCCTGGCCCGGCTCGGGCTCATGGGCATATTGCGCCTTTAGCAGAATTTCCAGCCTGACATGCTTTCGCAACTGAACCCTTTTTATGTGGTTGGGGTAGGAAATACCAATCAACACAATGTTATCTTGGGCCAGGGATGTGACCGTGCTTTCGAATTCCAGCAGGTGGTCGGGTGATATAAGTTGAACCTTTATTTTGTTGCCCCTGTGCAACACCAGGGGCACCTGCTGGTACAACGGCAATGAAATGTATATGGTCTGGTTGTTGAAATCCTCAATGGTTGAAATGTATTTGGCATTATCAAATTCTTTCAAAACGAAGATTTTTTGATGAGGCCTGAGATTTAACATTTTTTTAACCATATCTCTCCCACACTTTTATATAATAGGCTATTACATGGATATTGAATGATTATTCAAATAAAACAGTAATAACCAATAAGTATTAGACATACTAAAAGAAGTTTCCTTTTTAACTAGCAAAAAAAATAATATAATTTCAAAAAATGCCTTTTTTGAAATTATAGAGTAATTAATTAAAAGTATTATGGTACTGACACCTTTCTTGTTAAAGTTTTTTATACGGAAAGCTACAAATAAAGTTAAATTCGTGCTATATTCTCGTTGGCTGATAATAAATTTTACCGGGGTGTGATTAATGAGCAAGCTATGGGGAGGCCGCTTTCAAAAGGAAACGGACCGGCTGGTGGACGATTTTCATTCGTCAATATCCTTTGACCGGCGATTGTACCGCTATGATATTCTCGGTAGCATAGCCCATGCCGGGATGCTGGGCAAAACCGGCATTATCCGTGAAGATGAGGCGGAAACCATAATAAAAGGACTGGCCGTGGTGCTGGAAGAGATCGAAAAGGGGCTGGTGGAATTCTCAGTGGAGGCTGAGGATATCCACATGAATGTCGAGCAGATACTGACGGACAGAATAGGCGCGGTGGCTAAAAAGCTCCATACCGCCCGCAGCCGCAACGACCAGGTGGCACTGGATATCAGGATGTACCTGAAGGATGAAATAGATAATATCTGTGGCCTGCTCAGGGAACTGCAGTCAGCCCTGCTGGAACTGGCTGAGCAAAACATATATACAGTAATGCCCGGCTACACCCATTTACAAAGGGCCCAGCCGGTTACCCTGGCCCATCACCTGATGGCCTATTTTCAGATGTTTCAGCGGGACAGGGAACGCCTGAGGGATTGCTACGGGAGGGTTAACATACTGCCCTTGGGGGCCGGCGCCCTGGCGGGGACAACTTTTCCCCTGGAGCCCGTCTTGGTGGCAGAGCAGCTTGGTTTTGCCGGGGTGGCGGAAAACAGCCTGGACGCGGTGAGCGACCGGGATTTCGCGGTGGAGTTTACCGCTGCCGCTGCGCTGATTATGGTGCACCTGAGCCGTTTTTGTGAGGAAATAATTCTCTGGTCCAGCGCCGAATTCTCCTTTATCGAATTGGATGATGCCTTCAGCACCGGCAGCAGCATGATGCCCCAGAAGAAAAACCCCGACGTGGCCGAACTCACCCGGGGCAAATCAGGCCGGGTATTTGGCGACCTGATGACTCTGCTGACCGTGCTTAAGGGTTTGCCCCTGGCCTATAACAAGGACATGCAGGAGGACAAGGAGGCGCTCTTTGACGCTGTGGACACGGTGAAAAAATGCCTCCAGGTATTCCGCCCCATGGTGGCCACCATGCGGGTGCGGGAAGAAAATATGGCCACGGCAGCCCGGGGCGGGTTTACCAACGCCACCGACCTGGCGGACTACCTGGTGAAAAAAGGAGTGCCTTTCCGGGAGGCCCACGACATAGTGGGGAAAACAGTTTATTACTGCGTGGGTGCAAACAAATCTCTGGAAGAACTTACCCTGGATGAATTCAGGCGGTACTGTCCGGCCATAGACGGGGACGTATACGGCGCCATATCCATTCAGCGGTGCGTTGAGGCCCGCCGCCGTCTTGCCGGGCCGGCGCCGGATGCAGTGCTGGAGGCCATTGCCAGGGCACGGGAAAAACTATAACGCAAAATTAGTGCGGGGTGAAGGACCGATAGTCCTGAGGGGCGGCAGCCCCTTTTTTTATATGATTAAAATTTATTCCTTGACACGAAAAAACCATTTTTGTATACTTAATAGCATATTATCACTTCAAAGGCTGAGATAGGGAGCAAGTAACCTGATAGTTCTGGCCTCAGAGAGCCGGGGTAGCTGCGAACCGGCGCCGGTACAGGTGAAAAAGTCGCCCTGGAGCCGCTGGCTGAATTTTTTTAGTAAGCCTGGCCGGGTCGGTCACCCGTTACCAAAGCTGTGTCCTGATGGGGACACAAAGTGGCTTCTGCTTTCCGGCGGAGCAAGCAGGGTGGTACCGCGCGAGGAATTAACCTCTCGTCCCTGGCAGTTTTCTGGACTGCCGGGCTCGGGGGTTTTTGTTTTTAATAGTCTAATGTCAAAAGTCGAAGGTCAAAAGTCAATGAAAGCTGGAAACCATGGACTTTGGAACTCCGGACTTTGGACTTTAGACTTTGGACTTTGGATTTTAAACTTTACGACCGGACAGGAGGGTCAGCATGCGTAGTGATGCGATAAAAAAGGGGCTGGATAAAGCTCCTCACCGTTCATTGTTAAAAGCCCTGGGTTTTGTAGACCAGGAGCTGGAGTGCCCCATGATCGGGGTAGTCAATTCTTTTAACGAAATTGTTCCCGGGCATATGCACCTTAACGAAATTACTGCAGCCGTAAAAGCCGGGGTCAGGCTGGCCGGTGGAACTCCGGTGGAATTCCCCGCCATTGCCGTCTGTGACGGGATTGCCATGAACCACAGCGGCATGAAGTACTCCCTGGCCAGCCGCGAGCTAATCGCCGACATGGTGGAAACCATGGCCGAGGCCCACCAGTTTGACGGGCTGGTATTGGTAACCGCCTGTGACAAGGTGGTGCCGGGCATGCTCATGGCTGCGGCCAGACTGGATATACCCTCCATAGTAATCAGCGGAGGTCCCATGCTGGCGGGACGTCACCGGGGGGAAAGGGTTTCCCTGAGCACTATTTTCGAAGCTGTGGGAGCGGTGAGGGCAGGTAAAATTACCGAGGCTGAACTGGCCGAGTATGAAGAATCTACCTGCCCGGGGTGCGGCTCCTGCGCCGGCATGTTTACCGCCAATTCCATGAACTGCCTTACCGAGGCCCTGGGCATGGCCCTGCCGGGCAACGGCACCGTGCCGGCCATATCTGCGGCCCGGCGCAGGCTGGCCAAACTAACCGGCATTAAGGTGATGGAACTGGTGAGGGAAGGTGTCAAACCTTCTGACATTCTAACGCCAAAAGCTTTCGACAACGGCCTGGCGGTGGATATGGCCCTGGGCTGCTCCACCAACACGGTGTTGCACCTGCCGGCCATTGCTTCGGAGGCCGGTGTGGAGATAAATTTGGACAAAATCAACAGTATCAGCGATAGTATTCCCAATCTTTGCAAATTGAGCCCCATGGGGAGCCACTTCATGGAAGACCTGCATGAGGCCGGGGGGATCGGGGCGGTGATGGGGGAACTGGCCAAAAAGGGTTTAATTGACCTGGATGTTTCCACCGTCTCCGGCATGAAAGTGGGTGATATAATCCGGGAACAAGTAGTATTGAACCCGGATGTCATTCGCAGCATTGACAACCCCTACAGCCAAAGCGGCGGTATTGCCATATTGAAAGGCAATCTGGCTCCGGACGGGGCTGTGGTGAAAAAGGCCGGGGTGGCCCCGGAGATGCTATCCCACAGGGGCCCGGCCAGGGTGTTCAACTCCGAGGAAGAGGCGGCGGCGGCCATTAATTCCGGAGTTATACAAAAAGGGGATGTCATCGTTATCCGCTATGAAGGGCCCAAAGGCGGCCCCGGCATGAGGGAAATGCTTACCCCTACCGCCACCGTGATAGGCCTGGGCCTGGACAAAGATGTTGCGCTGCTTACCGATGGCCGCTTTTCCGGTGCTACCAGGGGGGCCTCCATCGGCCACATTTCCCCCGAGGCGGCGGAGGGGGGACCCGTAGCAGCGCTGCAAGATGGCGATATGATTGAAATAGATATCAATAACAATAAACTGAACGTCGAGCTGTCACCTGAGGAACTGGCCGACCGGCTGAGCCGGTGGCAGCCGCCGGAGCCCCGGGTGAAGAAGGGCTATCTGGCCCGCTACGCCAAACTGGTTACCTCGGCTAGCACCGGGGCGATTCTGAAAAAATAAAGGTGGATGATTTTCAAGCGGAGGTGTCAAAGAAGTGAAAAAGTCCGGGGAAGTGCAAAAATCCGGGGATGTGAATATGTCCGGTGCAAAAATACTGGTGCAATGTCTTAAAGACCAGGGAGTGGATACTATCTTCGGCTACCCCGGAGGACAGGTTATACCCATTTATGATGCACTATATGATTCGGATATCAAACATATACTGACCAGGCACGAGCAGGGGGCCGCCCATGCCGCAGACGGGTACGCCAGGGCATCCGGTAAGGTGGGAGTATGTCTGGCCACTTCCGGCCCCGGGGCTACCAATCTGGTTACCGGCATAGCCAACGCCTACATGGATTCGGTGCCCATGGTGGCCATAACCGGCCAGGTGCCCACGGCGTTGCTGGGGCGGGATACCTTCCAGGAGGTGGATATAACCGGCATCACCCTGCCGGTGACCAAGCACAACTATATGGTAAAGGATATTTCCGAATTGGCCCGCACCATACGCGAGGCATTTCATATAGCTTCCACCGGCCGGCCAGGGCCGGTGCTGGTGGATATACCGTCGGATGTCTCCCGCTCCGCCGGAGATTATGATATATCGGATGATGCCATGAGTTTGCCGGGCTACCGGCCGGTTCTGGAAGGTACCGAGGAGCAGCTGAACAGGGCTGTGGCGGCCATATTAGAATCCGAGCGGCCGGTAATATATTCCGGCGGCGGTATTGTGAATGCGGGGGCACATGAAGAATTGAAGCAATTGGCGGAAATGCTGGTGGCTCCAGTTGCCTCCACCCTCATGGGGATGGGGGGCTTCCCGGGAGATCATCCGCTGTTTCTGGGCATGCTGGGCATGCATGGCAGTAAGTATGCCAATTATGCCATTTGTGAGTGCGATTTAATTATAGCCCTGGGCGCCCGCTTTAGCGACAGGGTAACAGGCAAGGTGGACGAATTCGCCCCTCATGCCAGGATAATTCATGTGGACATAGACCCGGCGGAAATCAGCAAAAATGTCCGGGTGAACATTCCCATTCCCGGCGATGTGAAGACGGTATTGCAGCAGCTGTTGCCCCGACTGGCGGCGAAGCTTCCCGGGGCCTGGCAGGATAGAATTGCAGCCTGGAAAAAGGAATACCCCATTAACTATGAGGAAAACGGCACACTTAAACCCCAGCAGGTAATCCGGGGCATATACAACGCCACCGGGGGCCGGGCCAGGATAACCACCGAGGTGGGTCAGCACCAGATGTGGACGGCACATTATTACACTTTTACCAGACCCCGCACATTTATAACCTCCGGCGGTCTTGGCACCATGGGTTATGGATTTCCCGCCGCCATCGGGGTGCAGGCCGCCTGTCCGGATGAAACGGTGTTCGACATAGCCGGGGACGGCAGTATACAGATGAACATACAGGAACTGGCCACCGCGGTGAACTACGAATTGCCGGTGAATGTGGCCATACTGAATAATGGCTTTCTGGGCATGGTAAGGCAGTGGCAGGAACTTTTCTGGAATCGCCGCTATTCTAACACCGAGTTGTTTAACCCGGATTTTGTAAAGGTGGCGGAGGCCTACGGGGCAGAGGGCATAAGAGTTGACAAATACACCCAGCTGGCGCCGGCCCTGGAACAGGCTATAGCCTCATCCAAGCCGGTGATGATTGATTTTGTTATCGAGCGGGAGGAAAATGTGCTGCCCATGGTGCCGCCGGGAGGTACTCTGAACAATATGCTAGGCTAGGCGGAGGCCGTTGAAAAACTGCGCCTTGCTTTGTCAGGCTCGCCGTACAGTGCTATATTGGGGACATTCCTCAGAAGGAGGTGTGTCCCCTGACCTCTGAACTACCAGTACGCTCCGCGCTGTCCGGCTTCGCCTTCCGCGCCATGCTTGTTTTTGAACGGCCTCCGGAGGATCTCTTGTAGTCCCGGGATTTATATTTTAAGGAGGGTTTGCTATGCGTCACACTCTTGCGGTGCTGGTGGAAAATACCCCCGGGGTGCTGGCCCGGGTGGCAGGTTTATTCAGCAGGCGCGGTTTCAATATCGACAGCCTGGCGGTGGGGCGTACCGAAAACCCTGATTTATCCAGGATGACCATCGTAGTGGAGGGTGACGACAGGATACTGGAGCAGGTTACCAAACAGCTATACAAGCTGATCGACGTTATCAAAATTAGCGATATTACCGCTGACGAATATGTGGACCGGGAACTGGTTTTAATAAAGGTGAGTTCCGATCCCGCCCACCGGGGCGAAATTATACAAGTGGCGGATATATTCCGGGCCAGGATAGTGGATCTGGGCAGGAAAACCATCACCCTGGAGTGTACCGGAAACGACGGCAAGATTAACGCCTTTGAGGAAAGCCTGCGCCCGTACGGTATCAAGGAACTTGTCCGGACGGGTAAAATCGCTGTATTGCGAGGCTTAAAATATACTAATTTAGAATCGGGGACAGACCTGTCAAGTAACAAAACTGAAAATGTTTGACAGCACTGTTAAGGGAAACAGGCCTGTCCCCAAACCTTATTACAACGCGAGGAGGATTAACAATGGTAAAGGTTTATTATGATCAGGATGCAGAACTGGCGGTATTAAAGGGCAAAAAAGTGGCGGTAATGGGCTACGGCAGCCAGGGCCACGCCCAGGCCCAGAACATGAAGGAAAGCGGCATTGATGTAATAGTTGGATTACACCCGGGCAGCCAGAGCAGGGAAAAGGCCAAGGCCGACGGCCTGGATGTATTCACAGTGTCCGAGGCTGCGGCCCGGGCTGATATTATACAGCTGCTGGTGCCCGATGAAACTCAGGCCAGACTATATAAGGAAGAAATCGCCGAACATATGACAACCGGCAAGGCGCTGATGTTCTCACACGGTTTTAACATTCATTTCGGACAGATAGTACCCCCGGCGGATGTGGATGTTTTCCTGGTGGCACCTAAAAGCCCGGGCCACATGGTCCGCCGTATGTACCAGGATGGTGTGGGTGTGCCCGGACTGATCGCCGTGCATCAGGATTATACCGGAAAGGCCAAACAACTGGGCCTGGCCTATGCCAAGGCCATCGGCTGCACCAAAGCGGGCGTTTTTGAAACAAGTTTCAAGGAAGAGACCGAGACCGACCTGTTCGGTGAGCAGGCGGTGCTGTGCGGCGGTGTCAGTGAGCTGATCAAGGCCGGTTTTGAAACATTGGTTGAAGCAGGTTACGCTCCGGAAATGGCCTATTTTGAGTGCTTGCATGAAATGAAACTCATCGTGGACCTGATCAATGAGGGCGGCCTTGGCTTTATGCGCTATTCCATCAGCAATACCGCCGAGTACGGGGACTATATGGTGGGCAAGCGCATAGTTAATGAAGATACCCGCAAAGAGATGAAAAAAGTGCTTTCCGAAATTCAGAACGGTGAGTTCGCCATGCAGTGGATTCTGGAGAACCAGGCCAATCGTCCGGTCTTTAACGCCATCAGGAAACGGGAGCAGAGCCAGCAGATGGAAGAAGTGGGCGCGGAACTGCGCAAAATGATGCCCTGGCTTAAAAAGAGGTAAGAAGCGGGAATATACCCATGCTGCCGTAACCGGCACCAGTAGTGGATGAATAAGTTAATAAATAAGTTAGGTGCCAGGCACCAAACTTATTAACTTATGGTTTATTTATTCCGACGTCCGACGTCCGACGTCCGACGACTGAATTGGGAGGGACTCGCCATGGAAATGATTGCTGCCCAGGCCCTGGTCCGCTGTCTGGAACTGGAGGGTGTAAAGGTTGTATTCGGTTATCCCGGCGGCGCCATCCTCCCGGTATACGATGCCCTTTATAACTCCGGGATAAAACATGTGCTGGCAAGGCACGAACAGGGGGCCGTGCACGCCGCGGACGGTTACGCCCGGTCTACCGGCACAGTGGGGGTGTGTATGGCCACCTCCGGCCCCGGCGCCACCAACCTGGTAACCGGCATTGCCAATGCTTATATGGACTCGGTGCCGCTGGTGCTTTTTACAGGGCAGGTGCCCACCAGCCAGGTGGGAACAGATGCCTTTCAGGAAGTGGATATAACCGGCATAACCATGCCGGTTACCAAACACAACTATCTGGTCAAGGATGCTGCAAAGCTGCCGGAAATCATCAAAAATGCTTTTCATATAGCGTCCACCGGCAGGCCGGGCCCGGTTCTTATTGATCTGCCTAAGGACATAGCCCAGACCGTAATTAAATTTGCATACCCGCAAACGGTTAACTTAAGGGGCTACAAGCCTAATTACAAGGGTCATCCTAAGAAAATTAACGAAGCCGTCAGTCTGATGCGCAAATCCGAAAGGCCGGTGATTTACGCCGGGGGAGGCATTCTGAATGCCGGCGCCACCGGGGAACTGCGCGAATTGGCAGAGATTATATCCGCCCCGGTTACCAATACATTCATGGGGCTTTCCGGTTTCCCGGGGGATCACCCTCTATTTCTGGGCATGCTGGGGCTCCATGGAACCCGCTACGCCAATCTGGCCGTAAACAATTGCGACTTGCTCATTGCTCTGGGCGCCCGCTTTGACGACAGGGTAACGAATAAAATAGCGGCATTTGCTCCAGATGCCAGGATTATTCATGTGGATATTGACCCGGCGGAAATAGGTAAAAACGTTCAAATAAACGTACCCATTGTGGGCGACGTAAAGCTCGTACTCCAGGAGTTTCTAAAAAAGCTCAAAGAATCCGAACATACAAAGCGCACGAAGTGGGTGGAGCAAATTGTCCGCTGGAAAGAGACGCACCCGCTGGAGTTTAAGCGGGAGGGGCGGGACGACCAACTCAAACCCCAGGCCGTGATCGAAGCTCTGTACCGCTTTACCGAAGGTGACTCGGTGGTGGTCACTGATGTGGGCCAGCACCAGATGTGGGTGGCCCAGTATTATCGGTTCAAAAGACCGGGCACGTTGATTTCCTCAGGAGGACTGGGCTGTATGGGTTTCGGCATGCCGGCGGCGGTGGGTGCCCAGATTGGTCGCCCGGAAAAACCGGTTATACTGGTTACCGGTGACGGGAGCTTCCAGATGACCATGCAGGAACTGGCCACCGCCGTGGAGCAGGAGCTGCCGGTGAAAATATTCATTCTTAACAACCATACCCTGGGCATGGTGAGGCAGTTGCAGGAATTTTACTGCGACGGAAGGTACATGGCGGTGAATTTTAAATTTCACCCGGACTTTGCAGAGCTTGCCAGGCCTTACGGGATAAAGGGCTATACCGTGAAAACGGAAGAAGAACTGGCGGAATTGCTGCCGGAGATAATGTCCTCTACAGCCCCGGTGATAGTTAATTGCCTGGTCAGCGCGGAAGAGAATGTTTCTCCCATGGTGCTGGCGGGCCAGGGTATAGTCGATGCCATAGACTGCTGATTTCCGGGCAGCCTGGCAGGTGTTGATTAATGAATATTCGAAAGGGGTTCAGTCCGTGAGTGAGCGGGTATATATTTTTGATACGACCCTGAGGGATGGTGAACAATCCCCCGGTGTGAGCCTGAATGCCGGTGAAAAACTGCAGATCGCCCGCCAGTTGGCTAAACTGGGAGTAGACGTAATCGAGGCCGGCTTTCCCATATCATCTCAGGGAGATTTCGAAGCTGTGCAGATGATTGCCCGGGAGGTAAAAGGAGTTTCCGTGGCCGGACTGGCCCGTACCAGCTTCAGTGATATAGACAGGGCCTGGGAAGCGCTGAAGGTAGCTGAACAGCCCCGTATTCACACCTTTATCGCTACTTCGGACATTCATCTGCAGTATAAATTGCGCATGAGCCGGGAGCAGGTGCTGGAGGCTGCCAGGGACGCCGTAAAAAGAGCCAAGGGTTATACCTCCGATGTGGAATTCTCGGCTGAGGATGCTTCCAGATCCGATCTGGAATTTCTGTGCCGGGTGGTGGAGGTTGCTATAGCTGCAGGGGCAACGGTAATTAACATTCCCGATACGGTGGGCTATGCCTCACCGGATGAATTTGCCAGGTTCATCAGTGCCATCAGGGCCGGGGTCAAGGGTATTGAAAAAGTAGTTCTTAGCGTGCACTGTCATGATGACCTGGGACTGGCGGTGGCTAACTCACTGGCTGCGGTTAACGTTGGGGCCAATCAGGTGGAGGGCGCCATTAACGGTATCGGGGAAAGGGCAGGCAACGCCTCTCTGGAAGAAGTCGTTATGGCCCTTTATACGCGGAGGGACCTGTATAAAAAGTATACTAACGTCAAGACTGAAGAAATATACCGCACCAGCCGTCTGGTATCAACCCTTACGGGTATGGTTATCCAGTCTAACAAGGCGGTGGTGGGTAAAAACGCCTTTGCTCACGAAGCGGGTATCCACCAGGACGGGGTGCTGAAAGAACGCACCACTTACGAAATCATGAACCCGGTGATGGTGGGCATCAGCCACAGCAATCTGGTGCTGGGTAAAAGCTCGGGCCGCCACGCTTTTCGGAATCGGCTGGAGGAATTGGGCTACGTTCTAAGCGATGAGGAACTGCAAAAAGCCTTTGTCAGATTTAAAAACCTGGCGGACAGGAAAAAAGAAATCACCGACCATGACCTGGAGGCCATAGTGGAGGAGGAAATGCGCTTGGTTCCCACCACCTACAGTCTGGCCTACATGCATATATCCAGCGGTACCACCATCGTGCCCACGGCCACTATCGGCCTGCTGAAAGGCGAGGAGAAATTGGATGAGGCGGCCTGCGGCAATGGCCCGGTGGATGCCATTTGCAACGCGGTGGATAAAGTTACCGGCATGAACTGCACATTGCTGAACTGGGGTATCCAGGCAGTAACTTCCGGCAAAGACGCCATCGGCGAGGTTACGTTAAAAATCACCGCGGACGGTGACCAGGTATATGTTGGCCGGGGCATCAGTACGGATATACTGGAAGCTAGCGCCAAAGCCTATGTAAACGCTGTGAACAAACTGCTCTGGGACGTCGCCAGGGAAGCCGAAAAGAACAATGGCAGTAGTAAATAGATAAGAGTTAAGTGTATCCATATAGACTATTTTTCAGTATAAATCAGCGGAAGGATGAAATACCGTGTCCATGACCATAACGGAAAAGATACTGGCCGCCCATGCGGGTAAGGACCGGGTTGAGCCGGGAGAACTGATCAACGTCAGGGTGGACCTGGTACTGGCCAACGATATTACCGCGCCGGTGGCCATACGTGAATTCGAAAAGATCGGGGTGAACAGGGTTTATGACCCGGAGCGGGTAACCCTGGTACCGGACCATTTCGTACCCAATAAAGATATAAAATCCGCCGAGCAGGCTAAAATGCTGAGGGAGTTTTCCCGCAGGCACAGCCTTACCAACTATTTTGAAGTTGGACGTATGGGCATTGAGCACTGTCTGCTGCCGGAGCAGGGTTTAGTGGGACCAGGCGACCTGGTAATCGGCGCCGATTCACATACCTGCACCTACGGCGGCATCGGGGCTTTCTCTACCGGCATGGGCAGCACCGATATAGCTGCAGCCATGGCCACGGGAGAAACCTGGCTGAAAGTACCGGAATCGATTAAGTTCATATACAAAGGGGAACTGCCCCGCTGGGTAAGCGGCAAGGACCTGATTCTGCTGGCTATCGGCAAGATAGGAGTGGACGGGGCGCTATACCGGGCCATGGAATTTACCGGCCCGGTTATTGAAAACCTATCCGTGGACGGACGCCTGACTATGGCTAACATGGCGGTGGAGGCGGGGGCCAAAAACGGCATCGTGGCTCCGGATGAAATCACCCGCCGCTACGTGGAAGGGCGGGCAAAGCGGCCTTACGTATTTTACAGCAGCGACCCGGATGCCCGTTACGTCGAGGTATACGAGTTCGACGTAACCAATATGGAGCCCCTGGTGGCTTTCCCCCACCTGCCGGAGAATGTCCGCCCGGTGAGTGAGGCCGCAGAGGTGAAAATTGATCAATCGGTAATAGGCTCCTGCACCAATGGCAGGATAGAGGACCTCAGGGAAGCTGCCACTATTCTAAGGGGCAAAAAAGTGCACCGGGATGTGCGGCTGATAATATTCCCGGGAACCCAGGAGATATATCGCCAGGCCATGCACGAGGGGCTTTTCGATGTATTTCTGGATGCCGGCGCCGCTATCAGCACTCCTACCTGCGGGCCGTGCCTGGGCGGCCATAGCGGCATACTGGCGGAAGGGGAGCGCTGTGTAGCCACCACCAACCGTAATTTTGTAGGGCGCATGGGACATACAGGCAGCGAAGTATATCTGAGTAATCCTGCGGTGGCGGCGGCCTCCGCCATACTGGGCAGAATAGGCTCACCCGGGGAGGTGGAATAATGGATATCAAAGGTAAAGTGTGGAGATTCGGTAACGACGTGGACACCGATGTCATTATTCCGGCCCGCTATCTGAACACCTCCGACCCCCGGGAACTGGCTGCCCACTGTATGGAGGACGCCGACCCCCAGTTTCCCACCAAAGTGCAAAAAGGGGATATTATAGTGGCGGGTAAGAATTTCGGCTGCGGCAGTTCCCGGGAGCATGCCCCCATAGCCATCAAGGAGGCAGGGGTATCCTGCGTTATCGCCAAATCCTACGCCCGTATTTTTTACCGCAACGCTTTTAATATTGGTCTGCCTATACTGGAATCAGCGGAGGCCGCGGAGGACATTGCCGAAGGCGATCTGGTAGAGGTTGACGTTAATACCGGTTTGATTAAAAACCTGACCAGAAGCAAGGAATACACAGCCACCCAGGTGCCGCCTTTTATGCAGGGCATAATTAATGCCGGCGGGCTGATCAACTATGTGGCGGAGAGATTAAAGAAATAATAAAGTCTAAAGTCCAAAGTCGAAAGTCGAAGGTCAGTCGAAGAGTAATGGAGCCCGATTAAAGTGTTTTGACTTTTGACCTTTGACTTTTGACTGTACAGAACAGGATGGGAATCATGTACACTATTACTCTTTTGCCGGGGGACGGTATCGGTCCCGAGGTAGTTGCCGAAGCCGTTAAGGTATTGATATCAGTAAGCAACCGTTTCGGCGTAAAGTTTACCATGAATGAGCACCTTATAGGCGGGGCGGCCTACGACGCAACCGGCCACCCCCTGCCCCAGGAAACTAAAGATGCCTGCCTGCAGTGCGATGCCGTGCTGCTGGGGGCGGTGGGTGGACCCAAATGGGATAACCTGCCGGTGGAATTAAGGCCTGAGCGGGGCGCTCTGTTGCCCCTGCGCAAACTGTTGGAGGTATATGCCAACCTCCGCCCGGCGGTGGTGTTTAAGGCACTGACTGCAGCATCCACACTCAAACCGGAAGTGGTTAGCGGGCTGGACGTGATGGTGGTGAGGGAGCTTACCGGCGGGCTTTATTTCGGAGATAAAAAGCGCGAGGAAATTCCCGGCGGCTATCGCGTGGTGGAAACTCTGGTGTATACCACAGAGGAAATCGAGCGGGTTTCCCGCCGGGCTTTTGAGTTGGCCCGGCAGAGAAGCAAAAAATTAACCTCGGTGGATAAGGCCAACGTGCTGGAAAGCTCCAGGCTCTGGCGGGAGGTGGTAACCTCCCTGGCAGCGGAGTATCCCGACGTGGAACTCAGTCACATGCTGGTGGACAACTGCGCCATGCAACTGGTGCGCAATCCCCTGCAGTTTGACGTACTGCTTACCGAGAATCTTTTTGGAGATATATTAAGCGACCAGGCGGCGCAGTTAACCGGTTCCATTGGCATGCTGCCGTCGGCCAGCCTGGGGGGCGGGGTTGGTCTGTACGAGCCTAGCCACGGCTCGGCGCCGGACATAGCAGGCCAGGGCAAGGCCAACCCCATAGCCACTATTATGTCCGTGGCCATGATGCTGAGGTATACCTTCGGTCTGGCAGAAGCCGCCGTGGCTGTGGAAGCAGCTGTGGTGCGGGCGCTGGAGGAAGGCTACCGCACGCCGGACATTATGGAAGAAGGCAAAAAACTTCTAAGCACCCGGGAGATGGGCGACATTATCGTCAGGTATACAGAAAACCACTAGGAGGCCGTTGAAAAACTGCGCCTGGCGTTTAAGGTCAGGGGACACACCTTCTGTGTTGCCTTAATTTTTACCTTTTAACAAATTCCCAGAAGGAATGTCCCCAACGAATTCTCGCCGTCCAGTGCTCACGTACCCACCGTACGCTCCGCGCTGTCCGGCTTCGCCTTTCGCGCCATGCTTGTTTTTGACCGGCCTCTGGCTCTTGAGCTTTTGAATGGCGGGGGCCCATGGGTCCCCGCTTTTTCATACCGGCCAAACCTGCCGGCGTGAGAAGAAATAACGTTAAGGGAGTATATTTATGAGGCTGGTAGAGATATACGATACAACTTTACGGGACGGCACCCAGGGCGAGGGCATATCCTTTTCCGCCGAGGACAAGGTAAAAATAGCCCTCAGAATGGACAAAATGGGCTTTCATTACATTGAGGGAGGCTATCCGGGCTCAAATCCCAAGGACATGGAGTTTTTCAGGCAAATTCGCCGGCATACCCTGCAGCGGGCCAGGATTACCGCCTTTGGCAGCACCCGCCGGCCGCAGATGGAAGCCCATGCTGACGACAATCTTAACAGCCTGATCAATTCCGGTGTCAGCACCGTCACTATTGTTGGTAAAAGCTGGGACTTTCATGTTACCCATGCCCTCAATACTACCCTGGAAGAAAACCTGGCCATGATCCGGGACTCGGTGGCCTATCTGAGGAGCAAGGGAATTGAAGTGATTTACGACGCCGAGCATTTTTTTGATGGTTTTACCGCCAACAGCGAGTACACTCTGAGCACATTGCGGGCTGCCAGGGACGGCGGGGCAAAAATGCTGGTGCTCTGCGATACCAATGGAGGCTCCCTGCCCGGCCGCATCAGGGAAGTGACGGCTTTGATCATAAGGGAACTGGGGGTTCCGGTGGGAATTCACTGCCATAACGATTGCGAGCTGGCCGTGGCCAACAGCCTTATGGCGGTGGAGGCCGGCGCCGTCCAGGTTCAGGGGACGGTGAACGGCTACGGGGAGCGTTGCGGCAATGCCAATCTCTGTTCCCTGATTCCCAACCTTACCTTTAAGTATGACATTGAAACGCTGCCCAGGGAGAATATGGCAAAGATTACAGCTCTGTCCCGCTATGTAAGCGAGGTGGCTAATCTGCACCCGGTGGCCAGCCAGCCCTATGTAGGCAACAGCGCTTTTACCCATAAGGGCGGCATGCACGTCAGCGCCATCACTAAAAATACCAGCACCTATGAGCACATTGAGCCGGAAAAGGTCGGCAACGCACGCCGGGTGCTTATTTCAGAACTCAGCGGGCTCTCCAATATGCTCTACAAATACAAGGAAATGAATCTCGACCTGGTGGTGCAGAAGGAAGAAACCAGGGAAATACTGGAACATATCAAAGAACTTGAGCATCAGGGATATCAGTTTGAAGGTGCTGAAGGGTCCTTCGAACTCATGTTAAGGAAGCTGAAGCAAAATTACCGTGAGCCATTTAAGCTGGAAAATCTGAGAATAATAGTGGAATTCAAGGAAAACAGCTCGGTCCAGACTGAAGCTATCATTAAGCTCAGCGTGGGCGACCGCCTGGTGCATACCGCCGCCGAGGGCAACGGCCCGGTAAACGCCCTAGACAACGCCCTGCGCAAAGCGCTGGAGGAATTCTACCCCTGCATAAATACCATGCAGCTAATCGACTACAAGGTGCGGGTACTGGACGAAAGGGACGGCACCGGAGCGGTGGTCCGGGTGCTGATCGAGTCCGGCAACGGCAAGCGCAACTGGGGAACCGTGGGGGTATCCGAGAATATCATCGAGGCCAGCTGGCAGGCGCTGGTGGACAGCATGGCCTACGGCCTGCTAAAATCAGATGAAACCGCTGCCGGTGAAAAGGATCAGGATATTTGACAGGTGGGGGCCAGCGATAGCAATTAACCCGTGGAGCCATCAGTGATATAATGATGAAGCCCACGGGTTTTTTGTTTTCCTCCCCCTTACACTAGTTGGGAACATTCCTCCGACCCAAAAGCCAGGCATAAGTTGGGGACATTCCTCCGACCCAAAAGCTAGGCTCCAAATAGAGGTGTGTCCCCGTTCCTTAGTATGAAGGGCCGATAGTCCTGAGGGGCGGCAGTCCCTTTTTTTATTAGATTGTATTGTGTATAATAAATGCGGAGCCGGAAGGGGGTCGCATGGTGTTTCCTGATATAAAATCACTTAACCTGAACAATTTTTTTGATATATTCAATCTTACCAGTATCATAGACATTGCCATAGTGGCCTTTGTAATTTACCGGTTGATACTGTTGATCAAAGGCACCAGGGCCGTGCAGCTGCTCAAGGGGCTGGCGGTGCTGCTGGTGGCTGCCGCGCTGAGCAGCCTGTTAAAGCTCTACACCCTGCACTGGCTGCTGCGCCAGGTCCTGACCGCACTGGTGGTGGCCCTGCCCATAGTTTTTCAGCCGGAGCTGCGGCGGGCGCTGGAAAAGCTGGGGGGAGGGAGATTTCTGGCCCGCCCTTTTGCCAGTATGGGCGAGGTGGAGCGCGATCTGAACGTGGGCGAACTGGTCCGGGCGGTGTACATGCTGGCCCGGGACAGGATCGGCGCGCTAATTATACTGGAAAGGGTCACCGGACTGGAGGAATATATCGACAGAGGCGTAAAGATTGGCGGTTTGGTTTCCGCCGAACTGCTGGTAAATATTTTTATACCCAACACTCCCCTGCATGACGGGGCGGTGATCATTCGAGGCGACAGGATTATGGCCGCCGCCAGCGTGCTGCCCCTCACCGAGGAGCGGGAGCTAAGCAAGGAACTGGGTACCAGGCACAGGGCAGGTATTGGTATTACTGAGGTTTCGGATGCGCTGGCCGTTATAGTCTCAGAGGAGACCGGGGCGGTTTCCCTTTCCGTAGAAGGTGTGCTGGTCCGGAACCTGGACGAGCATACCCTGGCGGACAGGCTGTCCGGGGCTCTAAAGCCCCGGAAACAAAATTTTAGCGTTGGCGCACTGTGGCCGCGGAGGTGATGGCGCTTTGGGTACGGTTAACTGGCGGAAATCTGCCATAAGGGTACTTTCTGTATTGATGGCCATATTATTGTGGGTATATGTGAACAATGAACAAAACCCCGTCAATGAGCAGCTCATTTCCGTTCCTTTGCATGATACCGGGCGGCCGGAGAGCTATGCGGTGGGAGACATGCCTTCCGCTGTCAGCGTGCGCTATCAGGTTAGCCGGGGTAGGCTTACGGGGCTGTCGGAGAGTGATTTTAAGGCCACCGTTGACCTGTCCGGGGTAACCGAAGGGGAGCAGAGCCTGCCGGTGGAGGTGGTTCCTCCGAACGGCGTGCAGATTACCCAGGTTTCTCCCTCCATGGTGAAAATATATGTGGACCGCATTGTGGAGCGGCAAATACCGGTGGTGGCGGCGATGAAGGGCGGTGCTGCCGCAGGATATTCGGCCATGGAGCCGCTGGTCCAGCCTGCTGTGGTTACAGCCAGGGGGCCCGGGAGGATACTGGAATCTATAAACCAGTTTGTAATTACTATGGATATAACTGCAGCTACCGGCCTGATTGAAAAGGAATTGCCTGTATCCAGCGGGTCGAAACAGGTGCAGGTGAATCCGAAGCTAGTAAAGGTTACCGTACCTATAACACCGCTGCCTTCAAAAATTGTAAACGTCAAACCGGCATTAAGCGGTAGCCCGGCGGACGGTTACGAAGCTGGCGAGGTGGCTGTGCAGCCCGGAGGGGTCAGGATTGCCGCACCGTCCGGCATACTGAACGGCATAGATTGGCTGCCTACGGAGCCGGTGGATATATCCGGCACAAAGCAGGATGTGAATACCGTGGCTAAACTGGTGCTTCCCTCAGGGGTAAGCCTCGTAACGCCGGAAAACGTATCAGTATCGGTGCAGATCAAGCCGGTTAAAAACCAGCCGGCGACGCCGGACAACGAAAAGCCTCCGGGTACAAATCAACAGGTGCCATAAATTGCAGGGACCTTATCTCTGTTGAAAGTGTCACAGATTTTACGTATAATTAATATATTCTGTAGAAAAGCAAGTAATTTTCGGGAGGATAGCGGATGGGTGTATTGTTCGGTACGGATGGTGTGAGAGGTGTGGCCAACAGGGAGCTTACCCCGGAACTGGCTCTGAGCATAGGGCGGGCAGGCGCCTATGTGCTATCCCGGGAGACCGGGAACACTACTCTATTAATAGGAAGGGATACCAGGATTTCCGGTGATATGCTGGAGGCCGCCCTGACGGCGGGGATATGCTCCGCCGGGGTGAATGTGTTGAAGGCGGGCATACTGCCTACTCCGGCCATCGCTTACCTGACCAGCGCCCTGGGAACCTCCGGCGGGGTGGTTATCTCCGCCTCGCACAACCCCGTGGCTGATAACGGTATAAAATTTTTCGGCCCCTCGGGTTATAAACTTTCAGATTTGATGGAAGAGGAAATAGAACGACTGATTGACAACCCAGATAAAATACCGCTTCCGGTGGGAGGCGGTGTGGGACGCAGCTACCAGGTAGAGGATGCCCTGGACAGATATGTTAATTTCCTGGTTGATGCTGTACCGGTGGACTTGAGCGGGTTAAAAGTGGTGGTGGACTGCGCCAACGGCGCTGCTTTTGCGGTGGCCCCCAGGGTGCTGACAAAGCTGGGGGCGGAGGTCATTGCCATCAACAACACCCCTGACGGGGTAAATATAAATGATAACTGCGGCTCCACCCACCCCGGGGAATTGATGAAAAAAGTGGTAGAGTACGGAGCTGACCTGGGACTGGCCCACGATGGCGACGCCGACCGGGTGCTGGCGGTAGATGAATGCGGCAATCTGGTGGACGGCGACCGGATTATGGTCATCTGTGCCAGGCATTTGAAGGAAAAAGGTGAGTTGGCCAGAAATACCGTGGTGGTAACGGTAATGAGCAACCTGGGGCTGCACCTGGCGCTGCGGGAAAGCGGCATCAATGTGCTGGAAACCAGCGTGGGCGACCGCTACGTGCTGGAGGAGTGCCTGCGCTGCGGTTCGGTATTCGGCGGCGAGCAGAGCGGCCACATACTTTTCCTGGACCACACCCCAACCGGCGACGGGCTGCTGACTGCACTGAAGCTGCTGGCCGTGGTGAAGGAAAGCGGCAAATCACTGACGGAACTGGCCGCGCAGATGGAAAGACTGCCCCAGATATTGAAAAACGTAAAGGTTGAAGATAAACAGGCGGTTATGTCCAGTCCTGTTCTTTCCGAGGCTATCAGGCAGCAGGAAAGGCTGCTGGCTGGCCAGGGCAGGATTTTGGTGCGCCCCTCCGGCACGGAGCCCCTGGTGCGGGTGATGGTGGAGGGCAGGAATATGGATGAGTTGGAAAAAATTGTTGATGAACTCACCAGTTTGGTGAAGGAAATAGCCTGAAAATGTAGTATAATGTATTAATGGATTGGCCCGTGACTGCGGGCCTCTCTATAAAATCAGCACAGGGGGGTGGGACGGCAGGCTGATCTGACAATATAATGAAGGCGCCAGAACCCGGCATTCCAGCCATGGGATGTGGAAGAGTGATTTATATCTACCGGGTTGACGAGGGGGGAGTTTATCGAAATATTCGGCGGGTGCTCCCCGGTGTAGCCATCACCGTGACCGGTTTACAAAACCGCTGGGCAACCGGCGGGACAAAAAGCACCGGATTGGCGAGAGCGGCATTTTTTGCGGCTAATTTACGCCTGTTTTTTTACGGGCAAGTCCTGAAAATGAAACTACCTTTTTGCCGTGGCCTTAATGTGCCATGGCATTATTATTTTCTGAACATAATTGAAAACTTTTACTTATCGGGAGGATAAATATATGTGTGGAATCATGGGCTATATTGGCCCCCGGGAGGCCGTGCCGATAATCATGGAAGGTCTGCAAAAGCTGGAATACCGGGGCTATGACTCCTCCGGTGTGGCCATTATTGAAGATGGGGTACTGAATGTTTACAAAAAAGTAGGCAAGCTGGCCGAATTAAAGAATCAACTAAATGGCATGACCTTTACCGCCATGTCCGGTATCGGCCACACCAGGTGGGCCACCCACGGGCGCCCTTCGGACGTCAACGCCCACCCTCACGCGGACTGCCAGGGCAGGTTTGCGGTGGTGCACAACGGGATTATTGAAAACTACCTGCCGCTGCGGGAGTGGCTTATTTCCATGGGGCACAAATTTCTCTCGGAAACAGACACCGAGGTGCTGTCGCACCTGCTGGAGGAGTTTTACGAGGGCGACCTGGTGCAGACCGTGCTCCGGGTGATCGATAAAATAGAAGGCTCTTTTGCCATGGTGATACTTTCCCTGGATGAGCCCGGCACCATAGTGGCAGCCAGGCAGGACAGCCCGCTGGTGGTGGGCCTGGGAGAAGGGGAGAATTTCCTGGCCTCCGATATCCCGGCGCTGCTGGCCCACACCCGCCGCACCTATATACTGGCGGACGGGGAAATAGCCGTTTTGACCCGGGAAGGCGTGCAGGTCATCGACCAGTTCGGCAACTCCGTGGAGAAGCCGGTATTCGAGGTGAAGTGGGAGGCTGCCCAGGCGGAAAAGGGCGGGTTCGACCATTTCATGCTGAAGGAAATACACGAGCAGCCCAGCGCTTTGAAGGATACCCTGAGCGGCAGGATTAACCCGGACGGCACCGGCGTGCTGCTGAACGAAATTACCATGACCCCGGAAGAGCTGAAAAATATCAATAAAATATATATCACCGCCTGCGGCACAGCCTATCACGCGGGGCTGGTGGGCAAACACGTCATTGAAAAGCTGGCCAGGATACCGGTAGAGGCCGATATAGCGTCGGAGTTCCGCTACCGGGACCCCATGATCGACGATAAAACTCTGCTGATCGTGGTCAGCCAGTCCGGCGAAACCGCCGACACCCTGGCCGCCATGCGGGAGGCCAGAAGGCGCGGGGCCAAAGCTATAGCCGTGACCAACGTGGTGGACAGCACCGTGGCCCGGGAGGCCGACTACGTACTGTACACCTGGGCCGGCCCGGAAATAGCCGTGGCTTCCACCAAGGCCTATACCACCCAGCTCATGGCCATGTACCTGCTGGCGCTGTATTTCGCCGAAAGGCGGGGTACTATGCCCCGGGAGGAACTCAAGACCGTGATCAGGGAAATGAAGAAGCTCAGCGACAAGGTAAAGGTAATACTGGACAACTGCCAGGCCATAGACAAATTCGTGGCGGAATACAGCCACTGCGGCAGCGCCTTTTTCATCGGCAGGGGCCTGGACCACACCGTTGCCCAGGAGGGTGCACTAAAGCTCAAAGAAATCTCCTACATGCACGCCGAGGCCTACGCCGCCGGCGAACTAAAGCACGGCACCCTGGCCCTGATCATACAGGGCGTGCCGGTAATCGCCCTGGCCACCCAGCAGGCCCTGTTTGAAAAAATGGTCAGTAACATCAAAGAAGTAAAAGCCCGTGACGCCACAGTAATCGCCCTGGCCATGGAAGGTATCAAGGAAGTGGAAAAAGTAGCGGACCACGTCATGCACATCCCCTCCACCCACCCGGTGCTGGCACCGATACTGTCGGTAGTCCCCCTGCAACTGCTGGCCTACCGCATGGCCGTGGCCCGGGGGAGCGACGTCGATCAGCCGAGAAATTTGGCAAAAAGTGTAACTGTGGAGTAGGGGGTTAACCCCTGCTCCTTTTTTTGTCTTGAGAAAATAATGTTGTGACATGGAAAATAAAGTTTTGACCTAACGATAATATAGATTTGACATGAAAGGATTATTGTGAGTTGTAACCGGTAACAGGTTACAACTTTTTTATTACTGATTCTTACAACTTTTGGGGTAATACGTTCATAAATAAAAGCATATCGTTCACGAAATAATATGATTTATACTGTTTACAGATAAAAACGTACATGGTAGAATTAAAACGTACAGAGGAGGGGCGTTATGAACTATGCGCTAGAGGTAATGAAGATCGTAGAAGGGGCTGTTAAACTAGATCGTGCTAAGGTGATAAACTATACATCACTTTTAGCTGATAAATTGGATGAAGATGGAGAAAAAAAAACAGCTGACAGATTGAGGAAAATAATTATTGGAAGTAAAACAGCTAATTTGCAACCCACTTCAGTAGAAGCAATATATCGAATACCTGTTGACCAAGAGTCCAGGTTACCTATGGCTGATATATTCAACCCAATGGACATTGATGATTTTATTGTCTTAAACAAAGATACAGAAATTCAGATACAACGGTTTCTTGATTATTACACTCATTCGGATAAGATTATTTCAAGTGGTCTTACTGTCCCAAACTCGATCCTTATGTATGGTCCTCCGGGTTGCGGAAAAACAGTACTTGCCAAAGTAGTTGGAAAAAAGCTCGGACTGTCTGTAGTTATAGCTCGGTTGGATGGATTAATTTCTTCATTCTTAGGCAGCACATCAAAAAATATCAGAGCTGTTTTCGATTATGCGCAAAAAGTCCCATGTGTTTTATTCTTGGATGAATTTGATGCAATTGCAAAGGTAAGAGATGATAACCACGAATTGGGGGAACTTAAACGGGTAGTTAACAGCTTGCTCCAAAATATTGATGCTTTGAAAAACGGTAGTATCATTATTGCGGCGACGAATCATGAACATTTACTCGATCCTGCTGTTTGGCGTCGTTTTGTTTTTAAACTTCCCGTAGAAAAACCTGACTATAATGCTCGTATAGAACTGGTCAAGTACTTCCTAAGAGAAGTAACGCTTCCTGAGAATGATCTCAGTACACTTGGACACCTTTTTAAAGGATTAACAGGGGCGGGAATTGAGGAAATCTGCAAAAAAGCACGTATGGATGCTGTTATTAAGGATGAGAAGGTCAAAATTTACTCCTTGGTAATCCTATTCGTTGATTATATGAGATTCTTCAAGAATGAGGATGGAGAAAGCTTAAGCGAGCGAGATGTGGAGAAGGCAATCGCGGGCTATTTGAGAAACTTGAACCCGAAAATTTTTAGCTATTCATGTATCGCGAGGATGTTAAATAGATCAAAGACCCATATCGCAAATTTATTAAAGGGATAAGGAGACATGAAAATGGATGAAAGAAGACCTCTACCTATACAACTAGTTCTGCCCCGGGAATCGGATGTTAGGAAGGTCGAGGGAGGGGGTAGTAAAAAATATTTTTGCGACTTTACGCCAGAGTTACGCCAAGGTATAGCAGATCAGTTTTCCCAATTATTAAAGCATTTTGACGCTAATTTTAGTGAATACCCAAATGTTCCGTGCGTTGGAAAAGTAATTATGAAAGATAAAGCAATAGCTAAATCACATAGACCTACTCGACTTTTAAATTCGGATAACTGTCCGATTATTGGTATGGGAAAACTTAATGAAGTTTTTATTAAAGTTACCCCGAGAGGAATTAATCATACTTTGCAAGAGGTGTTAAATTCCAACACGCAAGATCTGGAAATTAATATGACTAAGATTGAACGTATTGAACCATATTCTAAAACTGATGTTCTTCACGAAAGTTATAGGGAAAATGTTGTAGAGAATATGCAACCTAAGAAGAAGAACGCAATAAAAATTAAGCTTTTTGACTTTATGAGCGATAAGGATAATCTAAATAATTTGAAGGCTTTTATGGTCCTTGTTGAAAAACTTGGTCTTAAGGAACACATTAAAGAAGTAAACTACTCGCCGAAGATGCGGGTTTTTAAGTTAAATTGCAATGATGAGGAAAAGCTTAATAAAATTATCAGGTTCAGTGGGGTGAAGAAAATATCTTTTTTTCCCCAGTATTCGTCGATAGATAGCAATGAGGAAAATGTCGATTTGAAATTTGATAAGCTCGGTTCGCTACCTTTACCTGAGCCGGACAGTGAATATCCAACTATCGGTGTCGTTGATTCGGGCATTAAACCTGGACATAAGTATTTAGAACCGTGGATATATAAGAGAGAGGTATTTGTTCCTGATAAATACCAAAATAATTACCATGGAACATTCGTAGCAGGGGTATTGCAGTTTGGGCATATTATAAATGGTTTTAATAGTCGTGATAGTATGTTCAAAATACTTGATGTAGTAGCCCTACCTAATAGTGATGATTCCTTTGGCCCGGTTGATGGTGTAGATGAAGATGATTTATTGGAAATATTAAGAGACGTGCTTAAAAGATACTCACATGAGATAAAGGTCTGGAATTTATCTTTGGGAACCAATTGCGTTTGCGAAGAAGATTCCATGTCAGACTTTGCGATAGCAATCGATACTCTACAGGATGAATTTGACGTTCAAATTTTCATAGCGGCAGGTAACTATTGTAATCCTCCCTTGCGAAGCTGGCCTCCTCAATCGAATCTGGTTGGCGAAGATAGAATCACGTCGCCAGCAGATTCCGTCAGAAGTATTACCGTAGGATCAATTGCTCACAAAAAGGGCGCGGGTTGCGTAGATGCCCATAATCCCTCTCCATTTTCAAGAAGAGGTCCAGGCGGCAATTACATTGTAAAACCGGATGTCGTTGACTACGGTGGTAATTGCACTAGTAGTTTAGATCCGCAAGGGTGTGGTATAGTTTCTTTTGATATGTCGGGAAACTTAGTGGAAGACGTTGGGACAAGTTTTTCTACACCCAGAGTTGCCGGTATTTATGGCCATGTGCTTAACGGTTTAAATGCAGGTAAAGCTGATATTGCCAAAGCTTTGCTGATTCATTCTTGCCGAAATCCCCTTTCTAGTAAGGCAATATCCAAAGATGAGGCCCAATACATAGGATTTGGGTTGCCTAATCCTAACTTAAGAGAAGTGTTGTTTTGCGATAAATCTGCGGTGACTTTGATATTTGATACCGAAATCCAAGTAGGTACATATTTAAGTTTAGATAATTTCCCATATCCTAATTCACTGTTCAAGGATGGAAAGTGGCATGGCGAAATAATGATGACGTTGCTTTATAACCCTGCTTTAGATGCAAGCTTTGGGCAAGAGTACTGTAGAACGAATGTTGATGTTTCTCTTGGTGTTTATAAATATAGTGCAAAAAAAGGTGAATTTGAATTCAAGGGACAGGTTCCTCTCGACGTGAAGTGGGAAGAAAAATATGAGCGCGAACGCGTAGAGAATGGCTTTAATTGGTGCCCTATAAAGTCATATTATCGTAAGATTAAACAAGGTATTGGAGGGGCTTCGTGGCGGCTGTATGTTGACTGTACTACCCGGAGCAACGCTTTTATTGAGCGACAGCCTTTTACTTTAATAATTACAATTAAAGACCCTTCCGGTAAAGAGGATATATATTCAGAAGTAATAAATCAACTGAGGGAGAGAGGTTTTTCTTTCAAAGACCTACAAGTTCAGGAGAGAATTAGAAACCTCTACGGTATTGCGTAGGAATTATCATGTTGATTAATGGCTCATCTGGTAGTATTTTGCAAAAAAAAGTTACCCAATATAAAAGAGCCGTGGAGGCTCTTTTATATTGGGTAACTTTTTTGCGGTGCCCTACGAAACCGAAACGGCACATATAAATCCCCCATCAGTCCGGCCAGCACATACTGCGGTGGCTTATGCGGCCATAGCTTTCTCCTCTCGGCTGAAGTCAAAATCCGGCGGCACGAATAAAACCGCCTTACCCGCACCCTCCTACCTGGCATGGCCGCCAATAGTTCGTCCAAGGTGTAAAACCGAGGGTAGTTAAATATGCAATTAGGGTTCCTGCGTGCGGGCTTTTTTGCAATATCTGATAAATTTGGAGTTCTCAAAATACGATCTGCCACTTTACTCCCAATATCGTAGCCTAATCTTCTAATTATAATTTCCTTAATCTGAGAATCCCTAAGTTCAGTTATGTTCAGATAAAATAAAGTTGTATACTAGAAAAATAAAGATATATACTAGCAAATTAAGTTTTATACTGAGAAAAAAAGTTGTAGACTTGTATGGTGCTTTGGCTTATAATGGGAATAAAAAGAACATGTGTTCCCTATGGCAAAGCGTAACAGGGCTATAACAGCCGCTAAAATTGAAAATATGATCAAAGAAGGCCGTGGTCAAGGACATGGTAGTGAATATCGTCCCTGGCTAACCATTCGTGATGTACCTTCTCAAGGTTTATCCACCCGTTTTCCGGGTTGGAAGACCGGGAGGGTACATCATTTTTTATCTCAATTGGAACACTATCATTTGAGAGGTAATTTATGGTAATTAAGAAGTTGATTTACCGCAAAGGTCATGATAGAATTTGTAAAAGCAGTGTGACAATAGTGCCTGAGTATATTTTAGACTCTTCCTTTTTAATCTCATTAGCTAAAATAAAACTACTTTTGTTGATTAAACAGCTACCTGGATCGGCGCTCTGTCCAGAAGAGGTTTACCAGGAGGTAGTCGAGACGGGTTTAAACCGGGGATATACCGATGCATTACTGATTGCCAAGGAGATATTCCTGCCGGAACCGCCGCAGGTAAAAAACGTTATCGTAAAAAACCGCTTAAGAACACCAGGTATCTCACCCGTTGACGACAGTGTTTTATCCCTTGTGGCAGAAAGAAAAGCGGTGCTTCTTGCCGACGATATAAGATTACGTAAAAAGGCTTTTGGCATTGGCTTAGAAACCCACAATACACCGGAGTTTTTGATGTACTATCTTGAATACGAAGATTTTGCTTCGGCGCTGGATGGTTTGGTCAAATATAGACGGCTTGACGTGAAAAACGCGAACATTTACCTGGAGGTTAAAAGGCAATGGAAAAAAAAATTAAAATACGTGAAATTAAGAAGGAAGCGTTGCAAGCATATCTCGAAGGTAGGATGACTATCAGACAGTGCGCCGATATGCTGGGTGTGGATTATTTTGAGATGGATGAAATCCTTAATTCTGAAAACGTGCCCATTATAACAGGCTTAGACCCTGATGCAGAAACATTGTTGCCGCGCTTAATAGAAACTTTTTCCGATAAAGAAAAAATCAATCTATGAATGCCGGTTTAAGTATCTTCCCTATATTGCCGATAAACTGCCGACAAACTGCCGATAAATCGCCGATAAAACATACTGCCGGTTTTTTCTGGATGTGGTATTGGGAATCAGCCAGCCCTGGTTCACCCATTCCCTGATTAACTCACGGGCCATACGTGGGGACAGTCCTAAGCCGGCGGCAACGTCAGTTGTGGTAATATGTTCTTTTGTGGCAAAGAGTCCTAATACGATTCTGGCCCGGTGATCAAGCAAGCGCAGTTCCTCTGGCTCAGCGGGGACATTTTCTTTAGCTAAACGCACTGCCTCATTTTTACTTTCCGTAAACACCCGCGCCAAAATTCCTGTAAAATACTCAAGCCAACCGGTCAGATCCGCATCTGCCCTGCTCATATAGTAATTGTGGTGTGGATGAACCATGAGTGCTTGATAATAACTTTGTAAATCTTTCGCATGATGTTCTTCCAGGGAGAGGAAGCCATTTAAACCGTAACCGCCGCGGTGTAAAATAAAGGTTGCCAATAGTCTTGCCGTCCTGCCGTTTCCATCGTAAAAAGGGTGGATTGTTACAAACTGGTAATGAATGAGCGCGGCAATGAGTGGCGTCGGTATATTATCTTTTTCTGCCCTGTTATGCCATGCTACCATTTCGGACATGAAAACCGGTACGTCATTCGCTTCCGGAGGCATGTAAATGATTGCCCCGCCAACACTATCCCGGATTACATTCTGCCCGTCACGGTAAGTCGTTGGTCTGGCCCTTAGACCTTTTTCCAGTATCCCGTGCAGCTTGCATATTAATTCCTCGCTCAGCGTTTTTTTCCGCTCCGCCCATTCTTCCACCCGCAACAAGGCATTCCAGTAATTACGCACTTCTGCAACGTCACGTGCTTTTTCTTTAAGTACCATATTCTTATTATTTATTGTAAAGCAAACAATCCAGGAAATCTGTACTAACTACGGCTATACCCTCATTCAAATGGAAACAATGCCGGATTACCTGCACATATTCCACTCTGCTCCGCCTACGGTGGCTCCCACTGAAATTGTAAGGAAGCTCAAAAGTATTACCGCAAACAGAATATTTGCCGCTTTTCCCTGGCTAAAAAAGAGATATTTCTGGGGCAGTGGATTATGGAGC
>Ga0209347_1000432_pt1 | contig 107307 bp, 99 predicted proteins | sample AutmiccommuBRH23_FD_187382 | JGI IMG/M metagenome (GOLD analysis project Ga0209347, IMG submission 187382) | Deep subsurface microbial communities from Mt. Terri, Switzerland - Autotrophic microbial communities BRH/23 (SPAdes) (version 2) | ecosystem: Environmental > Aquatic > Deep subsurface >...
AGGGGCCGCTCGGCCCATAGGCGCTAACATAAGAAAGGAACTGGGCTCTGCCCAGGCCCGCCAAGGGCCGAGCGGCCCTTGGATCCCATGAGAGGGTTCGCCCTTTTCTTGCGCCGCAGGCAGAGAATGTCGGTATTCAATGCGCTGCGCGCGGCTTTGCTCCGTCACGTCGCGAGGTCAAGGAGGCCAGCCTCCTTGCGGGTGCGGGCAGAGCCCGCTTTCCTTCGCTAAAGTTAGCGCCTATGGGCCGCTCGGCCCCTGGCGGGCCTGGGCAGCGCCCAGTCTTTCTTCAAGCGTCCTGACCCAGTGGTCAATCCAGCGGTGCCGGGGTGATCGGGCTGGCGTAGCCCAGGGCGCGGAGGGTCTGCTGATCGAGGCGCCCATCGGCTGTCATGCCGTGTTCCTCCTGATAGAGGCGCAGGGCCATGCGCGTTTGCGGGCCGAGAATACCGTCAACCGCAATGCCGTGGCCGCGTTCGGCCAGGGCCTGCTGGACTTGGCGCACCGTCTGCGGGTGTTCGGTCAGGCGGCCGACCGGCCCGCCGCGCGGAGAGGCATCGCCAAACAGCGGCGTGCGGCCAAGGCTGCCGATCTGGTCGACGCGGCTCGGCGGTACGCCGACCGTTCCCCCGGTCGCGGCCCCGATGTCGCCATGGCGCAGGCCGTAACGCTCAAGTCCGCTCGGCCCATAGCCTCCGGGGCTGTAGTCCTGGGCGGCGGCCACTCCGCTGGTCAGCAGGGCAAGAGCGACCGTCATCGCTGAAAGTTTCATGGCGTTCTCCGGCGGACGCCACCCGGATCGGAAAGGCGCTGGCCGCCACGGTGACGGCCAACGCCTCAACGATGGGGGGCTGAGATGGAAGTGGTATTACTGGCCCGTGCCACCACCCGCGCCGCCACCCGCGCCGCCGTCAGCTCCGCCAGCACTACCGGCGTCACCGGCGCCGACACCGATTTCACCGGCGCCGGTTCCAAGATTCGTGTCGGATCCCGTGTCAGGATTGCGGATGCCGCCAGCGCGGTCCCAGCCAAGTTCTTGAGCCGACAGGGGTTCACCCGGAAGAGGCTGGGGCTCTTCGGGCGTCAGCGCCTGCTGGCTGCCCGTGCCGGTGGCCGGTGCGGCGGCCATGGAACTGTGGCGCTCCTGGAACTGGTTGAGGGCCTGCTGGGTGTTGGGTCCCCAGATGCCGTCCACCTGAACGTCATAGCCTTCATTCTGAAGGGCCTGCTGCATCATGCGCACGCTTTCGGCGCTGGGCTCTCCGGCCGTGGTGGCGCCAGTCGCTGCTGCGGTCGTTTCGACACTGCCTTGCGCCGCCGCCGAACGGTCCATGTCGCCGGCGGCATAGGCGGTCCCCGCCGCAAGGGTGGCGGCAAGAACGGTAGTAAGAGCAAGGTGCTTGGTCATGGTGTTTTTCTCCCGTAAGAAACCGGTCGTGGCAAGACAACGTCTAACGGGAGGCTGCGTTTCGGGCATTCCGGGGGGGGTAGACGGTTCCCATAAGGGGGAGGCGCGCGCACCCCCGTCGGATCACGCGGACCAAATGGCGTCTAGAACCGCACCAGGACCGTGAAGTCCTCGGGCAGGTAGTCGTCGATGACCTCGACGCTGCCGCCACGGGCCAGACGGGTGCGGGCAAAGGCGGCGATCTCGGCCGGGTCGGCGTAGAACATGCGCTTGATGTGCTTGGCGGTGCGTTGGTGCAGCAGGTTGAAGGCCAGCCCTACGCGACAGGATGCGGCGAACTCCTCCAGGCTGCGCTCCAGGTAGGCCCGCCAGTCGTCGTCGGTCTCCCCGTCGCGGAAATTGAACGTCCCCGAAACGAACCCGTAGTCGGCCTCCTCCAGCGCCCCGTCGGCCAGCAAAAAGCGGGCACGCGGCGCGGCGCCATGCAGGCCACGGGCGCGGGCGATCATCGCCCGGCTGATGTCGTATCCGGTGTAGGAGGCAATGGGCGGCGCCTCCCACGGGGCCAGCAGGGGCCACAGGGCGCCGTAACCGCACCCCAGGTCGTGGACGGTGACCGGGCGGTCGGGCGGCGCCCCGTTGAACACCCGCAGCAGCACCCGGAAGCGCAACATCTGCCCGACCTCGGTCGACCAGCCGACGCCGCCGGCGCGCGGCCCGTGACGCTCCACGGCGCTGCCGTAGGCGCGGCTGATGCGGTCCAGCGCCGGGGGCAGCGGTGGCAGGGCGTGGGGCAGGCCGTCGTCGGTTGGCATGGCGGGCGCCTCCTTCAGCAGCCCAGCTGGGTCAAGGTGCGGTCAACCCCGGCGACGTAGGAGCCACCGAACAGCCGCACATGAACCAGCAGGGGGTACAGATTATAGAGGTCGCGGCGGACCTCGAAAAAGCCTGGCCGCAGGGGGCGGATCTCGGCGTAGCGCCGGAAGAACGCCTCGCCGAAGGTGCCGAACAGGGTGGTGAAGGCCAGTTCGGCCTCGGCGTCGCCGTAATAGACCGCCGGATCGATCAGGCCGCTCACCCGGCCGTCGGCGCCGACCAGGACGTTGCCGGTCCACAGGTCGCCATGCAGCAGCGACGGCGGGGCGTCGTCGGCAATCCAGGTGTCCAGGCGCCCGGCGAGACGGTCGATGCGGCCCATCAGCTTGGGTGACAGGCGCCCGGCGTCCAGCCCCTGGCGGGCCATGGCGAGCAGCCGGTGATCGCGAAAGAACGCGCGCCACGACGCGGTCCACGGATTGGCCTGCGGCAAGCCGCCGATCAGGGTGTCCCGTTCGAGGCCGAAACGATCGGCCGTCACCCCGTGCAGGGCGGCGATGAGGTCGGCGGCCTGGGTCTCGGCCTGGGGCGACAGGCTGCCCGAGGCATCCACCGCCTCAATGACCAGCAGGTCATCCTCGGCCACCAGCACGCCCGGTACCGGCAGGACCGGACAGCGCGTCGCCAGCAGGGACAGCATCCAGCCTTCGAGGTCCAGGCGGTCGCCAGCCCGGCCGTCTTTGACCACCACGGCGCGGCCATCAGTCAGGTCAATCCGCGCGACCTTGGCCACGCAGCCGCCGCCGAGGGGGACGGCACGGACCACCGGACTGCCGAGTAGGCGTTCCAGGCGGCCGCTGTCCATCTCACTTTCCGGCGGGCTGGAGGTGGGTGCGGCGGATATGGGCCAGCAGGCCGACGCATCCGGCCTCGATCAGGTCCAGGACCTGTTCAAAGCCATCGGGGCCGCCGAAGTAGGGGTCGGGCACGTCGCGCAGGCCGCTTTGCGGCGCGTGGTCGAGGAACAGGCTGAGCCGGTTTTCTGTTCCTTCCGGGGCCAGGACCGACAGGATCTCCAGGTGCCCGCGATCCATGGCGACCACGTAGTCGAACGCCGCGAAGTCCTCCACCCCAACCTGGCGGGCCCGCAAGGGCGCCAGGTCAAGTCCGCGCCGGCCGGCCGCCGTGACGGTGCGCGCATCGGGACCCTTGCCGACGTGGTAGTCGTGGGTTGCCGCCGAATCGATGGTGAAACGGCCCTCCAGCCCGGCGGCCTGCACGGCGGCGCGGAACTGGCCCTCGGCGGTGGGTGACCGGCAGATGTTCCCGGTGCAGACAAACAGCACGCCGATCTTTGGCCCGATGTTTGGCCCGATGTTTGGTGGAGTCTGGTTTTGCATGATCGCGACGGTTCCCCTCACTCAATGACTGCCAAACGCCGGGCTGAATCGTTGGTGAGTCTGGATTACCATGAGCACCCCGGATCGCACCACCTTAACCACCCACCTTGACTACAGGGTTTAAACGCCATGGCACGCTCCATCGTCATTCTCACCGGCGCCGGAATTTCCAAGGAGTCGGGCCTCGATACCTTCCGTTGCGCGGGCGGCATCTGGTCGCAGGTGCGCCTGGAGGATGTCGCCACGCCCGAGGCTTTCGCCCGCGACCCCGACCATGTGCACGCCTTCTACAACGCCCGGCGGGAGGGGTTGCTGGCCGCCGATGTGCGCCCAAATCCCGCCCACGACGCCTTGGTCCGCCTGGAGCGCGCCTGGCCCGGCGACGTGCTGCTGGTCACCCAGAACATCGACGACCTGCACGAACGGGCCGGCAGCCGCAACGTCCTGCACATGCACGGCGAGCTGTTCAAGGCGCGCTGCGCGGCTTGCACCGTTGTCCTGGAATGGCGCGACGCCCTAGGCCGGGCCGACACCTGTCCGGCCTGTGCTCGCACCGGGCACCTGCGGCCGCATGTGGTGTGGTTCGGTGAAATGCCCCTGGAGATGGAGCGCATTTATGACGCCCTGGAGGACTGCGGCCTGTTCGTGTCCATCGGCACGTCGGGCACGGTCTATCCAGCGGCGGGCTTCGTGCAGCATGTCCGGGATGTCGGCGACGGCGAAACGGTGGAACTGAACCTTGAGGCGTCTAACGGCACCAGCCTGTTCCACCGCGTCCTCCATGGCCCGGCGTCCGAGGTGGTGCCCCGCTTCGTGGAGGAGGTGCTGACCGGGCAGAGGGTCGCATGACCGAAACGCTGCCGCAAATCGTTGCGCGGGCGCGGGCCTGCCGGCTGTGCGAGGGGCATCTGCCGCTCGGGCCGCGTCCGGTGCTGCGGGCGTCGGAAACTGCGCGTTTGCTCATCATCGGGCAGGCGCCGGGCACCAAGGTGCATCAGACCGGGGTGCCGTGGAACGACGCATCGGGGGACACTTTGCGCGACTGGATGGGGCTGGACCGCGACACGTTTTATGACGCGGCACACATCGCCATCATTCCCATGGGGTTGTGCTATCCGGGCCGCAATCCCAAGGGCGGCGACAAACCGCCACGCCCGGAGTGCGCCCCGCTGTGGCAGGACGCCCTGCGCCAGGCTCTGCCTGCGGTCGAACTGACGTTGCTGGTCGGCCAGTACGCGCAGCGCTGGCACCTTGGTGCCGACCGCAAGCCGACCATGACCGAGACGGTGGCGGCGTGGCATGACTACGCCCCGGCGCTGTTTCCGTTGCCCCACCCCAGTTGGCGCAACACGGGATGGCGCAAGCGCCATCCGTGGTTTGCGGCGCAGGTGCTGCCCGACCTCAGGCGGCGCTGCGCTTCTTTGGTGCGCCCTTGAGGAAGTCCTTGTAGCCCATGTCGTGCTTGACGATGTGGTCCATCAGCCAGCGCTTCAGGAAATCCATGATCTCGTCGAGGTTCAGCAGGTCGGGCTCGCGGCCGAACACCATGGCGATGTCTTCCACGACCTTGGTCAGGTCGCGGTGCATGGCGATGTGCGCCTTCTTGAGCGGATAGTCGGTCTTGGCAAAGATCGCTTCCTCGCGCTCGAAATGGCGTTTCACATAGTCGACCAACTGGTCGAGGACGCGCTTGATATCGGCGTTCTTGACGCGCGGCATCTGTTTGAGATCCCACAACTGGTTGGTAATGTTGACCAGCATCTGGTGATCATAGTCGATGGCGGAGTCGCCGACGCGCCATGCGTCATTCCATTCGATCAGCACCGTGAAGCTCCTCTTCGGGTCCCTGTCTTTTTTTCGCCTTGGTGGCTTATGGGGCGATGTATTACAGGTTTATACGCCCGATTTCAAACCGGCCATAGGCCATAAAGCCGATAGTATGACTCCCCAGTGACAATGGGATATACCCAACCAGTGAAATACGACTACCTTGACGGACGGGCCATTGCTGTAATGCTCGTTCTGTGTGCGGCCTGGGGATTGCAGAGCGTGGCCATCAAGGTGGCCGTCGCCGATGTACCGCCGGTCCTTCAAGCAGCCCTTCGGTCAGTCGGGGCGGCGCTGCTGGTGTGGCTGTGGGCGGCCTCGCGGCGGGCCAGGCTGTTTGCCGCCGATGGTACGCTGTGGCCGGGCCTCGGCGCCGGGCTGCTGTTCGGGACCGAGTTCCTGTTCCTGTATTGGGGCCTGGAGTACACCACGGCGTCGCGCGGGGTGCTGTTCCTGTACACCTCGCCGTTCGTGGTCGCCCTGGGCGTCCATCTGCTCATTCCCGGCGAACGTCTCAACCGCTGGCAGGGCGTAGGACTTCTATGTGCTTTCGCCGGCGTGGCGGCGGCATTTTCGGACGGCCTGCGCCTGCCGACGGCGACCCAGATGATCGGCGACGCCATGATCCTGCTGGCTGCCGTGCTGTGGGGGGCGACCACGGTGCTCATCAAGGCCAGCAGCCTGTCCCGCGCGCCGGCCGTCAAGACGCTGTTCTACCAACTGGGGGTGTCGGCCCTGATCCTGCCGTTGGCCTCGCTGGCCCTGGGGGAATCGTGGGCCGTTCTGAGCGGCGCCAGCCCGGTTGGCGGGCTGGCCGTGGCCGGTATCGCCTACCAGACCATCGGCGTCGCGTTTATCAGTTATCTGACGTGGTTCTGGCTGATTACCCGCTATCCGGCCGGCCGGCTGGCCGCGTTCTCCTTTGTCACGCCGCTGTTCGGGATGCTGGCCGGCGGCCTGCTCCTCGACGAGCCCCTGACGCCCGGCCTCGTGGTCGCCGGCGTCCTGGTCGCCATCGGCATCCGCCTGGTCAACGCCCCGCCGAAGGGGCGGAAGGTCTTGGAGACCCGCTGAGGGTTTAAGGAAAACCTGGGCGCTGCCCAGACCCGCCAAGGGCCGAGCGGCCCTTGGAACCCATGAACAGCTTCTGCGCCTTTCTTGCGCCGCAGGCATTCTATCGCAGCCATTGTCTGCGCTGCGCGCGGCTTGGCTCCCGTCTTCCTTCAACAAGGGGTCCGGGGCCAATGGCCCCGGCGGGGCATGGGGCTGGCCCCATACCTTTCTTCCTAAACAATCTCCCCTTATTCCTCCCCGTCGTCGTCCTCGTCGTCCATGGGGCGGATGCTGCGGCGGGGGGGCGGACGGTGGCGGTCGCCGCCGTCGTGGGCGTGGCGGCGGGCGTTGCGGGTGAAGCTGGCCAGCCGTGCGGCGACCATGCGGTTGATGGTGCCATGGGGGTACTGGCCGCTTTTGTCGCGGATTCCGGCCGGGGTTCCGGTGAGGATTTCTATGCCGTCGTCCACGCTGTCCACGGGGTAGATGTGGAACTGCCCGGCCCGTGCCGCCTCGACCACGTCTTCGCGCAGCATCAGGTGCTTGGTGTTGCTGGCCGGGATGAGGACCCCTTGGTCCCCGGTCAGGCCACGGGCCGCGCACAGGTCGAAGAAGCCTTCGATTTTCTCATTCACGCCGCCGATGGCCTGGACCCGCCCGAACTGGTCGACCGACCCGGTGACGGCGAGGCTCTGGCGGATGGGCACCTCGGCCAGGGCCGACAGCAGGCAGTAGAGTTCGGTCGATGAGGCCGAGTCGCCGTCGATCATGCCATAGGACTGCTCGAACACCAGCGAGGCCGTGAGGGACAGCGGCTGTTCTTCGGCAAAGCGCGACGACAGGAACGAGGTCAGGATCAATACGCCCTTGGAATGAATTGATCCGCTGAGGTCGGACTCGCGTTCGATGTCGATCAGTTCGCCCCGGCCGACCCGGACGCGGGCGGAAATGCGGCTTGGTCGGCCAAAGGCGTTGGGGCCGATCTGGATGACGGCCAGGCCGTTGATCTGGCCGGTACGGGCGCCGTCGGTGGCGATGTGGATGGTTTCGCGCTCCATCTCCTCGCGCATGGCCAGCGGAATGCGGTCGGAGCGCCGGCGCTTGGCGTCAATGGCGGCACGGACATGGGCGGCGGTGATCACCTCGGCGGCGGCCTCGCGGGCGTGGTAGTCGGCCTCGCGCATCAAATCGCACAGGTCGCTCATGTGGGTGACGACCTTGGCCTGATCGTCGGCGAGGCGGGCGCCGTGTTCGATCACCCGCGCGATGGCGGTGCGGTCGAGGGTGCGCACGTTCTTGTCGCGCGCCATGGACGCCAGCAGCAGCGCGAGGTCGCGGGTGTTGTCGGCCGAGCGGTCCATGCGGACGTTGAAGTCGGCCACCACCTTGAACAACTCGCGGAAGTCGGCGTCGTAGTCCGACAGCATGTAATAGACCATCGGCTCGCCCAGCAGCACGACCTTGACGTCGAGCGGGATGGGTTCGGGGTCCAGGGTCTGGGTCGACCAGATGCCCCACGCCGCCCCCGGCGCCTCGATGTGGACCTCGCGCTTGCGCAGGGCGCGCTTGAGGTCGTCCCAGGCGAACGGGTTCATCAGCAGCTTGCGCGCCTCGATCACCAGATAGCCGCCGTTGGCGCGGTGCAGGGCGCCCGGCTTGATGAGGTTGAAGTCGGTGACCAGGGCGCCGAACTGCTGCATGTGCTCGATGCGGCCGATCACGTTGGGCTGGGTCGGGTGGTCCTCCTCGACCGTCGGGGCGCCGCCGTTGTGGTCGTGGTGGACCAGCACGTTGACCTGATAGCGCCGGAAGCGGTTCTCGCCGCTGTCGCGGCGCAGGAATGGCGGCAGGCCTTCGGGGGCGTCGCCGCTATCGGGCAGGAACACGGCCACATTGTCCAGGATGTCCTGGCGCACCTGATCCAGGTAGTCCAGCACGTTGGGGCAGTCGGCGTAGTCATCGCGCAGGTCGCCGATGAAGTGGGCCACCGCCTCGTCGGTCACCGCGCGGTCGAGGTCGCGGATCTGGTCGCGCTTGTCGCGTTCCCAGCGCGGCACGGCGCGCAGGGTTTCCTCCAGTTCCTTTTGCAGCGTGCCCATCAGGTCCTTGAGGCGGGCCTGCTCGTCGTCGGGCAGTTGCTTGAACTCGTCGGGGCCGAGGACTTCCCCGTCCTTGATCGGGGCCAGGGCCAGACCGACAGGGGTGCGGATCAGGGCGATGCCCTGCGCCTCGGCCTTCTTCTGGGTTTCCTCCAGGGCCTCGTCCTGGCGGTCCTTGAAGGCGCGGTCGATGGCCTTGCGTTTGTTGCGGTACTCGTCGGTCTCGAACGCCGCGGGCAGGGCGTGGCGCAGGTCCTCGACCAGGCGCTCCATGGCCTTGGCGAACACGCGTGCCCGCCCGGCCGGCAGGCGCAGGGCGCGCGGTTTGTGCTGTTCGACGAAGTTGTGGACGTAGCACCAGTCGTCGGGGACCGGCATGTCCTGGGCGGTCTGGCGCAGGAAGCGGCGCACCAGGCTGGCCTTGCCGGTGCCCTCGGGTCCCATGCAGAACAGATTGTAGCCCTCGCCATTCATGCCGATGCCGAAGCGTACCGCCTCGACCGCCCGATCCTGGCCGACCGGCGCATCATGCTCGGGCGCCTCGGTGGTGGTTGCGAACGGGACGAGGGCCGGGTCCACGGCGCCATACAGGGCGTCGGCGGGCAGCGGCGGAACGGTCATTGTGGCAGTCCCCCAGTGGTCGTGGTGTGGGCGGTCGGTGGCGAAGTGGCCGAAGGGCCGGAACGGAAGGCAACGGGTCAGTCGGCGTCTTCGATGCGGTCCATGTCGTCGTCCGAAAAGCCGAAGTGATGGCCGATCTCGTGGATTATGACATGGCGGATGAGGTCGGTCAGGTCCTCGCCGCTCTCGCACCAGTAGTCGAGCAGCGGGCGGCGGTACAGAAAGATCATGTCGGGCTGTTCAACCACATGGTGGACCGACTTCTCGGTCAGCGCCACGCCCTGGTAGAGGCCGAGCAGGTCGAACGGGCTTTCCAGACCCATTTCCTTCTCCACCTCCTCGTCGGGGAATTCCTCGACCTGGATGACGACCCCGGCGATGTAGCCGGCCAGGGCCTTGGGCAGGTCGGCGCAGCCCCGGCGGGCCAGTTCGTCAATGTCGGCGGCGGTCGGGGCGGTGGTGAAGGACGGTTGGTCGGTCGGGGAGGGGGTCATGGGGGAGTCCTTGAAGGGTCCGGCGCGGGATCCCATTGTCTGGAAGATACGCCAAGGAATCCAGGAGAATTCAAATGGTTCGCAAGCTTGACGATGCGCAACGACAGACCGCCCTGGCCGACCTGCCCGGCTGGAGCGGGACAAACGCGGGCGAAGCGGGAGCACGCGACGCCATCACCCGGACCTTCCGCTTCGCGGACTTCCCCGCCGCCTTCGCCTTCATGACCCGCTGCGCCCTGGCGGCCGAAAAGATGGACCACCACCCGGAGTGGACCAACGTCTACAACCGCGTCGAGGTCACCCTGACCACCCACGACGCTGGTGGGTTGACGGACAAGGACATCGCCCTGGCGCGTGCCATGGACGCTGCTGCCGAAGGGCTGGGAAGCAGGAAGTGAAGGGGTTCACCACAGAGGACGCAGAGGACACAGAGAGTTCTGAGAAAAGAACTGCATGCAGCGTATAAATCTCCAGTTCGGAAAAGTACTGCCTGCGATGTCCCTCAGCCCTCTCTGTGTTCTTTGTGTCCTCTGTGGTAAATTTTTCACTTCGCATCTCATATCCTGCGGACGCCCGCTTTATCATGAAAAACCCGCCTCACCGCCAGCGCAGCACGTCCATGGCGGCGTTGAGCTGGCTCATGCGGTCGTGGTTGCCGTAGCTGCTGTCGGGGTGATGAATGGTGGCGAGCAGGCGGAAGCGGCCGCGCAATTCCCGAGCGTCAGGGTCGGTTCCGGGCGGGAAGCCCATGACGTGCAGGGCCTCGGACCGGGACTGCACGCCACCGGGCAGGGGCATGAACGACAGCGCTCCGACCACCGCGTGGAGGCGTTCTGTCTCGTCGCGCAGACGGGCGATTTCGGCCAGCAGGCCGGGGTGCGGATCGGGTGCGGCCGGGGTCGGAACGGGGGGTGCGGCCGGCGGTTCAGGGGGGGGCGTGACCACCGGCGCGGCGGGGTCCTCGACCGCCAGGGCCATCGTTCCGTGATCGAGCGAAAGGGCGAGATTCAAGGCTCTGCGGACGGTTTGCGGGCTGAGGCCGGGCGGCAGGCGAACCTGCAGGCGCGGCTTGCGGCGCCACGGCCGACCTTCGGACCGGCCCGACTGCATGACCACCGTTTCGCGATCAGCGGGCGGCGGTTCGCCGGGGTCGGCATAGGCGGCGACGACCGCTTCGGGCAGCACCAGCATGACGGACCGGGCGAGGTCGCCGACGTTGACGCCGCGCCGCTCGGCCAACGCCAGGGCGGCGTCCCGAAAGGCCGATGAACACGATATGGTATAAGACGCTTTAACGGTGCTCACGGCCCCTCCCCACGGTTGTTCGGCGCAGAGACGATACGGGGGCGGAACGGAGACCCGATGCGCTTGGCGCCTGCAACTTCATTCGTAGGTAGGTATGCCGGAATTCGCCCGGCCCCGCAACGCTTCGCCGGGAAATTCGCTAATGCCATCAGGATCTTATGGGGAAACCGCCGCGCCGGTCCAATGTCAAACCTGAGGATGGTCTGGTAACCCATTGATCAATAACAAGACTTTCCACGCATGGCTGTCCCGAATAAAAGCGGGCTCTGCCCGCACCCGCAAGGAGGTCAGCCTCCTTGACCTCGTGACCTTGCGGGGAAAAGCCGCGCGCAGCGCATTAAATGCCGACGTTCGCCTCGGCCTTGCTAATCGACATGATCAGCCCTCCGTGGCCGTCTTTCGGCCCAGGGCTGCGTCCAAAGTGATAGAGATCGGAAGGTCCGCATGCGGCCCGCCCTCGCTGATGAAGGTCGGGGTCTCTTCCTCGTCCAGCGCAGCCAAGTCGATCGCGCTCTCGGCGGCGTCCTTCTCGCTCAAGGCGTCCTCCTGGAATGCACCGATGCTCTCAGCTTCATCTGGATCGCATTCGACTTGATAGCCAGGCGTGAAAGCGTCGGTCAATTTCGCCCGCAGGGCATCATTCGCGGCGGCGGTGTCGTCTATCAGTTGGGTCATGGTTTTCACACTCATCTGGTGGTTTATTCGGCGGCTTTGCCCTTACGACCCTTGCTGTAGTCGGGACGGCCCTTTAGGTCGGGACAGGTCTGCTTGCAGGCAGGGAAGCCACTGCACCCCCACCAAGCGGTGCCTTTTTTCTTGCCCGGCCGCCGTGACAGGCTGGCGCCGCACGTCATGCACTTGTGCAGCGCCAAGACGGGTACGGCTTCCTTGCCGCCGGCAATGGTCACGACGTCTCCTGCCTGCGGCCCAAGGGAAGCACAGGACCCCTTAATGGGGATTCAAGGGCCGCTCGGCCCTTGGCAGGTCTGGGCAGAGCCCAGTCCTTCCCTCGGCGCTGTCACCGCGACGGCATGGGCATCGGCTTGCCTTCGCGGAACATGCGCTCGATCTCCTGACCGGGCACGGGGCGCGACAGGTAGTAACCCTGGAGGATGTCGCAGCCCACGCCGTGCAGGAAGTCGAGCTGGTCCTGCGTTTCCACGCCCTCGGCGACGACCTTGAGGTTCAGCGCGTTGGCCATGGCGATCATGGCGCAGACGATGGCCGCGTCGCCCGGATCGGTCGTCACGTCGTTGATGAAGGATCGGTCGATCTTGAGCTTGCGGATGGGGAACCGCTTGAGGACCGACAGGGACGAATACCCGGTGCCGAAGTCGTCGATGGCCGAGGCCACGCCCCGTTCGTCAAGCTGGCGGACCACGTTGATGGCGTTTTCCGGGTCGCTCATGGCCGAGCTTTCGGTTAACTCAAGTTCCAGGTAGCACGGGGCCAGCGAGAATTCGCGCAGGGCCGATTCCACCATGTTCATTAGCAGGCGGGTGTTGTGGAACTGCCGCCCGGAGATGTTCACCGCGATCGGCACATGGGCCAGGCCCAGGTCCTGCCAGCGGCGGTTCCAGCGGCATGAATCGCGCAGCACCTGTTCGCACATGGCGTCGATCAGGCCGTATTCCTCGGCGATGTCGATGAAGTCGCCCGGCGGGATGAGGCCGTGTTCGGGGCTGATCCAGCGCACCAGGGCCTCCATGCCGACGATACGGCCGGAGCGTGTCTCGATCTGCGGCTGGAAGTAGGCGACGAATTCCTCGTTGTCGAGCGCCCGGCGCAGGCGGTGCTGCATGGTCAGCATCAGCGCGGCGCGCTGGCCCATCTCGGCGTTGAACATGGCGGTGCTGCCGGGTCCCTGGCGCTTGGCGCGGTGCAGGGCGGCGTCGGCGTTCATGATGAGGGTGTCGCCGTCCTCGCCATCGGCCGGGAAGCGGGCGCCGCCGGCCGACAGGCTGAGGTCGAACTCCTGGCCCTCGACCTCCAGCGGGTCTTCGAAGCGGCGCTGAATGCCGCGCACGGTGTCCTCGATCTCCCGCTCGCTGGTCACGCCACTGAGCATGATGAGGAAGCGGTCACCGCCAGCCCGGCACAGGATGTCGCCCATACCGACGACTTCCTGCAAACGGGCGGCGGCGGCGACCAGGACCTTGTCCCCGGTGGTGTGGCCGAGGGTGGCGTTGACGGTGCTGAAGCGGTCCAGGCCCAGCGACAGCACGGCAACCCAGGCGTTGGTGTCCAGGGCCGCCTGACTGACCCGCGCGAAGCGTTCCGTGAACATGGCGCGGTTGCCGAGGCCGGTCAGCGGATCGAAGTAGGCCAGGAACATCAGGCGTTCTTCGGCCTGCTTGCGGTCGGTGACGTCCAGCGCCACGCCTTCCCACACCACGGCGCCGCCGGCCTGGTGGCGGGGGCGGGCCAGGACGCGCAGCCAGCAGTTCTCGCCCGCGCCATTGACCAGCTTGACGTCGCGCTCGACCGGCTCAAGGCGTTCGGCCGACTGCTGGAGGGAGGCGGTGAAGCTCGTCCGTTCCTGCGGTTCCATGAGGTCGAGGAACTGGCGCCCGTCGCCCAGCAGGGCCGCCGGGTCAAGCCCAAGGACCCGCCGCGCGCCTTCGCTGGCGAAGCTGAAGCGCAGGCTTCCTGCCGAGTCGAGGGTCCACTGGAAGACGATGCCGTGGATATTGTCGGCGATGTTGAGCAGGCGTTGTTCGGTTTCGTGCAGGCGGGCTTCGGTGCGCTTGCGCTCGGTGATGTCGCGGACGATGGCGACGAACAGCCGGCGGCCGTCGCTGAGGACCTCGGACAGGGCCAGTTCGATGGGCAACTCCTGGCCGTCCTTGTGCAGGCCGACCAGTTCACGGGCGCCCCGGCCGAGCATCTTGCTCTCGCCGGTGGTCAGGTAGCTGCGCACATAGTCGGCGTGACCCCCCTTGTGCGGGGGGGGCATCAGGACCGTAACGTCCTGGCCGACCAACTCGTCGGGGCTGTAGCCGAATACGCCCGTCACCGCGGCGTTGACCGATTCAATGCGGCCTTCCTCACCGATGGTGACGATGCAGTCGGCCGCATGATCCATGATCATCTCAAGGCGGTGCTCGGCCCGCATGCGGTCGGACACGTCGATCAGCACGCCGTCCCAGATGATGTCGCCGCTGGGCATGCGGTCCGGTCGCAGGGTGCCCGACAGCCACTTCACGCTGCCGTCGCGGGAAATGGCGCGGACTTCCTCGGCATAGGGCGTCAGGTCGCGGGCCGAGGCGCGCAGGCGCTCCATGTAACCGTCGCGGTCGGCCCAGTGGATGCAGTCCAGGCAGCCGTCGCGGGTGACCCGCATGTCCTCGGGCTCGTAGCCCAGGATGTCGCGCACGCCGCTGGAGAAGAAGGGGTAGTACACCGACTCGTCGGGCTGCATGACGCGCTGGAACACGATGCCGGGCAGGTTGGCCGCCACGGTGCCCAGGCGTTCCTCGGCCTCCGACCACGTGCCGGCCAGGCTGGAGAACGGATCGGGCTCGGCGAGCGCGGCCACGAACAGGCGCGGGGGGGCGGTCTCGCCATCCATCTGGCCGCCCCGCCCGTTGATCAGGGGGTCGGGAACATCGGCCGACACCACGGTGACGTCGAGGGTCAGGATGTGGCCGTCGGCGCGACAAAACGGCAGGAAGCGGTGGGAGCCGGCAAAGGGGGCTGCCGGATCAGTGCCCAGCAGCAGTGGCAGGCCGCCACCATGCTCGGACTGCAACACCTCCAGCGGCTGACCAAGGACAGCCTCCGCCGGGTGGCCGAGCAATTGTTCGCACGCGGCGTTGTAAGCAACAACTGTTCCATGACCGTCGATGGCGAGTATGGCCACCGGGGCGGCGCTGAGCACGGCTGCGCTTCCCAGCAGGTCAGATGCCTTTCGGGCGCCCGTATGGTTAACGAGGGCTCCGTTCATGGATGCCCCGCTTGTCCCTGACGACGCCTCACGGTCCTGCTCCCCCCCAGCGGTCCCAATCTTCTACGCCGAATGGTAAGCTTCGACCAAAAAGCGCGCAAGACCTTAGGTCCGGCCAGACACGGAAAGATCGGACGGCGTCGTTTCGGCGAGGGTACGGTGGATGATTTCCAGCAGATTTTCGGGCGTGAACGGCTTGATGAGCAGGGGCCGGTCAGCCAGGGAGGGCGGCAATGCGGCGCGGCTCGCCCCGGTCAGGAACACGAATGGCCGGCCTTGTGCGGCCAGGCGCTCGGCAACCGGAAACACCATGTCCTGGCCCAGGGTGATGTCCAGCAGTGCAAGGTCGAACGGCTCGCCGTTCACCGCCACCAGCGCATCGGCCAGGGTGAGGACAGGACCGATCACGCGGTATCCGGCCGACAGCAGGACATCCTCCAGGGCAAGGGCAATCAACGCATTGTCTTCGACGAGCAGAAGGCTGGGCTTTTCCGTTACCGTCATGACTGTGCTGCCCTCACGGCCCAGAACACCCCCAGGCCCAGAACACCCCCAGGCCCAGAACGATCAAAGGCCCCGTCACGACGGGGCTGGGAAGAACTGTTCGTGCTGGGAAAAATGGTGCCGCAGAGAGGACTTGAACCCCCGACCCACGCATTACGAATGCGTTGCTCTACCAGCTGAGCTACTGCGGCACCGTGACGACAGACCGGCAAATCCCGAACCGTCGTTAAGAGCGGCGCACTTTATCTCCGCCTGCTGCGATTTGCAAGAGCAAGCATCGGACGGAAAAGGCGGACCGGAGAAATCCCCGGCCCGCCCTGTCGTGGATGCTGGCCGCCGGACCCGGCGGGTCCGATGGCCAGCGTCTTGGTCAGAAGGAGTAGGTCACGAAGGCCACGCCACGGGCGTCGCACAGGTCGCCGCCGCACTGGGCCTTGGACAGGTCGGTATCGGTGTAGCTGACGCCGACTTCCAGGTTGTCGAAGGCGACGGACGCGGTGGTCGACCAGTTGGTGTAATCGTTGCCCTGGTCGATGGTCTGGTGGCCGATGGTGGCGCCCAGGGAGACCGGCAGGCCGACGTCGAAGGAATAACCGATGCTGCCTTGAATGTAATGCGCCGCGCCGGTGTCGCCGAAGAACTCGGGCGAGTAGGCGTAGAGGGCGCCGACTTCCAGGCCTTCGGTCAGTTCGTAGCCGGCGGTCAACTGGCCTTCAAAGAAGTCGTAGTTGAGCCCGTCGTCCGCACCCGGATAGGCGTAGTAGATGCCGCCGATGCTGTAGCTGAACGCCCCGACAGACTGGCCCCAGCCGGCATAGACATCGACCTCGGCCGACGCGCCGTCGGTCGGCGGCGTTTCATTGAAGTCGACGTTGGAGCCCCAGACGCCGGCGTAGAACCCGGAATCGTGCGCCCAGTCGATGCCACCCTGCAGAGCCGCCTTCTCGTCGGTCTGGCTGATGCCGCGGAAAACGTAGTCGGACAGGATGCCGACGTTGCCGCTGAATTCGCCGGGCAGGAGGTTACCGGAATCCTGGGCCATCGCGACAGCGGGAGTGGCCATCATCGCCAGGGTGAGGAGAGCGATCTTCTTCATAGGGGATGCCTCGCAAAAAAAGGAAATTGCGCGCCCAGGGGCGACTACCCCAAATGAGTAAGCACAGGCTGTGCCAGATGAAGAAAAAGGCATATCTAATTGATGCAAAGCGTATTTTTCCAGCAAATGAGAACGATTATTTGTATCAATGCATTAAAAATGAGCATGGTGCAGCGCAGAAAAGCAGCGCCCGCCTATATTGGCGGCAATAAGGGGGTGCCTGTAATCTCATGAAAGGGTCCTGCATTTGCGCCACGGGCAGACCCCCCCTCGCCGCTTACTGCGCTGTGCGCGGCTTTCTACGGAGGCCAAGACCTGAGGTCCAGGAGACTGAGTCTCCTGGCGGGTCCGGGCAGAGCCCGGCGTTATGGTGGCGCCTATGGGCGAGAGCCCCCTTCACCCCAAGGTCTTTTCTATCGTGGAACCAGCATCCACAACGCTGCTTCGGCCACGGTGATGGTCAGGGGCAGGATGCAGGTGATGTCGCCGTCGCACTGTACCGGGTGGTCCGGGAGGGTCGGGTTGGCGGTCGCGCAGGCCACCTCCACCGTGGTGCCGCGCACGATGGTCATGTGGGCGTCGGACAGCAGCCGGCCTCGGGCCAGGGCGATGCCGCTGCGCAGTTGGGCCAACGGCCCGGCGGCCGGCAGCAGGCAGACCTCCAGGGTCCGCGTCGACAGGTCGGCGGCCGGGGCCAGGACGTGGGGGCCACCGTATCGCCGTGCCTTGCAGGCCACCACGGAGCGGGCGGCATGGGGCTGTCCGTCAACCGTCACGGTCAGCACCGGATATCCATAACGGGCCGCTTGCCACAGGGCTTCGATCACATAGGCGCCCTTGCCGATCAGGCGCTTCAGCCAGCCGCGCGTATGGGCGACGACCCAGGCGTCGAACCCGGCCCCGGCCATCAGCAGGAAGTACCGTCCGTTGGCGCGACCTGGGTGGACGGCGCGGCGGGTGCCTTCGGCAATGGTCGCGGCGATGTCCTCGGCGCCGGTCGCCAGGCCGATCTCGGCCGCCAGCACGTTGGCCGTGCCCATGGGCAGCAGGGCCAGGGGCGGCGGGGCCGTGGCGTGCATCAGGCCGTTGACCATGCCGTTGATGGTGCCATCCCCCCCGGCTGCCACCACCACGTCATAGGCGTCGGCCGACACCGCGCGGCCGAAGGTCTCGGCGTCGTCGGGGCTGGTGGTGGGCTGGAGATGGACCTCCAGGCCGCGCCGCTCCAGGGCGGCGACCACGCCAGCCAACAGGCCCGGCCGGCGGCGCCCGGCAACCGGATTGTGGACGATCAGAACGCGGCGCTTTTCGTTGGTCGGTGCCATCAGATCCCCGGAGCCTCGGGCGGTTTCGGCGGCCCGGCCGGCCGGCCGGTCGGCACGATGCCGCTATCCAGCACATGCTGGCGGCCGGAAAACAAGTCGGCCGACAGCACCGAGACGGCATCCCCCCACGCCTCGGCGGCTTGACAGACCGGCGAGGCGGCCTCGGCATCGCGGCAGGCCGTCACGGCGTCCTCCCCGGACGCGCCGGTCGAGTCCCCCACCACCACGGTGAGGCCGGGCAGGGGGCGTACGGCGAACTCGGGAAGGGTGCGGGTCAGTTCCAGCAAGGCCGGCGCCGGACGGCCCAGCAGGTCGAGGATCACCGCCGGCAGGTGGTACAGCGGCAGGGTGCCCAGCTCTTGCGGCCCGTTGCGGCCGTCGATGACGATCAGCGGCGTGGCGGCCATCGACCGGAACATGGCGTCGGTGAACGCCCCGCGCGTCGGCGCCAGCACGCCCGAGTCCACATAGGCGCTGAAGTTCGGCCCCAGGAACGGCAGGTGGTCGCCGAACATCACGATCACCCCGTCGGGATCGCGCGCCCGCAGGTCGGTGACGAGGTCCATCAGTTCACGCGTCTTGTAGTGCACGGTGTTGAGGTACAGCTCCAGCCGCGCGTCGCCGTTGGCCGCCGTGATGACCGGCGGCCGGGACTCGTTCAACGGAAAGTCGAGGTGGCCGAAGAAGGTCAGGATGTAGTTGAGGGTCGGCGTGCCGGTGGACAACAGGGGGTCCATTTTGGCCATCACCTGACGGTACAGCGACGAATCACCCAAAAAGTCGCCGTTCATGTCGTCGAGATCGAAGTCGTTGTCCGACCAATAGACGTCAAATCCAACCCGCTTGTAGGCGTTCACCCGGTTCCAGAACACCGCCACGTTGGGATGGGAGGCCACGGTTGTATAGCCCTGCCCGGCCAGTATGCGTGGCAGGCAGGGCGCGTCGTTGCGCAGCTTGCCTTCAAAGAACACCGCGTCATCGCGCACCGGGAAGCCGCACAGGGCCTCGAACTCGGCGTTGGCGGTGTAGCCGCCGAACACTGGCGACAGGACGCGCGACCGGCCGGTGGACTCCCACAGGGCGCGGAACTCCGGCACGAATGGGTCGGCGGAAATGCCGGCCGCCGTCAACTCCATGGGGTCCCAGAAGGATTCGAGCACGATCATGTGGACGTTGCGGCCCTGGCGGGCGCGGGCCTCGCGCAGGGCGTCGGGGGCCGGCCGCCCGAGCCCGGCGGGCTGCACCGACGGGGCCAGAAGCTCGGTGGCGGCCAGCACCTCGGCGCGGGTGGGGGCGCGCTCGGCGCGGGCGGCGTAGCGCGCCGCCTCCTGGACCATGTGCAGCAGCGGGCCGCGCTGTACATAGTTGCCGTGCTGGTCCCACACGGTGTTGCCGAACTGGCGGTCCAGCGCCGCCACCACAGGGCCGGGCAGCGCAACCACCGCGGCGACCACGGCCACGGCACCGGCGGCGGCCCACTGGGCGCGGCGCGGGCGCAGGGTGACGGCCAAGGCCAGGGCGATGACGATGCCGCCGGCCAGTGCCACGGCCGCGACCAGCCACACCCCATCAAGGATGAGGAACAGGGCGCGGGCGGCCAGCAGGTCATCGGGCATGATCGGACCGCCAAGAACCACGATCTTCATGGCGTTGCCAAGGTGCAGCAGGGTCATCAGCAGGCCCATCAGGATCACGAACGCCCAGCGGCCGCGTGCCACGCACAGTACCACGGCGCCGAGCACGAGGTGCAGGGCAAGGTCGCCCCACGCCACGCTGCCGTTCAGGCGAACCCCGAGCGCCATGGCCGCGACAGCCTGAAGCAGCCCATAAAGTACCGGAATCACCGCAAGCGGCGCAATCCAATGCTGAAAGATAGAACGCACAGACTGCACGACACATCCCCACACCCCCATCGGAACCATACTTTTGGAACCGAAGCGTGACAGAAATATGACGATATGATGCAGCGCGCAAAAAAACCGCCGCCGGGGTGTCCGGCGGCGGCTTGGGGAAATGGGGTCGCTCAGTACATTTGGTTGGGCAGCCACATGACCAGGTCCTCGAAGAAGAAGATCATGATCATGGCCAGGATCTGCAGCAGGACGAACGGGATGACGCCCTTGTAGATGTGCTGGACCGTGATCCCTGGTGGCGCCACGCCTTTGAGGTAGAACAGCGAGAAGCCCACTGGCGGGGTCAGGAAGCTGGTCTGCAGGCACACCGCGAACAGGATGGAGAACCACGTCAGGTCATAGCCCAGTGACTCCACCACGGGGGCGACCAGCGGCAGGATGATGAGGCTGATTTCAAGCCAGTCGAGGAAGAACCCGGCGATGAAGGTGATGAACAGGATGAACGTCACCACGCCCCACGGCGGGAACGGCAGCCCCTTGAGCAGCCCGCCGATGAACTCGTCACCGCCCAGCGAGCGCATGACCAGCGCGAACGCCGTCGCCCCCAGGAAGATGCCGAAGATGAAGGCGGTGGTCAGCATGGTTTCGCGGCACACCGTGCGCACGGTCTCGAAGTTTAGGCGCTTGTTGGCCAGGGCCAGCAGGGTGGCGCCCAACGCGCCGATGCCCGACGCCTCGGTCGGGGTGGCGATGCCCATGAAGATCGACCCCAGCACGGCCAGGATCAGGAAGAACGGCGGCACCACCGCCCACAGCGTGCCCAGGGCGTCGCGCAGGGTGAACTCCGGCGCCTTGGCCGGGGCCGGGGCCATCTTGGGCCGGGCGAAGGCGACGATCACCACGTAGGTGATATAGAACACGCCCAGCATCAGGCCGGGAATGATCGCGCCCATGAACAGGTTGCCGACCGGCAGGGACAACTGGTCGGCCATGATGACCAGCATGATCGACGGCGGGATGAGGATGCCGAGCGTGCCCGAACTGGCCACCACGCCGGTGGCCAGCGACTTGTCGTACTTGCCCTCCATCATGATGGGCAGGGCGAGCATGGACAGCAGCACCACCGATGCGCCGACGATGCCGGTCGAGGCGGCCAGCAGCACGCCGATGATGATGACGGTGACGGCCAGACCGCCGCGCATGCCGCCGAACACCTTGGTGAAGTTCACCATCAGCTTGTCGGCCACGCCGGAACGGTCGAGCATCAGGCCCATGAAGATGAACATGGGCAGGGCCACAAGGACCCAATTGGTCATCTGCCCCCAGATGCGGTCGACGATGATGGCGAAGTCCAGCCAGTCGTCGAGGAAATAGGTGTCGACGTCGAACCAGTTCAACAGCGCAAGGCTGATGCCCAGGTAGACGATGGACAGCCCCCCCAGGATCCAGGCGATGGGAAACCCGGTGAAGATCAGGCCGATGAACGACAGCAACAGGATGACGACGATAAACTCGTAGGATTCCACGGTGCTTCCCCCCTCAGCCGCGCGGCCAGATCGGCCTTGGCCAGCCAAACAGCAGCGCCATGCAGCGCAGCAACCGTGCGGTGGCGGCAATGATCAGAAGGCCGAAGCCCCACAGGATGAAAGACTTGAGCACCCAGCGGTAGCCGAGCCCGCCCGGTGCGGCCGACACCTCGTTCAGGGTGTAGGATGTCCACACGAAGGGGACTCCGGCGGTCAGGATGGCGATGGTGAACGGCAGCAGAAGCAACACGATCCCGGCGAACTCGACCCAGGCCTTGGTGCGCATTCCCCAGCGTTCGGCCAGCACGTCGACACGCACATGGCGGTCGGCGCTGACCGCGTAGCTCAAGCCGATGATGAAGCCCACGGCATAAATGTGCCATTGTAGCTCCTCCAGCCAGATGGCCCCGATGCCGAAAACGTAACGCTGGATCACGTTGTAGACGATCACCAGCACCAGTATGGCCCACACCCAGGCCGCCACCTGCCCGATGCGCCGGACGAAGCCGTCCAGGGCGTCGGACACGCGGGTATGCGGCAAGGTGAAGTCGGCCGGGGACTCATCCCCGGCCGGCACGCCCGGTAGGTTGGGCTTTTCACTCATGGAAGGTCCCCATCGGAGTGGCGTGGGTGCCGGAGCTGAAGCGTCTGCCGCGTCCTCGCGGCGGATGCTCCAGCCCGGTATGCGGCGGTTTTAGTTGCCGGTGCTTTTGAAATCGCGCGGCAGGTAGCCAAGCTCACGCCACTGCTGGTTTTCGGTCATGTAGCCGGACATGGCGTCCCAGACCCGCTTGAAGTCGGCGTCCTTGGCGGAGTACTCGGCCATCACCTCGTCGGTCTTGACCTTCAGCTCGCGCAGAACATCCTCGGGCAGGCGGACGGCGGTGACACCGTGCTCCTCCTGGAACCTCTTGAGGACGGCACCCTGCAGGCCCTCGGCACGGGCCAAGGACTTGGCGACGCCAGCGGAGCAGGCGGTGCGCAGGATGGCCTGCTGCTGCTTGCTCAGGGCGTCGAACTTGCCCTTGTTGATGTAGAGGTACTGGTTGGTCGACGGCTGGTGCCAGCCGGGCAGGTGGTAGTACTTGGCGACCTTGTAGAAGCCGAGCTGCTCGTCCACGGTCGGCAGCGAGAACTCGGTGGCGTCGATGACGCCCTTTTCCAGGGCCTCGAACAGTTCCGAACCCGACAGCAGGACGACCGAGGCGCCCATTTTCTGCATCACTTCACCGCCCAGGCCGGCGAAGCGGATCTTCAGGCCCTTGACCTGATCGAGGCTTTCGATCGGGAAGCGGAACCAACCGGCGGCTTCGGGCGAAATGGTGCCGCAGAACAGCGGGACGATGTTATGGGGAGCATAGATCTCCTCCATCATCTGCTGGCCGCCGCGTTCCATCATGAAGGCGGCCATTTCGGCCGGCTCCAGTCCGAACGGCTGGGCGCCGAACAGGGCGGCGGATGGTACCGAACCCATTTCATAGCCGGCCCACACGTAGCCCGAATCGACCTTGCCCTGGGACACGGCGTCGAACACCTCGGTGCCCTTGACCAGCTTGCCCGGCTCGAACACCTGCAAGGTCATCTTGCCGTCCGACATCACGGAAACCTGTTCGGCCACCCACGGCGCGGTGTCGGCCAGCGCGGTCAGCGTGGACGGAAAGCCCATGGTCATCTGCCAGCGCATGCGCTCCTGGGCGTCGGCCGACGGAACCGCCGCGCCGAGCGCGATGGTGCCGGCGATGGCCGCGACGCCGGCGACCTTGCCGAGCTTCTTGCCGGCCACCGTGCCAACCTTTTTGAACGAGTGCTGCATCTTGGAATATCTCCCTGATATTGGTCGTGTGCCCACGAAGGGCTGGCGCACCGAGGTCCCGTGTTGTTCCGGGTTTCTGGTTTTCGACGGCCGCGAAAACGCCCGAGCCGGTTAGTGGGCGATTACCCACCACGACCCGAAGTCCTGATACCATTCCCGGCCAAAACGCTCGGTATTTCAAGCATCTTTTTCAAACACCGAGGGTTTCCGTGCATTTTTTCCGGGTTATGAAGTATGCAATAATCCTACTATCGTCCTCCGATGCGATGCTGCATTGCGGCGACTCGCATTTATCGGACACACCGCCGAGGGTTGCGCTTCCATTTTTTGAAAACCCGTTCACTCTCAGGGGGTCCATGACAGTTACGGGAGGATGAAGATGACTCACCCCACCATCGCGCGCCGCACGGTCCTGAAGGGGCTGGGCGCCGTGCCGCTGACCGCCATCCTGGCTGACGCTGGCCTCGCCCGCGCCGCCGCCGCGCAGACCGACACGGTCACCATAACCACTGCCGCCGGGCGCGAGGTTTCCGCAGCGTTGGCCCTGCCCGAGACCGGCAGCGGGCCGGGCATCGTGTTAATCCACGAATGGTGGGGCCTGAACGACCAGATCCGCAGCGTCGCCCATGACTTCGCGCGTAACGGCTACGTCGCCCTGGCGGTTGATCTGTATGGCCGTCCGGCGGTATCCAGCCCCGACGAGGCCAAGGCCCTGATGAGCGCGGTCAAGTCCGAGGAGGCCACCGACACCTTGACAAGCTGGACGGCATGGCTGCGCCAGCACGCGCGCGTCGCCAACGGTAAGGTCGGGGTGATCGGCTGGTGCTTCGGCGGGGCGTGGTCGCTCAATGCCAGCATTGCCACGCCGATGGACGCCACGGTCATCTACTACGGTCGCGTTGACCGCCCGGCCGAGGACCTGCGCCGTCTGTCCGGTCCCGTCCAGGGCCACTTCGCCACCCGCGACACCTTTATCACCCCGGCCATGGCCGGGGCCTTTGAGGCCGCCCTCAAGGACATCGGCCACCCGCACGAGATCTACCACTACGACGCCGACCATGCCTTCGCCAACCCGTCCGGCAACCGCTTCGATCAAGAAGACGCGCAGGTGGCGTGGCAGCGGACAATGGCGTTTTTGGACCGCACCCTGAAGTCTACCTGAAGAAGCGGTGCAACTCGCATTCCTGGCCGCCCGTGCGCAGGGCGGTGCACAGGGGGGTGAGGGTTGCCTGGTCGCCCTGGGCATAGAGACGCAGGATGTCGCCCTGGCCCGGCACGTAGCCCGGCATGACGTAAGGCTTCGTGTCGGCCAGGCCGGGCGTCCGTTCGGTCAGGGCTTGCCAGGCGGCGTCGGCCTGCTGCTGGGTGCGGAACACCCCCAGGTGGGCCATCCACCCATCGGCGGCGGCGGGGGAGATGAGACGCGGTTCCTCGGGGACTGGAACAGCGGTCGGCGTGTCGGGCGGAGGCAGGCGGGTCTCTTCCTGCGCCTGCGCCGGAACAGGCGCGGGCGCGAGGGTGCGCGCCGGGGCGGGAGCGGGCGACGGCAGGGCGGCCGCTTCAACGGCTTCCTGACCAGTCGGCGGCGCAGCAGGAATCTTGGGCGCGGGCGCAGGGTCTGCCTTCACGATGGGTTCGGCTTTGGGTGCGGGCGCGGGTTCTGCCTTCGCGACGGGCTCGGCCTTGGGCGTAGGTGCGGGTTCTGCCTTTACGACGGGTTCGGCCTTGGGGGCGGGCGCGGGTTCTGCCTTCACGACGGGTTCGGCCGTGGGGGCGGGCGCAGGGTCTGCTTTCGCGACGGGCTCGGCCTTGGGGGCGGGCGCGGGTTCTGCCTTCACAACGGGCTCGGCCTTGGGCGTGGGCGCAGGATCGGCCTTCACGACGGGTTCGGCCTTGGGGGCGGGCGCAGGGTCTGCCTTCACAACGGGCTCGGCCTTGGGCGTGGGCGCAGGGTCTGCCTTCACGACGGGCTCGGCCTTGGGCGCGGGCGTGGGTTCTGCCTTCACGACAGGTTCGGCCTTGGACGCGGGTGGGGTCTTCACGGCGGGTGCCGGTTCCGCCGGGGGTGTCTCGGCCACCGTGACGGCGGTATCGCCCGAGGCGGCCCGGCGGGCGTCGGCTTCGCGCAACAGGACACGGGCTTCTTCGTGGCCGGAGGCGATCGCCTGACGGAGCAGGATGCTGGCGCGGTCGAGGTCGGTGTCCACCCCGTCGCCTTCGATCAGCAGGCGGGCCAGCGCCATCATGGCGGCGCCGTTGCCCAGGTCGGCGGCGCGGCCGTACCAATAGGCGGCGCGTTCCTGATCGCGGTTGACGCCTTCGCCGGCCTCGTACATGGCCCCCAGATTGTACTGGGCGCGGTCAAAGCCGAGAAGGGCGGCGCGCTGGTACCACTCGACGGCGGCTGCCGGGTCTTGCGGCACGCCGCGCCCCCAGCGGTACAGGTGGCCCAGATTGCGCATGGCGGCCATGTCGCCGGCTTTGGCGGCGTCCTGCCAGTTCCCGGCCGCGCGCTCGAAATCGCCGGCTTCATAGGCCTGAAGGCCGTCCAGGAACGGGTTCGCCAGGGCGGACTCGGACAGGCCCCCGACGAGCCCCCCCGCCAGCAGCCCGGCAAACAGCGTGGCGAGCAGCTTTGGGCGCCCGGCCTTCTTCAGGCGCCCGTGCGGTTCTGCAACCCCCTCGACCATGTCCACCCTCTTCCCCGGTAACGCAGTGTCATCCCGTGCCGATTGGATGCCCTCTCCTCCGTTGGGTCAAGCGTTTCACGCGCCATGGTGCTGAACGGGTCCGTCCAAAAGGACGTTGGAGAACAATCGGAGCCTCCTGCGTTCCCCAGGTCCTGGCCCTGCAAGCGCTTGAAAATGCAAGATGCGACGCCACGTTGTGTGCTATCACCGATGACAGGGCCATACCGCACCATCCGAGTCGCCCTCTCTCCCAAAGAAGGATCTCCCCCATGACGGCAAAGGCGGAAACCCTTAAGGAAGACCAGGTCGCCAAGGTGATCGCCCTCATCCGCGAGCGCCACGGCCAGGAGCGGGAGAGCGGCCGCCTGGGAACGCGCGGTGCCGGCACAGGGGGAGATGGGACACGGGCCGAGGCGCTCGAACTGTTCGCCCGCCAGTACTATACCAACGTGCCGCCGTCCGACATTGCCGGAGTGGACGCGGAACGCCTCTACGGCGCGGTGACCAGCCTGTGGCACTTTACCCGCGACCGGGCGCCCGGCACCCCCAAGCTGCGAGTATTCAATCCCCGCGTCGAGGAACACGGCTGGCACGGCGACCACACGGTGATCGAGACGGTCAACGACGACATGCCGTTCCTGGTCGATTCGGTCACCGCCGCCCTGGCCGCCCTGGAGCTTCCGCCGCTGGTGGTCATCCATCCGGTCATTTACATGCGGCGCGACACCGACGGCACCCTGGTCGACCTGCTGCCGCCCGACGCACCTTTGGCGACCGGCGATGTGGTCGAGTCCGTCATCCACATCGAGATCCACGAGCAGGCCGACCCCATGGTCCTGCGCCAGATTGCCGACGAGTTGGCCAGTGTCCTGGCCGAGGTGCGGGCCGCGGTCGAGGACTGGCACACCATGCAGTCGCGGGTGAACGAGGTCATCACCGACCTCGACAACAGCCCGCCCGGCATGACCATCGAGGACGCCGCCGAGGTGCGCGACTTCCTGACCTGGCTGCTCGACAACCACTTCACGTTCCTGGGTCACCGCGACCACACCTTCCTGCCGGACGAGGTGGACCCCTCGCGCGTCGTGGTCGGCGTGGCCGATGGCCTGGGCATCCTGCGCGACCGCAACCGCCTGGTATTCGACGAACTGCGCCACCTGTCGGACTTGCCGGCCGAGGTGCGCGCCTTTCTCAACCAGCCGACGTTCCTGCTGATCACCAAGGCCAACCGGCGGTCCCGCGTGCATCGGCCGGTCCACCTGGACGTCATCGGCATCAAGCGGTTCGGCGCCGACGGGCAGGTGGTGGGGATGCACCTGCTGGCCGGGCTGTTCACCTCCAACGTCTATACCAGCAGCCCCGCCTTCGTGCCCGTCCTGCGGCGCAAGATCGAACGGGTCATGCGCCACGCCGGATTCCGGCCGTTCAGCCATGACGGCAAGCGACTGCTCAACATCCTGGAAAGCCTGCCGCGCGACGAGCTGTTCCAGGCCAGCGACGCCAAGCTCTTGGACATGGCGCTGGGCATCCTGCACCTCCAGGAACGCCAGCGCACCGCCCTGTTCCTGCGCCAAGATGAGTTCGAGCGGTTCATCTCCTGTCTGGTGTTCGTGCCGCGCGACCGTTACGATACCGCCTTGCGCTTGGCCGTGCAGGGCATCCTGGAAGGTGCCTTCGGCGGCGTGTTGTCGGCCTATTACACCCAGGTTGCCGACAGTCCGCTGGCCCGCCTGCATTTCATCATCAAGACCACGCCGGGCGCCATCCCCGACTATGATCCGGCAGCCATCGAGGGGCGCATCGCCGAGGCGGCGCGGGCGTGGGCCGACCATCTGCATGACGTCATCCTGTCGACCAAGGGCGAGGAGGTCGGGGCGCGTCTGGCCCGGCGCTATGGCGAGGCCTTCCCCACCTTCTACCGCGAGCGCTTCAACGCCCAGGCGGCGGTGTTCGACATCGATCGCATGGAAGACGCCCTGGACGGCACCGCCTCCGGCCGCGACGGCTTGGGAATGAATCTCTACCGGCCGCTTGAGGCGGCCGAGGAGGAGGTCAACTTCAAGGTCTACCATCCCGACAGCGCGGTTCCCCTGTCCGAGATCCTGCCCATGCTGGAAAACATGGGGTTTCGGGTGATCGGCGAGATCCCCTTTGCCATCCGCCTGGACGGTGGTCGCCGGGTGGTGTGGATCCATGACTTCTCCATGAGCCCGGCCGATGGGTCCCGCCTGCCGATCAGCGAGGTGCGGGCCACCTTCCAGGAAGCCTTCGCCAAGGTGTGGGATGGCGAGGTCGAGAACGACGCCTTCAACAAGCTGGTCATCCTGGCCGGCCTGTCGTGGCGCGACGTGGTGATCCTCCGGGCCTATGCCAAGTACCTGCGTCAGGCGGCGTTCACGTTCAGCCAGGGGGCGATTGAACAGACTCTGGCGGCCCATCCGTCCATCACGCGCGGCCTCATCCACCTGTTTCACGCCCGGTTTGATCCGGCCCGCCAGGGCGCTGCGGCCGAGGACCAGGACACCCTGGCGGCCGGCATCGAACGCGCCCTTGAAAAGGTCGTCAGCCCGGACGAGGATCGCATCCTGCGCCGCTTCCTCAATCTGGTGCGGTCCACCGTGCGGACCAACTTCTACCAGACCACCGAGGGTGGGGGGCACAAGCCCTACCTGTCGTTCAAGATCGACAGCGGCGTCCTCGACGACCTGCCGCTGCCCCGCCCGTGGCGCGAGGTGTGGGTCTATTCCCCACGTGTCGAGGCCATCCACCTGCGCGGAGGCAAGGTCGCGCGCGGCGGCATCCGCTGGTCCGACCGCCGCGAGGATTTCCGCACCGAGGTGCTGGGCCTGATGAAGGCGCAGATGGTCAAGAACGCCGTCATCGTGCCGGTCGGCTCCAAGGGCGGTTTCGTGGTCAAGCGTCCGCCGCCGCCCGACGCCGGGCGCGAGGCCATCCAGGCGGAGGGCATCGCCTGCTATCAGACCATGATGCGCGGCCTGCTCGATCTGACCGACAACATCGGCCCCGAGGGCATCATCCCGCCGCCCGACGTGGTGCGGCGCGACGACGACGACCCCTATCTGGTGGTGGCGGCCGACAAGGGCACGGCCACGTTCTCCGACATCGCCAACGGCATTTCCATCGACTACGGCTTCTGGCTGGGCGACGCCTTTGCCTCGGGCGGTTCGCAGGGCTACGACCACAAGGCCATGGGCATCACCGCGCGCGGCGCCTGGGAAGCGGTCAAGCGCCACTTCCGCGAGGTCGGCCGCGATATCCAGACCCAGGACTTCACCGTGGTCGGGGTCGGCGATATGAGTGGCGACGTGTTCGGCAACGGCATGCTGCTGTCGCACCATATCAAGCTGCTGGCCGCCTTCAACCACATGCACATCTTCATCGATCCCAACCCCGACCCGGAAGCTAGTTGGGCCGAGCGCAAGCGCCTGTTCGACACCCCGCGCAGCACCTGGGCCGACTACAATCCGGCCTTGATCTCCGACGGCGGGGCGGTGTTCGAGCGCCGGGCCAAGCGCCTGACCGTCACCCCCCAGATCAAGGCCCTGCTCGGCCTGGACCGCGACGTGCTGACCCCGGCCGAGCTGATGCGCGCCGTACTGCGGGCCGACGCCGACCTGTTGTGGTTCGGCGGCATCGGGACCTACGTCAAGGCCTCGGCCGAAAGCCATGCCGACGCCGGCGACCGGGCCAATGACGCGATCCGCATCTCCGCCCCCGAACTCCGGGCGAAGGTGGTCGGCGAGGGCGCCAACCTGGGCGTCACCCAGCGCGCCCGCATCGAGTTTGCCCTGACCGGCGGGCGCATCAACACCGACGCCATCGACAACTCGGCCGGGGTGGACACCTCGGACCATGAGGTCAACATCAAGATCCTGCTCAACCGCGTGATGAGCGACGGCGACTTGACGCCCAAGCAGCGCAACGCCCTGCTGGTCGCCATGACCGACGAGGTGGCCGCCTTGGTGCTGCGCGACAACTACTTGCAGACCCAGGCGATCAGCCTGATGGAGGCACGCGGCGTGTCCATGATGGACCACCAGCACCGTTTGATGAAGATGCTGGAGCGGTCCGGGCGGCTCGACCGCGCCATCGAGTTCCTGCCCGACGACGAACAGATTGCCGAGCGGCTGGCCGCCAAGCGCGGCCTGACCCGGCCGGAACTGGCCGTCGTCATCGCCTATTCCAAAATCTGGCTGCTCGACGAGATCCTCGACAGCGACCTGCCCGACGACCCGGTGACCTTTGATGATCTGGTCGGCTATTTCCCCACCGCCCTGCGCCAGGATTGGCGGGATCAGATCGCCGCCCACCGGCTGCGCCGCGAGATCATCGCCACCCACGCCACCAACAGCATGGTCAACCGGGTCGGCGGCACCTTCGTGACGCAGATCATGGAAAAGACCGGGATGCCGGCGTCGGAGATCGCCCGCGCCTACCTGATCGGCCGTGACAGCTTCGCCCTGCGCGAGTTGTGGCGCGACGTCGAGACCCTGGACAACGTGGTGTCGGCCGACGTCCAGATCGCCATGCTCGGCGAGGCCAACCGCCTGATCGAGCGCACCACCCTGTGGATTCTGCGCCACGCCCCCCGGCCGCTCAACATGGGGGGGCTGACCGCCGCCTTTACCGAGGGGATGCGGGCCATGGAGGGCTGCATGGCTGGCGTGTGTACCCTTGATGTGCAGTCCGAGATCGCCGCCCGTCACGACCGCTATGCCGAGGCCGGCGTGCCCGAGGATCTGGCCGCGCGGGTGGCCCACCTGATCGTCTTGGCCTCCACCCCCGACGTGGTACGCCTGGGGGCTGACCTGGAGGTTGACCTGGTGACCGCGGCCAGCCACTACTTCGCGGTCGGCTCGCGCTTCGGGCTGGGCTGGTTGCGGGCCGCCGCCGAACGGCACCCCGGCGGCAGCCATTGGGAGAAACTCGCCGTGGCCGCCGTGATCGACGAGCTTTACGCCGACCAACGGGCCCTGACTGCCCGCGTCCTGTCGTTCGTTGACGTCGTTGGGGTCGGAGCGCACGCCGACCCCAACGATGCCATTCAGGCATGGACCGAAACCTGCCGGGCGGCGGTGGACCGGGCCGATCAGTTGGTCATCGAACTGCGTGCCGCCTCGACCATAGACCTCGCCATGCTGACGGTTGCCAGCCGCCAGTTCGGCACCCTCAAAGGAGGCTGATGTTGCCACCCAAGACCAACCCCAAGAAGCTCAATCCGCTTCAGCTCAAGACCCTGTGCTTGCTTCAGGAACTGGCCCGTCATCCCGACACCCATCAGGTGGAGCCGGGAACCGGGCGCAAGGTCCTGTCGGCCTTCCCCAACCCGCACGGCAACCACTTTCACCTGGGCGCCTACGTGGTCGGATCGGCCGATGCCACCGGCTTGCGCAACGAAGCGGTGTGGGTCGCCCTGGAACGCAAAGGCCTCGCGGTCAGCCACTTCCCCGCCGCCCTCGCCCTGACCGAAGAGGGCGAGGCGTATGACACCGGGATGCGCCAGAAGATCCTGCATGGATCGGATCACTAGGGGGCTGCGGTTAAGGCGGGCTCTGCCCGCACCCGCCAAGGGCCGAGCGGCCCTTGGATCCCATGAGGGGGTTCTGAGACGTCACTTGCGCCGCAGGCAAGTAACTCTTCGGCATTTGATGCGCTGCGCGCGGCTTTTCCCCCGTACCGTCATGAGGTCAAGGAGGCTGGCCTCCTTGCGGGTGTGGGCAGAGCCCGCTTTCGAGCACTGCACGGAAGGCAACAATGGCCGTGACGGACGATGATGGTTTACGGGATCTGACCCCTCAGGCCAAAGGGTGGCGGCCGGCGGCGGCGTGGGCGCTGTTCGACTGGGCGAATTCGCCGTTTCCGACCATTGTCACGACCTTTGTGTTCGGCACCTACTTCACCAAGGCCATCGCCGAAACCCCCGAGGCCGGAACGGCGCAGTGGGGCTGGGCGATGGCGCTGGCCGGGTTGGTCATCGCCATGCTGGGTCCGCTGACCGGTGCTGCGGCCGACCGCATGGGCCGGCGCAAGCCGTGGCTGGGTGGCTTTTCGGCTCTGTGCATCGTGGCCTGCGCCTTGATGTGGTTCGCCACGCCGGTCCCGGAGTCCACCCTGCTCGCCCTGACCCTGGTCGTGGTCGCGACCATCGGGTTTGAACTGGGCATGGTGTTCTACAACGCCATGCTGCCCGACGTGGCGCCCCACGGCATGATAGGCCGCCTGTCGGGATGGGCCTGGGGCCTTGGTTACGCGGGCGGGCTGGCCGCCCTGGTGGTGGCGCTGCTGGCCTTTGTGCAGGCCGAGACGCCGCTGTTCGGCCTGGACAAGGCGACCGCCGAGCATATCCGCATCACGCCGGTCCTGGTTGCCGTGTGGTTCGCGGTGTTCAGCCTGCCGACCTTCCTGATGGTGCCGGAGCCAGTGCGCGGGGCGCCGTTGCGCGCAGCCTTGGGGCAGGCGGTGGGCGACGTGCGGCGGCTGTGGAGCCTGTTCCGCACCCATCCGCTGCTGGCCCGCTTCCTGGTCGCCCGCATGATCTACACCGATGGCCTGGTCACCCTGTTCGCTTTCGGGGGCATCTATGCGGCGGGGACCTTTGGCCTGGCCCTGGACCAGATCATCCTGCTGGGCATCGCCATGAACATCACCGCCGGGCTGGGCGCTGCCGCGTTCGGGTGGATGGATGATCTGGTCGGCGCGCGGGCCACCATCGTTGCCGGACTGATCGGGCTGATCGGGCTGGGTGGCGGGCTGGTGGTGGTTGAAAGCACCACGGCTTTTTGGGCGCTGGCCCTGCCGATGGGCCTGTTCTTCGGGCCGGTGCAGTCGGCCAGCCGGTCCATGGTGGCGCGCCTCGCCCCGGCCGGGCTGACCACCGAGATTTTCGGCCTGTACGCCCTGACCGGCAAGATCACCGCCTTTGCCGGGCCGCTGGTTCTGGGCTGGGCCACGCTGCTGGCCGACAGCCAGCGGGCCGGCATGGCGACCGTGCTGGTGTTCCTGGGCGGTGGCCTCGTTCTGTTGCTGCGCGCCGTGCCGGGTGGCCGGGGTGCCGCGTCTTAGGCACCTCCTGGGGGGTGTGGGGTTTATTGTTTCGCCATGGACGCAAGCTGCTTTGCACCATTTGCGGCATCGGCTCGACGGATTATAACAGATGGGTCAAAGGTCTATGAAACACCAAGAGGGCACGCTGTTGCAGGGACGCATCATCCGCACTGTGCGCGAAAGCCTGGGACTGACTCAGCAGGGCTTTGCCGACCGCCTGGAGGTCAGTCAGGCCACCGTGTCGCGCTGGGAGGCCGGGCACACGCTGCCCGATCCAGAGGCGCGCCGCCGTATCCATGCCCTGTCCGGGCGCTCCACCAACAGCGGCGACGCCGCCCTGCGCCGCATGGTGCGTCACGCGCCGTCGATCATGGGGCTGCTTGACCTCAACATGCAGGTTCTGGCGGTGTCCGATCGCGCCGCCCGCGCCAACGGCATGACCCCGGCCGAGGCCGTTGGCATCGACTACCGTCCGCTGTTCACGGAGGATTTGGCTGAGGCCTACGAGGCCGCCATCAACAGCGGGTTCTTCAACGGAGAGATCCTGGGCGTTGATATCGCCTGCCGGATCCTCGGCCTGAACGGAACGCCGTTCTATGTGATTGCCAACTGGCATCTGGTGACTCTGCCCTCGACCGGCGAACCGCTGTTGCTGTGGAACGGCGACCATGTGGATCACGAGACATACCTCCGCATCCGCGCCGAGCGCCCGGCGGCGCGCATGGTGACCCTGGACGACTGGCTGAGCGAAGCCGCCCTGCCGGCCGAGACGTTGGCGGCTGTTTCGGCCTGATCGCCACGGACCCAATACCGCGCCGGGACGTTCCTCAGGATGTAGCCCCCTGCCGGAGTACCTGCCATGATCCGTTTCCTGCCGGCCCTTTTCCTTGCCCTGTCGCTGGTTCTGTCCGGTCCCGCCGGTGCGCAGGATCTGGCCACCGACTACACCGTCTCCGGCATCGCGGCGGACGGCACCACCCCGTACTCGGGGACGGTTCAGGTCGCTCCGGTCGGCGACACCTACAGCGTGGTGTGGCAGTTCCCCAACAGCCGCGAAGTCTACCTCGGCACCGGCATCCTGCGTGGGTCGAGCTTCGCCGTGGTCTACCAAAGCCCCCGCGTGCCCGGCCCGCCCGGCCTGGTCCTCTATGACATCGCCGAGGACGGTGGGATGACCGGATACTTCTCGGTGCTGGGCGCCAAGTCCATTGGCGCCGAAACCTGGACGCCGGTCAGCCGCTGAGGCTTGGAAAGGGGGAACATGCCGCCACGCTCCATCGTGATCGTCCAGGGCCACCCCGACCCCGACCCCGGCCACTTGTGCCGCGCCCTGGCCGACGCCTATGCCGAAGGTGCCCGACAGGGCGGGCACACCGTGCAGCAGATCGACCTCGCTGAACTCGATGTGCCGCTGCTGACCAGCCAGCGGGCGTTCGAGTACGACCCGGTGCCCGACAGCCTGCGCCCCGCCCAGGACGCCATCGTCGCCGCCGACCATCTGGTGTTGGTTTTTCCCCTGTGGCTCGGCACCATGCCGGCCCTGGTCAAGGCGTTCCTGGAGCAGGTCCTGCGCCCCGGCGTGGCGTTCGAGTACCTGGATAACGGCCGCCAAAAAGTCCTGATGACCGGGCGTTCGGCCCGCGTGGTGGTGACCATGGGAATGCCCGCCCCGGTCTACCGCTGGTGGTTCCTGGCTCACGGCATCCGTGGCCTGGAACGCAACATCCTCGGCTTCGTCGGGTTCAAGCCGGTGCGCGAAACCCTCCTCGGCATGGTCACCGCCACCAGCCCCAAACGCCGCGCCGGCTGGCTCAAGGACATGCGCAAGCTGGGGGCGCGGGGGGAGTGATGGGGGGCGTCAGGAAGTCCTGGGCGCTGCCCAGACCCGCAAAGGGCCGCGCGGCCCTTTGATCCCATGAACTGGGTATTCCCGAATTTTGCGCCGCAGGCAGAAACGCCCTCAGCATATGATGCGCTGCGCGCGGCGTTCTACTGAGGCCAATTCACGAGGTCCAGGAGGCCGCGCCTCCTGGCGGGCGCGGGCAGAGCCCGCAGTCTTCCGGCAAACGAACCTACCCCCCCCCCTCACACCCCGAACGTCGCCACCACCGGGACATGGTCGGACGGCGGCAACCAGTCGCGGGCGTCCACCAGCACCTCGAACGCTGTGGCGGTTTCGGCCACCGGGGCGGTGGCCCAGATGTGGTCCAGGCGGCGGCCCCGGTTGACGGTGCGCCAGTCGGTGCCGTTGGCGCCCTGGCGGTAGCTCCACCACGTAAACAGATGGTCCTCGGGCGGCACGAAGCGGCGGGCCACGTCCACCCAGCCGAGTGTGCTTTGCAGGTGGGCGAGGCGGGCGATTTCGGTCGGGGTGTGGGTGATGATGCGCGACAGGCGCTTGTGGTCCCACACGTCGGTGTCCAGTGGCGCCACGTTGAGGTCACCGACCAGCACCATGGGGTCCGACCGCCCGAAGCTGGCGGCGAACCAGTCGCCGAGGTCGTCCAGGAACTGGAGCTTGTGGGCGAATTTGGGATTGAGGGCGGCGTCGGGCACGTCTCCGCCGGCCGGGACGTACAGGTTATGTACCTCGATGCCGTCGATGCGGGCGCTGATGTGGCGGCAGTCCTCGCGCCCGCACCAGCTTTGCGTCCGCACGTCCTGGAGCGGCTTGCGCGACAGGATGGCGACGCCGTTGTAGCCCTTCATGCCGTGCAGCGCGGTGTGGACGTAGCCGTGCGACGCCAGCTCCAGCAGCGGGAACAACTCGTCCCGGACCTTGGTTTCCTGAAGGCATAGAACATCGGGCGCCAGCGCCTCGACCAGACGGTCGAGGTGGGCCATGCGCAGGCGGATGGAATTGACGTTCCAGGTGCAGACGGACAGCGCCACGGACGTCAGACCAGGGTGAAGGCGAGCAACGGCAGCCCAGCCACCTCGGCCCGGATGGTGTCGCCGCGCGTGATGGCGCCAACGCCCTCGGGCGTGCCGGTGAACACCAGATCGCCGGGCTCCAGGGTCACGAGGTCCGACAGATGGGCCAGCATGTCGGGGATGGGCCAGATCATGTCGGACAGGTCCCCACTCTGGCGGCGTTCGCCATTGACCTCCAGAGTGATGGACCCGGCTTCGGGCATGGGGAAGGCGTCGAGCGGCACCAGGGCGCCGATCGGGGCGGAGTTGTCGAATCCCTTGGCCATGTCCCACGGCTTGCCGCCCTTCTTGGCGACGGCCTGGAGGTCGCGGCGGGTCAGATCGACGCCGACTGCAAAGCCATAGATCAGCCCTTGCGCCTCGGCGGCGGGGACTTTGGTTCCGGTGCGCCCGATGGCGACCACCAGCTCCACTTCGTGATGCAGGTCGGTGGTGGCGGGAGGATAGGGGATCGGACCGCCCGGCACCACGGCGTCGCCGGGCTTGGAAAAGAAAAACGGAGGCTCACGGTCGGGATCGGCGCCCATCTCGCGGGCATGGGCGGCGTAGTTGCGCCCTACGCAATAGACCCGACGTACCGGGAACAGCCCGTCGCGCCCCTGCACGGTCAGAACCGAGCGGCGCGGTTCGGGAATGACGAATGCGGACATGGTGTTCCTCCTGCGGGTCCCGTGGAGGCCAGTATAGGGGGTGGGGCGCAGAGGGAAAGCAGGACTCGGCAAGGAAAGGCCCAAAAAGGCCAGAACCCAAAAAGGAATGAGCGCCCGGTCAGGGGGCAACCGGGCGCTCGGCTCCTCGCGGAGCAGGAAGGACGGCAGGGGAAACCGTCCTTCGTACGGGGTCACGCCTTTGCGGTGCGCCCCTCTGAGAGGTTAAGTAGGGGGCCAAGGACCGGTCTGCCAGCGCATTGCACGCATGGCAGTCATGTTGCAACCGCATAGCATCCGACTTGAGGAGTCAACTATTTGATCCGGTTAAACTTTTCCCGGCAGACACAATTTCATGACTCTCAGCGATACGACTGACCCGGCGGCAGGGGTCCCGGAATGTGTGCGAAAAGCTGCTGGTTGAGGTCCACGTCGGTGCGCACGTTATACAAAGTGACCGAGGTTTCGGTGCCCTGCGCATCAAGGATTCGCCACTGGCGCAGTTCGAACGGTGATTCCGCGAACACCAGAGTCATCAGGCCGGCGGCGCGATCCTCGGTCATCGCCACGTCGATCTCGACCACGGCCGCGCCGCGCCGCACGTCGGCCACGGTGATCTTGGGATCGGCAAAGCTGATGTCGTCGCGCAACAGAATGCCGGCCGGCGTGGAGGTCAACGGCAGGTGGGACACCTGGTTGAGTTTCTCATCGACATAGATCAGGTAGCGTCCGTCGGCCACCACCAGGACAGGGGTCGGCGCGTCGTATTCCAGGCGCATCCGGCCGGGCCGTTGCAGAGCCAGCGCTCCCTCGGCCTGGGCGCCATTGGACGACACCTGCATGAACCGCGCGGTCATCGACCGGATGCTCTGTAGGTGTTCCTCGGCCCGGCGCAGGATGTCCTGGTCGGTCGGCAGGGCCGACTCCTGAGCGGGAGCAGTGGCGGCCTCGGTCTGCGCGGCAACCGCCGGCCCGGCAAGAGCCAGCATCACGGGAAACAACAGGGCGGCGGCGAAACGGCGCATGGGACCTCTTTCAATAGACGTCGGTTGGAACAGGGTGCCTACGAAACATGGCGCCGCGAAGGCGAACACGCAATGCAGTCGCCGTAAGGACAGGCAGAGCCCGCCTGTTTTCCTTCGACCTCAGTACTCGTCGCTGACCGGGGGCAGCAGGACCTCGCGTTTGCCGACGTGGTTGGGCTTGCCGACCATGCCCTCGGTCTCCATGCGCTCGATGATGCGGGCCGCGCGGTTATAGCCGATTTGCAGGTGGCGCTGGATGAAGCTGGTCGAGGCCTTACGCTCGCGCGCCACCACGGCCACGGCCTGGTCGAACAGCGCGTCGCCCGAGTCGCCATCGCTGTTGCCGCCACCACCGCCGCCGGTCATGAGATCCACCATGGAGCCGGACGCCTCGTCCTCGTCGGTGACGGCCTCCATGTACTCGGGCTCGCCCTGGTCGCGCAGGTGGGCGACGATCTCCTCGACCTCGCTGTCGGACACGAACGGGCCGTGCACGCGGCTGATGCGCCCGCCGCCGGCCATGTACAGCATGTCGCCCTGGCCGAGAAGCTGCTCGGCGCCCTGTTCGCTGAGGATGGTGCGGCTGTCGATCTTCGACGTCACCTGGAAGCTGATGCGGGTCGGGAAGTTGGCCTTGATGGTGCCGGTGATGACGTCCACCGACGGGCGCTGCGTCGCCATGATAAGATGGATGCCGGCCGCGCGGGCCATTTGGGCGAGACGCTGGATGGCCGCCTCGACGTCCTTGCCGGCGACCAGCATGAGGTCGGCCATTTCATCGACGATGACCACGATGAACGGCAGCGCGGTCATGTCGAGTTCTTGCTCCTCGTAGATCGGCTTGCCCGTCTCGGGGTCGAAGCCGGTCTGCACGGTGCGGGTCATGGTCTTGCCGGCGCGGCGGGCCTCTTCGAGCTTGGTGTTGTAGCCGGCGATGTTGCGCACGCCCATCTGGCTCATGGAACGGTAGCGGTTCTCCATCTCCTTGACCGCCCACTTCAGGGCCACCACCGCCTTGTTGGGGTCGGTCACCACCGGGGTCAGCAGGTGCGGGATGCCGTCGTAGACCGACAGTTCCAGCATCTTGGGGTCGATCATGATGAAGCGGCACTGCTCGGGCCGCAGGCGGTAGAGCAGCGAACAGATCATGGTGTTGACGGCCACCGACTTGCCGGACCCGGTGGTGCCGGCAATCAGCAGGTGGGGCATCTTGGCCAGATCGACGTAGGTCGGCCCGCCGCCGATGTCGCGGCCCAGCGCCAGGGTCAGCCCGCCGGCCTGCTTGCCGTCGTCGTTGTGGAAGGCGTCGGAGGCCAGCAGTTCGCGGAAGTTAACCACTTCGCGCCGGGCGTTGGGCAGTTCGATGCCGATGGTGGACTTGCCCGGCACCACGGCGATGCGCACGCTGACTGCGCTCATGGACCGCGCGATGTCATCGGCCAGGCCGACCACGCGGCTGGTCTTGGTGCCCGGCGCGGGTTCGAGTTCGTAGAGGGTCACCACCGGGCCGGGGCGGACCTTTACGATGTCGCCGTTGACGCCGAAGTCGCTCAGCACGCCCTCCAGCAGGCGGGCGTTCTGGGCCAGGGCGTCCTCGTTGACGAAGGTGCCGGCGGCATAGGCGGGCAAGCCGAGAAGGTCGAGCGGCGGCAGGTGGTAGTCCTCGCCCTGGTCGTCGGGCAGCAGGGATCCCTGGCGCGCTGCGAGGTCGCGCTTGGACACCATGCGTGGCGGCGGCGTCGCCACCAGTTCGCCGGGTTTGCGCGGCGGCGCGGGAGTGAAGCCAGGGGCCTGGACGGCGGGAGGCGGCGCCTCGGCAAGCGGCTCGGCCCGCAGGCGGCGGCGCTTGCCCGGCCGTGCGGCGGGGTCGCCGGAGTCGTCGATGTCGTCGAAGTCGTCGTTGGGATCGAGGTCGAACGGCGGGGCGTCGTCCCGGCCCCAGTCGTCTTGTCCGTCGGGGGGGTGATCGTCGGGGAAGCGGTTGCCCAGCACGGGTTCGGTGCGCTCGTGCGGCCCGGTGGCAGGGGTGTCCATCGTGGGCTCGGCGCGCTGCAGGCGTTCGCCCAGGCGATCTCCCAACCCGGCGGCCATGCCGGACAGGCCGGACAACGCCCCGGCCGTTTTGCCGGCACCCTGGCCGACGCCGCGCCCAACGCCGCGCCCAAGCGATCCGATGGCGCGCGTCATGGCCCGCCATTCGGACAGTCGCACCGCACTGGCCCAGGTCAGGGCGCCCAGGCCGAGCAATCCGGCCACGCCCGCCATCATCCAGCGCAGGTCGGCCACCACGCCCAGCGCCGTCCAGCCTGACTGGGCATGGGCCAGCAGCAGCGCCCCGGCGGCCCCGCCCAGCCCGGCGGTGATCGGCCAGCCGTCAGGACGCCCCAGCGGCGCAAGGCCCATGGTCAGCAGCAGCAGGGCGGCAATCAGGGACAGGGTGCGCAGCCACGTCCAGCCGATGATCGCTCCGGCGGTCAGCCGCACGCCCCACGCCACCATCACCACGATGACCGCCACCGACGCCGCGCCCACGGTCTGCAACAGGGCGTCGGATAGTCCGGCCCCGAACAGGCCCAGGGCGTTCTGCACCACGCCCGGCCCCGCCGTGTTGAACGACGGGTCGGTCGGCACGTAGGTCACCAGGGCGGCACCCAGGGCGCCCGCCGCAGCCAGCCACGCAAGGCCGCCGACGCGACGCCCGGCACGGGCCAGCCCGGCGCGGGCTCCCGGCGGCAGGAACGTCGAGCGGCCGGAGGTGGCGGCGGCGGAACGGCTGGAACCAGCCATGTCTCAGATCCCTTCTCGGTGACGGCAGGCGGCGATGCGCGCGAGGGCGCGGGCCGTGGTGGCGCGGTCATGGACCAGGGCGACGCGTACGGTGCCCGCCCCGATGTTGGTGCCATCGGCCGCGGTGCGGGCGAGGTAGGCGCCGGGCAGCACCTTGACGCCTTCCTCGGCCCACAGGCGGCGGGTGAAGGCCTCGCCATCGGGCACCGGCAGCCACAGGAAAAACCCGCCGGGCGGCGCCTCGATGCCCAGGATGCGGGCGGCGTCGGCGACCTTGTCCTGGTACAGGCGGCGGTTCTCGGCGGCGTGCGCCTCGTCCGACCACAACGCGGCACTAACGGCCTGGACCGGGAACGGCATCCCGGCGGCGGCATAGGCGCGCAGGCGACGGAAGCGGTCGATCAGGACCGGGTCGCCAGCCACGAAGCCCGACCGCAGCCCCGGCACGCTGGACCGCTTGGACAGCGAATTGAACACCAGCACGTTGTCCACCGACCCGCCCAGTGCCGCGCAGGCCTCCAGCGCACCGGGCGGCGGCGTGTCCGCATAGATCTCGGAATAGCACTCGTCGGCCAGCACCACGAAGTCGTGGCGCCGCGCCAGGGTGATGAGGGTCTTCCAGGTCTCCAGGCTCGCCACCGCACCCTGCGGGTTGGCCGGGGAACACAACGTCACCACGGCGGCGCGGTCCAGCACCTCGGGCGGCAGGGCGGCGTAGTCGGGCAGGAACCCGCTTGCGGCCGAGGCATCGACCAGCAGCGGTTCGGCCCCGGCCATCAGCGCCCCGCCCAGGTAGACCTGATAGAACGGGTTGGGCATCAGGGCCAGGGGTGGCGGCGTTGCTCCCTCGTCCACGATCACCTGGGTAATCATGTACAGGGCCTCCCGCGTGCCCGAGGCCGGCAGGATCATCGTTTCCGGGGTCACCATGCCGGCCGGCAAGGCATAGCGCCGGGTCAGCCACTCGGCCACGGTGCCCCGCAACTCGGGCGTTCCCGCAATCGGCGGGTACTTGCCCCACCCGGCGCCGTGGGCGGCCAGCGTCGTGCCCACCAGATCGGGCACGGCGTGCTGCGGCTCGCCGATGGACATGACGATGGGCGGCTGCCCCGGCTCGATACCATCGAGCAAGGCGGCAAGGCGCTGGAACGGATATTCGGAAAGCTGGTCGAGACGGCGATTGAGCATGCGCGGCTGGCACCGGATAGCGGTACAAAACAGGACCAAACAAGACTACCCTTTTAGAGCCCGCCTCGTCCAGAGCGTAAGAAAAACAGGGCTTATTCCGTTCGGCGCATGGATGGGCGCCAACTTCGGAAGGGAGCCGGGCGCTGCCCCGACCCGCCTAGGGCCGAACGGCCCTAGGCGCTACCATAAGAAAGGAACTGGGCTCTGCCCAGGCCCGCTTAGGGCCGAACGGCCCTTGGAACCCATGAGGGGGTTCGTCCTTATTCTTGCGCCGCAGGCAGAGAATGTCGGTATTCAATGCGCTGCGCGCGGTTGCCTCGCCAAGTCACGTGGTCAAGGAGGCTGGCCTCCTTGCGGATGCGGGCAGAGCCCGCTTTCCTGCGCCTCCCGCTTTCGCCAAAATTGGCACATGCCGGTATCAGCTATACCGCTTGACCACCTTGTGGATGGCCTTGCGGCTCGGCTTGTCGGTGCCGGCCACGGGTTCGACCTCGGCCGTGATGCGGGCGCCGTCGGTGGCGCGGGCGAGGGACAGGTCGTAGGCCGTTTGCAGGCCGAGCCAGAACTCGGCCGTCGTCCCGAACGCCTGGGCCAGGCGCAGGGCGGTGTCGGGCGTCATGCCGCGCCGGCCGCGCACCAGTTCCGAAATGCGTGGCGCTGGCACGCGCAGGGCCAGGGCCAGGGCGTTGGAACTCAGGCCCAGGGGGTCCAGGAACTCGGTGCGCAGGACGATGCCGGGATGGGGTGCTTCGATGGGATCGGCGACATCGGTCATGGCGTGCGGGCTCCTGTTCTACGGGTGCCATGCCACGTTGCACGAACAATCCGCCCGGATCAACCGCAGCCATCAATTGTTGCCGGGGCCATCTTCGGGGGTATCGTCGGGGTCTGGCCCGCGCAGCACCACGGCCAGGAGCCCGGCCGCGCCGCTGGCCCCCTCGGGGTCGAGGGCGGCGACAGTGGCCAGGGCGGTGCATCCGGTTTCCAGGTTGCCCAGCCGCACCTGGACATAGCCATAGGCCTTGAGGGCATAGGCCAGGAACCGGGCCTCGGCCGACCAGTCGAGCATCCGGCCGGCGAACGGCGGTTGGGCCGCGTCGAGACGACGCCAGTCGGGGTCCAGGCCCAGGCGGTCCAGGGACTGCCGCACGCAGGCCAACGCCCACGGCACCGCCTCGGCCAGTTCGTTGCGGTAGAAATGGAACTTGTAGTGGCCGATCAGCACGGCGCGATGCTCGGGCGCCTGCTGGCGGGCGGCGGCCAGATGGCGGCGCGCGGTGTCGGGCTCGTGCCATGCCGCGCCAGCGGCTTTCAGTGCGGCCTCGATGGCGGCCGGAATGGTCTCGGAGGTGTCCGGAAACGGGTCATCCACTTGGTGGGCGGTCACTGGGGGGGTCCTCCCGACGGGGAGGGGGAGCGCCGGGAGTGTAGCAGATACCGGAAACACATCCAAAAGGTCGTCAGACTGATCCGCTGACGCCTCTGCGCCAGCGAACCAATCTGGCGACCTTAAGGGGCCAGTACGCCGGCCGCCATGATCGACAGGCGGACGAGTTCGGACTGGCGGTTGGTGTCGGTCTTGCGGAACAGGTGGGCGAGCTGCGTTCGCACGGTGGTGACGGCAACGCCGCGTTCCTCGGCATAGTCTTCAATCCGCTTGTCCTGCATGAGGGCCTGCAACAAGCCGGCCTCGGCCGGGGTCAGGCCGAACAGGCCGCGCAGCAGGCCGCTGGCGGGCACCGTCACCGCGTCGCTGGACGCCAGATGAATGTGGACCAACGGCTTGCTGCCGCTGAGCGACCCGGTGCGAACGGCCAACGGCCGAATGACGCAGCCGACCGTCTTGACGCCGTTGGGACGTTCCAGGGCCATGGCGGTCTGACTGACGGCGGCCAGATCGCCGTCGCGGGCGGCCCGCGCGATGCGCCGGATGTTGTCGTGCAGGTCCCGCGTCTGCCGGCTTTCGGCGGCGATCAGCACGCCATTGAGCATGGTCACGCCGTCCCCCGCCTCGATCAGGCGATGGGCAGCGGCATTGGCATAGGCGACATGGGCGGTGGCGTTGGTAACCACGCTGGCGCAGGCCATGCCTTCGCACAGGCCGCGCGTGATGTCGCCCTGAACTTCCATTTCGGCCACGCGCACCAGCAGGCGCATGGCGTGCGGCAGGTGAGGCCGCAGGGCGTCGAGTCGGTCGCGGTCCTCGTCGCTGAACGGGCCCGCCCCGATGCGCCGGAATACGCCGATCAGGGCGGAACGCCCGTCGTCGTCGTCGCAGTGCAGCCACAAGCCGTCGCCGATGCCTTGCAGGCGCAGGCGTTCCCGGTAGTAGGCGGTGCTGCTGAAGGTTTCCGACGCGGCGCCCAGCCACGGCGCCTGCTCCTCGCGAAACGCGTATTCCTGTTCGAACCGCGCCGGTTCGGCGGCGTCAAAGCCGCTCATGACGTTGATTACGAAGCCGTGCTGTTCGTGGCCCCGCACCAGGAACTGCCCGAACTCCGCACCGAAGGCGTCGGCCAGACGGCGCACGAACACCGGCAGACGTTCGGGATCAAGCGACGCGTCGTACAGGATATTGATGAATGCTTCGAGATCGGCGGTCGTCGAGGGGGCGGAGGTCATTCTGGTCCTCCGTAGTGACAGGAAACCCACCCTCGCCGCAGGGATGCGGGAAGGTTTCGGTACACGTGAATCATCTGCTGCGCGGCTCCAAGCAGGAATATCCAACTCAGTATTAGCGGCAGGAATCGTGCCCCCCCTGGCGCGAACGCCCTACCAGGATCCTAGTACAGCGTGAAACGTATGGGATTACATCCTCAAAACACAGTATGTCTGGAGAGAAAACTGCGTTCAGTCGATGACCTCGGTGCGGTACCACGAAGGTTCTGACTGCCTACGACTAATCCAGGCGCGTCTCGCGAGCGACAATTATTGCAGTTCTGACCAATTCTGATAGCAAATCCTGACCGACTTCGCGCTGAAGCCTGATTTCCGCTACGGCATTCTCGGCCGCGAGCGATCCGCCCAAAACAATTATAGGACACTGCTCAGCATAAAGGGCAGAGCAAAAAAGGCCAGGGTCGTAGAAAGAAGAACCATCCCCGCCACCTCCTCTGGGTGGTTCTCGTAGCGTACCGCCCACAGGTAGTTGAATACAGCGACGGGCAGGGATGCCTCGATGACCACCACGCCAAGGGCGATATCCTCAAGTCCCATGGCCAGGCCGACGCCCCAGCCGACGGAAAATCCCATGGCCAGGCGCAGGACGGAGAACGTGAGGCTGGTTTTCAGCGACGACACCTTCAGCCTGGCCAGCGATACGCCCAGGGTGATCAGCATCAGGGGAATCGTGAAGGCGCCCGCAAGATGCACGGTGTTGGCCACCCAGCGCGGCAGCGCGATGTCGAACGCCATCAGCGCCAGCGCCGCCGCCACCGCCCACAGCAGCGGCGTGCGCAGCAGCATCCGCAGATTGACCTCGCCGGCGGCCAGCCCGACCCCGACGGTGAACATCAGCACGGCCCCGACCACGAAATAGGCGATGGCCAGCGCCAGCCCCTGCTCGCCGAACGCGAACAGGCACAGCGGCAGGCCCATGTTGCCGTTGTTGGCGAACACCAGCGACGGCAGGTACGTGCTGACCCGCTTGTTCATCAGGCGCACGATGCCCCAGCCGATCACCAGAAAGGCGGCATGGACGGCCAGCGACGCCCCGGCCATCACGGCCAGCGCATCGGCCGTCAACTCGGCCTTGAGCAGGACATCAACGATCAGTGCCGGCACGCCAACGGTGGTGACCAGGGCGGTGACGCCCGGCACGTCGAAGGGCAGCCCCCGACGCGTCCACCCATAGCCGAGCAGGGCGAGCAGGAAGACTGGGGCGACAACGGCAAAAAGGTCGGCGAACAGGCCGTAGAGCATGGCGGGGGCTCGTCAGGGGGAAGGCGCGGCGGCCATCCTAGCACTGTTGCCCGGCCGGTCTCTACCGGCCTGCTAGTTAAACGGGTTCTTGACCTGGGCCCGCTGCTCGACGTTCATCGAGCGGAACACGGCGCCAGCGTTTTCGCGGGCCGCCTCGATCCCCATGGAACTGGCCTCGACGTACAAGCTGAAGGCCCGTGGCAGGTCGCGGCGCACGCCGACCCCGTTGGCGTGCATCCAGGCGAGCAGTTCGACCGCTTGGCCGTCGCCGGTGTCGCCGCGCCGCCGCACCTCGTCAACCGCGAACGGGCTGGGTGTCCCACCGGCCACCTGTTGCACCACTTCAAGCCAGGTCAGCGGCTGGCCGAGGTCGTATTCCAGCACGCCGGCACCGCTGTTGCGGCCCAGTTCGGCCGCCTGTTCGGGCGTCAGCGGCTTGGGCACCGGCACCGGCGGCAGGCCCCGGTTGAGGATGTAGGACGGCAGCGCGCCGTCGTTTTCCTGGCGCACGGAACCGCGAAAGATTTCGTCGAGGGTGCGCCCGAACGCCAGGGCACGGCCTCCCCCAAACTCGCCCGAAGGTCCGCCGGACAGCAGCGCGATCGCCAGGGCGGTGGCGGCAAGGCCGGAACGGGAAAGGCGCGAACGGAGGGTCATGAGGGCTCTGACAGTGGAGGTGGGGAGGGGGCAAGGAAGAAGACGATGATATGGGGGCGGGACTATACATCGGCGAGAGCCGCGCGCCCATTCTGGACATGTCCATCTTATACAGGATGGCATCTTAGACACGATGGCACCTTAAACAGGATGGCGGCCGGCCGCCCACCCCGGTCGGCCGGCCTGCCCCGGTCGGTCCCTGCGTCGGCGCCGCCCACACAGTGGGTAAGGCCCCAAGTCCGCCAACGCTTCCGGTCGCCCGGTAGTCGCAGTATGCCCGTCAGCGGTTACGAAAAGGTGAACGTGGCCAGGGTGGCGCGACCAGGGAGCGCGACCAGGGAACGAGCCAGGGAACGAGGGAGCGCGGCATGTGTTGACTCCTTTTCGGGCTGGCCGCACCCTGTTCGGGCGATGACGACCATGCTCCATGCCACCTGCGTCGCCGTGAGCGGTCACGGCGTCCTGCTCCGCGCCCCTTCCGGCGGCGGCAAGTCCGATCTGGCCCTGCGTCTGATCGACGGCGGGGCGTTGCTGGTCGGCGATGACTACTGCGCCTTCACGGTCCGCGACGGGACGCTGGTCGCGGCGCCCCAGGCCGCCCTGGCCGGGCTGCTTGAGGTGCGCGGCGTGGGCATCGTGCGCCTGCCCCACGCCGCCGAGGCGGCGGTCCGCCTGATCGTCGATCTGGTGCCCGGCGGCCCGGTGGAGCGCCTGCCGGAATCATCCGGGGCGATGCTGTTCGGGGTGCCTCTTCCAGCGGTCCGCCTGGACCCGTTCGAGGCATCGGCCCCCGCCAAGGTGCGCCTTGCGGTCAGGCTCGCCACGGGCGATATAGGGAGCGCGGCATGATGGAGGAGGGCTCCGTGTCGGACGTGCATCACGCCACCCCGGAGGACATCCCGGACGGCACTTGGGGCCGGCTGGTCGTCGTCACCGGCATGTCCGGGGCCGGCAAGACCATGGCGCTCAAGGCGTTCGAGGACATGGGCTACGAGGCGGTGGACAACCTGCCCCTGGTGTTGCTCGGCGGGTTGGTCGGCAGCGGCGAGGAGGTGGCCCGCCGGCCCATCGCCATCGGCATCGACATCCGCACCCGCGACTTCAACGTGGCCCGCCTGCTGGGCACCATCAATGCCCTGGCCGATGCCCGCCACCTGGAGGTCGAGGTGGTGTTCGTCGATGCTGACGACGAGGTGCTGGCCCTGCGCTACACCGAAACCCGGCGCCGCCACCCGATCGGCGGGGATCTGCCGCTGGCCGACGGCATCGTCCTGGAGCGCCGGATGCTGGCCTCCTTGCGCGACCGCGCCGACGTGGTCATCGATACCACCGGGCTGCCGGCGTCCGGCCTCAAGCAGATGCTGGAGGTGCGCTATGCCACCGCCGCGTCGCCCGGAATGTGCGTGTTCGTGACGTCGTTCGGGTTCCGCAACGGTCTGCCGCGCGAGGCGGATTTGGTGTTCGACGTGCGCTTCCTGCGCAACCCGCACTATGTCCCCGCCCTCAAGCCGTTGACGGGATGTGATGCCGACGTTGCGGAGTACGTTGCGGCGGACCCGGATTATGATAGCTTCTTCAACGGCGTGACGGCGCTCCTGGGGCCGCTGCTGCCGCGTTATGAAGTTGAGGGAAAGAGTTACTTGACTGTGGCTGTCGGCTGCACCGGGGGGCGGCATCGGTCGGTATTTGTGGCCGAACAGCTTGGGGCGTGGATCAGGACACAGGGCCGCCGGGCGACGATCTGTCATCGCGACACGCCGGCCGCCCAAAAGCGGGTCAGCCAGCCGGCCGAAACGTCAACCAACCAGCCGGGCGGCGGCACAACGGACGAAGGCGCGCCAGCGGCGCGGCAGGAGACCACAGGGGGTCAGCAATGATTGGCATGGTATTGGTCACCCACGGACGCTTGGCGGCCGAACTTATCGCCGCCTTGGAGCACGTGGTTGGACCGCAACAGGCCACTTTGGCCGTATGCATCGGTCCCGATGACGACATGGAGCAACGGCGGGCCGACATCCTCGACAGCACCGCACAGGTCGATGACGGCGCCGGCGTTGTTCTGCTGACCGATATGTTCGGCGGCACGCCGTCCAACCTGGCCATCTCCATCATGGGCAAGGCCAAGGTCGAGGTCATCGCCGGGGTCAACCTGCCCATGCTGATCAAGCTGGCCTCGGTTCGCAACGACCTGCCGTTGGACGAGGCGGTGGCCGCCGCCCAGGAAGCCGGGCGCAAATACATCAACGTGGCAAGCAAGCTGCTGAGCGAAAAATAAAAAAGATACCGTTGGGAGGATGACACGTCATGACTGACTCGGAGGGGCCTGCCTCCGGGCTGATCAGCGAGGGCGAGGACGGCACTCTGTGCCGCGCCGCGACCATCGTCAACAGCCGTGGCCTGCACGCCCGCGCCGCCGCCAAATTCGTCAAGAAGGCGGAGGAATTCGCGGCCGACATTACCGTCAGCAACCGGGGCCAGGAGGTTTCCGGCCGCTCCATCATGGGGCTGATGATGCTTGCCGCCTCGCCGGGCACCACGATCGGGATGACGGCGCGGGGCGCCGACGCCCGCGCCGCGCTTGAAGCTCTCGGGCAGCTCATCGACGACAAGTTCCATGAAGACTGAGCCGCCGCCGACGACGCCGGGCGACACCACCACCGAACAGGTGTTCGAAGGGGTGGGGGTCGGGCCGGGCATTGCCATCGGCGTGGTGCACCTGCATGACGCCGACATGGTCAGCGCGCCAGAGTACCGCGTGCCGGTCAGCCGCATCCCGGCCGAGCAGCGCCGCTTCGCCCAGGCCGTGACCGCCGCCCGCAAGCAGATGTCGCTGCTGCGCCAGAAGGCCCGCCGCCTGCCCGCCGCGGCTGGCGAGGAACTCGGCTACCTGCTTGAGGCCTATGACCAGATGCTCAAGGGGTCGCGCCTCATTCGCGGCGTCGAGCATCGCATCGAAACCGAGCGGGTCAACGCCGAGGCGGCCGTGCGCCGCGAGATCGAGCAACTGGTTGCCGCCTTCGCCTCCATGGACGACGCCTACCTGGCCGGCCGCATGGTCGATGTGCGCGAGATCGGACAGCGCCTGGTGCGCAACCTGACCAAGACCTCGACCCGGCCGTTCGACGACCTGCCGCGCAATGCCGTGGTCATCAGCCAGGAATTGACCCCGGCCGACACCGCGTTGCTCGACCCCCACCATGTCGCCGGGTTCGCCACCCAGGCCGGCGGGGCGGAAAGCCATACCGCGATCATGGCGCGCTCGCTGGGGCTGCCGGCCGCCATCGGCGTGCCGGCCCTGCTGCGCGTGGCACGCTCGGGCGATACCGTCGTCATCGACGGCACCACGGGGCAGGTCATCCTGCATCCCACCCCGGAAACCTTGACCATCTACCGTCGCAAGCGGGCCGAGTTCCTGCGCGCCCGCCGCGCGCTGGGTCGCCTGCGCGACCTGCCGGCGGTGACCACCGATGGCCTGCGCCTGGGCATGATGGCCAACATTGAATTGCCGTCCGAGGTCGACGCCGTGCTCGCCTCCGGGGCCGAGGGGATCGGCCTGTTCCGGTCGGAGTTTCTGTACATGAACCGCGCCGGCTGGCCCGAGGAAGAGGAACAATACCAGATCTTCCGCAAGGTGGTCGAACGCATGGACGGCCGCCCGGTGACCATCCGCACCCTGGATGCCGGCGGCGACAAGCTGGAAACGTCGCTGGGCGCGTCCATGCCCGTCAACCCGGCGCTCGGCCTGCGCGCCGTGCGCTTCCTGTTGTCGCGGCCCGACGTGCTGGAGGCTCAGTTGGCCGCCATTCTGCGCGCCGCAGCCCACGGGCCGGTGCGCATCCTGCTGCCCATGGTGACCACCGCCGACGAAGTTCTGGCCGTGCGGTCGGTGGCTGAACGGGTCAAGGCGCGCCTGACCCGCGCAGACATCATCGTGCCGTCCACCATGCCGCCCATTGGTGTGATGATCGAGATCCCCGGCGCCGCCCTGGCCGCCGATTCGCTGGCCGGGGTGTCCGACTTCTTTGCCATCGGCACCAACGACTTGACCCAGTACACCCTGGCCATCGACCGCGCCGACGATGCCGTGGCCCATCTGTACAACCCGCTGCACCCGGCCGTGCTGCGCCTCATCCACTTCGCCACCGGAGCCGCCCTGCGGGCCCGCCTGCCGGTATCGCTGTGCGGCGAAATGGCTGGCGACCCACGCCTGACCGGGCTGCTGCTTGGCCTGGGCATCCGCGAACTGTCGATGTCGGCGTCCAACATCCCGCGCGTCAAGCACCGCATCCGCCGCCTGTCCATGACCAAGGCCGAAGACCACGCCCGCCACGTCATGAGCGAATATGACGCCTGTCGGATTAACGACCTGATCGCGGCGTTCTAGGGTTCTGGCGGGATGGGATGAAAGAGCGGGCTCTGCCCGCACCCGCAAGGAGGCCAGCCTCCTTGACCTCGCGACGGGGCGGAGCAAAGCCACGCGCAGCGCATTCAATACCGACATTTTCTGCCTGCGGCGCAAGGAAAGCTCCGATTTCCTCATGGGATCCAAGGGCCACTCGGCCCTTGGCGGGTCCGGGCAGCGCCCGGCTTTCTCCCAAAGGTAGCGCCTATGGCGCCATTCCCAGTCCGCCTATGCCATGGTCCCGAAGGTGCGGCGGATGATGGGGGCGAATTCGGCGATGACGCGTTCGTACACGTCACGTTTGAACGGCACGATGCTGTCCACCACCTGATCGACGTCGATCCATTTCCAGGCGTCGAATTCCGGGTGGCGGGTGGCGATGTCGATATCGGCGTCGGTCCCGGTGAACCGCATCAGGAACCATTTCTGGGTCTGGCCGCGATAGCGCCCTTTCCACACCTTGCCGATCAGGTGGTCGGGCAGGTCGTAGAGCAGCCAGTCGGCGGTTTCAGCGATGATGTCGGCGCGGTCGGTGCCGATTTCCTCGTGCAGTTCGCGCTGGGCGGCGGCGCGGGGGTCCTCGTCCTTGTCAATGCCGCCCTGGGGCATCTGCCAGTGGTCGCCCGGCGTGTCGATACGGCGGGCGACGAACACCTGCCCCGAGTCGTTGACCAGCATGATGCCGGCGCACGGACGGTAGGGCAGGTCAGACCGCGCCGGGGCGCCGGAGGATGACTTGGACATGACGGGACCCCTTGAAAGAAAACGTTGGCTATATCTGTGAGGGGAGTTCTGGGCTCTGCCCAGGCCCGGCAAGGGCCGAACGGCCCCTGGACCCCATTAAGAGGACTGCGCTTTATTGTGCCGCAGGCAGACAAGCCCTCATCATTTGATGCGCTGCGCGCGGCTTATTCCCGAGGTCCAGGAGGCCCCGCCTCCTGGCGGGTGCGGGCAGAGCCCGCTTTTCCTTCCCCTACACCACGTGTTCCCGTCAGGTCGACGGCCGGGGCATGACGGCCGAGGCGGGGGCCAGCACCACGCCCTTGCGGGGCAGTTCGCCGATCCATCGGGTCAGGCGCTCGAAGGTGACGGGCAGCGGGCTGGCCACGGCGACGGTGGTGCCGCGTACCTTGGCGACCTCCTCCAGCCAGGACAGGCGGGCGTCGATGGCTTCGCGGAACGGGCGGGCGTCGATGTCGCTGACTGCGTGCAGGCGTGGCCCGTCGAGGTCGGCGCTACCCGCGAGGCCGCTTTCCGGGGCGGTGTGGACGTAGAGCAGGCCGCGCTGGGCCAGCGGTTCCAGAACCGTGCGCATATGCACGCGCGACCCGCCGAACTTGGCGCCGGGCGCCCCGACAAATCCGGTGTAGCCGACCGCCCGGCTCATGATCTGTTCCAGGCGTGTGGTGTTCTCGGTCTGCGGCAACAGGCTGATCATGCCGAGCGGACCGGGATCGTGGCTGGGAAAGGCCTCGCCCTCCAGCGGCAGGTCCAGCAGCACTTCGTGGCCGTGGGCGCGGGCGCGGGTGACCTGATCGGCCAGGCGCGGGGCATAGGGGCTGAACGACAGCGACACCTCGGCTGGCAGGCGGACGATGGCGGCCTCGGTCGCCTCGGGATCGAGGCCGAGGCCGGTGACGATCAGGGCGATGCGCGGCGTGTCGGCCGGTGCGGTGAACGGCCGGGCATAGGTCTGCCACGCGGTTTCGCCTTTCGGCCCGATCACCGGTATCACGCCCTGCGGCGTGGTCCGCGCCACGGCGGCGACCGGGGCCGGCGCCAGGGCCACCGGGGGCGCCTTGGGGGGCGGCAGGCGATCAAAGGCCGGAACGACATGCTGGTCGGCCGGTTCGGCCGGGAATAGCGGTTCCTTGAGCGGCGGCAGGTCGTCCTTGGGGGCGACCAGGGCCAGACGTTGTTCGGGCGGTACCGACACCGGTGTTTCGGCCAGCGGCGCGACGGGTTCGGGCGCGGGCGCCTCGGGCGGGGTCGCGGCGACATCCTCGGGCGCGGGCTTGCCCGCAACGGCCGGGTCGTCTGCTGCGGGCGTCTTATCTTCCCCGCCAGCCGGGGGAACGTCGGCTGCGTCGTTCAGCCACGGCCGACGGCTCAGTGACCGGCCATCGGCCTCGGGCGGAGCCTGGAGGGGGCGTGCGGTCGTGGGCATGCTCATGGCGATGGAACGGCCGGACTGCGGGGTGTTGGCCGCCGGGTCTTCCTCGGCAAGGCCGGCGATGTCGCCGCCGGCTCCGTCCGGGGTGCCGGTCAACCACCACCACGCGCCCCCACCCAGCGCGGCAAGGACCACGGTCGCGGCAACGGCGCCGACGACCACGGTGGAGCGCTTGCCCTTCTTGTCGTCGTCCTCGTCGTCCATGTCGTCGAGGCCGAGCGGCATGTCGTCGTCGTCAAACGGGATGTCATCGGCCGGCGGCGTGTCGGCGGGCAGGGCCTGCATCGGCCGCGCGTGCCGTGCGCCGTCGATATCGGGCTCGACGACGGGGGCGGCGGCCTCGTCCTCGGGCACGTCCTCGGGCGGTGGCAGGCTGGAGACTTCGGCCGCGATCAGGGCCAGAACGGCGGGATTGTCAAAGGGATCGGGGGCGTTGGCTTCGGGCTTTCCCTTGCCCTTGCCTTTTCCTTTCTGGCCCTTGCCCGGCGCTTTTTTGCCGCGCCCCAGCAGGGAGCCCAGGAAGGACGGTTTCTTGCCGCCCTTTCCTTTGGCGCCCGCCGGTCCGTCTTCAAAGCCGGCGGGCATTTCATCGGGGCCGTCGTCGCGCGCGAACGGCATGTCGTCGTCGGACTCGTCCGACTCCTTCGACGCGCCCTTCTTGCGCCCTTTGCCTTTGAACAGCCCCAGCATTGCTCTCCGTCCTCAGGACTGGCAGCGGCCCTTAATTGGCCGCCACGCGTTCCCGATAAAGCGCCACGCCGCGCAAAATGTCCAGCGCGCGCGCCAACTGATAGTCCTCGACGGTGGCCGGGCCGGACGCGTCACCGGGGCCGGCGGGGGCGGTTTCGTCCTTGCCTTCGGTGGCGCCGGGTGCAGGCTCGGGCGCAGCTTTCGGAGCAGCGTCCTCGGCCGGGGCGTTGCCGTTGCGCAGGGCATTGCGCAGGCTGGCTTCGCTGCGGCTCATGTCGCCGTTGGTCGCCTCGGCCAGCTTGAGCTGACGCACCGCGATGTCGGGCTCGATGCCGACCGCCTGGATGGAGCGGCCCGACGGCGTGTAGTAGCGCGCCGTGGTCAGGCGCATGGCGCCGTGGCCGGGCAGCGGCACGATGGTCTGCACCGATCCCTTGCCGAACGACTTGGTGCCCACGACGATGGCGCGGCGATGGTCCTGCAAGGCGCCAGCGACGATTTCCGAGGCCGAGGCCGACCCGTCGTTGATCAGCACCACGATGGGCAGCCCCTCGGCCAGATCACCGCGCCGCGAGTTGAAGCGCTGCGTCTCGTCGGCGTGACGGGTGCGGGTGGACACGATCTCGCCGGTGTCGAGGAAGGCGTCGGACACCGCCACCGCCTGATCGAGCAGGCCGCCGGGGTTGTTGCGCAGGTCGAGCACAAAGCCCTTCAGGCGATCCTTGCCGATCTCCTTGCGCAACTCCTCGACCGCCAGCTTCACGCCGTCATAGGTCTTTTCGTTGAACGAGGTGATGCGGATGTAGCCGACATCGCCCTCGCGCTGATGGCGCACCGATTGGATGCGGATGACGTCGCGGGTCAGCACCACGTCGAATGGCTCGGCGTCCTCGCGCCGCACCTTGATGGTGATTTCGGACCCGACCTTGCCGCGCATCTGCTCGACCGCTTCCTGAAGGGTCAGCCCCTGGACGGATTCGTTGTTCAGGTGGGTGATCAGGTCGCCCGGTTGCAGGCCGGCGCGGAAGGCCGGCGTGTCGTCGATCGGCGATACCACGCGCACGAAACCGTTTTCCAGCGTCACCTCGATGCCCAGGCCGCCGAACTCGCCGCGCGTCTGCACCTGCATGTCGCGGTAGTTGTCGGCGCTGAGGTAGCTGGAGTGGGGGTCAAGCGCGGTCAACATGCCGTTGATCGCCGACTCGACCAGTTCCTGGTCGGTGACGTCCTCGACATAGTCGCGGCGCACGCGCTCGAACACGTTTCCGAACAGATCGAGCAGACGATAGGTCTCCTCGGTCGTGCGGGTTTCGGCTTGGGCCGGATGGGATGCGGCGCCCAGATAGAAGGAGCCGACGGTGAGAGCGGTCACGGCGCAGGCCGCGAAGAGGGTTTTGCGCATCATATCTCTAAGATCAACCTTTGCGAGCCGAAAGCCAGGGTAGCGGGTTCACGGGTTGGCCATCGCGTCGGATTTCCACGTACAGGGTCGGTGACCCTTGCGGAGCCATTATCCCCACCGGCTCCCCCGCAAGAAGCCTTTGCCCAACGACGGCGTCGATCCGGGACATCCCCGACAGGAGGGTATGATATCCCCCGCCATGTTCGATTATCAAGAGTTGCCCATAACCCCTGAAGGCACCAGCGAAAGCGACCACTCCGTCGCTGGGGGCGATGACCTGGGCGGTTGGCCGGGTGGACACCACGATTCCGCGACTGGTGGTCCCCGACGTGTCGGGTTCCCCGTAACGGGTCAGGATCGTGCCACGGGCCGGCATGGGCATCGCCCCGCGCACGGTTTCAAGCGACCGCCCGGCCGAGGCGAACGTTCCGCCGGAAGTGCCAGGGGCGGACGCGGTCTGGGCCGCAGGCCGGGCCGGCGGCTGGGCCGGCACGGGGGCCCGCGCTTCGGGCCGCACCTGTGGTTGGGGCGGCGCCGGCTTGGCGATGGCCAGGGCGGCCAGACGCTGGGCCTCGGCCTCGCGCCGCTTGCGCTCGGCTTCCAGCTTGACCAGAAGGTCGCGCAGGGTCTCGGCGTCGGCGGCCAGGGCGTTGGCGCGTTTTTCGGCGCGCTGCAACTCGGCCTCGGTGGAGCGCCGCAGTTCGGCCTTGCGGCGCAGGAGTTGAGCCAGATCGCCCTTCTGGCGGTCCAGGCGTTTGGCGGCCCGGCCGATCTCGGTCTTCTGGGTGGCGATGTCTGTGCGCACGGCGGCCAGCACGGTCAGTTCGTTGCGCAGTCCGGCCGCCTGATCATTCAGGGTTGGCACCACGGCGCGCAGGAGGATGGTGCTGCGCACCACGTCATGGGCCGGCATCGGCTGGGCCAGCATGGATTCGGGTGGCCGGTAGGCCAGCCGTTGCAGGCCGGTCAGCACCACGGCCATTTCCTCCTCGCGGGCGCCCAGTTCGCGGCGCAGGGTTTTTTCGCGGCCCTTGAGGTCGCGCAGGCGGCTTTCCAGGGCCGACAGTTCTTCCTCGGTGTCCTGGGCGGTGCGGGCTGAGGTCACGGCCTCGCGCTGCAAGGCCTCGATCTCGCGGGCCAGGGCGGCGGCCTTTTCGGTCAGCTCCTTGCCCCGGTCACGGGTCTGCTCGATGGCCTTTTCGATGGCTTCGAGCTTGCGTTCGGGCTGCGCCTGCGCCCAGGCCGTTCCTGGACTCGCACCTGTCAGGCCGAGGGCGACCATCGCCACCCCCGCCAGCATCAGTCCCCTCAGGCGCAGATCATGCCGTGGCAGCACGCTTCTCCTCGTCGCGACGGCTGAACAGCGGCCGGCCGGTCATCTGCGCCGGCTGTGGCAGGCCCATCAGGGCCAGCACGGTGGGCGCCAGATCGGCCAGACGGCCGTCGCTCATATGGTTGACGCCGGGCGGTGCGTTGACCAGAACCGCCGGGACCTTGCCGATGGTATGTTGGGTGTAGGGCTCGCCGGTCACCAGGTCCTTCATCTGCTCGGCATTGCCGTGGTCGGCTGTGATGACCATGACGCCACCGGCCTCGACCACCGCCTTTTCCAGCCGGGTGAGGCTCGCGTCGATGGTTTCGGCGGCCTTCATGGCGGCGTCCATGATGCCGGTGTGGCCGACCATGTCGCCGTTGGCGAAGTTGACGACGATCAGGTCATAGGTGCCCGACCCGATGGCCTCGACCAGCTTGTCGGTCACCTCGGGGGCGCTCATTTCGGGTTGCAGGTCGTAGGTGGCGACCTTGGGGCTGGGCACCAGGATGCGGTCCTCGCCAGGGTACACCTGCTCCTCGCCGCCGTTCAGGAAGAAGGTGACGTGGGCGTACTTCTCGGTTTCGGCGATGCGCAGTTGGCGCAGGCCCGCCTGGGACACCACCTCGCCGAGGATCTCCGACAACTGGTCGGGCGGGAACAGGGTGTCGAGGAAGCGGGTGTGGTCCTTGGAATATTCGGTCATGCTGGCGGCGGCGGCGAAGCGCACGGTCTTCTTGCGGGCGAACCCGCCAAAGCCGTCGTCGGCCAGGGCCTGGGTGATCTCGCGCGCCCGGTCGGCCCGGAAGTTGGCCATCAAGAGGCCGTCGCCGTCCTTCATGCCGGCGTAGTCGCCGATCACCACCGGCAGCACGAATTCGTCGGTCTTGCCGGCCTCGTAGGACGCGGCGATGGCGGCGCTGGCGGTTGGGAAGCGCTCGGCCTGCCCCAGGACCAGGGCGTCATAGGCCAGTTCCACGCGGTCCCAGCGGTTGTCGCGGTCCATGGCGTAGTAGCGCCCGGCCACCGTGCCGACCTTCATCTTCGGCAGTTCGCGGGTGTCCTTGAGGAAGGTCTCCAGAAACTCCTTGCCCGAGCGCGGCGCGGTGTCGCGGCCGTCGAGGAAGGCGTGGACCACCACCGGGACGCCGGCGCCGTTCAGCACGGCGGCCAGGGCGGCCATGTGGTCCTGGTGGCTGTGCACGCCGCCGGGGCTCATCAGGCCCATCAGGTGGGCGGCCCCGCCGCTGGCCTTGAGCGTGGTGATAAACTTCTGGAGGGTGGCGTTTTCCTCCAACTTGCCGTCGCGGATGCAGTGGTCGATGCGGGGCAGGTCCTGCATCACCACGCGCCCGGCGCCGATGTTCATGTGCCCGACCTCGGAATTGCCCATCTGGCCGTCGGGCAGGCCGACCGCCTCGCCGCTGGTCTCGATCAGGCTGTGCGGGCAGGTCGCAACCAGCCGATCCCACGTTGGGGTGTTGGCTTGGGCGATGGCGTTGTCTTCACGCTCGGGCCGGTGGCCCCAGCCGTCGAGGATGCACAGAATAACGGGTTTCGGGCGCTGGGCGGCGTCGGTCATGAGGCAAACGTGTCCTGTTCTGCCAGGGTGTGCGGCGTCAAAGGAATGTCGGATGGCCCCAATATAGGGGAAACCTTCAGGATTACGAGAGGACTGTTGACACAACGCAACACGAAAAACGGGAGCCTTGCGGCCCCCGTTCGATCACATCCCACCTGTCAATCGAGGCTCAGCGCTTTCCGAGCACGCTAAGCTCCGGCGCTTCGTCGAGGATGTCCTTCATGCAGCCGCAGCACTTGCCGCACTGGGCCTTCACTCCGTGAGTCTTGAAAACCTGACTGACCGAGGCTGCGCCGGTGCCGTGGGCTTCGCGGACGTGGCGGTCGGTCAGGGCATGGCAGAGGCAAACGTACATGGCGGAACCCCCTGGAAGGATGTCTCGCCTTGAATGGTAATGCGAGCCAGTCGCAACGGCAATAGCCTTTTTTCGCTTAAGGTGACATTTTAATGATGCAACTCATTTGCAATATCATTTGTCCGATGGTAGATTTTGGATGACCACCTCGCACCAACGTCAAACCGCTACAGGGGCTTCAGGGATGTTCATCTGGCGTGGATTGCAACCGGCCATTATGGCCCAACTCATCGTCGGCCTCGCCCAGGCTCGACAGGCCGCGCGCACCAGCGCCTCGGCCGCCAAGAAAGTCCCGCCGACAGACGGCCCGTCGCCGAAGACGTAGGGGCGGCGCTTCCGCTGACGCGGACGGGCTGCCGCCCGGTCCGTTTGGGGCAGGCCCCAAACCCCTTTATTTCTTCAAGAAAAACAAGGAGGTCTGGAGCATCGCTCCAGGCTGGAGGCAGTCCTCCGTGTCAGCGGACTGTTGGGTCACGTTGAAAACCAACAGCCCTACTCCATGCCCTTCAGGCGATCGGTGTCGCGGCGGTCCTTTTTGGTCGGGCGGCCGTCGCCGCGTGGACGGACCTCTGGCCGGGCGCCGCCCACATGCTCGCCCAAAAAGCCGTCGAGGCGTTCGGGCGGCCGGGTTTCGGCGTACAAAGCCTGAGCCTCCGGGGCCGGGCCGCGCCGCACCCCCAGCGCCACCACGCGCACGGCCTTGCGGTAGGGGCCGAGAACCAGTTCCAGTTCGTCCCCCGGCTTGACCGCCTGGGCCGCCTTGGTGACCGAAGTGCCGTTCAGTTTGACGTGACCGCTTTCGGTCAGCTTCTGCGCCAGGCTGCGGGTCTTGCAGAAGCGGGCGTGCCACAGCCACTTGTCGAGCCGCAGCTTGCCCTTTTCCTCTACCGCACTCACGCCTGTTTCCTCTTGCGCCGCCGGGCCTTGACCGGCGTTGCGGGGGGTTCGGTCGCCCGCACGGCAAGCCCTTCGAGTACGGCAAAGGGCGAATCAGCACGCACCGGGCGCACCGGCCGCCGAGTCGCGGCGGGTTTCGCCGCCGGTTTGATCTTGCGCGCGGGCCGTCGGCGCGGACGGACGATCAGGCCCGCTTCCGAGGACTCGACCATAAAGCCGAGCGTTTCCAGCACCCCCCCGGCATCAGCGGCCGACACGCCGATGCCCGACAGCAAAGCTGGCGGCAGCAGCGTAGCCCCGTCCTTGGCCGCGCGGCCATCCTTGGCTTCGCGGACAGCGGCGCGGACTTCGGCGGCGAAACGCTCCAGCACGTCCACCCGCACCGCCACGCCTCCGGCCAGCCGGTAGCCGATGGCGCCATAGAATCCGGTTTCGACCTCGGGCAGCGGGGCAAAGGACATGCGGCCCACGGGCACCGGCGGCGTCCCCACCCCGCGCCGCGTCGCCCACAGGATGGCGCGCAGGCGGATGGCCTCGGCCGTGAGCAGGCCGGGCAGGAACACGCTCTCGGTCCCGAAACGCAGCCCCAGGCGGGCCAGGGCCTTGCGGTCGGCCGGGCCGAGGGCGTCAAGCTGGGCGCGGACGTGGACCACGGCCAGGGTGCCCACGGCCTCGGCCACCTGATAGAGCACGCCGCGCGCCGCCCCCGACAGCCCGGCGGCCGGCGGATCGGCCAGGGGGTCGAGGACGCGCGCCACATGGTCACGCACCCAAGCCGCCGCCCGCCGCCGCACGGCCTCGCGCTGGTCGCCGTCGAGCAGATCATCAAGCGGCACGTCCACGGCCGGGCGCAGCACGTCGGGGCCGGGGGCCAGCCGCGCCACGTCGGCACCCAGCCACTGCACGCGGCCCAGGTCGGACAGCGCGAAGGCGTCGTCGGGCGCCTCGGTCAAGGTTTGCACGCGGCGGGCGATCTCGCCGCGCAAGGCCCTGGCGGCGGCGTTGGCCACGGCACGGTCGGCGGTGCGGTTGGCGGCCAGACCGTCGGATTTCTCGGGCACGAAGGTCAGGCCCTCCAGATGGCCCAGGTGGTGGCCCTCCACGGTCACGGCATCGGTCTTGGACACGGCGGCCAGCAAAGGCTCGCCCTCGCGCAGACGCTTGGCCAGAACCGAGGTGCGCACGTCCACGAACCGCTGGGTCAAACGGTCGTGCAGGGCGTCGGACAGGCGGTCCTCGACGGCGCGGGCGCGTTCCTGCCAGTGCAGCGAATCCTGAAGCCAGTCGCCGCGATGGCTCATGTAGGTCCACACGCGGATGTTGGCGATGCGGTCGGACAGGGCGTGGATGTCGCCGTCCACCCGGTCGAGCGCGGCCAGATGCGTCGCCACCCAGTCGGTCGGCAGGCGCCGCCCCGGCGCGGTCAGGTAACGGTAGACCTGACCGAGCAGACGGGCATGGGTTTCCGGCATCACCTTGCGGAAGTCCGGCACCTGGCAGACCTCCCACAGCAGGCGGATGCGGTCGGGCGCGCTGGCGGCGCGGCGGATGTCCTCCTCGCGGGCCAGGGCCTCAAGCACAAGCTGGTCGTCAGCCGGGCGGGTACGCACCAGCCCCGGAACGGTCGCCGGAACCGCCAGAGAGCCCAGCAGCCCCTCGATTGAGGCAAAGCGCAGGTCCGGGTTCCGCCAGTACAGGGCGCGCAGCGGCGGGAACTGGTGGTTCTCCACCCGCTCGATCAGTTCGGGCTCCATCGCCCCGACGTCCGACGTGGTGCCGAATGTGCCGTCGTTCATGTGCCGCCCGGCCCGTCCGGCAATCTGGGCAACCTCGGACGCATCCAGGGCACGCGGTGCCCGGCCGTCGAACTTGCGCAGGGCGGCGAAGGCGACGTGGTCGATGTCCATGTTCAGGCCCATGCCGATGGCGTCGGTGGCCACCAGATGATCGACCTCGCCAGCCTGGAACATGCCGACCTGGGCGTTGCGGGTGCGCGGGCTGAGGGCGCCCAGCACCACCGCCGTGCCGCCGCGCGTGCGCCGGATCAGCTCGGCGATGGAATAGACGTCGGCGGCCGAAAACGCCACCACGGCCGAGCGCCGGGGCAGCCGGGTCAGCTTGCGCGGGCCGCCATACGAAAGGCTCGAAAAACGCGGTCGGGTGACGAACTCGGCATCGGGCACCAGCCGGCGCAGCAACGGCTTGATCGTCTCCGATCCCAGGAACATGGTCTCAAGCTGACCGCGTGCATGGAGGATACGGTGCGTGAAGATGTGCCCCCGGTCGGGATCAGCGGCAAGCTGCACCTCGTCCACGGCCAGGAACGATACCCGCCGGTCCACCGGCATGCTTTCCACCGTGCAGACGATGTAGCGGGCCTCGCGCGGGACGATGCGCTCCTCGCCGGTAATCAGGGCGACCTGAGCGGCCCCCTTGATGCGCACGATGCGATCATAGTTCTCCCGCGCCAGAAGCCGCAGGGGAAAACCGATCATGCCGCTGGCATGACCCAGCATCCGGTCGATGGCGAGGTAGGTCTTGCCGGTGTTGGTCGGTCCAAGGACCGCCGTGATCCGGGGACGAAGGGTATCGCTGCTCATGTCATGACAATCGTCACGCCGCCGGAAAACATCAAGAGTGATATTTTTTGGCCGGGGGAGGGAGCGGGCTCTGCCCGCGCCCGCCAGGAGGCGACGGCCTCCTGGACCTCGGGAGGTTATGGCGGTGCAGGCCGCGCGCAGACTCCCTTACGGGTTCCAAGGGCCGAACGGCCCTTGGCGGGCGTGGGCAGAGCCATCCTCCCTTTCTGCCTCAGAACTGCGTGCGCACGGTGAACGTCAGGTCGACCGCACCGTTGGCCGGGACGGTGACCGGCCACAGGGCGCGGGCGGCGTCTTTTTTCTCGTGGGGCTGGCTGGCTTCGGTGATTTCCCAGTCGCCGGGCAGGGTCTCGATGATGCGGACGGTGGCTGGGTCGGCGCCGCCGTTGCGCACGGTGATGCGGTGGCTGGATTCCACCACCTTCTCGGACAGGCGCTTGAAGGCGGTCTGCGTGCGTTCGACGGTCAGGTCGAAGGCCCGGCCGATCTCGACGCGGGCTTCCTCGCCGACTGGCACCGGCGGCAGCGGCGCCCCGCCGACAAAGCGTGCGTGACCACTGGAATCAGCGGCGTAGACCCGGATCGGGCCGGCCGGCAGGGGGGCGCCCAACGGGCCATCGGCGGCGTTGCGCAGGACCAGCAGGGTGGCCGGGTGGGAGCGGCGTTCGCCGGCATGGCGATCGTGGAACGCGTATGGGTTGCCCTCGTCCTCATAGACCGTTTCGATGGGCAGGGCTGTGGCGCCGAGCAGCCGGACCTGGCGGGTTTCCTGGGCGGTCAGGGTGATCGGGGCGGCCATGCGGTAGACATGCACGCCGTCCGTCGCCTCGCGCTGCACGCCGCCGCTGGCGTCTTTTTCCATCATGGGGGCGGAGGCCATGGCCCGTGTCATCATGGGGATCGGACCGTTGCCGCCGTCGGGCAGGCGGACGTCGCCGGCCACCACGGCCAAATTGGCGGACCGCCAATCCTGGGTGGTGCCGTTGCGCAGGGTGGCCCAGGTGGTGAGGTCGGCCTTCGTGCGGTCAGGCGCCAGGGTCAGCACATGGTCGGCCGTCCACGACAGGCCGCGCGTCAGGTAGCGCAGCGCCAGCGGAGCCGCCCCGGCCTTGGTGCCGTCGAGGGTGGCGCTCAGGCCCGAGCGCAGGGGCAGGTCCGGCGGCAGGGCATCGAACACCGGCTGGCCGGGCAGGCCGACGTGAATTTTGCCGTCGATCTCGGCGATCACCTGGGGAGCAGCGCGCAGAATGCGGGCCCGCTGGTGCACTTCCTCGCCGCTGTCGAGGACCCGCAAAACGGTGATCTCCCGGCCCTCATAGGCGCGCAGGAGGCTTTCGGTGTCGGCCACCGCGCCGCCCAGCCCCTGGCTGCGCACCGTGAAGGGCGAGCCGGACCCGACCGGCAGAACCTGGGCCGAGGCAGCGATCATCGCCTCGGATACGTCGGGCAGGTGGACCACCGTGGCGCCGTCATTCAGGGTCACCCGGCGCACATCCTCAACCAGCGCGAAGTCGGACTGGTAAACCGTGAGGCCGAGGCTGGTACGGGCAGCCGCATCGGCCGTGACGGGAGTCTCGGCCATGGCCGGCAGGGCCAGGGCAAGCGACAAAACCAGAGTAGACGGAACCAGACGCATGAACGGACCTCCAGGCAGACGGTGGGGCAGGCGGACTGTGGAGCCTCACCTTAAACCACCGAAAGCGGCAGAATTACGATCTGTCTACGTCTAGCTGGCTGTTTATGCCTGACCGGGCACGTCGCGGCTCAGGCCCTTGGCCTCCAGTTCGCCCAGATATTCGGCCCACAGGGCATCGTGGTCGCGGCCGAGCTGGTACAGCAGGTCCCAGGTGTACATGCCGGTGTCGTGCTGGTCGTCGAAGATGATCTTCAGGGCGTAGTTGCCGACCTGCTCCAGATCGACGATGCCGACCGACCGCTTGCCGCCCACGGTCTTGCGGTCGAGCGGGCTGTGGCCCTGGACTTCGGCCGATGGGCTCATCACCCGCAGGTATTCGGCCGGAAAGGTGAAACTTTCGCCGGACTGGAACGCCACGGTCAGGGTCTTGGCCTGACGGTCGGCGGTGATGTCGGTCGGCCAGGGTGAAGTGGACGCCGGAGCGGTAGTCGAAGTGGTGTTAAGGGACACGTCAGATCTCCTCGTCGTCGAGACGGCGGGCTTCATCCTCAAGCAGGATGGGGATGCCGTCACGAATGGGATAGGCCAGTCCGGCCTTGGCGGACACCAGTTCCTGGCGGGCGGCGTCATAGGTCAGCGGCCCCTTGGTCAGCGGACAGACCAGGATTTCCAGAAGCTTGGGATCGACCAGGCGGGCGGTGGGAGCGGAAGGGGCGGCGTCGTTCATCGAATTATCCAACTGGGGTTACTGGCGCAGGCGGTTGCTCGGCCCGCTGTCGGGGAAGCGCGCCATGTCGAGCAGGGCGAGCAACATGTCGGTCAGCGCCTGGAGATCCGGGGCTTCCAGCAGGGCCTGCTTCTCCTCGATCTCGAACGGGCAGATCATGGCGAGCGAGGTCACCAAGTCAGCCTCGGGGATCTCCTCCAGCAGACGGCGGTTGAGCGGCAGATCGCGGCTGGCCAGGAACGTCCCGACCGCGTCCAACAGGTGGGAGCGGTCGAACTGCACCGGGCCCGGCCCCTCCAGGTCCTTGCGGTAGATGTCCCACTCCGGTTCGATCAGGCGATAGCCGCGCTGGGTCGTCCGTTCGCCGCGAATGCGAAAGCGCTGCACGCCGGTCAGGGTAATCAGGAAGCGGCCGTCGTCGGTTTCCGAAAACGACGACACCCGGCCGGCGCAGCCGACGTCATAGACGCGCGGTGCCTGACCGGGGCCGGCGACCTCGGCCTCCTTGGGCTGGATCATGCCGATCATGCGGCCCATGCCCAGGCAGTCCTGAACCATGGCGACGTAACGCGGCTCGAAGATGTTGAGCGGCAGCTTGCCGCCCGGCAGCAACAGCGCGCCACCCAGGGGAAAGATCGGCAGGACCGGCGGCAGGTCATCGAACCGCGGGTGGAAAGCGCCCAGAATCATCGCCGCTGCTCCCTAAGGGTTTAAGGATCAGGAGAACAGCAGGGCCGACAGCTTGCGCCGCGCCCCCATGGTCACCGGATCGGTCGGGCCGAACGCCTCGAACAGCTTGAGCAGTTGCTTGCGCGCCTGCTCGTCGTTCCAGGTGCGGTCGGTCTTCATGATGTCGAGCAGGCCGTCGGCCGCCTCCTGCTTGCGCCCGGCGCCATAAAAGGCCATGGCGAGGTCGTAGCGGGCCTGAAGGTCGTGGGGGTCGGCCGCCACCTTGGCCTCCAGCACGCCGATCTCGCCGGCCGACTCGCTGGCCAAGTCGAGCATGGTCTTGACTGCCTGGACGTCGGGATGGGCCAGAAGCTCGGGCGGAAGCTGGCCGAGCACCTCGCTCGCGGTGTCCTGCTGCCCGGTCAGGACGAGGCAGCGCAGCACCCCGGCAAGGGCGGTGGGGTTGCCCTGATCCTGGGACAGGATGTGCTGATACATCTGCTGGGCGGCTTCGACCTGCCCGGCGTCGAGCATCTCCTTGGCCTCGGCCAGGGCTTCGTCCACCGTGTTGGAGGCGCCGCCGACCAGACGGTCGATGAACTGCTTGAGCTGGCTTTCCGGCAGGGCGCCCATGAAACCATCGGCCGGGCGGCCGTCCTTGAAGGCATAGACGGCGGGGATCGACTGGACCCGGAACTGGGCGGCCAGATCCTGGTTCTCGTCCACGTTGATCTTGACCATGCGGACCTTGCCGCCGCTCTGGCGGACCAGCTTTTCAAGCAGCGGGCCGAGCGTCTTGCACGGGCCGCACCACGGCGCCCAGAAATCGACAATCACCGGAACGTCGCGCGATCCCTCGATGACGTCGGCCATGAAGCTGGCGCTGTCGGTGTCCTTGACCAAGTCGGCCCCGGCGTTTGCCCCGGCGCTTACGCGTGGGGTGCCACCGTTCGGGGTGCCGGCGGGCGTGGAAGGCAGCCCGTTACCGTCGAGAATGATCGCCATGGAAACCGTCCCTCTTCGTGATGTCCAGGTCGTTTGCCAGATCGTTGGAATGCCAGTATTGCCAGCCAGTCCTTATAGCCAGTCTCCATAGATGGACCGGCCAATCGCCGCTGGCAAGGGCACAACCGTCGGAAGCGCATGAAAAGGCGCCTGTTTCCGGCCTTTGCCCCGGCTCCGGCGGGGGATTGGATCGGGGGATGAATTTTTTTGAAAAAAGATCTTGCACCCCGGCCGGATACCGCACTATAAACCGGCCTCACCGGCGCTGAGGCGGCGGCGAAAAATACCCCGGACGGAAGAGCTTACGGGCTTGAAAGTCAACATTATGCGGGCGTAGCTCAGGGGTAGAGCACAACCTTGCCAAGGTTGGGGTCGTGAGTTCGAATCTCATCGCCCGCTCCAATTCCCTCGGGAAACCGAGGCGCTTAGACAGAAGGCCGGGCCAAAAGCCCGGCCTTCGGCGTTTTGGATCAAGCCGTGTTGGGGGCACCACGTCGTGCGCACCGGAGTGTCCCCAAACGCAAACGGGGCCGCCGGAAACCTCCGACCGCCCCGCCGGGGTCTGTTTTGTGCGTGGGCGCCGCTTGGCTCCCCCTCATTCCCGAGGTCCAGGAGCCCGTGGCTCCTGGCGGGCGCGGGCAGAGCCCGCTTTTCTTCGTACCAGAGACTAGCTCGCGGCGGTCAGGGCCTCGGCGACCCAGGCGTTGAAGTCGGTGCTGTTCTTCTCGATCCACTCCTGAACGTGGCGGTCGATGTCGCGGTCCGAATCCTCGCCTTTGTTCATGCGGTGGTTCTGGGCGCTGATGTCGTTGACGTCGATCTTGACCAGCTCGAAGAACCGGGCGGCCGCGGGGTTGTCCTCGACCCAGGCGCGGTTGGCGACGATCTTCTGGTCGTTGACCGAGAAGCCGACGTTGCGGCCGTCGGGAAGTTTCGTGTTGGCGCCTTCTTCACCCGGCGGCAGGTCGGTGCGCGGAACCTCCAGCCACTCGACGTCCCGACCCGGCACCAGCACGCCCGACACCCACAGCGGCGTCCAGGTGTAGTACAGGATGGGCTTGCCTTCGTTGAAGCGGCTGATGGTGTTGGCCATCAGGGCGAAGTAGGACCCCTGATTGTGGTTGACGCTGCCCTGCAGGTCATAAGCCTTGAGGTGGTGCTCGATCACCCGCTCGCAGCCCCAGCCGGGGGTGCAGCCGGTCAGGTCGGCCTTGCCGTCGCCGCTGGCGTCGAACAGGGCGGCGATCTTGGGATCGCGGAGCTGGTCCAGGTGGGTGATGCCGTGCGCGTCGGCGGTCTTCTTGTCGATCAGGTAGCCTTGCAGGGAGTTGCCGACCACCGGCCCGAACTTGACCAGTTTCTCCTCACCCCCGGAGTTGTTGAAGAATTCGGTGTGCAGCGGGTCCCAGTGGACGACGTTGAAGTGAGCGTCGCCGTTGCCCAGGGCGATGTGCCCGGCGGCGTACTCGATCTCCAGGGCGTCGTTGACCTTGTAGCCCAGGCGACGCAGCCCTTCGGCCACGATGCGGGTCTGGAACTGCTCCTCGGCAATCGAGGATACGGTGGGGATCGCGGTGCGGCCCTCGCCCGGCAAGTCGGCGGCCACGGCGGAACCGGCGGCGACGGCCGTTGCCAGGGCCGCGCCAAGGGTCAGGCCGAGGCGGCGCGTAATGGACTGGTTCATGTAATCTGGTCCTTTTCAATCGTACGAGCAGCGGAATTCGAGGAAAAACGGCGCACGAGGCGCATGACGAAACCGGCCGGGCCGTGGTCGTCCCAACGGCTCCAGCCCTTGTCCTTGGCGGGCGTGCCCAGGGCCTGGGTGAAGCGGTCGAGGACGATGGCCAGAAGCACGATGCCCAGCCCGCCGACGGCGGCCAGTCCCATGTCCAGGCGGCCGATGCCGCGCAGGACCATCTGCCCCAGGCCGCCCACGGCGATCATCGAGGCGATCACCACCATGGACAGGGCCAGCATCAGGGTCTGGTTCAGACCGGCCATGATGGTGCGCATGGCCAAGGGCATCTGCACCTTCCACAAAAGCTGGGAGGGCGAGGCCCCGAACGCCTGCGAGGCCTCGATCACGTCCTTGGGCACCTGGCGGATGCCGAGGTTGGTCAGGCGCACCAGGGGGGCGAGGGCAAAAATGATGGTGACCACCACGCCCGGTACGTTGCCGATGCCGAATAGCATGACGATGGGCACCAGATAGACGAAGGCCGGGGTGGTCTGCATGGCGTCCAGGATGGGGCGCACGGCGGCCTCGGCGCGGTCGGACCGCGACAGCCAGATGCCCAGCGGCACGCCCAGGACAACGCAGAAGAATACCGACGTCAGCACCAGCGACAGTGTCACCATGGCCGCCGCCCAGGCGCCGATCAGGCCGATACCGAGCATGAAGACGGCCGCCGTGATGCCGGCCCGCCGCCCTGCCGCCTGCCATGTCGCCAACCAGGTAATCAGGATGACGAGCAGCGGCGGGGTTGACGACAGGCCCGTCTGCACGCCGCTCAGAACAGTGTCGATGGGCGCCCGCACGGACTGGAACACGGGGCGGAAGTTGCCGACCAGCCATTTCAGGCCGTCCGCGACCCACACATCGACGGGAATGACGGCGGCGTCAAAGGGATTGAGCAGGAAATCCATGTCAGGCGGCCTCCCCGGACGTTCCCGGCGCGGCGGCGGTGTGGTCCGCCTCGGCGTAGGTGGTTTCGGTTTCGCGGTCCAGGGTGCGCAACAGGATGGACTTGGACACCACGCCCAGATAACGCCCGTCCTCGGCCACCACGGCCAGCGGATGCGGGGCGTCGGCGACGACTCCCAGGACCTCGGCCACGGTCTGGTTCGCGGCAAGGGAAGGCGTGTCGGGCAGCAGGGCGCGGGTGAAGGCGGGGTTTTCGTCCTTCAGCGTGCGGGCCAGCGAGTCGACCGACACCATGCCCAGGTAGCGGCGCTTGCGGTCCACCACCACGGCATGATCGAAGTCGTGGGCCTTCAGGCGCTGGGCGGCGGTGCGCACGCCCTGGTCGGCCCGTTCGGCGACTTCCAGCAGAGGCCGGCGGCAGATGGCGCCAGCGGTCAGAACCTTGGAGACATCGACCCCGCGGAAGAACGACGCCACATAGTCGTCGGCCGGGTTGCGCAGGATCTCGTCGGGGGTGCCGATCTGTATGATGCGGCCGCCTTCCATGATGGCGATGCGGTCGCCGATGCGCATGGCCTCGTCCAGGTCGTGGGATATGAACACGATGGTCCGCGCCTGTTCCGATTGCAGGCGCAAAAGCTCGTCCTGCATCTCGGACCGGATCAGTGGGTCCAGGGCGGAAAACGCCTCGTCCATCAGCAGGACGGACGGGTCGTTGGCCAGGGCGCGGGCCAGGCCGACGCGCTGCTGCATGCCGCCCGACAGTTCGCCGGGATAGCTGTCGGCCCACGCCTTCAGCCCCACCGCCTCCAATGCCTCCAGCGCGCGGGCGTGCCGCTCGGCGCGCGGCGTGCCGCCCAGTTCCAGGCCAAAGGCAGCGTTGTCGATCACCTTGAGGTGCGGCATCAGGGCAAAGGACTGGAACACCATTGCCATGTCGCGGCGGCGCATCTGGCGCAATTCGGACTGCGACATGGCGGTGATGTCGCGGCCATTGACCAGGATTTCACCGGCGGTTGGTTCGATGAGGCGGTTGAGCAGCCGGACCAGGGTGGACTTGCCCGACCCCGACAGCCCCATGATGACGAAGATCTCGCCCTCGTTCACCGTGAAGGTGGCGTCCATGACACCCACGGTCTGCCCTGTTTTCTCGAAGATCTCGGACTTGTCCTGGCCGTCGCGCAGCATTTTCAGGGCGCGGTCGGGGTGGTCGCCGAAGATTTTGTACAGTCCCTGGACAACCAGCTTTGGTGCCGGTTCCCCTTCGTTCGCCGTGTCCCTCGGGCTCATGAAGTCTCCTTGGTTATCTTGGCAGTCACGCCACGCCACCACAGAAGTATGCCGCCACGGAGAGGGGCAGGGCACGATATGTCCCGTCGAGGGGCGTGAATTCCAGCCAGTCTGCCTGTTGGGCTTATACCAGAGTATTACCTGAAAGGTCAATGTTGATGCTATTAAATCTCTGGGAAGTAGAATCAGACGTTACCCTAGTGCTCGGACTAATTCAGAGGCCTGGGGACTTTGGTTGAAGCCTCGGGAAGGGTATTGGCTGGTTTAAAGATCGGGGTGGGTGCAATAAAAAAACCCCCCGCCGTTTCCGGCAGGGGGTTTCAGAAGCGCGGTGGTGGAAGGGTCAGAGGACCGATTCGACCCACTCGTACAGCTTGCTCTTGGGCAGGGCGCCGATCTTGGTGGCGGCGACCTGGCCGCCCTTGAAGACCATCAGAGTCGGGATGCCGCGCACGCCGTACTTGGTCGGCGTGGTCGGGTTCTCGTCGATGTTCAGCTTGGCCACCGTCACCTTGCCGTCGAGGTCTTTGGCAAGGTCCTCGAGGGCCGGCGCGATCTGGCGGCACGGCCCGCACCACTCGGCCCAGAAGTCGACGAGGACCGGCATGTCCGCCTTCAGCACGTCCTGCTCGAAGGAATCGTCGGTCACCTGCTTCATGTGTTGCGTCCTTCCGTTGTTCCACACCACGCCCGTACAGCAGCGGTCCTGGCGCCAAAATTTCAATCCGCACCAAAACACCCCACCGCGGGGCAGGGAATTGGGCTGACCGGAGTCTAGGGTTGGGGAAGGGTGCCGTCAAGCAGGCCCTGAGCCCATATCTACGTCATACCGCACCCAGTCCGTTTGTATGCCGATTTTCTCATAAAGCGCATGGGCGGCGGCGTTGCCGGGTTTTGTCTGCCAGTACAGGCGGTGCCAGCCCTGGCTGCGCCCCGCCTCGACCAGGAAGTCCATCAGGGCGCGGGCGGCGCCCCGGCCACGGGCGCTTTCGGCTACGAACAAGTCTTCGAGATAACACACCGGCGCGGTGCTCCAAGTGCCCAGGTGCAGGACGACGATGGCGAAACCGACCACCGCGCCGTCCACCTCGGCGACGAAGCAGTACATCGGCGCCTCGCGGTCCAGGCAACGGGCGAAGGTCGTCTCGGTCACGTCGTCGGCCACCGTGGCGCCGTAGAACGCGACGTAGCCGTCCCACAGCGGCTTCCAGGCGGCGTAGTCGGTGGCCGAGACGGGGCGAACGGTGACACTCATCAGGAAATACCTTTCAACAGGGCGTCCAATGCCAAATCCAGCGCCGCAGCCGGCAGGTCCATCAGGAACGGCCCGTCGGTCCACAACAGGGCGCAGGACACCGTGCGGCCAGGATAAAGCTGGGCCAGCACGGCGCGGTAGGTGGCCATCTGCATCACATAGGCCTCGGCCACGTCCTCGGGCCGGCGCGGCGGCGGGCGGTTGGTCTTGTAGTCGATGATGCGCACCATGTCGGCGGTGACCACCATGCGGTCCACCTGTCCGGACACCACATGGCCGCCGACGATGCCGGTCAACGGCACCTCGGCCCGCGATCCCGGCCCGAACAGGTCGGCAAAGTCGGCATCGTCCAGCACGGCCAGGGTCTCGGCGGCAAGCTGGTCCACGGTGGCGGCGTCCAGCCCCCACACCGGACGGGCGAGAAACGCGCGCGCCGCAGCACCGCGTCCGGCTGGCGGCAGGTCGGGCAGGCTTTCCAGCAGGCGGTGGACCAACCGGCCGCGCTGGAACCGGACCAATGCCCCGCCGTCCTCGGCCAGCGGCGAGCGCACCGGCGGTTCGGGCAGCAGGGGCCGCGAGGGGGCCAGAGGACGCGGCGGGGTTGGCTCGGCGGGCACCCCGCCATGCACCCAGCCCGGCAGCGGCAGGGGCACGGCGGCCTCGGCCCGGCGGGCGTGGTCGGGACGCGGCGCGGCGGTCTGGGCGCAGTCGAACCGCCAGAGGGTGCCGTCTCCGAGCGTTCCGTCAGCGGCCAGGAACGGGTCCACGACCTCGGCCCCCAGGGCGTGCATGGCGTCGGCGACCAGGGCATACCAGCATTCGTCAGGCGCGGCGCGCTGGCCGTCCCAGCCGCACACGATCAGGCGGTCCTCGGCGCGGGTCAGGGCGACGTAGAGCAGGCGGCGGTATTCCTGCATCTGCGCGGTTTTGGCGGCGTCGGTCAGGTCTGTGCACCACGCCTCGCGGTGTTCGGAGCGCGGCGGCCACACCAACAGGGTTTTGTCGTCCCAGTCATCCCACAGCAGGCGCGGCATCCGGGTCGGCACGGCGCGGGTGTCGGGCAGGAACACGACCGGCGCCTGAAGGCCCTTGGAGCCATGGACGGTCATCACGCGCACGACGTCGGTGCCTTCCTCCATGTCGCGCTTGATCTCCTGCGCCCCGGCCGCCAGCCAGTGCAAAAAAGCCTGCAACGACGGCGGATGCCCCCGGTCGTAGGCCAGGGTCAGGGCCATGAACTCGTCGATGGGGTCGGCGGCGTCCGGTCCCAGGCGGGCCAGCAGCTTTTCCCGCCCGCCCAGCCGCCCGAGGATGTCGGCGTACAGTTCATGTGGCGGCAGGAAGTCGGCGCGGTTCATCAACTCACGCAGGGTGCGGTGGGCGGCCCGCCACGGCCCCGGCTCGGCGGCCTTTTCGCGCAAGGCCCGCCACAGGGACACCCCCTTGGGGCGGCCGTGGGCGACGGTGAACAGGTCGTCCTCGGCCAACCCGATGAGCGGGCTTTTCAGCACGCTCGCCAGGGTCAGGTCGTCTTCGGGCAGCAGCAGGGCATGGCCCAGCGCCACCAGATCCATCACCGCCATTTGTTCGGTCAAGACCATGCGGTCGATACCGGCCACCGGGACGCCGTTCTCCTTGAGCGCCCGCACCAGATCCTCGACGAACGGCCCGCGCCTGCGCACCAGCACCAGGATGTCGCCCGGCCGGATGGGGCGGGCGCGGCTGTCGAGCATTTCGCCATTGGCCAGCATGGCGGCGACCCGCCGGGCGATCAGGCGGGCCAGGCGGGTCGGCGCCGCCTCCCCCCGGATGCGCTCGACGGGCGGTTTCCAGGCGTCGGGTTCCTCGATGGCGGTGGGGGCGAGCGGCGGCCACAGGTCTACCGATCCGGCCTGCCCGGCGCGGAAGGCCAGATGGCGCACCGTCTCGCCGTCCGGGCGCACCCCGGCCCCGACGTGGGGCGGCTCGAACACCTTGTCGACCAGATCGAGGATCGGGCGGGTCGAGCGGAACGACACCTCCAAGGCCACGTCGGCCCAGGTCCGTTTGACCGCCTGCACGGCGCTGCGGAACTGGCCGCGCAGGGACTCGAAGATGGCGGGGTTGGCGCCCTGGAAGCTGTAGATGGACTGCTTGCGGTCGCCCACGGCGAACACCGTGCGGTTCCCGTCGCGGGCGGTTTCCCCGGCGAAGAAGTCGGTGACGAGGCCGTTGACCACCGCCCATTGGTCGGGGTTGGTGTCCTGGGCCTCGTCAATCAGGACATGGTCGAGGCCGCCGTCCAGCTTGTACAGCACCCAGGCGGCGTCCTCGCGCTCGGCCAACAGGCGGCGGGTGGCGAGGATGAGGTCGTCGAAGTCCAGTCGCCCGACCCGCACCTTGCCGATCTCGTAGGCGTTGAGCAAAGCCTCGGCCAGCAGCAACAGGGCCTCGGTCGCCTCGGCCACGGTGGCGGCCTTGATGTGTTCGCGCACGGCCAGGACGCGAGTTGTTTCAGTGTCGATCAGGGCGAGGCAGTCGGGGCTGCCGTCCTTGACCTTCTTGGATGGGAACTTGGTTTGTGAGCGCGCCTCGCCCGCCGCCGTCAGGTAGGCCCTGCAATACTCGTCCCAGCCCGAGGCACGGGCCGATGGGCCGTCGCCCAGCCAGCGGGCGATCTTTTCCGCCGTGGCGAGGTCGGTCTTACCGCCACCGCCGAGCGCGGTACACAGGCGCTTGAGGCCGTCGCCGTCAAACACACTATCGGCGCAAGCGGCCTCCAGCACCGACGCCGCCGTGTCGCCCGGCCCGATGCCCAGGCGCAGGCGCACCGCCTGGGCCACCGCCGCGCAGCCGCCGCCCTGATCGAGCATCCGGCGCAGGCGGCCACGGGCCGAGGTCAGTTCCGACAGCAGTTCCGGGAACAGGGTTTCGTGGACAAAGCCGGTCACCACCTTCAGCGCCTCGGCCAGGGTCGGATCGGCCGCGCCACGCGCGTTCATCAGCACGGTCTCGCGGGCCGAATGCAGCAGTTCCGCCGAGTCGCGGTCCTCCAGCACCTCGAAGTGCGGGGACACCCCGGCCTCCAGCGGGAAGCGCCGCAGCAGGGCTTGGCAAAAGGCGTGGATGGTCATGATCTTCATGCCGCCCGGCACGTCGAGCACGCGGGCGAACAACTGCCGCGCCGTCTCGCACAGGGTCGCATCGGGGGTGGCGCCGCGCAGCTTGGTCAGCCGCTCAACAAGGGTCGCATCCTCGGCCACCGCCCATTCCGACAGGACCTTGGCGAGGCGGTTGGCCATTTCGGCCGCCGCCGCCTTGGTGAAGGTCAGGCACAGGATCTTTTCCGGCGCCGCCCCGGTCAGCAGCAGATTGAGCACCCGGTCGGTCAAAACCTTGGTCTTGCCGGTCCCGGCGTTGGCGCCCACCCAGGCCGAGGCCCCCGGATCGGCGGCCCGGCGCTGGGCGTCCTCGGCGGTCTGGATCAGGGGGTCGATCACGGCACCCATCACTCGTCTCCCTCCCCACCGCCAGCCGACCATTCCTTGACGCGGGCGAGATGCAGATAATCGCTGTAGCGCGGCGCCTTGCCCGGATGGGGCCGCGCCTCGTAGGGTGTGTCGGGGCGGTTGAAGGCGGCGATCAGGCCGCGCAGACCGTCCAGGGCCTCGGTCGCCAACATCCCCGGATCGTCTCCGGCGGTCTTCTCGGCCCCGCCCTCGGCATTGCCCGACAGGTGCCAGTAGAGAAGCTTGGAGACGGGCCGGGCGGGGATTTTGGCGAACCCGCCAGCCTGGGCGATGCACGCCTCCAGGGGAAGCTGCGGGGCGTAGCCTGCGGCCACCTCCTTTTGCGACGGCGGGGCGCCGGTCTTGTAGTCGAGGATGGCGAGCGACCCGTCGTGCAGCAGGTCGATGCGGTCGGCCTTGGCGGTCAGGGTGAAGGCGCCGACGGTCAGGGTGCCCTCCGCCTCCACATGGCTTTCGCGCACGTCGGCGCGGCGCGCCGCTTCCTGGGCCACCACCCAGTCGGTCAGGCGCTCGAAGCGCGGCCACCAGAAGGCCCACACGGCGGGGCGGGCGATGTCGTTCTCGAACACCTCGTGGCCGCAGGCGAGCAAGGCGCCGCGCGCATCCTGGGGTAAGGCATCGGGGTGGCGTTTGATGAACAGCTCCAGCGCCTTGTGGACCAACTGGCCGTAGTCGGCCGCGCCCGGCTCGGCATCCAGCGGATCGAGCGCCTTCAGGCCCAGGATGAACTGGGCATAGATGGCGTAGGGATCGCGCATCCACGTTTCGATGCGGGTCACCGACAGTTTGGTCGGCCGCGCGTCAACCGGCGGGCAGGGGGCCGGGCGCTCGCCGGGAACAAAGGCCGTGGGCTGGTCCAGGCGGCCGGCCCAGTCCAAATAGTGGCTCGGCCCGTCCAGCGGCGGCAGGTGGGACGCCGCCATCACGGTTTCCAGACGCAGCAGCCAGCGCGACGGCACGGTCGGCGTGCCCTCGACCTTCTCTGATCGGGTCAGGGCCACGCGCGGGGCACAGAACAGGTGGGCGAAGTCGTGCGCCGTGTGGCCGACCCGCTGTTCGGGCAGCGGCAGGCCGAAGGTGGTCCGCATGGGCCGGCTCATCCATGGGTCGGCCTGGATGCGCGGAGGCCAGGTGTCTTCGTTGAGGCCGCCGACGATCATCAGGTCGGCGTGGTGCAGGCGGGCCTCCAGCGGTCCCAGGATGGACAGGCGCGGGTGGGTGCCGACGTCCTCGCGCACCGGCACGCCGACCATCAGGGCATCGAGCAGGGCCGGGTAGTGGCGCGGCGCGATGGTGCCCAGATCCGCCGCGCTGTCGGCCAGATCGCGGGCGAAGCCGGCCGCCACGTCGCCGGCCCGACCTGACCACAGTTCCAGGGCGCCGTGCAGGTCTTCGGACCCGGCCAGTGCCTCGGCCAGCCGCAGGTGGGCTTCGAGCAGGTCGGCAAAGGGTGCCTCGTCGCGGCTCATCAGGGCGACGAAGGGCGCACAGCACGCCTCCACGGCGTCCAGCCAGGGGACCAACGTGCGGGCCTCGCGCTCGGGCACGATGCGGCGCAGACCATCGAGGCCGGGGCCGGGGCGCACGCCGCGCAGCACCGTACGCTCCAGGGTGCGCACCCCCTCGCGGAAGGCGACACGGGACAGTCCGGCGCCGGACAATGGATGTTTAAGCGCGGCCAGCAGCGGCACCGGGGCGAAGTCGGCGGCCACCATTTCGGCGCTCAGGCGCAGGAACACGCCGGGCGGCGTGACGGCCAGCGGGCGCCCGGCCGAGTCGTCAACCATGATGCCCCAGCGCCCGAGGTCGGCGGCGACGCGCCGCGCCAGATCGCGGTCGGGCGTGACCAGGGCACAGGTGCGCTCGGCGTCTTCCAGGGCCTCGCGCATCATCAGGGCGATGGCCAGCGCCTCCTCGCGCGGGCCGGGGCAGTCGATGCGGCTGACGGTGGCGACCGCCTCGGCCGGAAGCGGCTCGATGTCGCGCCAGCGGTGGGTGGTGCGGGCCGGGCGCAGGGCCTCGGAAATCAGCCGTTGGCGGGACGGCGGGGCGGCGGGGATTTCATTACACGGGGCGGGCCAGTCGGTCACGGCGGCGCGGTCGATGCCCATGATTTCCAGCAGGCGCTTGAGCGGGTCCTGCGGGTGGCTCTGGTCGAGCACCGCCCAACTGTCTTCGTCCAGGTCCCGATCAAGGCCCGGCAGCACCGCGCAGCCCTGGGGCAGCCCTGCGACTACCGCGACCAGCCGGGCCGCCGCCGGAATGGACCCGGTGATGCCCGCCGCGATGATGCGGCCGGGGGGAGGGGCCTCCGTCCACGCGCGGCCTTGCGCATCCAACAGGCGGTTGCTTCGCTCGGTGGGGTCCAGGCACCCCTCGGCGGCCAGCAGGACCGGCCAGTGGTGGGTGAGGATTTGCAGGAAACTCAGGGTGATCTGCCAATGCTTGGCATAGTCGTCGGGCACCAGCCCGGCCAGCCCCTCGAACCCCAGCCCCTCGGTCTGCACCTGATCGAGCAGGCGGGCCAGTTCGGCGGCCAGCCGGGCGGCCTGATCGGGCGTGCGCGGCTTGCCCGCCGCGTCGGGCATGGCGAGGATCAGCCGGGTCAGCAACAGGCGGCGGCGCAACGGCGGAATGGCCGGGGGAATGTCGGCCGCCTCGGGCAAGGCGCCGCCCGCGGCCTGGGCGAACAGCACCTCGTCCTCGTCCAGATCGCCGATGGCCGCCATGCGCGGCAACAGCAACGGCGCCCCGCCCGAGCGGCGCAGGAACGCCTCGCGCAGGGTGCGGCGGGCGCGCTGCGATGGCAGCAGCACGGTCACCCCGGCCAGGGCCAGCGGGTCATCCTGCGCCTCGGCCAGCAACCCGGCGGCGAGCACGTCGGCAAACGGCAGGCGGGGGGCGATGGTGTGGACGGTAACGGTCATGGGTTGTCCCCTTGCAGGAAGGGATTAACCACAGAGGTCACAGAGAACGCAGAGAAAGGGAAAGGGCGCAGCGGCCCACTCCTTGACGTACTTCCTTTGTGATCTCTGTGTTCTCTGTGGTGAATTTCCTTCACTCCGCCCGCTCCCCGAACTCCTCGCCCGCCTGTTCGGCGTGGATCAAGTCCTCGGTCGGGGCGATGGCGTCGGGGGTGCCGACGTGGAACCATGGGCCGTCATGGGCGATGGCGCGCAGGCGGCCCGCTTTCAGCAGGCGGTTGAACACGAGGTTCAGGGACCACGCACCGTCCGGGGTGTCGGCCAGGGCGGCAGGCGAGAGGATTTGCACCCCGGCAAAGACATAGGGCGCCACCTGCTTCTCGCCCCGCCTGTCGGGGACGCCATTGGGATCAAGGAAGAAGTCACCCGGCCCGTCGTAGCCGTGGGCGTCGGCGGTGCGCTTGAACAGCAACAGGGCGTCCATTTCAGCGGGGTTCCACGCCTCGGCCAGTCGGGTGAGGGCGGGACGGGCGCCATTCAGCCACACGATGTCGGCGTTGATGACGAACACCGGATCAGCCCCCAAAAGCGGCAGGGCCTTCTTCACGCCGCCGCCGGTTTCCAGCAGCAGGGCTGTTTCGTCCGAAATGGTGATGCGCGGACCCTCGGCCCGCTGCGCCAGATGGGCGCGCACCGCGTCGGGCAGGTGGTGGACGTTGACCACGGCGTCCTCCACCCCGGCGTCCACCAGATGGTCGAGCACCCGGTCGAGCATGGTCCGCCCGGCCACGGCCACCAGCGGCTTGGGCGTGTGGTCGGTGATCGGCCGCATGCGCAAGCCAAGGCCGGCGGCCAGAACCATCGCTGTTTTCGGCATCATCGCGGGTCCTTCCGCCGCACGTCGGGCGGCACATGGGTGTCGAGCCACTGGCGCACCGGGGCCACCGCCGGATGGGCACAGGCGCCTTCGAGCAGACGCCAGACGCGGGGGATGTGTTGCAGATAGATCGGCTTGCCGTCGCGTTTCCACAGCCGCGTGAAGATGCCGATCACCTTGGCGTGGCGCTGTGCCGCCATGACCGCCCACGAGGCCTCGAAGTCGGCCCGCGACACCTCGGCGGTGGCGGCGAAGGCGCGGTCCTTCATGGCCACCACCAGGGCCGGGTCGATGTCGCGCCGGGCGTCTTCCATCAGGCTCATGGCATCATAGGTCAGCGGCCCGCGCACGGCGTCCTGGAAGTCGAGCAGCCCGCAGGCGGCCAGCCCCTCGCGCCCCGGCACGATCATCAGGTTGTCCACATGGTAGTCGCGCAGCACCAGCACCTCGGGCACCGCACGGGCGACGGGGAACAGGCTGCGCCACGCGTTGTCCCAGGCGGCGCGGGCCTCGGCCGTGACCTCGGCCCCGACGGCGGGCAGGAACCAGTCGGGCAGCAATCCGGCCTCGGTCAACAGGCGGTCGTCGTCATAGAGCGGCACGTCGAGCGGTGGCTCGTGGCGGTGCAGTTCGGCCAGCACGTCGATGGCCAAACCGTAAAGCTCGGCCTCGTCGGCCCCGGCGGCCAGCAGCCGGGTGTAAGTGTCGTCGCCAAGATCGTCGAGCAGCAGGAACCCGGCGGCGGCGTCCTCGGCCAGGATGCGCGGCGCCGACAGGCCGATGGCCTCCAGGTGGTTGGCGATGGCGATGAACGGCCGGACGTCCTCTTGCGGGGCCGGAGCATCCATCAGCACGGCGCGTTCGGTGCCCCGGACCAGACGATAGTACTTGCGGAACGAGGCATCGCCCGCCAACAGGCTGCGGTGGGCGTCGCCCCATCCGGCGAAGGCCTGGAAACGGTCCATCAACTCGATGCGCGGGGTCATTTGGGCAGGCTCTCCAGGGCGGCGCGGATGCGCTCAGGCAAGGTGCCGCCGCCGTCGAATGTGGCACGGCGGGCGGTTCCGTTGGTAATGGTCAGGGCGATACGCAGGGCGCGGCGCGGCAGGTATCCGCCCAGGCGTGCCGGCCATTCGATCAAGGACACGCCTTTGGCAAAGGCCTCGTCGATATCCAGTTCCACGGCGTCGTCGGGCTGTTCCAGGCGGTACAGGTCGAAGTGCCAGTAGGTCGCCCCATTGGTCCCGTCATAGGTCTGCACCAGGGTGAACGTCGGACTGGGCACCTCTTCATCGGGGTCGCCGGTCGCGGCGCGGATGAGGGCGCGGGCCAGCGCGGTCTTGCCGGCCCCCAGGTCGCCGTCCAGGGCCACCACGTCGCCCGGCCGCAGCACAGCCGCCAGGGCCGCGCCCAGGCGGGCGGTGGCGGCTTCGTCGGGCAGGCCGAGGACAAGGGCGGACGTTTCAGTCATGGATAAGGTGTACCGCGCCCGCCGCCCGGCTCGCAATGACTGTTAGGGGGACTGTTAGGGGCTTGATCCCAAACCGCCGAGAGACAATCATCGGCCTTTGTTTTCACTCGGGGCAAACCGCCATGATCGAACGAATCCACCACACCGATGCCGTCGTCATCGGAGCCGGGCCGGTCGGCCTTTTCGCCGTTTTCCAGTGCGGCATGGTGCGCATTCGCTGCCATGTGGTGGATGTCCTGGACGCCGTGGGCGGCCAGTGCACCGCACTTTATCCCGAAAAGCCGATCTACGACGTTCCGGCCCACCCGTCGATTCTGGCCGGCGACCTGATCGAAAAGCTGGAGGCGCAGGCAGCGCCCTTCCGGCCGACCTTCCACCTCGGCCAGCAGGTGGTATCCATGGCGCGCACGGCCGAGGGCCGCTGGCTGGTCGAGACCGACAAGGGCACCAAGATCGACGCCGCCGTGGTCATCATCGCCGCCGGGGTCGGTGCGTTCGGCCCAAACCGCCCGCCGCTGGGTGGCCTGGAGCACTACGAGGGCACGTCGGTTTTCTATTTCGTGAAAAGCCGTCAGGCCTTTCGCGGCAAGAAGGTGGTCATCGCCGGGGGTGGCGATTCGGCCGTGGACTGGGCCATCTCCTTGTCCGAACTTGCCGAAAAGGTCATGGTCGTGCACCGCCGGCCGAAATTCCGTTGCGCCCCGGAAAGTGCCGCGCGCCTGCATGAACTGGCCGACGCCGGGCGCATCGAACTGGTCGTGCCCTACCAGCTTCACGGCCTGGAGGGCGACGCCGCGACCGGCCGTTTGAGCGGGGTGACGGTGGCGGACCTGGACGGGGCCACACGGACCCTTGATGCCGACGTGCTGCTGCCGTTCTTCGGGCTGGCCACCAACCTGGGGCCGATCAGCGACTGGGGTCTGACCATGGACCGTTCCACCATCAAGGTCGATCAGGCCACGGCGGCAACCAACGAGCCGGGGATCTTCGCCATTGGCGACGTTTGTACGTACCCCCACAAGATCAAGCTGATCCTGACCGGGTTTGCCGAAGCCGCGCAGGCGGCCCACGCCGCGTTTTCCATCGTGCATCCCGACGAGGCGCTGCATTTCGAACATTCCACCACTACAGGGCTTCCGGTTTAGGGTACAGTACCTCTAAGGTTTTTGGGGCTTTGGGGGGAGGCACCGTGCGTCTACTGCTGGTCGAGGACAGCCGCACTGCGGTCAAGATGGTCGAAGGCCTTCTCGCCGAGGAGGAGGAGAAGCGCGACATCCGCTTCGACCTGTCCATCGCCGGCAGCCTGGGCGAGGCCGAGGCGGCCCTGTCGTACGGGGCCTTTGACCTTATCCTGCTCGATCTGACATTGCCGGATTCGCACGGGTTGCACACCGTGGAGGCCATCGTCGAGGTGGCTCCGCGCACGCCCGTCGTGGTGCTGACCTCGACGGCGGACGAGCAACTCGGCCTACAGGCCCTCAAGCGCGGGGCGCAGGACTTTTTGGTCAAGGACGAGACCTATCGCAAGGTCCTCGTCCGGTCGGTCCGCTACGCCTACCTGCGCAACGAGGCCGAGCGCGAAGTGCGCGAGGCCCGCGACATGGCCGAGTTCGCCACCAACTCCAAGTCCTCGTTCATCGCCAACCTGAGCCATGAACTGCGCACGCCGCTCAACGCCATCATCGGCTTTTCGGAAATGGTGCTGGCCGAGTTCCACGGCCCGCTGACCGACAAGCAGAAGGAATACGTCACCGACATCCACAAGTCGGGGCGCTACCTGCTGGGCCTGATCGGCACCGTCCTCGACATGTCCAAGATCGAGGCCCAGAAGATCGAACTGCGCGAGGAGCCAATGGACGTCTCGGTGCTGCTGTCCGACACCATTTCGGGCCTGGGCGTCGGCGGCGCCAAGGGCACCGAGCGCGTGGTGGTGGACCTGCCCGACGACCTGCCGCGCCTGCGCGGGGACGGGATCAAGCTGCGCCAGGTGTTCACCAACCTGCTCAGCAACGCCCTGAAGTACTCGCCCGATGGCGGCGAGGTGCGTGTCACCGCCCGCACCGGGGAGGTCGGAGACATTGTCATCACCGTGACCGACAGTGGCATCGGCATCCCAAAGGATCAGATCGAGGGCGTCCTGGAACCGTTCAACCGCACCGCGGTGTCCAAGGCCAAACGCATCGAAGGCACCGGCTTGGGCCTCGCCCTGACCAAGGGCCTGGTCGAAGCCCACGGAGGCACGCTGGTTTTGGACAGCGCCCTCGGTGAAGGCACCACGGTGACCGTGCGCCTGCCGGCCGCCCGCCTGGTGGCGCCAGCGTAAAGGGTACTCAGGCCTTCATGAGGCTGTGCTGGCGTTCTTCCAGGAATGATTTGAACGTCAGGTCACCCTTGACCACGTCATCGACAAAGACCTGGACCAGATGTTCAAAGCAACTGACGTGGTCGAAGTCGGCCTCTTGAGAATCGCACGCGATGCGGGCTTTTTCAGCCAGCATGACAAGCTTCTGATGGTAGGTCTTGTGAATTTCGAGCTTGGGGTAGCCGACGTCGAGCAGGAAGGCTTCCTCCCAGGCGAAATGCGCCTTCGCGGCCTCGATGAACTGGCTGGAGACTTCGCGGCACTTGTTGGTTTCGCGCGCCGTGATGGCCACCGCCAGATCGTTGATGAGGCCGAACAGCACCTGATGCTGCTCATCGATTGGCCCGTTGTCGATGCGGAAGCTGTCCTGGAAAACCAGTCGCTGCATGTCCCTGCGCCTTTCGAATGAACCTATAATTTATAAGGATACCCTCGACAGAGCGTCGGGTATAGAAGGAACTTCCCAAGGCGGAAAACTGTCACTGCTTTTCGCGGTAACGGCGTCGGACCTCGGCCTCGCGGGCGAGGCGTTCCAGGCGGAGCTGGGCGCGGATGCGTTCAACCTCGGCTTCGTCGAGCTGGTGCAGGCGGGCACCGCCTTCGGCGACGATGCCTTCGGCCCGATTGTCGGCCGCGACGTCGGCCAGTTCGCGCCGCCGGGCGTCCTGGCGGCGCAGGGCCTCGAACAGGCGTTCGGATTCCTGCTGAAGCTGGCGCTGGGTGCGCAGAATTTCCGCCGCCGTGGGGTCGATCGGCTCGACCGTCATTTGGGCCCTGGCGGCGGGGCCAACGGTGGTGGTGACGACGGCCAAAAGCAGTCCGAGGCTAGCTGAAAGCAGTTTCACGGCATCTCCGTTTCCACAGGGCGGCGGCGCAGGTGGATGGGTTCGCCAGCGGGCAGCCGTACTTCCGCTCCGGGTGCTCCGCGCCCTAAAATACGCTCGAGGAACGCGTCGCCGACCGGGGTGTTGTCCAGGATATCAAGGGCGGCGGTGGCGAGCAATCCGGCTGGCAGGCGTTTGTGGGAGGACGGAGTACGGGGCATCGGCGGGCTCCCATTGGCGGGCTCAGGTGTCAGGGGGGCGTCAGTATGGCCGGGGGTCGCTCAGGCGTCGAGGAGGGCTGAGATAACGCTGTTGAGGCAGAGCACTCCTTTCGATGTGGCGCGCAGGGGCCAACCTTCGGCGATCAGGCCTTCGTCGCGCAGCCACGACAGGGCCGGGCGATGGAGCGCATTGTCCAGGGCCACACCTCCGCTAAGCCTGAAAAACCGCTGTGGGTCGATGCCGGCCGTGGTGCGCAGTCCCATCAGGACTAATTCTTCTTGTCGTTCGCGTGCTGACAAGGCGATGTTTTCACGCGTCGCGCCACCTTCTGATTCAGATAATTTTAGCCAAATGTCTGGCGCCCGATGTTGGCGGGTGGCATAGGTTTTCTCACCTTCTGTAACCCGACCATGCGCCCCCGGCCCGATGCCCAGGTAGTCGCCGCCCTGCCAGTAGGTCATGTTGTGGCGGCTTTCGGCGCCCGGCCGGGCGTGGTTGGACACCTCGTAGCGGGGCAGTCCGGCGCGCTCGGTTTCGTCCTGGGTGATGTCCCACAGGGCGATGGCATTGTCGTCGTCGGGCAGCACGAAGGCGCCGCGCCGATGGTCGGCGGCAAAGCGGGTGCCGTCCTCGATGGTCAATTGATAGAGCGACAGGTGCTCCCCGGCCAGGGTCAGGGCGGCGCGCAGTTCGGTTCGCCAAGCCTCGGGGTCATGACCGGGGCGGGCGTAGATGAGGTCGAACGAGGTGCGCGGGAACAGGCTTTGGGCTGCCTCCACGGCGCGGCGGGCCTCGGCCACGTCATGGCGGCGTTCCAGGAACCGCAGGGCGTCCTCGTAGAGGCTCTGCACACCCAGCGATACGCGGTTGACCCCGGCGTCCCGGAACCCCTCGAAGCGCGCCCGGTCAACCGCGCCGGGATTGGCCTCCAAGGTGATCTCGATGTCCGGTGCCGCCTCAAACAGCGCCGTGGCACGGGCGATCAGGGCGCCGGTGGTGTCGGGGTCCATCAGCGACGGCGTGCCGCCGCCAAAGAAGATCGAGGTCAGCCGCCGCCGCCCCACCCGCGCCGCGCCGCGCTCCAACTCACGCAACAGCCCGGCCCGCCAGCGGCCCTGGTCGATGCGTTCGGCCACATGGCTGTTGAAGTCACAGTAAGGGCACTTCGACAGGCAGTAAGGCCAGTGGATATAGAGGGCGATATCGTCCAAAAGCGTGGTGGTCCTTGCATCAACAGGAAGGAAATGGGCTCTCCCCATACCCGCCAAGGGCCATTGGCCCTTGGAACCCGTGAGTGTCTATGTGCACTTCTTGCGCCGCAGGCAGACACTCTTGGTATTTCATGCGCTGCCCGTCATGAGGTCCAGGAGGCAAGCCTTCTGGCGGGCGCGGGCAGAGCCCGCTTTTCTCAACCCTTGTCGCTCACCCCGGCGTCGGCAAAGGTCGCCATTCCGGCATGACAGGCCGCAGCGGCGCGTAACACCGGAACGGCGGTCACCGCGCCCGATCCCTCGCCCAGCCGCAAACCGAGGTCGAGCAGCGGGCGCAGGCCGAGGTGTTCGAACAGCATCCGGTGGCCCGGCTCGGCCGAGGCGTGGGCCAGCACGCAGTGGTCCAGGGCGCCCGGTGTGTGGGCCTCCAGCACGGCGGCGGCGGCCGTGCAGATGAAGCCGTCGAGCACCACCGGGCGGCGGGTCAGGCGGGCTCCGGCGACCGCTCCGGTGATGGCGGCCAGTTCGCGGCCGCCCAGGCGGCGCAGCAATTCGAGCGGGCGGCCCAGGGCCTCGGCATGGCGCTGCACGCCAGCCGCCACCACTTCGGCCTTGCGCTCCAGGGCGGCGCCGTGGACGCCGGTTCCGGGGCCGGTCCAGCCCCGCGCCGTGCCGCCGAACAGGGCGAGGCACAGGGCGGCGGCGCTGGTCGTGTTGGCGATGCCCATTTCGCCCAGGCACAGCAGGTCGGCATTGCTTTCGACGGCGGCGCGCAGGCCAGCGTTGAGGGCGGCCACCACTTCGGCCTCGGTCATCGCGGGGCCTTGGGTGAAATCGGCCGTTGGGCGGTCCAGGTCAAGGGCGGTCACGCTGAGGGCGACCCCGTTGGCGCGGCAAAGCTGATTCACGGCGGCGCCGCCGGCCTGGAAATTGCCGACCATCTGGGCCGTCACGCTGGCCGGGAAGGCCGATACGCCGAGTGCCGCCACCCCGTGGTTGCCAGCGAAGATGGCGCAGGCCGGGGCTTCGATTGCGGCCGGGTGGCGGCCCTGCCAGGCGGCCAGCCACGCGGCGAGGTCTTCCAGGCGGCCCAGCGCGCCTGGCGGCTTGGTCAGTTGCGGCTCGCGGGCGTGGGCCTTGGCGCGGGCGGCCTCGTCGGGGCCGGGCAGGGTGGCGAGCAGGGCGCTAAAGCCCTCCAGCGACGAAACGGTCGGAACGGCGGGGGACGTGTACGACATGCTTGCACCTGGGCTGCGGACGGAGAAGGATGGCCCCTTCATACTCCCATGGACGCGCGCCCGCCAATGATTCGCCGCCTTGCCGCCGACCTCCATCTGGCGGCTGTCTTCCTGACCCGCCTGCCGATGCCCCGGCTGCCCGACACCGTGCCGCCGCTGGCTGGCGCCATGTGGAGCTTTCCGCTGGTCGGCGCGGCGGTCGGGCTGGTCGCCGGAACGGTGCTGTCGGCCGCCGTCGCGTTCGGCCTGAGCCCTCCCGTGGCCGCCGTGCTGGCCATCGGCGCGGCGCTGTGGATGACCGGGGGGCTGCACGAGGACGGTCTGGCCGATATGGCTGACGGCTTTGGCGGCGGCGCCACGCGGCAGCGCAAGCTGGAGATCCTGCGCGACAGCCGCATCGGCAGCTATGGGGTGCTGGCGCTGGTCGTCGCCCTGGGGCTCAAGGGTGCGACGCTGGCTGCCGCCCCCGATGCCCTGGCCGCCACGGGCGCCCTGGTGGTGGCCGGGGCGCTGGGCCGGGCGGTCTTGCCGCTGGCTATGATGCTGGCTTCGCCGGCCCGCAGCGATGGTTTGGGCGCCGGGGCGGGCAGGGTGCCGCCTGCGGTGACGGCGGTCGCATGGGGGCTGGCGCTTGGTCTGGCGGCGTGGCTGGTGCCGCTGCCGGGCGTGGTCCTGGCCGGTGGCACGGCGCTCCTCGCCTGCCTTGCCGTCGTGGCGCTGGCCCGCCGCCACATCGGCGGGTATACGGGAGATGTGCTTGGCGCCGCCGCCCTGGTGGCCGAGGTTGCCGTGCTGGTGGTGCTGATCGGATGAAGCGGAGGAAACGCGCATGGTCCCCGTGTGGCGCAAAGTGGACAAGATCGCCATGACGCGGTTCTGGTGGGTCCGCCATGGCCCAATCTCAAGCACACCGGGCACCCCCGGTACCATCAATGGCCAGACCGACGTGCCCTGCGAGTTGCCGCCCGAGGCGGTGGCCGACACCCGCGCCCGTCTGCCGGCCGGGGCGGTGGTGGTGGCAAGCCCCCTGCGCCGCGCGGTGGATACCGCCCACGCCTTGGGATTGGTGCCCAATGAAACGGACCCCGGCTTGATGGAGCAGGATTTCGGCGCCTGGACCGGCCATACCTGGGCGGATCTGGACGCTGTCGCTGCCGACATGGGATTCTGGGACCGCCCAGCGCTGACCCGGCCGCCCGGTGGCGAGAGCTTTGCCGATCAGGTGGCGCGGGTCGGTGGCGTGATCGCCCGCCTGAGCGCCGCCCACCCCGGCCGCGATGTCATCGTGCCGTGCCACGCCGGGGCCATCCGTGCCGCCCTTGCCAATGCTTTGGAAGTGACAGAAGACCCGGCCTCGGCGTTGGGCTTTGTCATCGCACCGTTGTCGGTCACACGCATCGACGTGTTTCCCAGCGGCGGCGCCCGTATCGCCAGCGTCAACATCGGAGGCACCCCATGACCGTGCTTCCCCCCTTGACCCTGGTCCTGGGCGGCGCCCGGTCGGGCAAGTCGGTGCATGCCGAACGCCTGATCGGCTCCCGCGCGGCGGTCTATGTGGCGACCACCGAGGTGCGCGACGACGAAATGGCCGAGCGGGTGGCGACCCACCGGGCGCGGCGCGGCGACGGCTGGCACACCATTGAGGAACCGCTCGATCTGGCCGGGGTCCTGGCCCGCGATTTCGACCGTCGCCCGGTGCTGATCGATTGCCTGACCCTGTGGCTGAGCAACGTGATGCTGGCCGACCGCCCGGTGCAGGCTGATATTGGGGCCGAGATCAAGGCCCTGTGCGCCGCCCTCGCCGCCGCGCCCGGCCCGGTCATCTGCGTGTCCAACGAGGTGGGCCTCGGCATCGTGCCCGACAACGCGCTGGCCCGGCGTTTCCGGGACGAAGCCGGGCGTCTCAACCAGGCTGTCGCCGCCGTCGCCCAGCGGGTTGATTTCATCGCTGCCGGGTTGGCCTTGCGGATGAAGTGAGTTGCCTCCATTTTGCCGCCTCATTCGGAAGATAAGTGTATGGCGGGTGAACTTTTGGTCATCCTGCGCTACAACTGGTCCGGCCCAACACCCAAGGAACCTCTCATGTCGTCTCGTGCCCGTGGAACGCTGCGTCTCCTGACTTTCGCCGTGGCCGCCGTGGCCGTGGCGCTGCTGCACCGCCCGGCCGTCGCCGGCCCGGAGGCCGACGCCCAGGCCACCCTGGCGGCCGCGACAGCGACCGTGGAGCGGGTGCGCGCCGACGCCAATTTCAAGAAGGACATGGATCCCTTCCTGGCCCGCGCCCGTGCCGTGATGATCGTGCCGCACTTCTATAAGGGCGCGTTCTTCATCGGCGGGTCGTATGGCAACGGCATGTTGAGCGTGCGCGACGACGCCGGGCAGTTCTCGGCCCCGGCCTTTTTCCGCATGGTGGGGGGAAGCCTCGGCCTGCAATTCGGCGGCCAGGAAGCGCGCATGATCTTCATGATCATGACCGACGCCGGACTGGATGCCATTCTCAAGGACAAGTTCAAGCTGGGGGCCGGAGCCGGGGTGTCTTTCGCCACGATCGGGGCCAACATCGAGGGCAGCACCACGTCCGCCGCAGGGGCCGACATCGTCGCCTTTGCGCATTCGGCTGGCGCGTTCGGCGGCGGGGCGTTCGAAGGGACGATGATCGAGGCCCGCCCGGACTGGAACGAGGCGATTTATGGATCGGGCGCCGCTCCGCGCGGGATCCTGTTCGACCGCCGCTATCCCGCCCCCCGAGGCGCCGATGCCCTGTTTCACGCCTTGACCGTTAACACTGGCGCGCCGACGCCAGGAACGCCCGCCGCCGCGCCTGCTGCTGCGCCTGCCGCCGCCCCGCAAGCCGAGCAGCAGGACCTGCCGCCGGTGACCGTCAATCCCGTCGATTCGCGCACCGGGCCGGATGGCCTTGAATCGCAGCGCGGCGGCGTGAGCCGTGGCCCCCTGTTGCTTGCTCCCGTCGAGACGGCGCCATTGGATCCGCCGCGCCAGGCCCAATGAGGCACGCCGTCGCCCTCGCTCTGATCGGTGCCTTCGTGGCGCTTGGCCTGTGGCGGGACGAATCCTATTTTCTGACCGTGGCCGGCGCCGTCGCGGCCGGCTACGCCGTGGCGCTGTGGACCGGGCGAAAACGGCGGTAAGGCAGGGCGTAGAGGTGGGGGCAGCGCCCAGTTTCCCCTTATAGTGAGCCGCTAATCGCCTCTCTCGCGCCCGCTGCTACTCCACGTCTCGCCGCAGGCGCAGGGCGTCGGACAGGCGGAAGCCGGTGGCGGACAGGAAGGGTGCGGCGGACAGGCCGGCGTCGGCCAGCAGACCCAGGGCGCCACGGGCCAGACCGGCTTCGGCGATGGCTTCGACGAGGGCGCGGCCGATGCCCTGGCGGTCCAGGCGGGCGTCCACCGCGATCATCGACAGGTGGACGTGGAAGCCATCGTAGTGGGCCACGGCGACGCCGCCCAGGGCGTCATCAACCTCGGCCACCAGGCATAGGGCCAGGGGCGAGGTGAGCAATTCGGCCAGGCGGCGTTCGGCCTGTTTGCCGACCGGCAGGTCGCGGACGGCCAGAAGCTCGGCCGCCGCCTCCACATCGCGCACGGTCATGGAGCGGATGGCCTGCACCTCAGCCTTGGTCTCGCGCACGATCATGGGTTTTGCGACGGGTGGCTTTTCCGGTTCGGCGGCTTGTTCCGTCTCAGCCGGCCGCCCGGTAATGGTCCAGTTATAGACGGCAGTGATGCCGCGGTCCTGGCGGCGGCGGATGTCGCCGGCGGTGATTTCCACATAGCCCAGGGAAAAGGCGTCCTTGTAGGCCTCGCGTACTTTCAGGAACTGGCCTGAAGCGTTTTCCAGGATTTGCCCGCAGCCCGCCGTGGTGCCTTCGACCGGCTTGAGTTCCAGCCGCAGGTCGGCCCCGGTCGGGGTCATCGGCGTGTCAGTGTCCACGGCGATCAGCATCAGGTCCTCGGGCCGGGCGTTGACGTCGAGCGGCACCAGATAGTGGGCGATGAAGCCCTTGCCGTGGCGGATGGTCTTCATGCCGAGGATTTCGGTGTCGGGCGACAGGCCGGGCAGGGGCTCGGGCAGGTCGCCGACGCGCACCCGCACCAGCCGCCCCGGTGCTACGGCGCGGGCGCGGACCACAGGGGATTTGGTGCCGGGAGAGGGGGCGGAGAGGCTCATGGTCATCCTTCTCAAAATGAAGCTGGCCTGAAAAGTAAGGATGGGCTCCGCCCATACCCGCCAGGAGGCGCGGCCTCCTGGACCTCGGGAAGGGTGCTCCCTTGCCGCGCGCAGCGCATCGAAGGCTAGGGGTTCTTGCCTGCGGCGCAAATGAAAGCGCAGTTTCGACTCATGGGTTCCAAGGGGCAAGCCCCTTGGCGGGCGCGGGCAGAGCCCGCTTCTTCGCTTTAATTCACCCGTGCGCCATCCAACGGCATCAAGGTCTGTTGCCCGATGGCGCACAGGGTGCGAACGCCGGACCGCTCGGCCCAGATGTCGCACCGCGCGATAATCAGGCTGCGTCCATTCTTCACCACATGGCCTTCGGCGAAAAGGGCTTCGCCGCGTCCGGGGGCAATTATATTGACTTTGAACTCAACCGTGAGGATTTCCATACCGGCCGCTAGCAGCGACTGCCCGGCATAGCCGCCGCTGTTGTCGGCCAGGGTGGCGATGGCGCCGCCGTGGAAAAAGCCATGCTGCTGGCTGACCTCGGTGCGGAACGGCAGGCGCAGCAGGCAGCGGCCGGGGGTGACCTCGATCAGCTCCACCCCCAGGTGGGCCATCAGCCCCTGCTTGGCGAAAGACGTTCGCACGCGGTCGGCAAAGGCGGCGTCGGGGGCGGCAAAAGCGGCGTCGGTCATGCGGCGGCTCCTGTTTACGTTTACGTAAACGTTAACTTGTCCGCTCCCGCCGCGCAACCCGTCACCCCGCGCCTTCTTTACTCCTCTTTACCCTGCCCCTCTTCACCCGGCAGAGTCGGCCCGCCCGATGGACAGCCCGACCACGCCCAGCAGGATGAGGGCGATGGAGGCCGCCTTGAGCCACGTCAGGTCCTCGCCAAACCACCACACCCCGATGATGGCGATGGCCACCGTGCCGATGCCCGACCACAGCGGATAGACCACCGACACGTCGAGCCGCTTCAGGGCCAGGGTCAGCAACGTAAAACTGACGGCGTAGAACACAAAGATCAGCACCGACGGCACCGGCCGCGTGAACCCGGCGGCCAGCTTCATGCAGGTGGTCCCGGCGACCTCAAAGGCGATGGCGCCGATCATGTAGACCCAGTGCATCGCTCAGTACTCGGCGCGCAGGAAGTAGAGGCCGCAGGCCGGGGCGGTCTGCCCGGCCTGGGCGCGGTCGCAGGCCAGCAGGATGCGGCGGATGTCGGCCGGGCCCCACTTGCCTTCACCGGCCGCGACCACGGTGCCGACCATGTTGCGGACCTGGTGGTGCAGGAAGGAGCGGGCGCGGGCGTAGACCTCGACCTCCTCGCCGCGCCGCGTCACGACCAGTTCGTCGAGCGTCTTGTGGGGCGTCTTGGCTTGGCATTCCTTGGCCCGGAAGCTGGTGAAGTCGTGCGCCCCGACCAGTTCCTGGGCGGCGGCGTGCATGGCCTCGGCATCCAGGGCGCCCTTGACCCACCACACCCGCCCGGCCTCCAGGGCGGGGCGGCTGCGGCGGTTGAGGATGCGGTAGACGTAGGACCGTTCGCGGCACGAGAAGCGGGCGTGGAAGTCGTCGCCCACCACCTCGGCCGACACCACCGCCACCGGCAGAGGGCGCAGGTGGAAGTTGATCGCGTCGCGCACCTTGCCGGGCGGGTCGCCCCGGTCGATCTCGATGTGGGCGACCTGGCCCCAGGCATGAACCCCGGCATCGGTGCGGCCGGAGGCATGAGCCACCACGGCCTGCCCGCAATACCGCAGGGCAGCCTCCTCAAGAGCCTGTTGCACGGACGGCCCGTTGTCCTGGCGCTGCCAGCCAACGAAGGGGCCGCCGTCATACTCGATGGTCAGTTTATAGCGCGGCATGGCGGAGTGATAGCCGTCCGCCGATCACCTTGCAACCGGCTTCGCCCGGCCGGGTCCGCCGTGCTAGCATGTCGGCCGCCGTCCACAAGCGAACCGCGTGCCCATGTCCCCGCTGCTCAACGACCAATTGGATCCGATCACCGACACGGACATGGACAGCCTGTTCGTGTTGCCGCTGCACATCATTCCGCTGGAGACGCCCAGCCTGCAGCGCGCCCGGATGATTAAGAACCAGCGCCTGGAAGGCGTCATCGAGTTCTTTTCCGACCAGAGCAGCGGCAGCGGCCAGATCAGCGTGCGCGATCTGCCCAAGGCGATGGGCTGGGACGTTGACGCGGGCCTGCCCAAGGACGTGTTCACGCTGCGCAATCTGGCGGTCCTGCCGTCCTACGACGTCTATAGCCTGCGGGTTTCCCTGCGCCAGTCGCGCATTTCCATCGCCGGCAGCGCCAGCCTGAGCCTCAGCCCGGAAAAGAACGTCGAGCTGGCCGGGTACATGCGCCGCTTCACCGGGCCGCTGATTGCCCAGATATACGGTGCCGATGGCCGTGATATCACCAGTTTTGCCGACATCGTGGCGCTGTTTCGGGACCCCGACGTGCGGACGGCGCGGGCCAAGCTGAAGATGATGGCCGAGAAACTGGCCATCGAGATGACCGAGATCCCGACGTTTCTGGAGGACTACGGCGATATTTTCCTGTCGCTTGGCTATTACCGCCAGTGCCTGGATCGCCTCAACCCGCATCTCGAGTCGTACATGAACAGCATGGAGGACCTGCGCAAGAACTGGCAATTGCGTAGCGACTTCACGTTGATGCGGACCTGCAGCGAACTGGAAATGGGCCTTAACAACATGACCTCTGCCATTTCGGGCCGGTTCGAGACCTTTGACCGGGCGTCGCGCACCATGTGGCAGGACCTGTCGGCCGAACGCTTCCGCGAGGTCAAGGCGCTGATTGAAAGCTATCACACCACCATCGGCGGGATGCTGTGCGCCCTGACCGTCAAGATGAACGGCTGGGCGCGGCAGTTCCCCCGCCCCGATGCCGGCGGCCCGGTGCGGCGCGGCGAATACATCATGTCAGAGATGAAGCAGGGCCTGGACGCCATGAAGCGACTCGATCAGGACGCCCGCAAGCTCGACCAGACCGGCTGATCCCGTCAGGTCTTGCCCAAACCCGTCAAAGCCTGAGACACTGGCCGCCATGAACACATGGCTGGTCAAATCAGAGCCGGGATCGTGGTCCTTCGCCGACCATCTGGCCAAGGGCGTCGAACGGTGGGACGGGGTGCGCAACCATCAGGCGGCGGCGCACCTCAAGGCCATGCGCCTGGGCGACCGGGCGTTCTTTTACCACTCGGTGCAGGAAAAGCGCATCGTCGGTCTGCTGGAGGTGGTGGGCGAGGCCTATCCCGATCCGACCGACCCCACCGGCCGCTTTGTCTGCGTGGACTTCAAGGCCGTGGCGTCCGTGCCCCGGCCGGTCACCCTGGCCGAGATCAAGGCCGACCCGCGCCTTGCCCACCTCGCCCTGCTCAAGCAGTCACGCCTGTCGGTGGTCCCCATCGACGCCGAAGCCTGGGCGGTGCTGTGCCGGATGACGGGCGCGGACCATGCCGCCGCCTGAGGCGCTCACCGTCCTGTTCCCGCTCGACTCCATTCCCGATCCGGGCGCCCGCGAGGCCGTGGTCGACGGGCCGGACGGGCCGCTGGCGATCTTTGTGGTGCGCCGTGGCCCGACTGTCAGGGCCTTTGTCAACCAGTGCCCGCACTTGGGCGTTCCGTTGAATTGGAAGCCCGACACGTTCCTCGATTCCCAAGGCCGGATCATCGTCTGTGCCATGCACGGCGCGACCTTTGGCATCGATGACGGGCTGTGCGACGGCGGGCCATGCAAGGGCCGGTCGCTGCGCCCGCTGGCCGTGAGCTTACGTAACGGCAGCGTCGCTGTCGGTGGTACGTGACACACCGCAGCAAAAGCCATAAGATCGCGCGAATCGCCCACAAGAGGCGGTGCGGAGGAGAGGGGCGTTCACGTTACCGGGCCAGGCTGCGATCTACACCTATTGCGCCCCGTGAACGGACCCATCGGCTGCCTCCCGACATATTAAGATGGCCAGCAGATGAACTAAGGAGACGCATTTCATGGACGCGCTTTACCCGGTCGACGACCAGATCGCCAAGAATGCTTGGGTCGATGAGGCCAAGTACAAGGAAATGTATGAGCGGTCGGTGAAGGACCCCGAAGGGTTCTGGGCCGAGCACGGCAAGCGGATCGACTGGATCAAGCCGTACACCAAGGTCAAGGACGTGTCCTTCGACCCGCACGACGTGCACATCCGCTGGTTCCACGACGGCACCCTCAACGTTTCCGTCAACTGCATCGACCGCCATCTCGAAAAGCGCGGCGACCAGACGGCGATCATCTGGGAAGGCGACGATCCCAAGGACGACGCCCATATCACCTACCGCGAACTGTATGAGCGCGTCTGCAAGCTGGCCAACGCCATGCGCGCCATGGGCGTGAAAAAGGGCGACCGCGTCTGCCTGTACCTGCCGATGATCCCCGAGGCTGCCGAGGCGATGCTCGCCTGCGCCCGCATCGGTGCCGTTCATTCCATCGTGTTCGGCGGGTTCTCCCCCGACGCCCTGGGCAGCCGCATCAAGGACTCCGAGTGCGTGATGCTCATCACCTCGGACGAGGGTCTGCGCGGCGGCCGCAAGGTGGCGCTCAAGACCAATGCCGACAAGGCGCTCGACGGTTGTCCGTCGGTCAAGAACGTGCTGGTCGTCAAGCGCACCGGCGGCGACGTGCCGATGGTCGAAGGCCGTGACCACTGGTACCACGAAGCCACCGCCGCCCAGCCGACCGACTGCCCGCCCGAGGAAATGAACGCCGAAGACCCGCTGTTCATCCTCTACACCTCCGGCTCGACCGGCACCCCCAAGGGCGTGCTGCACACCACCGGCGGGTACCTCGTCTACGCGTCGATGACCCACCAGTATATCTTCGACTACAAGGACGGCGAAGTGTATTGGTGCACGGCCGACGTGGGCTGGGTCACCGGGCACAGCTACATCGTCTATGGCCCGCTGGCCAACGGCGCCAAGACCCTGATGTTCGAAGGCGTCCCGACCTATCCGAGCGTGTCGCGCTTCTGGGACGTGGTGGACAAGCATCAGGTCAACATCTTCTACACCGCCCCGACCGCCATCCGCTCGCTGATGCGCGAAGGCGTCGAGCCGGTCCAGAAGACCAGCCGTAAGTCGCTGCGCATCCTGGGTTCGGTCGGTGAGCCGATCAACCCCGAGGCGTGGAACTGGTACAACGAAGTGGTCGGTGAAAAGCGCTGCCCCATCGTCGATACGTGGTGGCAGACCGAAACCGGCGGCATCCTGATCTCTCCGCTGCCCGGCGCCACGGCGCTCAAGCCCGGCTCGGCCACCAACCCGTTCTTTGGCGTCGTGCCGGTGATCGTCGATGCCGAGGGCAATGAACTGTCCGGCGCCACCGAAGGCAACCTGTGCATCGCCGACGCCTGGCCGGGCATGATGCGCACGGTGTATGGCGACCACGAGCGGTTCGTGCAGACCTACTTCACCACCTACAAGGGCTACTACTTCACCGGCGACGGCTGCCGCCGCGATGAGGATGGCTATTACTGGATCACCGGCCGCGTCGATGACGTCATCAACGTGTCCGGCCACCGCATGGGCACCGCCGAGGTCGAGTCGGCCCTGGTCGCCCACGCCAAGGTCGCCGAGGCCGCCGTGGTCGGTTTCCCGCACGACATCAAGGGTCAGGGCATCTATGCCTACGTCACCCTGATCGCTGGCGAAGAGCCGTCCGAGGAATTGCGCAAGGAACTGGTCGCCTGGGTCCGCCACGAAATCGGCCCCATCGCCAGCCCCGACGTCATCCAGTGGGCACCGGGCCTGCCCAAGACCCGCTCGGGCAAGATCATGCGCCGCATCCTGCGCAAGATCGCCGAAAACGACTTCGGGTCTCTGGGCGACACCTCGACCCTGGCCGATCCGTCGGTGGTCGACGACCTGATCGACAGCCGCGGCGGCAAGTAAGCCTCCACGGTCTGCTTAAAGACGAAGGGCGGGAGCGCAAGTTCCCGCCCTTTTTCTGACTGATGGGGAAGGGAAGGGGGTTAACCACAGAGGACACAGAGGGCACAGAGAAGGAAAAGAGTAAGAGGATTAGGCGCCGCAGGCATTCGTCCTTTCCAAGAAGATGACGGCGCTGCGCGCGGCTCATAATTCTCTCTTCTTGTTTTTTCTCTGTGTCCTCTGTGTCCTCTGTGGTTCAACCCCTTCCCTTTTTCAGCCCTTGGCCGCCGCCACCAGCACCTCGGCAGAGCGCTTTAACGCGGTGCGTTCGGTGGTGTCGAGGTGGGGCATGATGGTCCCGGTCACCCCGGCAGCGCCGACGATGCGGGGCAGGGACAGGGCGACCGGGCCGACGCCTTCCACGCTGTCCTCGACCACCGACAGGGTTTGGATGGATCCCTCGTCGCCGCCGATGGCCTGGACGATGCGGCACAGGCCGCCGCCGATGCCGAACCACGTGGCGCCCTTGCCGTTGATGATGGCATAGGCGGCACGGCGCACACCCTCGTCAATGCGGGCGCGGGCGGCGTCATCCAGGGGCCGCCCGTATTGCTCCGCGATCACGCCGACCGGCACCGTCCCGGCGGTGGCCGACGACCAGCACAGAACCTCGGAATCGCCGTGCTCGCCCAGCACATAGGCATGGACCGAGGCCGACGACACGCCCAGGTGCGCCCCCAACAGGCTGCGGAAGCGCGCCGTATCCAGGATGGTGCCCGACCCGAAGCACCGACCCGGCGGTAACCCCGACAGGCGCTGCGCGACCTGGGTCATGATGTCCACCGGGTTGGTCGCCACCACCAAGATGGTGTTCGGCGCGGCGTCGAGAACGCGGCCGATCACGTCGGCGAACACCGCCGTGTTGCGCTCCAGCAACTGGAGGCGGGTTTCGCCGGGCTTCTGACTGACCCCGGCCGACAGGATGACGATGGCCGCCCCGGCGAGGTCGGGATAGTCGCCGGCCCGTACCCGTGCGGCCCGGAAGAACGGCGTGGCGTGCCCGATGTCCTGGGCCTGGGCTGTCGCCAGGGCAGCATTGCGGTCAACCAACACGATCTCGCTGGCGGCGCCGCGTAGGACTACCGCATAAGCCGCCGCACTGCCGACCATGCCGGCCCCGACAATCCCGATCTTCATGGCGTTTCTCCCGCAGGGCGTTATGATTGGATCACATGACGAACGATTTTTGTCCTGTCCCGGTGCCCGTGGCCGCCCGTATCACAGCGGGTGTGTGCCGATACTTCGGTGCCCTGAACTGGGCAACCTTGACAGAATTCCGCCTGGCCAACCACCGCCGGGCCGATGTTTGCGCGCTCGATCCCAAGGGGCGTATCGTCATTGTCGAGGTCAAGAGCGGCCCGGCTGACTTCCGCTCGGACGGCAAGTGGCAGGACTACGCGCCCTACTGCGACGGCTTTGCCTTTGCCGTGGCGCCGGAGTTCCCCCTCGCTCTGCTGCCCGAGGACGTCGGGGTCCTGGTCACCGACGGCTGGGAAACCCGCCTGCTGCGGCCGTGGACCGACACTCCGCTCCACCCCTCGCGGCGCAAGGCGGTAACTCTCAGCTTCGCCCGAGTCGCGGCGCAGCGGCTGGGTGCAGTTTGAACGTTCAGTGAGGAAGAACCGGGCTCTGCCCGGACCCGCCAGGAGACTTGGTCTCCTGGACCTCGGGAACTGGTCTCGGTGTAAAGCCGCGCGCAGCGCATTACAATCTGAGCATGTCTGCCTGCGGCGCAAGAGAAGGCAGCGCCCCCCTCATGGGTTCAAAGGGCCGTTCGGCCCTTTGCGGGTGCGGGCAGAGCCCGCTTTTCTCCAGGGAATAAACATCGGCACCGAGCGGCGATAGGCGGCATAGGCCTCGCCGTAGCGGGCCAGCAGTTTGCGTTCCTCGAACAGGGTGCCGACGATCAGGTAGGCCGTGCCCCACAGCGCGGTGTGCAGCCCGAGCGGATCGAGCGCCCGACCCCACAGAATCATGAATCCGGCCACGTACAGCGGATGGCGCACCCAGCGGTGCGGGCCGTTCAGATTGAGGGGTTCGTCGTCGTCCTCGCCGTGGCCGCGCCATTGGGCGGTGCCGATCAGGCGGCTGGTGTCGTAGGAGCGCAGGAAGATCACCATGGCGATCACCCCGGCGGCGCTCAGGGCGTGCAGGCTCCACACCAGCGGCGTCGGCAAGCCAAACGCCGGGCGATCACCGAGCAACACCCAGCCAACCGCCACCACCGCCAGGATATGGGCCACGGCAAAGGCGTTATAGGCCAGCCGATGGCCCTGGCCGAACCGGTGTTCCAGCCAGCCCCGCCCCCGCGCCCCGGCCAGCATCGAATGCCCGGCGCCGAAACTCAGCCAAGCCAGGGCATACAGAAGATGGCTCACCCGCAGTACAGGCGACGGATGCGGCCGTCCCTGTCAACCGCCACGTTCAGGCGGTCGGGAACGTAGTCCATGGTGGCCATGATGCCGGGGCCGAGGATGCGGGTCTTGACCGGCAGATCCTCCCACGACACATAGGCGCCCTCCTCGGGGATGCGGTCGCCGGGGCGCACCACCGGCACGCCGACATAGCGCACGAAGCCCTCGCCATTGCACCGCACAAGGTCCTCGGCGGCGGCGGCCTTGTTCACCGGAATGGACGGCGCGGCGCCTGACCCCATGGGAGCCGAGGTTTGCCCGCACCCGGCCAGCAGGGCGAGGAGCCCGGCACTTAACAGCAAACGACGCATGGTGCCTCCTGTCTTGCGGTGATGGACCGTCCCCCGTCGGGGCTGCTTTTCAGTGAGACCTGGGCGCTGCCCAGACCCGCCAAGGGCCATTGGCCCTTGGATCCCATGAAGGGGGCCTGAGCTTTCTTTGCGCCGCAGGCAGACAGCCCATAACATTTACTGCGCTGCGCGCGGCCTTACGTCCCGAGGTCCAGGAGACCGAGTCTCCTGGCGGGTGTGGGCAGAGCCCACGTTTCCTCAGCCAAAAATCTAGGCATCACGACCTTTCGTCTCACCCCGGCGCGTTCATGCGCCGGATGGTGTTGGTGGTCGATTGGCCCGGTTCCAGGGTGGCGAGGACGACCTTGCCACCCCAGCCCTGGACCAGATCCGCGCCGACCACGGTTTCCACGGTGTAGTCGGCCCCTTTGACCAGAACGTCGGGACGCAGGGTTTCGATCAGGCGCAACGGGGTATCGTCCGAAAAGATCACCACGCCGTCGACCATGCTGAGCGATGCCAGCACCGCCGAACGGGCCGCCTCGCTCTGCACCGGCCGGGTCGGCCCCTTCAGGCGCTGTACCGAGGAATCGCTGTTCAGCCCGACGATCAGCCGGTCGCAGGCGGCGCGTGCTTGGCGCAGCAGGGCCAGATGGCCGGGATGTAGCAGATCAAAGCAACCGTTGGTGAAGCCGACCGACAGGCCACGCCGCCGCCACCCCTCAGCCCGTTCGACGGCCCGTTCGAGCGGCAGGATCTTGGCCTCGGCGTCCTCCAGGTCCTGGTGGCGCAGGGCGTTTTCCAGTTCCACGGCGTGAACGGCGGCGGTGCCCACCTTGCCGACCACGATGCCCGCCGCGACGTTGGCAAGGGCTGCCGCGTCGGCCACCGCAAGCCCGGCGGCCAGGGCGGCGGCCAGGGTGGCAACCACGGTGTCGCCGGCGCCCGACACGTCGAACACCTCGCGTGCCTCGGCCGCCAGATGGTGGATGGCTCCGGTGGCGTCGAGCAGGGTCATGCCGTCCTGGCTGCGCGTCGCCAGCACGCCTGCGATGCCGCAGCCCTCGACCACGGCGCGGGCGGCGGCCTCGACTTCGGCATCCGAGCCGGTGGGCAGGGCGGTGGCCTCGTGCAGTTCCTTGCGGTTGGGGGTGACGAGGCTTGCTCCCCGGTAACGGCGGTAGTCGGCACCCTTGGGATCGACCACCACCGGCACGCCGTGGGCTTGGGCCAGGGCGATCAGGCGGGCGGTCAGGGTATCGGTCAACACGCCCTTGCCGTAGTCGGACAGCACCATGACGCCGATGCCGCCCGCCGCCAGCGCCCGTTCGGCGGCGTCGGCCAGGGCGGTTTCGCGGGCCGGGGCGATGGCCGCCACGGTTTCCTGATCGGCCCGCAGAAGCTGCTGGCCGCCGGCGATGTAGCGCACCTTGATGGCGGTCTGCCGGCCGCTCTCGACCTCCAGCACCGGGGTGACACCGGCGAGGTCGCCGAGCATTCCGGCCACCGCGTGGCCCGGCGCGTCGTCGCCGACCGCCGACAGGAACAGGGTGCGGGCGCCCAGGCCGACCAGATTGCGCACCACGTTGCCGGCCCCGCCGAGCATGGCGGTCTCGCGTGTCACCCTCAGCACCGGGATGGGGGCCTCGGGCGAGATGCGGTCCACTGTTCCGGTTACGAAACGGTCCAGCATGACGTCCCCGGCGCATAGCACGGTGACATCACGCAACGCCGCCACGGAGGCGGCCAATCGGGCATGACGATCGCTCATGGCCGGACCTTATCACCGCGCCGCAAAGCTGGGTAGTCGTCCTGCGTGCCTCTTGGGCTGCCGCCCAAAACCCGCTTGGGGCAAGCCCCAAACCCCTTTTTCTTCTTCAAGAAAACAAAGGAGGTCTGGAGTTCACTCCAGGCTGGCGGCAGCCGTCCGCGACAGCGGACAGTAGGGTCAGGGTAAACGCAAACCGCTTTAACCGATTGCCCTACCCCCTTCACAGGAGGCGCCTTTTGGGGTCAGATGGGGACCGAGGGGTAAGGACTACGATGGCCATCGAACGCGACCCAAGCCAGACGGAGCGGCAGCTCCTGGACACCATCGAGCGCGCCGGGCGGTCTCCGGCCGGGCGCACGGCGGTGCATCTGCACCTGTCGGCGTTGCTGCCGGGCAACCGGCCCCCGGCCCACCTGCGGATTGCCGGCCGCCTGTTCGTGCCGCTGGAAACCGCACACCACGTCCAGATCTTCACGCTGTCGAATGGCGACATCGTGGTGCTTGGCAAGGACATGCCCGAGGACGAGGTCGACCGCATCGTCCACCGCGTGCGCGCCTTGTTCGAGCGCGACCCGCTGGCCTTCACCGACTTCAGCGAGCAGGAGGCCGACCCGTTCGTAAGCTGGTACGCCCTGGAAGTCGATTACGACGACCTGCGCGCCACTGCCGTCCGTCTGCTGCAAGACGCCGAACGGCGCCGCGACGTCCAGCGGCTGGCCGAAAAGCCGCCACGGCCGATGCAGCCGGCCGACCTCGACATCTTGCAGGCCAAGCTGTCGGAACTGGACGTGCGGCCCATGCTGCGCCGCCAGCCGTGCATCCGCTTCCAGATGAAGGAGGCTCAAGTGGCCTTTGAGGAGGTGTTCATCTCCATGGCCGACGTGCGCCAGGCTCTGGCCGTGGATTACGACATCTTCGCCGACCGCTGGCTGTTCCAGGATCTCAGCCGGATGCTCGACGGCCGCGCCCTGGCCGGGCTGCCCGAGACGGCGGCCGCCGGCAAGCCCGACCGCCTGAGCCTGAACCTCAACCTGGAGAGCCTTGAAAGCTCGGAATATGACATGGTGGTGCGCAGCCTGCGGCCCGGTCAGACGCTGATCGTCGAGGTCCAGGTGATCGACGTGTTCTCCAACCTGCCGGCCTTCCAGCGGGCTCGTGACAGTCTGCGTGACGACGGCCACGCCATTCTGATCGACGGACTCCACCCGGCGGTGCTGGGGGCGCTCGACCTTGGGTTGCTCGATCCCGACTGGGTCAAGATCGTGTGGCATCCCGAACTGGCCGCCCCGCAGCATCCGCGCAAGAGCGAGGAATTCGCCGACCTGGTCAACGATTTCGGCGGCGAGCGGGTGGTGCTGTCGCGCTGCGACAACGAAACCGCCATCTTGTGGGGGATGTCCAAGAATATTACGGCGTTCCAGGGACGGTTCCTCGACGCCATCCTGGGCACCGTGACCATGAGCAAGTGCCCGCGCGCGGCGGCGTGCACCATGAAGGACTGCGTGGCCCGGCGTGCCGCGCTGGGCGGGCGGCTGCGGGCCGAGTGCCCCAATCCGCCGGGGCTGGACGCCGTCACCTCCTTCGCCGCCCCCCGCCGCCGCGTTTGAGCCCAGGGAAGACATCATGCAGGACGTCATCGTTCCCGATCAGCCCGAACACCCGCTGGGCGCGGCCCACGAAAAGCGGTTGCTCAACGACCTCAAACGCAGCGCCAGCAACACCAAGGGGCGCTGGGCGGTGCGCATCCATCTGTCGCGCATGAAGCAGCAGACCCGGCCGGAGCACTCGTTGAGGGCCTGCGAGCACACCTTCAACACCCTGGTGGCACGCCACGGGGTGCGCTTCTACTGGCTGCGCAACTTCGATTTCGTCCTGCTGTTCACCACCCTGAACGCCGATATGGTGCGGTCGGCCCTGGTCAAGGTGCGGTTCTTGTTCGCCGGCGATCCGGTGGTGGCCGACTCGCCCGATGCCCTGCAAGGGGTGTCCGACCAGTTCATGACCTGGTACCGCTTGGATGCCGACTACGACCGCCTGTTCAGCCAGATTCAGGGCTTGGTGGCCGACCACCGCCGCCCCGGCATCGGGGCCGGCGTGCGCCGCCACCGCCATGCCGGGCCGATCTCCCAGCAGCGGCGCGGGCGGCCGCTGACCGCCTCCATGCTGGCCAAGGTGGAAACCGCTCTGGTCAGCGCCGACCTGTCGAGCCATGTGCGCCGCCAGTCGGTGTGCGCCCTGGTCGGCAAGGCCATCCCCGATCCGCTGTTCACCGAAGTGTTCGTGTCCATCGGCGACCTGCGCGAGGCCATGCTGCCGCACGTCGAACTGTCGGCCAACCCGTGGCTGTTCCAGTACCTGACCCAGACCCTGGACCGCCGCGTGCTGGCCATGCTGACCCGCCGCGACGACCGCACCCTGACCCAGGGGTTTTCCATCAATCTCAACGTCCAGTCGATCCTGTCGGAGGACTTCCTGAAGTTCGACGACAGCCTCTCACCCGGATCGCACGGCACCGTGGTCCTGGAACTGCGCAGCGAGGACATCTTCGCCGACCTCAACGCCTATTTCTTTGCCCGCGACTTCGTCCACCAGCGCGGCTATCGGGTGTGCATCGATGGCCTGACGTGGCGGTCCCTGCCCTTTGTCGATTCCCGCCGCCTGGGCGCCGATCTGGTCAAGGTGGTGTGGCAGGACGACCTGCCCCAGATCCTGACCTCGGCCGCTGGAGCGCTGGCCGCCCGCGCCTTGCGCCTGGGTACGTCGGGCCGCATGATCCTGGCCCGCTGCGATACTGATGCCGCCATCCGCTGGGGCCAGGACAACAACTTCACCCTGTTCCAGGGCCGCCATATCGACAAGGTCCTGAAGCCGCTGATGCTGTGAGTGTCGGTTGTTGCGGATGCTTGCCGATCATGATCGTTGGCGTCACGTGCCACCAAAGATCACAATTCCGTTCGGAAGTCGCTCCTCAGCGCATATCCAACGTCAGGGGCAAGATCATAGGGTTTTGACCGCGTCGGCCGCCGCGACGGGAGAAGCCCTTTCTGGCATTCTTGTGCCTCGACCTTGCGCCCCGACCTTGCGCCTCGACGGCCGGTTAGGCCACCAAGGGCGCTGGTGCCTGCGATCCTTATTTGAGCCGTAACATTTTGGACAGCTCATGCCGGAAGATCAACCTGGTGCTGTACGCGTGGTTCATGTCGCAGTGCATGCGACCAGCGTGCTTGCGGCCGACATCCTGATCGCGTGGCTGGAGGTCACGCAGATCGCGCGGTGCGTCTTTGACGTGATTGTGGTTCCTGATCCCCAGGCCTGCCCCGACTCCCAGACCTGCCCCGACTCCCAGACCTGCCCTGATCCCCAGACCTGCCCCGGCAGCCCGTCCTCCACCGTGCTCCAGCGGCGGGCCTATGACGTTGTCGTTGTCGGCAGCCTTTTGGAGGATCGGCCCGTGCAGGAGCTTCTCCGACTGGCCGGTGCCCTCGGCGCGGTCCATGCGCAGGCGCCGGTGGTCATCATTTCGGACGATAGTGCGTACGACCGTGTCTGCGCGTGCATCAATCATGGCGTGCGTGGCTTCATTCCCTCGACGACGCAGCCAATGGTGGCTTTGGCGGCGCTGGAAATTGTCATTCTGGGAGGCACCTATGTCCCGCCGTTGGTGGTCCAGCCGGGCCGGCAGAAACCCGCACCCCTTTCCGTGCTCCCACCTCCCCTTCCACAAGAGCCCCCTTCCACCGGGCTTCGGGCGGACGGGCGACCGGGGCAATGGAACCTGAGCCATCTTGGCCTGACGCCACGGGAAGTGGATGTTCTGGACCTGCTCGCCTTGGGGCAGAGCAACAGGCAGATAGCCAAGCGGCTTGGCATTTCTGTAAGCACGGCCATGGTTCATGTGCGGAACCTGATGCGCAAAATGGGCGCGACGAACCGCACGCAGACGGTCTTTAATGCCCGTTGCGGCAACAGTGCGCCTTGGACCCAATAGTGTGGCTTGGGTCCAGTGGGCGCCTTGGGCGGGATGTGTTCGTCAGTGCGTGTGGGCTGAAGGGGCTGGTTGAGCCGGGAGGGGGCAAAGCAGGCCGGCGGTGTTCTGGGCCAGATACTCGGGATCCTCGTTCGCACAGGCAGCCTCGGTGCGGTTGGTCGCCCGCAGCTTCCGCAGGATACGGCTTACATGAACCTTCACCGTGCTTTCCGAGATGCGCAGTTCGTGGGCGATGATCTTGTTTGGCTTGCCCTCGCGAAGATGGGTCAGAACCTCAATTTCCCGGCGGGTCAAGGCCGCCCCGCCGGAGGTCACGGGAGTCGGCTGGGGCAAAATGGCCGATGCGCTGCCCCGGTCGTTGGCGGTCGGCGTGTCGTCAAGCAGCACGCCCGGCCCTATGAACAGGGCGCCGTTGATGATCAGGCGGAGGGCCATCGCTAGGTCCGTGGCGCTGACGGCCGGTCCGACACAGCCCCGGACGCCAAGGCTTAGCGCCTCTGTCGTGAACCCGGATGCGCGCTGATTCATGAGTACCATCACCGGTGCGGTGGCAAACGCACCCTCCAGGTCCCTGATGCGGCGCAGCACATCGGGCAGATCCGCCGGGTTACCTTCCAGCCTGAGGACCACGGCCTGGATGGGTGTGGTGGCATGTTCGGCCGCGTCAGCGACACTGGCGACGGCGGCGACGGTTAGTCCGACCAGGCTGCGGCCCAGGAGTGTCTTCAGGCAATGACGGATCAGGTCGTGGCGATCGACCAGCAGAATCACTCCGTCCTCGGTCGCCCCGGTCGGTGACGTCCCGTTACCCGTTTTCATGGCTTCCTCCGCCCGCGTTCGCTGTCGCTGTGAGCCGTATGGTGTGCTGTTGCGTGATGTGGGCCTCGAAACACAAAGCCTACACCAGCAAGGAGATCACAGCAGTACCCGCTTATGGCGTGCAACGTATGGCCGGTTGGCGACGTCATAAGTGGTTATCCCTATGTTCCGCGCGTTTATCCGATGGGCGCGCGTCGGGCTTGCCTCTGGGGGTTCGGGGCTTAGGAAGGTTCTGCATCGATACCGGTAGTTCCCTTTCAGGAGTTGTACATGCTGTGCAATGCGGTCAGGAAACATAGAGGCCTTTGATGCCGAAACCGCTGCAAACGGCCCCCTTGAAATGTATGAAGACAGCCTGCAAAGGACCTGGACGGTCATCGTTGCCGAGGCCGATCAAGAGGTCAGGAAGGCCGTCGCCGCAGCTCTGTGGCGCATTGGGTGCAATGTTGCCCAGGCGCCGGATGGGCGGGTGGTCAGGACTCTTCTAAGAACCCTTGAACGGGTCGATCTATTGCTGACCGATTATCATCTGCCGGCCGTGGTTTCGAGCATCGAGCTGACTGCCGCGGCGCGGGCGCATCATCCCGAAATCAAGGTCCTGTTCATCGGTGACTTGGCCAGCCTGGTAAAAGAGCGGCCACCCGGTTGTCTTCGGGATCTGGTCGGGGTGGTAAAGGCCCTGCTGGAAAAATCTTGAGGGTCCGCAGCGTGTCGGGGCGACACGCTCCTGAGTAGGCCTTTTCAAGGATAAACGGCCTCTCCATTCGACAGCCAGAACCCTTTGGCGCACCAAAACCCCATCAACTTCGGCGATGCTTCGCCGGGCAGGAACTAATCCCTGATCAACCTTTTCAGAACTGTTTCCTTTCTTCCGCCGGGCCGAGACTTCGGATCCGAGGCGCTGAGGGACCGAGCGCCTGATCGGACATCGGACGTCGTGGCCGAATTTTGATCGGTCATCGGGAACAAAGGAGAACAGTATGTCTCTAGACTTTCGCGGAATGCTCGAAAAATTCATCAGTGCCCGGAAAGGCGGGAATTCAACGACATCGACCAGTCAGAGCGGCGTTCCGACTCCGTCGTCCCAGGGACCAGCAACGAATTCGCTCGACAGCACCACCAACATGCAGGCGGCCGGGCTGAGCTTCACCCTTGACGGCACGACGTTTGGCGGCGGTGGTGGTGGTGGCGGCGGTGGCAGTGGCAGCACCGAGCAGGTCGGCGCGGCCAGCATCAGCGTCGAGGACAGTTCCGACATCGACGCCGAGATCGAGATCAAGCAGGATTCCAATGGCGCCAAGTCCAACACGGATGCCGAAGTGGATGGTGCCTCGGCCGAAGCGAGCAGTGAACTTAATATCGAGACGTCCGATGGCGGGCTCGGCCTGGTCAAGCAGAAAGCCACCGCTACGGTGGATGTCGAGGACAGCACGGACCTCGGCCTTGACGTTGAAGCAAAGCAGAAGAGCGACATTGAGCAGGATGAGGATGCCGACGGTGCCGGCGCCGAGGCCGATCAGGACGTTGAGTCCAAGCAGAAGGCCAAGACCGACGTCGATGCCGAAGACAGCGTGGATTCAGCAGTCTACACCGACACCCTTCAGGACAGTGACGTTGAACAGGACGGCGAAGCCGACGCCGATGGCGGCCCGGCGACGGTGGATCAGTGGGCCAGCAACGAGCAGAAGGCCAAGACCGACGCCGAACTCGACGACACCGAAAATGCTGAACTTGACGCCGAAACCGAACAGGACAGCGACATCGAGCAGGACGGCGAAGCCGAGACCGAGGTCGAGGACAGCCTTCTGGTGGCCGCGGAGTCCGAAGTCGAGCAGGACGCCGAAAACGAGCAGACTTCCGAAAGTGAGCTGAACGCCGAAGGGGGAGCCGAAATTATCGGGGGCGGCGACGTTGAACAGGGTGCGGACGCCGATCAGGACGATTCTGTCGATGTCGAGGTGAATGGAGGGGGCTCCGTATCCACCGACGTTGATGCCGATCAGGACGTTGATCTGGACCAGGATATCGGCGGGGCGGCAGGCGCTTCCGCCGAACTCGATCTTGAAGCCGAAACCGAAACCGACCAGGACAGCGACATCGAACAGGACGGCGACGCCGAGACCGAGGTCGAGGACAGCCTCCTGGTAGCCGCCGATTCAGAGGTCGAGCAAGACGCCGAAAGCGAGCAGGACGCCGACAGCGAAGCATCCCTCGAAACCGATGCGGAAGTGGAGTCCTGGACCGAGGTCGACCAGGACAGCGAGGCCGAACAGGACGCCGAGACCGAGATCGAGGTCGAGGACAGCGTTCTGGTCAATGCCGAGTCCGAGACCGACCAGGAGGCGGAAGCCGACCAGGACCTTGAGGTCGAAACCTTCGCCGAGGTTGAGGTCGAAGCCGAAGCCGAAACCGAAACCGATCAGGACAGCGACATCGAGCAGGACGGCGACGCCGAAACCGAGGTCGAGGACAGCATCCTGGTGGCCGCCGACTCCGAGGTCGAGCAGGACGCCGAAAGCGAGCAGGACGCCGAGTCCGAAGCCGAGGTCGAGACCGACATCGAGGCCGAAGCCGAGAACGAGGC